>Ga0208882_1000529_pt1 | contig 16813 bp, 17 predicted proteins | sample LakWasMet14_LOW5_2_FD_183862 | JGI IMG/M metagenome (GOLD analysis project Ga0208882, IMG submission 183862) | Freshwater sediment methanotrophic microbial communities from Lake Washington under simulated oxygen tension - Sediment Metagenome... | ecosystem: Environmental > Aquatic > Freshwater >...
TGATTAATCAAATTCGTGGATTACTTAAGTGAACGAGAAATTCAGTTCTTTCTGGTTTCGTTATTCCATGCATGAAATAATGAAATAGTGATTTTTAAATACTTGATTTTTAATGGTTATAATTTAAGCGCGTTTGCCCTGACCATTACACACCTACTTTTACCCCGCAGAAGACTCTTCTCTTACGGCTTACGCAGAACCTACTCTGCCTATATGTGTTCTACCGTACCGACTGCGGCTAGTTTTGCGCCTAAAGTGTATTCAAGGTTTTAACTCGGCCTCAATCTCGCCCCGAAGCGTGATTCCGGGCCGGGATATATCGATAAATGAACAGCATTCCAGCCTGGATCTTTAATCGATTCGGGAATGACATACAACTTAAATAAGCGAGGATATCGAGATGGACACCATAGACAAAGCAGCTGATCTGGCACATGACACTTACGACATGATCGCCAGTACGACCAATCAGGCTGTCGAAGCGCTCAACGAAAGAGGCGAACAACTAAAAAGTGCCGAACAGCAATTGATGAAGAATTGTCGCAAATATGTCCGCGACAACCCCATGACATCGTTGTGTATCACGGCAGCGGTCAGCTTTGTGCTGGGCGGCCTGTTGAGCCGACGGTAGACCCACCGCCACATTTCATAATCCCGAACGCCGTCAATGACATGCGGCTCAATATAGCGAGGAATCCATCATGGAAACAATAGATAAAGCATCACATTCAGCACATGAGACTGTCGATAAAATCACCAATGCGACCAACCAAGCAGCTGATGCGCTTGGCGAAAAAGGAGAGCAACTGATAAATGCCGAGCAGCAATTGATGAAAAATTGCTGTGGTTATGTCCGCGAAAACCCAGTAACGTCGCTGGGTATCGCGGTGGCGGCTGGCTTTCTCCTGAGCCGCGTGTTGAGTGGCCGTTAAACATCTAAACATCATGGAACCGATGAGCTACTTCATGGATTTTCTGTTTCGAAAATACAGTAACGCAACTGCTTCGGCTCCCGACGAAAGCAGCGGCATAACAAGCGTTATTCCGGAGACTTTTCATGGCAACACCTAAAGACAACAATTCGACCGGTCTTGATCCGTCACCTGCTGACATTAACCGCTCCGATCAAGCCTCGTCGTCGTTAGCTCAAGACTTGGATGCACCGATTAATACCAATCAGGGAAATTACAACAATTGGACATTAAGCATGAAGCAGATCAGTAAAACCTTTTTCAAAGGGCTAATCGCTATTATCCCCCTTACGCTCACCGTTTATGTGCTGTTCTGGCTTGCGGGTACGGCAGAATTGGCCCTGGGAAATATTTTTAAGTTTTTCCTCCCTGATAGTTGGTACATAAAAGGCATGGGGTTTGGTTTAGGTCTTGTTGTAGTATTTTTTTTCGGAGCCTTTTTAAACTCTCAAGCTTTTCTGGGACTGTTCAATATCTTCGAAGAACTTGTGATCCAGATTCCCTTTGTTAAAAGCATATATACGGCAATACGCGATTTAAGTTCTCTTTTTTCCAGCGAAAAGAAAAGGAAGTTTAAACAAGTAGTTTTGGTAAATGTGCCACCCGGCAATGGTCAACAAATAGGTTTTATTACAGTTTCGGATTTTGATGAGGTTTTACATAGCTTTATTGCCGATGATCAGATTGCCGTTTTTTTGCCCTTCAGTTATCAGATAGGTGGATACACGGTTATTTTGTCACGGGAAAATGTAGTAGAAATAGACATGTCTGTAGAGGATGCTCTGCGTTTTATCACAACAGCCGGCGTGGTCGGCAATGTTGCCGATGAAAAAAATAAAAGTTAAACGATTTGAATTCATTGAAATAAAAATACGCCACGGTTAAACCCTGCGCTGGCGTAACCCATGCGGCATGACTGAATCTAATGTTCTGGGGCGTTTCGGCGGGTTTTCCGTTGGATAGAGGACTTCCCCCCCCCTTTTACCGCACGAAGCCCCGGCCCTGTTAACCCCGCATTTATCCTAAAAATCACTAAAAATCACAGTTAAGCCACAAAAAACAAGAAAAATACATACTCAGGTTAAGCCGCTCGCAGTGAGCCCTTCGGGCTATGCTCCAGGAGAGCCTTGTCGAACCATGATCGGCTTAACCGTCCATCCTGAGCCTGTCGAAGGATTTAATCAGCGCTTCCTTAGGTTTCCAGAAGCGTCATTCAATTTTGAATAACGCTTTTAAAACAATGGGTTCCCGCGCAGCTTATAGATCCCATTCTGGCTTATGTGTTCTACCGTACCGACTGCCGCTAATTTTACAATTAAAGTCTCTTCAAGGTTTTAACGCAATCCGAGAGTCTTGCCCTGAAGCTTGATTCTTGCTTGAGGTGATTTGCCTATTTTTTCACGCTTGATTTCATTAACTCAGGAGAATCTCATGAATCATACAGCCCACACTGATAACGCCATGCAAGCTTGTATAGCGGCTTGTACTCATTGCTATCAAGTCTGTCTGCAAGCCGCAATGAACCACTGTCTCAAGACCGGCGGAAAACATGTCGAAGCAGAACACTTTCGTCTGATGATGAACTGCGCCGAGATATGCCAGACATCGGCAAATTTTCAGCTCAGTAGCTCTAAATTTTCGCATCGTCTTTGCGAGGTCTGTGCCGAAGTCTGCGAGGCATGTGCGGCGGATTGCAAGAAGATCGGCGATATGGACGAATGCGTTGAAGCCTGTGAAAAATGTGCGGAGAGTTGCCGGGAAATGGCGAGCGCTAAGCACTAAACGTAAACCGGATTCTGTAGTTATGTATCCAAGACGCTCATGGTTGTTCACGGTGGTAACGATAGCTCTAACAGCATGTGGCGAAGTGGCACAGTTGCCGATTGCGGCGGGTATTGGCCCTCACCCCCAACTGCCGCCACCCAACCCGACGTTGATTCCCACGGTAAACATCGCTCCAGCCAAAGGCTGGCCCGAGAACGGCAAACCGGTTGCGGCACCAGGGATGACCGTAAACGCTTTTGCCGCAGGACTCGATCACCCGCGCTGGCTTTATGTACTGCCCAACGGTGACGTATTGGTCGCCGAGACCAATGCACCGCCAAAACCGGAGGATGGCAAGGGCATCAAAGGTTGGTTAATGAAGCGGGTCATGAACCAAGCGGGTGCAGGCGTAGCCAGCGCCAATCGCATCACCCTGCTGCGCGATGCCGATGGCGACGGCGTAGCCGAAACTCGATCGGTGTTCATTAACGGACTAAACTCGCCGTTCGGCATGGCGCTGATTGGCAATGATTTCTACGTAGCCAACTCGGATGCAGTGGTGAGGTTTCCCTATATCGAAGGCGAAATTCGTATCACTCAGCCGGGAACCAAGATACTGGCTCTACCGGCGGGCTCAATCAATCACCACTGGACCAAGAATCTCCTAGCTAGTCGGGACGGATCGCGACTCTATGTGACGGTGGGATCGAACAGTAATGCAGCCGAAAACGGCATTGAGCAGGAGGTCGGCCGCGCCGCCATCTGGGAGGTGGACCCGAAACGCAAAAGCTATCGCATCTACGCGTCCGGTCTACGCAATCCCAACGGACTAGCCTGGGAGCCGAATGGCGGTGCGCTTTGGGCCGTGGTCAACGAGCGCGATGAACTCGGCAGCGACCTGGTTCCTGATTACCTGACTTCGGTACCCGACGGCAGCTTTTTCGGCTGGCCTTACAGCTACTATGGCCAGCATCTTGATGAACGCGTGCATCCTCAGCGGCCCGACCTAGTCGCCAAGGCCCGAGTACCCGATTACGCACTCGGGCCGCATACTGCTTCACTCGGTTTGGCTTTTTCCAAGAATGCCGCATGGCCGACACCCTTCGACAATGGGGTTTTCATCGGCCAGCACGGCTCGTGGAACCGCAAGCCGCGTAGCGGCTACCGGGTAATCTTCGTACCTTTTAAAGGTGGCAAGCCATTCGGAGAGCCGGTCGATGTGCTGACGGGCTTTGTTAGTGCCGATGGCGATGCGTTCGGGCGACCCGTGGGTGTCGCACTCGACAAGCATTCGGCGTTACTGGTCGCCGATGATGTAGGCAACGTCATCTGGCGTGTGACCGCGTCAACCAAGACTGACGATTAAATGTTTTTAACCTCCAAATCGAAGAATAACTCAGTTTGGATAATGATTTGCATATCGTATGACCCAACATCATGTTGGAATGAGGTTTTCAATGGTGAAAAATAATCTCCCTCGTCACGTCGGTTTCATTCCCGATGGAAATCGCCGCTGGGCTATGGATCATGCTCTGCCTAAAGAAGATGGATATGCTTATGGTATCAATCCGGGGTTCCTACTCTATGAGTTATGCAAAGAATACGGAATCGAGGAAACGTCCATCTATTGCTTTACGCAGGACAACACCAAGCGGCCTTCCATTCAAAAACAGGCATTCAGCGAGGCCAGCGTTACATTCGCTCTTGAGATTGCACGCCGTGGCGCGGCGCTGCTTGTTGTCGGTGATGAGATCTCTACGCAATTCCCCAAGGAGTTAATAAAATTTCGCCAGCGCCATGGAGTTGGTATTAAGGTTAATCTACTCGTCAACTATGGTTGGGAATGGGATTTGGCCGGTCTTAAAAACGGAGGCCTGCGTTCAGATGAAGTTTCACGTATGGATTTGATTGTACGCTGGGGAGGAGGACGCCGATTGAGCGGTTTTCTCCCAGTGCAATCGGTTTATGCGGATTTCTATGTCAGGGATGAATATTGGCCGGATTTTGATCCTCAGCATTTTGAGCAGGCGCTCGCCTGGTTTAAAAACCAGGACCAGACACTTGGCGGGTAATTTAATGGCCCGCTATTTTAAGACAAGGCCATAGGCTGCAATAGCACTAAAGTATTGCAATATTTTCACCGTCCTTGGTCGTCAACTGAGATTACGGCATACACCTAAGGGTAAATTTGGTTTATTGATAATTGCCGTCCGCCGCTGTTTAGGTGGAACGGCTCAGGCTAGCGAATGTCAACCATACGGACGGAGGTAGAACGTGCCCTATAAAAATTTAAGCGATTTGCCCAAAAGTGTGCAGGACCATTTACCGAAACATGCCCAGGAGATTTACCGAGCGGTTTTTAACAGCGCTTGGGATGAATACGCGCAAGACGAAGAACGGGCGCACAAGGTGGCTTGGAGCGCGGTCAAAAAGAAATATGTAAAAGATGAACCCAGTGGGCAATGGAAAGCTATGGATAATGACTAAAACGGGGAAAGACCACATTAATCGCGTATCCAAAAGAATGCTTGCTATTCGGCAAGAACTCAACAATTAACAGGAGAAAGAAATGTCCGGTGTCGGTTATCAAGAGCCTATAGAAAAACTGTCCGATGAATCACGCAATATGCACCAAGCAATCGTATCACTGATGGAGGAGTTAGAAGCCATTGACTCATATAACCAACGTGCTGATGTATGCAAGGATGCCGAACTCAAGGCCATCATTGAGCACAATCGGGATGAGGAAAAAGAGCACGCATCCATGTTGCTGGAGTGGATTCGACGCAAAGACCCCACTTTCTCCAAAAAGCTCAAAGATTACTTGTTCACCGAAATGCCTATCGCCTATACCGCTAAAGATGCTTAGCTATTCGCCGCATACTAGTACTCAGTCATTCTTGATTTGTCGGGTGATGTATAGCGTAAAAGTAATTAATATTAGGTATTTACAATCGCTTTTACACGACATAATAAACTTGACTGAGTACTAGGTTGCCGAGAAGCATTCAACAAGCAATTTAAGTCAAAGCCGGAAATCAAGTCATGAGCACAATCACCACTAAAGATGGCACAGAAATTTACTACAAAGACTGGGGCTCGGGACAACCTGTCGTGTTCAGCCACGGCTGGCCGCTCACCGCCGATGCGTGGGAAAACCAAATGGTGTATCTGGCATCCAACGGCTATCGTTGCATCGCCCATGATCGCCGCGGCCATGGTCGTTCGAGCCAGCCCTGGAACGGCAACGACATGGACACCTACGCCGACGACCTGGCGGAGCTTATCGAATCCTTCGACCTGAACGACATCGCTTTGATTGGCCATTCGACCGGTGGTGGAGAAGTCGCCCGCTACATCGGTCGCCACGGTACCCAGCGCATCGCCAAGGTCGTACTGATGGGCTCGGTGTCGCCGCTGATGCTCAAGACGGACGACAATCGAGCAGGCCTGCCGATTGATGTGTTCGACGCCATCCGCGTTGATGTCGCTGCTGACCGTTCGCAGTTCTTCAAGGATCTTACAACACCGTTTTACGGAACCAATAAGTCTGGTAGTTCGGGGACGAAGGTCAGCCAAGGCATCCGCGATGCGTTCTGGTTACAGGGCATGCAGGGCGGTCTCAAGAACCAGCTCGACTGCATCAAAGCGTTTTCCGAGACGGACTTCACCAAGGATCTCAAAAAGATTGATGTGCCAACCCTAATCATCCACGGCGACAACGACCAGATTGTGCCGATCGACGCCTCGGCTCATGCCTCGTTCAAGCTCATCAAGAACGCGACCCTGAAGGTCTACCCTGGCGGGCCGCACGGCCTTGCCGACACGCACAAAGACCAGCTCAATACCGACCTGCTCGCCTTTCTAAGAGCCTGACGGTGCGTCATGCTGCGCCTGCCAAGCCAAAGACAACCTTAGCCGACGACAAAACTTTGCTATGAACCAAGAATCCACAAACAAGAAGGAGCGCACCACCATGAGTGACAATAAGAAACTGACCACCAACGCCGGCTGCCCGGTCGCCCACAACCAGAACGTGCTGACCGCAGGTCCGCGCGGCCCGCAGTTGCTACAGGATGTCTGGTTCATGGAGAAACTCGCCCACTTCGATCGTGAGGTTATCCCCGAGCGGCGCATGCATGCCAAAGGTTCCGGTGCTTATGGAAGCTTTACTGTTACGCATGACATCACCCAATACACCCGAGCCAAAATTTTCTCCAAAATCGGCAAAAAAACCGATTTGTTTGCGCGTTTCAGCACCGTGGCCGGTGAACGCGGCGCGGCCGATGCCGAACGCGATATTCGCGGTTTTGCGCTGAAGTTTTACACTGAGGAAGGCAACTGGGATCTGGTCGGCATCAACACCCCGGTATTCTTCCTGCGTGATCCGCTGAAATTCCCTGATCTGAACCATGTCTTAAAACGCGACCCGCGCACCAATCTACACAACGCGGCGAGTAACTGGGATTTATGGACGTTACTGCCGGAAGCGTTGCATCACATCACCATGTTCATGAGCGACCGAGGCATCCCGTCGAGCTACCGGCACATGCACGGCTTTGGCAGCCACACCTTCAGTTTCATCAATGCCAATAATGAGCGTCATTGGGTCAAGTTCCACTTGGTGTCGCATCAGGGAATTAGCAATCTCACCGACGCCGAAGCGGAAGCTGTCATCGGCAAGGATCGAGAGAGCCATCAGCGTGACCTATACCAAAGCCTGGAAAAAGGCGATTTTCCCAAATGGACGATGTGCGTGCAGATCATGCCGGAAACAGATGCAGCCAAACTGGCATACAATCCGTTTGACCTAACCAAGGTATGGCTGCACAAGGATTACCCGCTAATCGAAGTCGGCGTTATGGAACTGAACCGCAACCCGGAAAATTATTTCGCGGAAGTCGAACAGTCGGCGTTCAATCCCGCCAACATAGTGCCCGGCATCGGCTTCTCTCCCGACAAAATGTTGCAGGGTCGTCTATTTTCTTACGGCGATGCCCAGCGTTACCGTTTGGGTGTAAATCACCAACAGATTCCGGTCAATTCCCCGCGCTGCCCGGTACACAGCTACCATCGAGACGGCGCTATGCGAGTTGACGGCAACCATGGCGCTACCTTGGGCTACGAGCCGAACAGCGAAGGCGAGTGGCAGGAGCAGCCGGATTTTGCCGAGCCGCCGCTAAGTCTTGAAGGTGCCGCAGATCACTGGAATCATCGGGAAGACGACGATGATTATTACTCGCAGCCGGGAGCGTTGTTCCGTCTGATGACACCGGCACAGCAACAGGCATTATTCGAAAACACCGCGCGTTCCCTCGCTGATGTGCCACGCGAGATCCAGATTCGCCACATCGGCCACTGCCTGAAGGCTGATCCAGCTTACGGCAAGGGTATCGCCGATGCTTTGGGTATTGCATTGAGCGAGGTTCCCGACGAGTGACAATGTCCAAGCAAGAGAATTCCGCAACAATGTCAAAGTTGGGGCATGTCAACGACCATATCTGACGCATAATTTATTTTCCGCTATGTACGATGGCGTACAGATGCGTGGCGACGACCCGCGCAATACTATTTCAAACGCAATTTTCAGGAGATTCATCATGACCTATCCTAATGACTCAGCCGTAAACGAATTTGGGGGTGAACGTACCTTATCCGGTGTCTACCCAGAATCCATGCATGCCAATACAAGTGCAGTGTCGTGGAGCGCCATTTTTGCTGGAGCCGCGGCAGCAGCAGCCTTGGCATTGATCCTTGTGATGCTGGGAACAGGTTTAGGCCTGTCCTCGGTATCACCCTGGGCATACAGCGGCGTAAGTGCAACCACTTTCGGCGTATCGTCCATACTGTGGTTGACCTTTACGCAACTCGTTGCTTCCGGAATGGGTGGCTACCTCGCCGGCAGGCTGAGGACAAAGTGGGTTTCGGTACATACGGACGAGGTCTACTTCCGCGACACTGCTCACGGCTTCCTGGCTTGGGCTGTCGCCGCGCTTGCAACCGCCGCACTACTGACATCCGTGATTGGATCGATTGTCAGTGGTGGAATTCAGGCTGGAGGAGTCGCTACTACAGCGGCTACCGCCACAACTAGCGGGATGGCGGGTGGATCGGAAATGGCGAAATGGGAGCCAATGAAGTATTTCGTGGATTCGCTGTTCCGAAAGGACGTCAATGTGTCTGTAACCGTTTTAACTCCCGACGAAAGCGGCGGCATGTCTAGCGTTATTTCTGAGCCAAGCGCTGCCGTATACAGAACCGAAGTTGCCCGCATCTTCATGAACAGCATTCACACGGGACCATTGCCCGCAGAAGACCTTCGGTATGTCGGTCAGGTTGTCGCACAGCGCACCGGTCTGACACAGTTGGATGCTGAAAAGCGAGTGGTTGATACCTATGCACGGGTACAGGCCAAGCTTAGCGAAGCGGAAACTGCGGCTAAAGAAGCTGCCGACTCCGCACGCAAAGCTTTTGTCTATGCGTCGCTGTGGCTGTTCATCTCGTTGCTCATCGGGGCATTCGTCGCCAGCTTTGCGGCTACTTATGGCGGTCGGCAGCGTGACATGTAATTACACTTACAACTAACTTAGGAGACAAACAATGCGCTCAATACTTTTGTACCTTCTCGGCATCCCCATCCCCATCATTATTCTGATTGCGTTGTTCGTGCGTTAGACGCATTCAACATGCTGATGGGCGCGACGCGCAAGGTTGGATCTACCGTTCGTGGCGAGCAGTGAGTCTGTCGAACAGTTGAACGAATAAGCCTTAACTTATGGCTAGGTCATCGTTAAGCATTGAAAAACAACTCATACCGCATTAGGCAACGCAGTCTCAGCAAAGTCTTTACGGTTTTTTAAGAGTACCTACCTGATTTAACATTCATTCAAAGGAGAACCGCCATGCAAACCCTGGACAACATAAACAACACCGACGACTCAGTCACGAAAATTGAACTTAGAAACATTAAGCGTAAGGACTTCACTATGCCGAAGCGATTAGGGTTATTCACATTCGCCTTGACGGCGAGCCTGTTGCTGGCGACCGGCTGCGCCCGAGACGAACCGATCACTAATACGCCGCCAGCAGAACCTCGTGCTTCAGAACTCGAACATATCGAACGCAATGTTCAACAGAGGCCGACACCTCCCCCCAATTCGAATCTAGAAAATACCGAGCGCAATGTTCGCGACAGTAGCGGCGCCACTCTCACCCCGGAAGATCAAGGCGAAAATCCTGGAGATCGTAAGATCACTGCGGCCATCCGCCGAACCATCATCAAAGACAAATCACTGTCACTGGACGCTCACAACGCCAAAATCATCACCCGCAACGGTGTTGTAACCCTACGCGGCCCTGTCGAAAATGCTGCGGAAAAAAACACACTGCAATCAATCGCCAAAAAAATACGAGGAGTGAAGCAGGTGGATAATCAACTCGAAATCAAAGCACCTTAACCAGCATTAGGAGATAAATCATGAAAAAAGCAGTTTTTTGTATCGCCAAAAATATCGAACAGGCAGAACATATTGTCAGTCAGTTGAAAACAGCCGGTTTCTCGAATAACGATATTTCCGTGCTGTTCCCGGACAAATCCAGTACCAAGGACTTCGCCCACGAAAAGCACACCAAGGCACCCGAAGGGGCGGCTATCGGCGGGGCAACCGGCATTGGTGTGGGTGCTGTGCTGGGCTGGCTGGCGGGTATCGGAAGCTTGGCCATTCCTGGAGTCGGTCCATTTATTGCTGCCGGGCCGATCATGGGAGCCTTGAGCGGTGCGGCAGTGGGTGCGGCTACCGGCGGCATTACCGGCGCGTTGGTCGGCTTGGGCATTCCAGAATATGAAGCCAAACGCTATGAAGGAAAGATCAAGGGCGGAAGCGCTTTGATTTCTGTGCATACGGAAAGCTCCGAAGAGCGTTCGACTGCGAAGGAAATCTTCGAAGAGGCCCATGCGGAAGATATTTCATCGACCGGTGAGAGTAGCGTATAAGCGATTAGAAGGCGTTGACGGTTTTATAAACAACATAAGATCGTTAATCGACTTGGATTTGTATTTAACACCTGTTCACATTCTTTTACGAGTTTTTTGTCCATAAAATCCTGGGACTCGGTAAAGGATGTGAGCGGTTATAGCCGCTCCCGGATTGTACAGTCACCGGAGTTCTTCTTGAGTCTCCGGCTCGGGCAGGATGACGGTGTATCGGCCAAACTATTGATATATATTTTTAAGCGGGGAGTCCATATATGAAAACACATGCGCTATCGCTTCTGAGGACTACTCAACTCCTGTCTCGCAGCGTCCGTGAGCATTTTACGTCCAGTGAGATCATTAAGTTGATGACCAACCTGGTCTTCATTCCGATTAAGGACCCGTTACACAACCCACTCACGATCTACGACCCCGCATGCAGTAGCAGTAGCAGTAGCAGTAGCAGTAGCAGTGGCATGCTCACCGACTCCAAAGACGAGATCAAAGCCAAGGCTGGTGTGTACCTATACGGCAAAGAGATAAACCCGAAAACCTACGGCATTTGCAAATCAGACATGATGATCAAGGGCAACGATCCCGAGAACATCCTGTTCGGTTCCTGCTCCATGTTGTTGAGATACTTGAGCTGCCAAGATCTTGATCGAGATTTTTCTGTCGGCATTGATCACTCGGTTTGACCAATTGGGTGACAGAACCGCCGTCCCCTAAAAAGTTCTAAAACGCGCAAGTTCGTCGCTCAGCCATTAGACATCTTTCCTAAATACAGCGATAGCGCAAGTTAACAAGAGCCGCCACTAAATTCCATGTCAGTGAGTAATTCTTGTGCTTACCCCGATAAACATCCTTAACAATCCTGAAAATTTTGCATCGGCGGTTGATATGCTCAATGAAAACACGCTGTTTTGATAGTATTTTATTATGGGCTTTGTCTTCAGCCGAAAGGGGTTGGCCTTTTTTCTTTTTGACCGGCAGGTTCGAGTTCTGATGGTGTTTGTGCATCCCTTGGTATCCCGAATCCGCCAACAGCAGGGCATCGGGATGCAATAATAGGCGGCTATCTTTAAAGACCGAAAAATCATGCTGTTGGCCTTTACCTACCACTACGGAGAGGATAGTCAGCGTCAGCAGGCAGATTACGATTTGAGCCTTAATCGTGTGACGTTTTTTTTCCTGAGTAGTAGGCTTTCTGGTTTTTGACAGGACGTTCGATAGGTTGCTCCGAAACATCAATCACCAAGGTGGCTGTGGGTTCTTGCAACAGCACCTTACGGTTAGGCAGCTTTTCGACTTTGGCCAACACCCTTGCGGTACGTGCATAAATCTTATGACAATACGACTCGCTGATGCCGAAAACTGCCCCCAGATTTATCAGGGTCGGATAGTGGCGCAGGTAATAAAGTGTCAGTAACAAGCGATCTTCCAAGATCAGCTTGGAGTCTTTCCGTCCCCGTCTTGTCAGCGGGTTGAGCGCTTTTTGTTCATCAAGGTAATCCGCTAACTTCTCGTTAAGATGCCGGAAATCTTCTTGTGACAGGCCGACAGTCCGCAGGAATTCTTCAGGATTGTGCGTGGGCAATTGGGCATAAGGTGTCATGACTATCCGTGTTTTCAGAGGTATGATCGATATTTTAACTCTATAAAGATTGGTGCCATGTCGATTATTTAGGAAAGATGTCTATTGTTTGCTCGTCACGGTTGCGCCACCATTACAACTCACCTCATAAGGTTGACCGCTAAGACTGCTTTCCGTGGCAGCCTTTTCAATAAAGTCTTCGGTGGTTTTGATCATATTTCTTGCCACCAGGTATTTGTATTTGTCGCGTAAATGCATTTGCGCCGCTTTCGAGTTGTGCCAGGTGCCGTTGCGATTAAGCTCACATCCGGAAGAACCCTCGACAAAGCCAAGCAGAAAGTTCACTTCTATTTGCACATTTACCGGGGGCTGCGCACGCGCAACCGGCACCAGCAAGAGTTCCAGTATTAGCATCAAACCCGTTATCAATCGTATGTTCATAGTTCATCATCCAGTGGCAGTAGCGATAAAATATTGACCTTGATTCTTTGCCAGTCACTCCGAGCAGGTTCTGTATCGTACTCGACGACTTTTGCACCTTCCTGGGTTTGCCACATTAAACTTGGATCCCCCTCGCTGTTCGGACGCAATGCCAGCCTGTAGGAATTGACCGGCTGTACCATGGCTTCGAAACGCGCAGCAACCTGTTGAGCCAGCGCAGGACTGTCAATGATCAAGCCAAACTCAGTGTTGAGGTGCATCGATCGCTGATCGAAGTTCATTGATCCTATAAACAGCCTCTGGCGGTCAAATACAAACAGTTTCGCGTGCAGGGAATAGTTCCCATATCGCGATATCGCCGCCGTTTCACCGCTACCTCTGGCATTACCCAGAAGTGAGCGGATCTCATAGAGCTCCACGCCATTCTCAAGCAGAGGCACACGATAATGGATGTAGCCAGACTGCGCCAGCAACATCGGCGATGATTCGAGTGAATTGGTCAGGATGCGTACACGTACGTTGCGTTGGCGCAGGTCTTTGAACAGCTGCATTCCTTCGTCCCCCGGTATCAGATAAGGCGTGACCATCAGCAACTCGGACTGCACCGAGTTGGTGGCATTGGCCACCGCCTGCTGCATCAAACTACCCATCATCGCTCCATTTTCCACTTTCTTCTTGTCGGGGCTGTCGTAGACCAGTTCCGCGTGCGCCCATATTAGGGGCAAGCGGCCGAAGATTATCCAGTCAAATGGCTCGCCGGTTGCAACCCGCCTCACATAGTCGATACCGTCCGTATTCAACTGTTGGTCATGTTCGTGCAATACCTCGCGAAGCTCGTCCAACGCTGCATTAGACGACTTTTGTCCTGAAAGCGCCTCGGCGGGAATCGACAGGGCACTGTTCCAGTACTCGTCGAAAGTCGACGAGAGCCGTTGAACGATAGGACCGGCGGCAAATACGTCGTCATCGGCGAATTGGGACTCAGGGTCGATCTGAAAGAATTGATCACCTATATTGCGTCCGCCTATGAGCGCTATTGCATTGTCTACAACGAGCAATTTATTGTGCATTCTGTAGTCGAGCCGGGAGGCATTGAACATGAATTCCATGGCTCTAAACAGCTTGGTATGGCCGCGATACGCGAATGGATTGAAAACTCGAATCTCGACTGAAGGATGCGCATCAAGCGCTGTAATCTGATCGTCTCCGGCAACCGTTTCGCCATCGTCGATCAGCACGCGTACGCGCACCCCTCGATCAGCCGCATGCAGCACTGCTTCGGTAAGCAGCTGGCCAGTTTTGTCCCCGCGAAAAATGAAATATTGAAGGTCGAGTGTTCGTTCTGCGGCATTGATCATTTGCATCCGGATCAGGAACCCGTCGGCGCCAACCGGGACGATAAGAAATCCGGAGTTGCCACCCTGTTGGCGTCCTGTATTGTCAAACTGGCGACCGAGCCGAGTCTCCTCGGGATGAGAGAGCGCCGAAGACGCGATTTTTGGAAAGTCGGTGCCGGGAGGAAGCGAAGCGCATCCACTGAGGACTGCGACTATCAGTACGACAAGTGAAAAGTGGAATCGGCCGATCATCATTATTTTCCAGCGTGGTCGGCACACTTGTCCGGACGCGTGGGTGCCCGCGATGCACTAGCCGGGTAGGTCAGGTGCATCGCACCTCGATCATCATTTGGGTTTGCTGACTTTGTGGGCGACAATGCCTTCGATGACGGTGTTCTTATTCTGCATCGACTTGCCTGCCCAACCATCCAGACCGAGGAGCATTTCTGTGGTAACTGCACTGAGCGCGAATCTCTGTATCGTTTCATGGGCTTATCCCTTTCTCAAACATTATGTTTTGGGTGATTCATGCCGGGTCTAATGCGGCTTACGTCTAGCCAAAGCGGGTCATCGCAAAGCTGGCCTCTGTCTTGAATACGCGCGCGTGGTAGCAAGTCTTCTGAACTGGGGCGTCAGTTCGGCGTTGCAATCTTGTCCCTGTCAGCCTCTTGTAGTCGTTCTTCGACATGCTTCACGCTATCGCGCTGTATGGGTTCGAGCCTCACTTTCGGCATAAAAATACAAAACCCCAACAACTTAAATCATTACCATTCGCCGGTATGGTCGCTACGGACCAAGCCACTGACTCTTCAACAGGAACAATCATTGACCAATCGCATCCGGGATCCACGGTGCCCTCTAAAGAACAAACCTCCGCGAAACATTTGGCGGCGGCGGCGGCTCATGAACAAGTCGCAATGTATCATAAAGCCGCCGCTAACGCTCAGCAGCCTGAGCATGCCAAGGCAGCAGAGAAAACCTCATCAATAGCTTGCGAAAAAAGCTCATCCGCTTTGATGTCTACAATTGAAAAGTAAACAACGGTTTAATCTTATCGTAAGAGGCGCCGGTCACAGTCAAAACCCGCAGAGGAAATATATCGATCGACGGAACTGAGTTACGGTGAAAAAAATGAAGATTCACCGTTGACTCAGCTAATCGGTACTCAGTTAAAAAATGACAAGGCCGGTTCATGTCCTTACCCGATTAAAAAAAATCTTTGACTACTGTATTCGTTGTGAAGGAACAAACGATACAGAGCTTCATCTATATTGATTACCTTAAATCGGTGTGTTTTAAGAAGATAGCCTGATTTTCCATCCCAAAAACCTTAATCGCTTTGGCATAGCGATGCTAAGACTATGGATTTTAGCGTTGAAGGAATAGCTCCTTTATTACAAGTGCCTGTATGTGCTCTACCGTACCGACTACAGTTAGTTTTACAGCTAAAGTGTTTTCCGGTCATGAAGGAGAAAACATGAGCAAACCAACCCGTGTCAGCCACCCGCTATACAGCCTTTTGCCCACCGAAGTCGAGGGATTCGATGCCCTGGCTGAGCTGGCACTGGATATGCGCTGGTCATGGAGTCATGCCACCGACCGGGTATGGAAGCAACTTGATCCGGAACTATGGAAACTCACGCAGAATCCCTGGGTGGTTCTACAGACGGTGTCTCGCGACCGGATAGAACGCGTGTTGGCCGATCCCGTTTTCCGAAAGATCGTTGATGACCTGGTGCAAACCCGGCGGCAAACGATGGAAGCGCCCGCGTGGTTTCAGCAACATCATCCGCAGGCTCCGCTAACCTGCGTCGCCTATTTCAGCATGGAATTCATGTTGAGCGAGGCGCTGCCCATTTACTCAGGCGGACTCGGCAATGTGGCCGGCGATCAGCTCAAAGCCGCCAGCGATCTTGGCGTACCTGCGGTCGGCGTGGGACTGCTCTATCAACAAGGCTATTTTCGCCAAGTGATCGACAAGAACGGAGCGCAACAGGCCCTGTTCCCATACAACGACCCCGGACAGTTGCCGATAACGCCGTTGCGCCAAGCCAACGGTGAGTGGTTGCGCCTGGAAATCGCCTTGCCCGGTTACTCGGTCTGGCTACGCGTCTGGCAGGTCCTGGTCGGCAGAGTAAAACTTTACCTGTTGGACAGCAATGACGCGGCAAACTTCCCCGCTCATCGGGGGATTACCAGTGAACTATATGGCGGCGGGCCGGAGCTGCGCATCAAGCAGGAACTGCTGCTCGGGATTGGCGGCTGGCGGCTGCTGCGTGCGCTGGGCATTCAGCCTGAAGTCTGCCAACTCAATGAAGGGCATGCAGCCTTCGCGGTGTTGGAGCGCGCCCGCAGTTTCATGGAAGAGACCGCGCAGTCCTTCCAAGACGCTCTGGCCGTGACCCGAGCCGGAAACCTCTTTACCACCCACACGGCAGTGGCCGCAGGATTCGACCGATTCGCCCCAGCCCTTATCGAGCAATACCTCGGTCGTTATGCCAAAAATATCGGTCTGACACTCCACGAGTTGCTGGCTCTAGGCCGCCGGAACCCGAACGACCCGTCGGAAAGTTTCAATATGGCCTATCTGGCAATCCGCGGCAGCGGGGCGGTAAACGGCGTCAGTCGTTTGCATGGTGAAGTCAGCCGACATCTCTTTGAACCGCTTTTTCCTGGCTGGCCGGTGAACGAAGTGCCTGTCGGACATGTAACCAACGGCGTCCACATGCCGACC
>Ga0208882_1000534_pt1 | contig 16733 bp, 13 predicted proteins | sample LakWasMet14_LOW5_2_FD_183862 | JGI IMG/M metagenome (GOLD analysis project Ga0208882, IMG submission 183862) | Freshwater sediment methanotrophic microbial communities from Lake Washington under simulated oxygen tension - Sediment Metagenome... | ecosystem: Environmental > Aquatic > Freshwater >...
TATGTGCCAACAGATCATCGCTGTTTTTAATATATAGTCTGTTTTTCTTGAAAAACGGCGCTGATTAGTGGAAAAATTAAGCGTCGTTTTACAGACGGATGCTTAGAATTCCGAATTGCCGTTCACTGGTTAATGGGAGTACCCCATATGCAAGCTGTTACGATAAACCCATCGGCTCCGTTTTTCATAGTGTTCAACGCCGGCTCCGGCAGCGATGATGTTGCGGTAACGCGCGCAATTATCGAAACCTTTTTGACCGAGGCCAATCGCGAATATCATGTCATGCTGGTCGAAGATGCGTCCCGGCTGCCGCATATTTCGGCAACGGCCGTGGCGCGGGCCCAGGCGCAAGGTGGCGTGGTGGTCGCAGCAGGCGGCGACGGCACCATTAATGCCGTAGCTCAGGCGGTACTGGGCAGCGGCTGCCCGTTCGGCGTATTGCCCCAAGGCACTTTCAACTATTTCAGCCGCACCCACGGCATTCCATCTGATACGGCAAAGGCCTTGCAGGCATTGCTGAGTTCGCGCGCTCATCCAGTGCAGGCCGGACTGGTGAATAACCGGGTATTCCTGGTCAATGCGAGCCTTGGGCTTTACCCGAAGCTGCTCGAAGAACGCGAGGCCTATAAAGTGTCCTACGGCCGTACCCGGCTGGTGGCTTGGTGGGCAGGAATTATGACGCTGCTGCGTGAACACCGGCCAATGCGTATTCATGTCGAGCATGGCGATCAGTCATATGAGCTGCACACGCTGATGATTTTTGTCAGCAATAACCGATTGCAACTCGAACGCATCGGCCTTCCCGAAGCGGAGGCGGTGGAGCAGGGTCACCTTGTAGCGACCGTACTAAAGCCGGTAGACACGCTGACGCTGCTACAGTTGATGCTGCGCGGAACGCTCGGGCAATTGGGTGATGCCGAGCATATCGCCAGTTTCGCGTTCCGGCAAATCACGGTGACGCCGGCCCCGGCACTACTTTATGGCCGGCGTCATATTAAAGTGGCTATAGATGGCGAGGTCACTTTGCTCACGACTCCCTTGCGATTCCGTTTGGCGCCCGAAGAATTGCTCCTGCTTAAGCCCGAAGTTGTACCGGGCGAAAATCCACCCGACCCGGACAGCCTATGACCTCGCTGATGCAGATCTCCGATACGCATTTTGGCACCGAACGCCCGGCAGTCGTCGAAGCACTGGTGCGCCTGGTTCATGAGCAAGCGCCGGAAGTCATCGTCGTTTCGGGCGACATCACCCAAAGGGCCACACGCAAGCAGTTTGATACGGCGCGCCGGTTCTTCGGGCAACTGGGCAACATCCCTATGCTGATCATACCGGGCAACCATGATATTCCGTTGTTTAATGTTGTGGCCCGCCTGTTTACTCCCTTGAGAAATTACCGGCGCGCCTGCGGTGCCGATTTGGAGCCGGTATTTACCTCAGCGCGATGGCTCATCGTCTGCGTGAACACCACGCGCGCCTACCGCCATAAGGATGGCGAGGTGTCTTCCGCACAGACCAAACGGGTAGCCGACCTGCTCAAAACTGCGTCACCCGGACAATTGCGCATCGTAGTGGTGCACCAACCGGTCGCCGTGATAGGTGACAAGGACCGCACCAACCTGCTGCACGGCCGAGACGCCGCCGTGCACTGCTGGGCCGCCGCAGGCGCCGATCTTGTCATGGGTGGACATATCCATGTGCCTTACGTGCTGCCTCTGCACGAATGCTATGATAATTTGCCGGATCGACATTGGGCGGTGCAGGCAGGCACTGCGGTATCGACGCGCGTGCGTCAGGGGACGGTCAATTCAGTCAATCTGATCCGATATTCCGGCAGTCAACAGCCGCGCCACTGCGTATTGGAACGCTGGGACTGCGCAGAGCCGGAACTCGGCTTCCAATGCTTCAGTTCGCACGAACTGGCCTGCGGAATGGTGAGTAATCAAGTGAGATGTTAATTAATATGCCAAATGTTCCGGACATCAACATAACATTTAACGGTGCAATTGGCTTTGATCTGACATTGTTGACAATGTGAGCTATAGCCGCGGCTCAATGTTAACCCGCGTTCAACCCCGGCAAATCGCCAAATCAGACATTGTCCCGCAGTTGGCGTTGGACATCATAAATAAAATCGGCCTTGTCGAATCTTGCCAGGGCGTTAATCGCCTGCTCTTTTACAATATTTTTGTCAAAGGTAAAACCGAATAATCGACCATTTAAAGCATGTCAATCTTGTAACGATAATTTAACCAAGCTGTAACGCTACCCACCCTGTTTTGTAACACAAGCTATGTACTATCGACGTTGGCTGCCAGCCAAATCACCCTATCTATCCTGGAGTACATAATGAAAGTTACCAAAACTCTGTTGTCGCTTGCTATCAGCGCGATTATCCCTGCCCTCGCAGTTGCCGATTCTGAAGTTCAAGGGCCTATGGCATTTGACTCTATTTCCGGTTCCGCTTACGGCCAGCAAAACGCTACCGATCTTGACGCTGCACCCTGGATCATCCCGGAAGACTATAGCCAATCCATCATTGCTGACGAAAGCGACCTGAACATCTATGTCGGCACCGACTGGAACGACATGAACACAGTGAACGAAACCCAAAAACACGCCGGCCGTTACCTGTACCGCACCCATGAAGTTCGCGGCGGCGCCATGGGTAGCGACGGCAATTCACTGCGTGTTGATGGACACAGCGGCGGCGCGGTTTCCGTTGTCGACCTGCGGACCGGGGAAACCAAGGAAGTGGTCGGACGCGACGATTGGGAAGCGCTCGACGGTATCGTCTGGACGCCGTGGCACACGCTACTGTTTGCCGAGGAAACCATTACCTCGTTACGTCCTGACCCGCAAGCGCCTCAAGCCGCCAGCGGTCTGGTGTACGAAATGAAGTTAAAAGCCGGTGATCCAACAACAATGGAAACTGTTACCGTACTGCCTAAATTAGGGGCTCTGGCACATGAAGGCCTGGAAATTGACGAAGAAGGCAATGTCTATGTCATCGACGAAGATAAAAAAGGCTCGATCTACAAGTTCGTGCCGACGACTTATGGCGATCTAAGCGATGGGCAGCTTTACGCTTTAAAAGTGGATGCAGGCAAAACCGGCGCTGCACAGTGGTTGGCGTTGGATATGGATCAAGTGCAAATCAGTGCCCGCGCAGCGGCGGCAACTGTCGGCGCAACCCAATTCTGTCGCCCTGAAGACTTGGAACGCATTACCGAGACCCTGTACGTCGCGTTGACTTGCGAAGATGTTGATAACGCAGCCAACACCAGTGGCCGTGGCGCGGTCTTGGCCGTAACGCTGGAAGAAACGCCATCAGTCAAATATGTCGTTGCTGCCGGCAAGAATGCGCCGATCGAAAACCAGGCGGCTAATGCGACCGGCTTCGCGAAAGTGGATAATCTGGCGACCAGCCCTGACGGCAAGTTGTGGATGGTGGAAGACAACGACTTCAGCGACATTTGGGTTTATGACCCAGCCTCTAAAGATGCCAACAACGATGGTTATCAAGACGGCGTACATTTGTTCGCTTCCTTGAAAGACAAATCAGCGGAAGGCACAGGTATTTACTTCGGTAAAGACCCGCACACACTGTTCGTGAACGTCCAGCATTCCGGTACAGGCAACGACAAAACAATGGCAATCACTAATCGTAAATAATCCGATTATTTGTCTCAAGAAAACGGCACCTGCGGGTGCCGTTTTTTTTGCCGGAGATTTGCGCTGTCATCCAACCCTAAGCAGTTACCGAAAGGATTGTTGCATAGGAACAATCCCCATAAATCACTTAATCTAAAGTGCAATTGGCATGATAGAAAACAGCCTGACTAAATGATTCCGTACTAACTGCCCGCTGTGTTCTGCTGCCGAAATTCACGCGGCGAGCAACCGAACTGCTGCTTGAATGCCCGGCTAAAATGCGCGGTATCGTTAAATCCCCAGCGAAACGCGATGTCGGATAATCGATGGCCTGCATAAACCGGATTTTGCAACTCCTTCCGGCAATTCTCCAGCCTGCGTTTCCAGACATAGCGCATCAGCGAGGTTCCTTCGTCTTCAAACAAGTGGTTGATATAACGGGCCGATAAGCTTGCATGGCGGACAATCACGCCAGTGTCGAGATCAGCATCCCGAAGGTTTTGCTCGATAAACGTCTTGATGCGATTAAGCGAAACTGACTGGCTTCTGGACAGGTTGAAGTCAAGCGGATGCACCGCTGTAATCGCCAACGCCAACAAGTCGAGGGCATAATCTGAAATACTGGAAAACTCGTGAGCTTGCAATTGGTCGGCATGAATAGCCGACGAGCGTAGGAAATTTGCTGCGATACAGCCGATCCCTTGAGTACCGGGGATGCGTAGCGCAATGCAACGGTCTATTCCAGCAATCCTGCCCCTAAGCACCGTCCGGGGAATTGAAAGAATCAATTTAGTAAACTCGCCGGGGCAATGGATTCGATGCGGACGGGTCGCATCGTAAATGGTCATATCCCCAGGCTGGAGTAAAACTTCTCTTCCATTTTGCTCCAGCAGGTAGTCGCCGGAAAGAAGCATCACCGCAAAATAGGCATTCTGGCTGTTCAAGTGCGGTTCCCTGGACAAGCGCTCTAACGAAATCGCACTGGACTGGATGGTCGACAGTTGAAGCTTGCCCCAAGAGTAAATAGCTAGGTCTTGAGACAAGTCGGCATGCGCAGACGATATTATTTCAACGTTGGCGTATTCACGGCATATTACCTCACGCAGCCAGTCGACTCTTTCGCGCGGCGGAATATCGCTAGTCGAAAATTTGAGACCGGCTCTATCAGGATTGATCGGGGATGGCGTAATCGTATTCATGACTCAGGCCTTGTTTAGCTCATTGCGTCATATAACGTTGAAACAGCCGTTTCAGCCAAGTTTTAGTTCCGTTTCGCACCAGCGGCAGACGGCAAAAAAAATTCATACTAAAAACTAATCCGGCTGCTGCCGTTCGGCACAACTTTTAAAATCGCTACAGGATAACAAGATGGAAGAACTACTCAACAACACCGCTCCCCGTATTGCGCTTATCGCCTCCGGCATTTTCTTTATGACAGGACTGCTGACGGGCGTATGGAAATACATTTGCATGAGGCAGCACTGATGTATGCCTTTGCGGCGCAGTTGCTTGCCGTTTTCGCCGCGGCCAGCGCATTTTCCGGTACCGTCAATACCGTGGCCGTCATCTTGCCGTTGCTCTTTTTTGGCATTGCCATCGCCCACTACATCAACCTCGGCCTGACCACCGAAAGCAATAACAGCATGCGCGATTCCGCCGACCGAACGAAAGATTACCTTATCCTTAACATCCTGGCGGTAGCCGAGATCGGCGGTTTTGCCGTCCTGCTCTTAGGGTTCTTTTCCACACTTGCCAGCCGGTAGACTTAAGTTTATTGTTGAAACCTCTGGAATCCAAATCCGGTTTTAGGGAAGTTACTATCCTATTTTTGCCAGCAATCATGAGGTGATCTATGAGCTCAATCAATCAGCCTATATTCCGGTTAATTCCTCCAGCCTCTTTTGTCTCGCAACCGTTCCAGTTGCAAGAGAACATTGCCGGCCACGCAGGACTGATTGGAACTTATCGCCGATAAGTCATGTTATTTCGCAAGCCGCCTCTTTTCTGTCTCTTACTGCTGATGTTATGCAGCGGCTGCTCCACCAACACGGTGAAGGAAAGATACCCGCTATGGGGCGAAGAACACAATCTGAATGCCGACCAAAGCGGTTCAAGCCGGCATATGCAGATGCTCATGCCTGACCGGTCGGATTCCGTCCGCGCCTGTCTGCTGATTGTTCACGGCATGAATGAACATGTCGGCCGTTATGGCGATATCGCGCGGCATTTCTCCGATCGTTTTATCGTCGCGGCTATGGATATGACCGCGCACGGTTTGAGCAATGCCGTGTTCATGAAGGCGCACAATAACCTTGAAGCCGGTGCATCGGCCTATGACGCCAGCGACGCTTATCTTGAACAGGCGCAGCTTGGCGATTTGCAGCCCCTGCGAGATGACCTGAATCTGGCCTTAAATCACCTGCTCAATCGCTGCGATAAACTGTCGACCGACAAGCCCCTGCCCGTCTTTATTCTGTCGCACAGCCTCGGTTCGCTGGTTAGCGCGTCCTATCTGATGCAACCGGGCAATGAAGCTGTAAAATCGAGAATAAAAGGCATCATTCTCACCGGTCCGGCCTTTTCCGTTACCGAAGTTCCCGGCTGGCGCGGCTGGTTCCAGAATCCGTTTATCCGGTTTTCATTTCATACTCACGAACACTTCCTGAACCCGCACGACGAACCGTTGCCGCTGCTGCTGTTCAATCAGCTGCTGGCCTTGATTACCGTTCCTTTGCATGACGGCATTTTTGAACTGCTGTCATTGCCCGGTCTGCGTAACGTGTTTTCGCCGACCAGCCCGGCATGGGTGGAAGAATACCTGAGCGACTCAGAAGAAGAGCGAATCCGTCAGCGCAACGATAATTACATCATCCGGCGGAGTATCCTGCGTTATGTGCTGGGCGTTGAAAAGGAAATCATTCAGTTCAGGCAAAATATGGCGAACTTTGCCACGCCCTACCTGCTCATTTATTCCGAATACGACCCTATTACGCCCGCGTGGGGAAATACCGATTTCGCTGCGCTAACGCGTGACAAACATGAGCATAACGAATTGATGGTGTTAACCGGAAAAAGCCATCATGAACAACTGTTTTCCGCACCGGCCCTGCGTAAGCAGATTTTACGTAAAATCGACGACTGGCTGAAACAGCGCCTGGAAAACGGGCAAGACTAACAGCGCGTAATTCAAATGGAATCAATGGAATCAGTTGCTGCCGCGCTTCATGTAGGCGAAATAAGCCCTGGCGTTCGGATGAACCTTAGCCAGATCGCCGTTTTCCGACACCCAGCGGTATTCGCTATGCTGATCCGTTGGCAGCTGCTTCAAGTTGATATCAACCTGTAGTTCGTAAGCAAGAACAACGTAGTGAGTACTGATGCCCGGTATATGAGCAAAATTGGTCTGGTACTTATGAGTAAATGCGCCCAATAGCCGGGCCTGATCAATGGGGTAGGATTTCCCTAACTCCGCCTTCGTTATCCTCAAAAACGCATCCTCGATTGACTCGTCCTTCCGGATTCGCCCTCCTGGCACAAACCACGTGCCCGCTGCCGGCTCATTGACCCGCATCCCCATGAGCAGCTCGTTATTCCTGGACCGGACCACAAGATCCAGCGATACCAGAGGCGCATTCTTCACAACCCTCATAAACTCGTCGTCTTCAATCATTTCCATCAACCCGAATTAGTTAAGTTGAGGCGTCCTAAAACGCCAAGTCGGCTTCCACGCCCGAGCGCATGCATGTGGGAGCAGTGCCGCAATCCGTAATACCTAACGCCTCCAGCCGCATCAGAATGAAATATCCCACTGCATCCGGGCTCTTTCTTCAGATTGCTCTACAAGCAGGACAGGATCTTCGACCCGTAAGTGGCTAATTTCAAAAGTTAACTTATTAGAGTGCCCCGCAAAGAACCAGTTAATTGCAGCCGAGACTTCCTGCTGAAGATCATTTGACCGGTCAGCGTTGGGGTCGACGAAGGCATACCGGACAGCGAATTCGAGTTGCCTAGGCACGGCCTGGACCAGCGCATGAGGGAAATAACCTGCTTGGACATAAGCTCCGAAAAGGTCGGTCTTTTTTGTCGGATCGGCTTCGGATTTAAGCGTATCGTCAACCTGCTTCCAGTGGTATTCATTTTGCAGCGAGAACCCGCGCCATTTGAAACGGAATTCTTCCATTGCCTGGTTGACCCGGAACTGGCCTGGCCTACCCAAGGCAAAACCGGGCAATGCGCGGCAGCTGTCGCTCGCTGTCTCAAAGGCGGTGCATCTGCTTTTATTGGTGGCCCCGGCAAAGGCCAAGCTGGCAGACGGTTGTTCATGAAACTCGACATCCGACTGGGAAAATTCCAACTCTTTGCCCAAGAAGTTCCACTGCAAACGGCCGGTATACATCATGTTGTCATCGTCATTGTTGCGCTCACCCACGCCTAGCCCGGTAAAGACGCCGGCGGCATAACTAAAGTCGTACCATTCGGCGGGAAAGACGCGCCCGAACAACTGCGCGCCTTGTTGCCGGTCGACAGTGAAGATGTCATTAATCAGGGAGCGGTTAGCGAATTGTTGCCTGCCTGAGGACGTGACCCGCTCATCATTCCAGAGCACCTTGCCGCGACCGAGCCGAAGCTGCGCCTCGGAGAATTTGCTGACGTCCAGATAAAAATCGCGCAACACCGGCTGGCTCCAGTCGTATTGCATATAATATTTGAGCCAGGGCCAATAAGCGTGCCCGCCGACCTTAAACCGGGCCCTGCGCACCATGAAAGAACTTTGGTCGCGCTCCAGATCGGCAAGCGTACGCGGATCGCTATCGAACGGGTTGGCATAGCGGAACTGCAACCGGTTCTGAATCTGCATGGAAAATTTGCCGTTATCCGTTTTGAATTCGAAACCTTTATCGCCGTAGCTGACAGTGGCGGGAAATTTTTCAAGTGCTTTGGATTTTGTTTGTTCAGGCTTTTTTTCTTCTCCGGCTTGGGCTGGCGGCTTATCCGAAACAACCGGCGTTTGTTCCGGCGCTGCCGCCGCTACCTTCGGAGTCGACTCCAGCTTGTCGAGTAGCTTCAGCTTGTCATCCAACGCCTTTAGCTTGGCGTCCAACCGGTTTTCTATGGCCGCAAGCTCCTGTTTTTTCTGTTCCAGACTCTCAATAGATTGCAAATTATTCAGCTTGATTTTGCCTTTGCCCGGTTCGGTGACAATCTGTTTGGTCTCAGGGTCAAAGTAGAGTTCCACCGCTTGGGAATTTGCGGCCGTTACGGGTAGGCTATTCAGCGCGCAGAGTAGTGCGGCTGATGCTTTTAGCGGGGCGGAGGTTATCATCTTCATATTGTTTTTTCCAATTTGATTAGGCGGACAATATTGAGATACAGATTCGTTTGAAATTGACCGGAGCGGATTCTACCCTGCCTCTGACACAGGCGCTAGAAATTTACCCCCAAAATAATCATAAATAATGACTGATAGACCTCAACGCCTGGGTCTGAACCCGGCAATCATACGGCTTCTTGCTTTTACTCATGAAATGTCTCATGACGTATTTTTAAATTGAGCTCCAACCTGATTAATGACTGATGTTACGCACGGATGTTTTTTACCCCCGTATGCCGCGCCGAGCACCGGAGTTTTTGTCGAGAATAGCCTGTTAGGGGGGCGGCAAGGATGCCGAGGATCAGCAGAGGGGCAGGAGCCCCTTCTGCTGACCCTCGGCAAAAGCGAGGCGCACAGGACAAACCGGCAGGACAGCCGATTTGCATGCATAGCACCCGTAGGGCGAGGCATAGGGATGTGCCGAGTGATTCAAGCGGCAACCGGGTCGCCTTTTCTTGGGTTACTTTCTTTTCGACTGCATGGACAGATATTTGCTCCTGCAATATCTGCATTCCCCACATCCCTGTGAGTCATGCAGGAGGTAGAGCACCAACAGTAGGCGCTTTAGGCGCAGCTTCCGCTCCTTGCTCACGCTAAGTACCTACATCCATGTAGGCAACGCAGGAACAGTTGCCGAGGCGAAGCAAAAGAAAGTAACTCGCCCTCGGGTGAGAGAACCCGATTAAAAATAAACCGTCGCGGCAGAGACACTTTAATAAAAAATGTTAATACAGTCTAAATTTCGAATAACTGCGTAACATCAGTTATGTAGAATATTTTGTGTTTAGCCTTCGTAAATCTATCGTGCCTGTAAGCAGTCCCATAAAAATGCTTTTGATCGTCGATGATAGCAAGATTTCAAAAATGTTAATCCGCGCACATATTCTTGCCCAACGCCTCGAATGGGCAATTTATTATGAAGCCGTCTGCGGCGAAGAGACAAAGGCCCCTTTATCCGGAAAACGACGACAACCTGCTAAACACGGCTGACGCGGTGCTCTATCAAGCTAAACTGAAGAGCCGCAACCGATGCATTTTTCTTCCGCTTTGCGTAGTCGAAGAATATCTGGAACAATAGAGCGCACCCGCCCGACCAAACTCAATATCATGATCCTGACGAAATATGACGATTGAGCCTAACAACCGATTAAACCCAAGTTAAATTTTATTCAGTCTCATCGTATGAAATTCAAACCATCCGCTATAACACTGGCCTTAAGCCTTGCTCTCTTCCCAGCTCCGCAACAGGCTGTTGAGATTAGCAAAATCGAACTGCCTGACATGGGCGACTCTTCCGGTACCCTGATTACGCCCGCCGAGGAAAAAGAGTTTGGCGAAGCGTTTTTCCGCAGCCTGCATTCGCAAATTTCCATCAATCAGGACGCTGAAATTCAGCAATATATTCAGACTATTGGTGAACGGCTGGTAGCCAATAGCGATGCGCCCAGCAACCCGTTTCATTTTTTTGTGGTGATGGAAAAGGACATCAACGCTTTTGCGGGACCTGGCGGCTATATCGGTGTAAATTCCGGGTTAATTTTAATCACCGAAGCTGAAAGCGAATTGGCATCGGTTATGGCGCACGAAATTGGCCACGTTACCCAGCGCCATTTGTACCGTTCTTACGAGGCCGCCAGCCGCCTGTCCATCCCGACTGCCGCCGCGACCTTGGCTGCGGTCCTGCTAGGCACCCAATCTCCGGCTCTGGGACAAGCGGCGATAGTTGCTATTCAGGCCGGCAACGTGCAGTTCCAGATCGACTTCACGCGCGAACACGAAGCGGAAGCTGACCGCGTCGGTATGCAGACTTTAGCGGGCTCGCAATACGACCCGCGCAGCATGCCCACTTTTTTCGAGCGCCTGCAACAATCCAGCCGCTATTACGGACAGAACATCCCCGAGTTTTTGAGAACTCACCCGGTTACCGCGTCACGTATTTCCGACACCCGCGGCCGCGCCGAAACCTACCCCTATAAACAATATCCCGACTCGCTCGGCTACCAATTAACCAAAGCAAAAATCCGTGTCTTAACCGGCACAGACACTGCCGAAACGCTTAAATACTTTAAAACCCGGTCAACTCAAGGCACACCCGAACAACGCACCGTTGCCCGCTACGGACTTGGGCTGAACGCGCTTAACTCGCAAAAATTCACTGAAGCGGAAACGATTTTCCAAGAGTTGAGCAAGGAATATCCTAACCAGTCGCAATATCTAACCGCACTTGCCCGTACTGCGCTGGATTCCAAAAATTACAGCACAGCACTGGCCCGCTATAAAAAACTGACCGAGCAATTTCCGGATAACGAAGCCATTAAGCTTGAATATATTACCTCTTTACTCAAAGCCGGCAACGCCGATCTGGCGCGAAAAAACTTATTTCAGTTGAGGCCGAAAACCCAGCAACAACCGATTTATTCGCAGTTATTGGCGCAAGCTTACAGCGACTTAAACCAACCCGCCGAATCCCATCGTTATCTTGCGGAATACTACTATGCAACGGGGCAAACCCGGGATGCGATCCTGCAAATAAAACTGGCCCAAAAATCAAAAGGCCTTACTTTGCAGCTATCCGCCATCCTTAATGACCGGCTCAACTTCTTTGTCAACGAGGAAGAAGAAGCCAGACGTAACAGGTAAATCCTGAATATTGCCTGAATAAGAAGCACTGCTTGCCTGTCATTTTGTTCATTAGCAACATCTAAAACTACGTAATAAGCTGTATTCATTGAACATTTCCATGATTCCTATATTTTTCCCGCTAAACCTTATTTTTAAATAGACAATAACAACTCATTTGAATAAAATTCGCACCAGCTTAAGGGACTGGGCTCGGTTAATTACCGACTAAGAGGGGGAATTAGTCTTTTCTAGACTAGCTGATAATAATAATAAAATAAGTGACACTGCTTGGGTCAAGTTGCAAACGACAACTCAATAACAATAATAACAGCACTCAACGCGCCCGCTTTATGCGGGCTTTTTATTGTCCAAAAAAAGGCAAAAGGCGACGATCCCTTTCACCTTTCACCTTTCACCTTTCACCTTTCACCTTTCACCTTTCACCTTTAGCCTTTCACCTTTAGCCTTTGTTATCTACATACTCAAACGCACGCCAATCCAGCCCGCTCTGGGCGCGCCGGGCGATACAAAGCGGTTATTGTCAAACTGCGGAAATACTTCATCAGCCTGACTATAAACACCAAAAGTATTGTAATTCGTATCGAAGATGTTATCGACCCGACCGAATAGCGCAAAATTCTTGGTGACCTTGTATTCCGCCTTGGCGTTAAACAACCAGTAGCCGGATAGCGGCTTGGTGGAATTGGCCTCATCGCCTCTGAAATACTTATTGCCGCTATAGATGCCGTCAATACCCAACGACACGCGCTGCCATAAATCGACGCCCAACGCCGCCTTATAGATATGTTCCGGGATGCCCGGAATTCTGTCGCCTTTGTTAACCGCCATCGCCTCGTCCGTATTCAGCGGATTCTGAATATCGAAGCCATCCATAAACCGGGCATTCAAATAGGTATAGTTGGTCGTAAAATGCCAGTCGTCGATGTTGCTGAACAACTGCGGGTAATTAACGGTGGTTCCCGCTTCTATGCCGTAACGGCGAGTCTTGCCGACATTATCGAAATAACCTTGGCTGATCAGGCCGCTGGACGCATCGCGGCGAAAAATAATGTCATTGTGGTTGATGGTGTGGAAATAGCCCAGATTCCATTTCAAATCGCCCTTGCCCAGCAGCTCATCCAGATCGCCCCTGAAACCACCTTCCCAAGTCTTGGCAACCACCTGTTCCAACGGCGGATCAGACACAAAAGAATTAGGCAGTTTGCACGGCGCTGTCGGATCGGCGCAGCTCAGTTCCATCGGCGTGGGCGCGCGCGCCGATTCGCTGTAGCTGCCGTACACATTCAGGTTATCCCTGATTTGGTAGGTCAAGCCTGCGGAAGGATTGAGCCGTTCGAAGGTGTGCGAACCGTCCAGGGTTTCTGCGGGATCGGTTATATACTTGTCTTCCATGTTGATATGACTGTAGTTGTAACGTCCCGCTACGGTCGCTGTTAACGCATCGGTAATGGAAAAACTGTCGGTCAGGAATACGCCTACCGTTGAGGTATTGGTGTGCAAGCGAACCCTGGATTCATCGACAAGAATGCCGCTTTGCGTTGTGCCTCGGGTATCGGTCAGCGATCCCAACTCGGTGTCAGAGCCGAAATGCACCTCGGCATAATCGTAACTGGTGCCCACGGTCAGATTGTTTTTATGCTTGAACAAGTCCTGGGCGAACGCCGTCTGCAACGTACCGCCACGGCTGCGCATGTAGGTTTGGCTGGTGTTGTTGGTGGCGCCTTCGACCGCATCAGTGGCAAGTACGTTATTACCGTTGACGTCCACAACCGCTTCTTCATCAGGGTCGTTTTCAGGATTCTCACATAAAAACCCGGCATTGCCTCCGAATTCGCAGTCATCAAAATCGCTGTTATCGCCGTTAAACGTCCTGATCCGGTTCTGCCGGAAATAAGCGTTGCCGCTGACTTCAAGGTCATCGGCCAGATCGTAACTGCCCGCCAGTTCGGAGAAGAACATGCGGGTGACGGTTTGATCGGGATGGGTGAATACCGCCGACCGGTCCTGCTCTTGCAACTGGACCGGCGCGGCGCCGTTGCCCCGCATATTGTTATCGTTGCCGCCCAGCGTTAAGTCTAAAGACCCCTTGTCGCCGCGCCAGCTCAAAGTGCCGAAGGCCTGATCGGCCTTGGTCGGTGAAAAGTCCCGCCAGCCGTCTTCCTCAAAATGATGCAGGTCTACAAAATACCCCCAAGTGCCGTTATTCCAACCGCTGTTTAATTCCTCCGAATGCCTGCCCCAGGAGCCGCCGTATGCTTCCAGCTCATGCTTGGGCGCTGAAAAACCGGTTTTGGTCTTGATTGAAATGGCGCCGCCTAAACTGTTCAGGCCGTAAACGGGATTAGAACCCGGATACAAAGCCATCGAATCGATCGCCCCTTCGGGAATCAAATCCCAATTGACGGTGTCGCCGAATGGCTCGTTAAAACGGACGCCGTTGACATAAGTTGATAAGCCTTGCGGTAATCCCAGCAGCGGCGAAGCCACAAAACCACGGTAAGAAATATCCGGCTGCAACGGATTGTTTTGCGCTTCATTGATATGCACGCTGCCGAGGTAGCGGTTGATGTATTCGGCCAAGGTCACACTTTGGGCTTGTTTCAGCTGTTCGGAGGAAACGGTTTGAATATTGGCCGGTATTTTGCTGGCTGCAACCCCACTCTCTTGTAACGGCGTTACGCCGACCACATCGATAATCCCCAGATCCAACGGCTGGTCTTTAGCCGACACGGCACCGGCCGTCGTCAGGCTTAGCCCAAGCATTGTGCATGCAAATTTTTTCATTCTTCCCTCCCATTAAATAATCCTTCCATGATAGCCAAACCGCTGCTCCGACACTAGGCAGCAGCCGACAAAAGGAAATATTCCCATGTCTTCGAAAAATGCCGGAACCGTCACTGAACGCCGAATATGAGCCCGAGACAAACAGCCCCAAGCTATGGGTATTTGGTTATAATGCTTGGCGGATATTCCAAAACAAGCTGATGCAGGAAAAATTTATGACTTTAACAACAAAGACCGTGACTAAATTGCAGCGCTATTTTGAAGACCAAGTAGATGCCATAAAAGCCAGCGACAATTATCAAAAACTGCTGGCTATGCCGCCGCTGCAACGCTGGGCAACAGTGGCGGGATTATTCCTGCTGTCACAGTTGGTTGTGTTCGGCACTTTATATTTAATTTTCGGCCGGATTGTTGTTATCGGCTTTTTTGCCAGCATCCTGGCCGGGTTGGCAACAGGCCTTGGCGCATTGCCTGCGCTGTTTTTCAAAGATATATCCAAAAACCTGTTCAACAGCATGCTCGGCGCCGCAGCCGGCGTCATGCTGGCGGCGACCGCATTTTCGCTGTTGGTTCCAGGCATGGCTTATGGCAATCTGATCTGGCCCGGCAAAGGCATTTATGTCGTCTCTCTAGGCATGCTGGTCGGCGCGCTGTTTCTGCATTTGGCCGATCGACAACTACCGCATGTGCATTTCGATTCAATTTCCGATACCCAGCTGAACTCCCTCAAAAAAGTCTGGCTGTTCATTATCGCCATCACTATCCATAACTTTCCTGAAGGCATGTCTGTCGGTGTCAGTTTCGGTTCCGGCGACATAAAAAACGGTGTGATACTGGCTGTTGCCATAGCCCTGCAAAATATTCCCGAAGGCTTGGCCGTCGCACTGCCCCTGGTCGGACTGGGCTACAACAAGTGGCGAGCCGTCGGCATTGCCACATTGACTGGTCTGGTAGAGCCGGTAGGCGGCTTGCTCGGCATTACCATGGTCTCTTTGTTTCAACCCATTCTGCCGATTGCCATGGGCTTTGCCGCCGGCGCCATGCTGTTTGTGATCAGCGAAGAAATTATTCCCGAAACCCATTCTGACGGTCGTTCCCGCTACGCTACCTTTGCATTAATGATCGGTTTCATCATTATGATGGCCTTGGACAACATGCTGGGTTAATACCAGCTCTCACGGCCGTAATAAAGCGAACCTCATGCACTTTATCAACGGCCATGCAAAGAATCGTTCTCAGGAAACAAAATGGATCATCTTCAAAGTTATTTACAGCATCTTCTGGCATCACTAAGCACAGCACCTCTTTACGAAAATCTTCAAAACTCCTTACAGCATTTTTTATCGTTATTAAGTAACGGCAACTTCGGCGAAATATCAGCCACGGCCGCGACCAGTTTTGCCTTGATTGCAGCGGCTGAAATTGGCGATAAAAGCCAACTGGTATGCATGACGCTGGCATCCCGGCACAGAGCTATGCCGGTTTTGCTGGGCGCCATTTCGGCTTTTGCCTTTTTAAACACCTTGGCTGTTGTTTTTGGCATCGCCATTGCCAGCTGGCTGCCGGAATATATTGTCGCGTCAGTAGTCGCGATGCTGTTTGCCGCTTTCGGCATTCATTCTTTGCGCGTAGAAGCGGAGGATGACAACGAGGAAGTTAAAGAAAAAAGCGGTCACGGCATTTTCTTTACCACGTTCTTATTGATTACTGTCGCTGAATTCGGTGACAAAACCCAGCTGGCGGTGGTCGGCTTAAGCAGCACCGCAGCACCTGTTGCAGTATGGATCGGTTCGACAGTCGCGCTGGCTTCAACATCGGCCCTGGGAATTCTGGCCGGTCGTACGATTTTGCAAAAAACTCCGTTAGTGCTATTGCACAGGATCAGCGGCACCATCTTCCTGATGCTGTCGGTTCTTGCGGGTTATCGGGCTTATGCCAGCTATATAGGTTTAACCTAAAAAGTTAAAAAATCACCACGAAGACACGAAGAGCACGAAGTTTTTTGCTGTCTCTCGTGGTGTTAACTGTTAGGTAGAGAGCAATATAAAGTTAAGTGGATTGATTAATCACCATGAAGTTGGCGAAGTTACTTTATTTTTCTTCGCGCTCTTCGTGTCTCGGCAACTGCTCCCTGCGTTGCTCTACCTCCTGCATCCCTGCAGCAACTGTGTTCAAAATCAAGCCTGCTTTGCAAAATTAGGGTTCCATTCGTTCCCTGTTTTTGCCATCGAATTGATAATAGTGAGCAATTTCCTCATGCAGGCAACCAGGGCGACTTTTTTTA
>Ga0208882_1000543_pt1 | contig 16616 bp, 18 predicted proteins | sample LakWasMet14_LOW5_2_FD_183862 | JGI IMG/M metagenome (GOLD analysis project Ga0208882, IMG submission 183862) | Freshwater sediment methanotrophic microbial communities from Lake Washington under simulated oxygen tension - Sediment Metagenome... | ecosystem: Environmental > Aquatic > Freshwater >...
CACTTCCTTTGAAAGTACATCCGGGCGATGGCCAAGCTGTGCCCGCAACCACTGCGCCATGTCCTGAATGCTGGCGTTGACGCCCGCAGCCGGAGGCACACGGTAAAAGTTTTCGTTCGGCGCAACCGCAACCCAGCCGCCCTTGCCGCGAACATGCGGTTTTGCCCAGGATGCACTCGACATCAAGCCATCGAGACCATAACTGGCGTTGCCCATGCCCAATGGAACGAAAATCCTTTTTTCGACCTGGTGCGGATAAAAATCGCCGGTCGCTGCAAAGGTCAAATCGCCGATCAGGCTGTAGGCAATATTCTGGTAGCCGTAGCAATCACCCGGCGAGCAGGTCATCGGCGCATCCGACAATCGTTCGGCGATCAAGGCATAGGGCTGGTCGCCGGCGAGCGCGCTGTCAAAAGTATGATCCTTCAAACCGACGCGGTGACTCAATACATCACGCACGGTAACGGTGGAGCCGCTGGCGAAATCGTTCAATTTGAAAGCCGGAAGTTGGTTGATGATCGGGGAATCCCAGCTCATCGCGCCTTCTTCCACCAGTTGCCCGCTCAGGGTGCTGGCAAATCCTTTTGATAATGATGCCAGGCGAAAAACCGTGTAAGGCATCACCGGCGTGCCTTGCTGGCTGTCGGTAAGGCCGTAGCCTTTCACTGAAATCACCTGACCGTCCTGCACGATCGCCATGGCGAGACCGGGCAGATTTTTTTCGTTTACCAGTCTTTGCGCCAGGTTTTCGATATTGCGTGCATTTAATGTTTGATCCCGTAACGCACCCGGTTTCTTCACGGCCATTTTCGTAACGCTTGCCGTTGGGGTGTCAGCCAGGCGTGGTTGTGCGGGCGCAAGCAAGGCCAGGCCGAACATTGAAGCGAGCAGGCTGATTTTCATGGCTTTCATGGGTCGCAGAAGATGCGTATGCTGGGGCGATAGGTTATTTTACCCCTCGCGGCGGTATTTCACCTGAACATTTCAGATAAACATTTCACAGAACCGGGAGAGTTTTATGGGCATATCCGTCTTAGTGTTGCTGGCCGGCATCGTATTGATCGGCTTTTTCATCGTCGGCATTTACAACGGCCTGGTCACGGCCCGCAACGCTTATAAAAATGCGTTTGCCCAAATCGATGTGCAATTGAACCGTCGTTACGACCTGATTCCGAATCTGGTCGAAACCGCCAAAGGCTATATGGCGCACGAACGCGAAACGCTTGAAGCGGTGATCCAGGCGCGTGCAGCGGCTGTCAGCGGTTTGAAAGCGGCAAGTGCCAATCCCGGCGATGCCAATGCCATGGCGCAATTGGCAAATGCCGATCAGGGTTTGACCGGAGCACTGAGTCGCCTGATGGTGGTCAGCGAATCCTATCCGGATTTGAAAGCCAACCAGAACATGATGCAGTTGTCGGAAGAACTGACATCGACCGAGAACCGCGTCGCTTTCGCACGCCAGGCTTACAACGATTCGGTGATGGGCTACAACAACAAGCGCGAAGTATTCCCGTCGAATATTCTTGCCGGCATGTTCAATTTCACCGGCGCGTCCTTGCTCGAAATCACCGAGCCGGCCAAACGCGAAGCTCCGAAAGTCTCGTTCTGATCCCGATGCAAACGCCAGTGAGAACTGGCGTTTTGCTTTGAACCCGATAGTGCCCGGTGCCGAGCCATGAATTTTTTTGAACGACAAGCCGCCGTCCGTCTTCAGTCCAAACGTTTGGTGCTGTTGTTCGCGATGGCCGTCTTTGCAATCGTGGCGGCGATCGATCTGGTTTTGCTGATTGCATTGGGTGGTTTTACCGAAGGCGTCAATCCGGTTCCGATGCTGTTCGTCAGCACGATCGTGGTGCTGGCAATTATCGGTTGCGCCACCTTGTATCGCATCGCATCGCTGCGTAGCGGCGGCGCGGCGGTCGCGCATCATCTCGGCGCCATGCCGGTGCCGGAAAACACCACCGATTACCATTTGCGTCGTTTGCGCAACGTCGTCGAAGAGATTGCCATTGCTTCCGGCGTGCCGGTGCCGCAGATTTTCGTATTGAACGATGAGGCCGGTATCAATGCCTTTGCGGCCGGGTTTTCACCCAGCGATGCCGCCGTCGCGGTGACGCGCGGTGCCTTGAACAGCTTGAATCGCGATGAATTGCAGGGCGTGATCGCGCATGAATTCAGCCATATCCTGAATGGCGATATGCGTTTGAACATCAAATTGATGGGCTTGCTGTTCGGCATCATGGTGATGGCGTTGATCGGTCAGAAAATTCTCGAGCACGGCCGTTTCCGCGACAAGGAAGCGGCACCGATTATCGGCATCGCACTTGGCTTGATGGGCGTTGGCTACATTGGTCTGTTTTTTGGACGGATGATCAAGGCTGGTGTGAGTCGTCAGCGTGAATACCTGGCAGACGCCAGCGCGGTGCAATTCACCCGGCAGACCAAAGGCATTTCCGGTGCACTGAAGAAAATCGGTGGTTTGCATGATGGTTCCAAAATCAGCAATGCCGATGTCGAGGAAGTCAGCCATATGCTGTTTGGTTCCGGCAGTGCGATGTCCAGCATGATGGCAACGCATCCGCCGCTGACCGAACGCATCAAGGCGCTGGATCCGAGTTTCAGGCCCTCCGAATTGAACGAACTGGCGGCGCGCTGGAGCATGAAACCGCCGGTCGGTCTGGAAGAAGACAGGCTGCTGGGATTCGCCGAAGCCGGCACGAACATTCCTGCGGCGGAAAGCAATATGCGGGTTACGCCGCCTTCGATCATTCAACAAGTCGGCTCGCCGAAGTCGGATGATTATCAACGCGCACACGATATCGCCGGCAGCATTCCCGAAATCCTGCAGCAGGCCGCACGCAGCCACCATGGCGTCATCCCGCTCATGTGCGCGCTGCTGTACTCGTCTGACGAAAAAGTGCAGGCCAAGCAGGCCTTCGAATTGCGTGCCCGCCACGGCGATGCCCTGCCTTCTGTGGTCAAGGATTTTTTCGCACAGGTCAGCCAGCTCAATCCGATGCACCGCTTGCCGCTCGCCTCATTGTGTTTTCCGACTTTGCGGCAGCGTCCGCGTCCCGAACTCGTTCGCTTCATGGAATCGATTTATGCGCTCGTGCATGCCGATGGCCAGGTGGATTTATACGAATACTGTCTCGGTCATTTGCTTGGTACCCAGGTGCGTGATTTGCTGGATCCGAGCAAAGCCTGGCGCGGCGGCAATAAGCGTCTGAAAGATGTTGCCGTGCAAGCCAGCACCTTGATGTCGGTGCTGGCGCAAGCCGGTCACGATAATCCCGCCGATGCGCAGCGTGCATTCAATGCCGGCATGTCGCGGGTATTGCCGCGCGAAAATATCAATTATCAGGTCACCCGTTCGTTTGCCGATGCGCTCGAAACGGTGTGGCCTGCGCTCGATAGCCTGGAGCCGATGAGCAAGGAATTGCTGATCGAAGGCCTGGTTGCCGCGATCAGCCAGGACAATCAGGTCAGCATTGCCGAAGCCGAACTTCTGCGCACAGTGTGTGCGTCATTGCATTGCCCGCTGCCACCGATGCTGGACAAGGTATAAGTTTTTTTCGCTCTTGTGGGAGCTGGTTCATCAGCGATCAGACTTCACCGAACACGTAATACTGAAAAATCAATCGCTGGTGAACCGGCTCCCGCAAATGATCGCTGAGTCAATCAAACTCGCGAAAACTCGTGCACCGCATCGACCAGCACTTTGACGTGATCGGGATTCATGTCGGGCGACATGCCATGGCCAAGATTGAAAATATGGCCCGGGCCTTTGCCGTAACTTTCGAGCGTGCGTTTCACTTCGCGTCGAATGCCCTCGGGATCGGCATACAGAGTCACCGGATCCAGATTGCCTTGCAGTGCGACCTTGCCTTGCGTGCGGCGACGGGCTTCTTCGAGCGAGATCAGCCAGTCGACGCCAAGACCTTCGGCACCGGTGTCGGCCAATTCTTCCAGATAAGGCGCGTTTCCTTTGCCGAACAGGATCAAGGGTGTTTTATCTGCGCCTTCACCACGTGGCAGTTCGGCGGCGATGCGTTGCAGATAGCGCAATGAAAATTCGCGATACATATGCGGCGACAACATGCCGCCCCAGGTGTCGAATATCTGCAAGGCTTGTGCGCCTGCGATGCGTTGTGCGCTCAAGTAGGCGATAACGGCATCGGTCACGACTTCGAGCAAACGATGCAAAGCCGGCGCATCGTTCAGCGCCATGGATTTGATCTTCGAAAAATTATCGCTGCCACCGCCTTCGATCATGTAGCAGGCGAGTGTCCAGGGACTTCCGGAAAATCCGATCAGCGGCACGCTGCCGTTCAATTCCTTGCGGATCAGGCTGACGGCGTCCATCACGTAGCGCAATTCCTTGCCCATGTCCGGCACGAAAAGTTTTTCGATATCGGCATGGCTGCGAACCGGATGGGCAAAACGTGGACCTTCGCCTTCGGCAAACGTCAGGCCAAGACCCATCGCATCGGGAATGGTCAGAATATCCGAGAACAAAATCGCCGCGTCGAGTTCATAACGACGCAAGGGTTGCAGCGTGACTTCGCAAGCGAGTTCGGGATTGGTCGCCAAACCCATGAAGCTGCCGGCTTGTGCGCGGGTTGCGCGATACTCCGGCAAATACCGGCCGGCTTGTCGCATCAGCCATACCGGCGTCGCATCTACGGATTCGCGACGCAATGCGCGCAGGAAGCGGTCGTTTTTCAATGTCATTCTATTTTCTCGATTGGATCAAGGCGCATCGGCACCCTGCACAAACATGATCTGGAATCCGCGTTTGACCTGCGCGTCGCGCGCTTTTTCAAAGGCGGAAATGGCAAGCTCATGTTGCAGAAATTGTTCGCGTTTCAACTGGCTGCGGCCACCGGTCTGTCCACTTTCCTTGACGAGGCACCAGCCGCCCAGCAAATCCTGTTCCAGAATCAACTGGACGAACTTGGGGGATTCACCGGCATTGGGTTTTTGCTGAAGAAATAGACGCATGCCCTATTTTAACCTTTAACCGCTAAGCACACGCAAAATCGCGGTTTCCGGCACATCGGCGACGACATCGGCACGACCCAGGCCACGCCAGAGAATCAATCTGAGCGAACCGGACAGAGCTTTCTTGTCCAGTTTCATCCGCATCAGCAAGGCTTCGCTGTCCAGTTCGGCAGGCAGGGAAGTCGGCAAGCCTGCGCGTTTCAGCAGATTGGCCAGGCGTTCGGCATCGGCGGCAGGCGCGCGCTTCAATTGCGCGGACAGTCTGGCGGCCAGGCACATGCCGATCGAAACGGCTTCGCCATGCAGGAAGCCGCCATAGCCTTGTTCGGTTTCGATCGCATGCGCAAACGTGTGGCCCAGATTGAGCAACATGCGCTCGCCTTGTTCGGTCTCATCGCGCGACACGACGCCAGCCTTGTGGCGGCAACTGCGTGAGATCGCTTCGGTCAAGGCGGTTTCGTCGAGCGCCAGTAATTCCTCGACATGCTTTTCCAGCCAGGAGAAAAAACCGACATCGAAGGCGGCACCGTATTTGATTACCTCGGCCAAACCGGCTTTCAATTCGCGTTCGGGTAATGTTTTCAGGGTCGTTAAATCGGCGAGCACCGCAACGGGTTGATGAAAAGCGCCGACCAGATTTTTTCCGCTTTCCAGATCTACTGCGGTTTTTCCGCCGACGGAAGAATCCACCATCGCAAGCAAGGTCGTCGGAATTTGCACGAAGCGCACGCCACGCATCCAGCAGGCGGCCGCGAAACCGGTCAGGTCACCGATAACACCTCCACCAAGTGCGATCAAGGTGACATCGCGGCTGGCTTTCATCTCTGCCAATACATGCATGACTTCGGTAAACCGGCCGAGATTCTTTTCCTGCTCGCCGGGCGGGAATATCAGTGTCTGTATAGTCTTGCTTTGCAGCGCGGCCTGTATGGTCGGCAAATAAAACGGCGCGATGTTTTCATCGGTAACGATCAGCGCCTGCTTGCCCATGACCAGGCTCGCAAGCGCGGCAGTATCGGCAAGCACATCGTTGCCAATCCGGATCGGATAACTGCGCTTTGCCAGACTTACTTGGATTTGCCGCATCAGGCCGCCTCGGCACGTTGCCATTGGTGTTGTAGTTGCAGATGCAAGCCAGCGACTGCATTGGTGATGGAATTGTCATTGGACTGGAAAACCAGGTCGGCAATCTCCAGATAAAACGGATGCCGGGCTTCAGCAAGCTTCAATAATTTTTCGCGCTTGTCGCCGCCTGCCAGCAAAGGGCGGCTGCGGTCGCGCGCCAAACGCTCGAGTTGTTGTTCTATGGTGACTTGAAGATAAACCACGAAACCATGTTGCTGAAGTTGTCTGCGATTGTCTTCCGACAATACCGCGCCGCCACCGGTGGCAATGAGTTGATTCTTGCCCTGGCACAACTCATTGATCAGTTGCGATTCGCGTTGTCGAAAACCGGCTTCGCCTTCGCATTCGAAAATCAGCGGCACGGCCACGCCGGTCACTTCTTCAAGGCGATGATCGGCATCGACAAAATGCAGGCCAAGCAAACCGGCGAGGCGTTTGCCAATGGATGTTTTGCCGGCTCCCATCGGACCGATCAGGATAATATTGGACGCGGGGTTCATGAGCCTAATGCTAACATCGCTTGCAAACCAGTGAATATGCCGTGAGTGATATATGACATGCAGCACAATAATTGCCGGCGCCGGTGATGTGGGTAGCCGAGTGGCCATCGCGTTGTGCAATGCAGCGCATGAAATCATCAGCGTCAGTCGAAGCATTAAAGAATTCCCGGCCGGCATTCGTTCGCTGGCGGCAGATCTGAATACCGGCGAGGGTTTAACAAAACTGCCACAACAAGCCGATGCGCTGGTCTTTTGCGTTGCACCGGACGAACGAACCGCCGATGCGTATCGCCGTTTGTATGTGGATGGGCTGCAACGCTTGATGACGCAGTGCCAATTCAAGCGCCTGGTCTTTGTCAGCTCGACGGCGGTATATGCGCAGGATGCCGGTGAATGGATTGATGAACAAAGCCCGGCGCTGGCCGACACTTTCAACGGCAGTATCCTGCGTGAAGCGGAACGCCTGTGCGGACAGCATGAACGGGGCATCTCGCTAAGATTCACCGGTATTTATGGCCCCGGCAGAAACTGGATGTTGCGCCGTGCACAGTCAGGCGAGACAGGTCGCGCGCACTGGACCAATCGCATTCATGTCGAAGATGGTGTTGCCGCGATCGTTCATGCGCTTGGTTTGCAATCGCCAGACAGGATTTATTGCGTGAACGATGATTCCCCTGCACTGGAGTCTGAGGTATTGGCTTGGCTAAGTATGAAGGAATCGATCATCGAACCTGAGGCATTCAACGGCGAATGCAGCGGACGCCGTGTTCGCAATGACTTGTTGCGGGCTTCGGGCTGGCAGCCGAAATACGCCAGCTATCGCGAGGGTTATCGACAACTTCTTGATCCGGCTGGCGTATAGTCTTCAAGCCGGCTTCGGCGTAACGAGAGGATTCTTTTTTATGAGCAATACTGTCGCGAAAGTAATCGAAATTTCTGCATCTTCCACCAAGGGCATCGAAGACGCGGTTCAAGGTGGCCTGAAGAAAGTATCGAGAAGCGTAAAAAACATCAAAGGCGCCTGGGTCAACGACATCAAGGTCGTGACCGACGGCGACGGCACCATTACCGAATGGCGCGTGGACATGAAAGTCACGTTTATTGTGGGCAAGGAATAATTTACGTATTGGTGCGTCGGGCCCAAGGGCCCTCCTACGGTTTGTAGGAGGGCCCTTGGGCCCGAATGATTGGTTTGCGGTTTTTATCCAGTTGCACGACACGATCAAGCAGCTTCGGCAATTTTGAAAACATATTCCTGCTGGTGCGTTCAAACAATAAAATAAATTCTTCGATTTCCGTCTTCGTCATCGCTTTGCGATTCGGATTCGCCGCCTGCAGGCTTTGTTCCTGTTGCCAGCGCCATTGCTTTACCTGTTCGAAGCCAGAGCCTTGCAGAAACAGGCTGCGATCGATGCGTTGCCATAAGGGTTCGTATTTTTTCAGCGCATCGTTGCAATAACGCCGCCAGACACAATCTTTATCCTGATCGCGTTCAATACGGTTAAGCGGTTTTATCAAGGCAGTTTCATCTTCGGGCGTGGCAAACAAAAACCAGCCTTCGAAAATAACCAGATCCATGCGGACATCGATTTTTTGCCAACGCGATGGCGGCAGACGCGTATCGCCGATCTTGTCGAATCTTGGAATGCGAACAGGCCTGCCTTCTTTGAGTTTGTCGAGTACCTCGCAGGCCAATGCAACATCGTGCGAGCCCGGCGGCCCGCGTTTTGCCAATAGCGGATGAATATGGCTGGCCAATACTTTGCGTTCACGTTTGCCGAAGTAAAAATCATCGATAGACAATACGGATATCTTCAAGCCCATGGTTTTGCCGAGTTCGGCCATTTGCGCAGCCAGCGTGGATTTGCCCGAACCCTGCAGGCCGACGATGCCGTAAATGCCGGGTTTTCCCGCAGTGGCAAGCGCGTGCTGTAAAATATCCACTACAAACCCTGGAGCAAAAGCATTTTGCTTCGAGTGGCGGACGTTTCGCATCGTGATCACCAGTCAGGGCAGGAAAGCATCATGCAGGATTTATACAAAGAGGCGCTCGATACTTTTGCACATTTGCTCGAACGTGCCAAACAAAGCGGCGATCGCGAACCGACAGCGATGACGCTTGCGACACTCGGCAAAAACGGACGGCCATCGGCACGTACCGTCTTGTTGAAAGCCTTCGATGCCCGCGGTTTTGTTTTCTACACCAATTTCGAAAGCCACAAGGGCCGCCAGCTTGCGAGCAATCCGCAGGCCGCTTTGTTGTTCCACTGGAAAGCATTGGACAACCAGATCCAGGCGCGCATCGAAGGTACGGTCGAGCCGGTGACCGCCGAAGAAGCCGATATCTATTTTGCGTCGCGTCCCCGCGAGAGCCAGATCGGCGCCTGGGCTTCGAAACAATCGGCAATACTCGACTCGCGCGAAACTTTCGATGCGCAAATTGCTTTCTACGACAAGAAATTCGAAGGCATCGACGTACCGCGGCCTCCGCATTGGTCTGGGTTTCGCGTGGTACCGGAAATGCTCGAGTTCTGGTATGGCGCCGAGTTTCGATTGCATGAGCGTCAGTGCTATGAGCGCGTGAATGGCGAATGGACCAAACGGATGCTGTTTCCGTAGCCGCTCGGATAAAAAACAAGGTCATCCCGGCGAAAGCCGGGACCCACAAACATCAGTTGGCAGAACTCCCGACAATGCCGTGATCATGAAAGCAATCGACGCAAAGATTAAATATCTCTTCGTATCTGGCTCCTGGGTCCCGGCTTTCGCCGGGATGACGGTTTTTCTATTGGATTGCAATTCTGTTTTATGAAAACCAGCGGCCCGCAACGCATCGTCTGTCTTACCGAAGAACCCACCGAGGTGCTTTACGCACTCGGGGAGCAGGATCGTATTGTCGGCATTTCCGGCTTTACCGTTCGACCGGCGAAAGCGCGCAAGGAAAAGCCGAAAGTCAGTGCCTTCACGTCGGCGAAGATTGACGAGATACTGAAACTGAAACCGGATTTTGTCGTGGGTTTTTCCGATATCCAGTCCGAAATTGCGGCGGCGCTGATCAAGCATGGCGTGGAAGTCTGGATCAGCAATCACCGCAGCGTGCCCGGCATCCTCGATTACATCAGGCGACTCGGTGCTTTGGTAGGCGTGGCCGATAAAGCCAATGCTTATGCCGATGAGCTTGAAAAAAATCTTGAACAAATCAAGCTGCAAGCCGCCAGTTTGAAGCGACGCCCGAAAGTCTATTTCGAGGAGTGGGACGAACCGCTGATCAGTGGCATCCAATGGGTTTGCGAATTGATCCGGATTGCCGGTGGCGACGATATTCTTCCCGAGCGCGGCGAAAAAAGCCTGGCGAAAGACCGCATCATGGCCAATGGCGATGAAGTCATCGCGCGCAACCCCGACATTATTTTCGGTTCCTGGTGCGGCAAGAAATTCCGTCCGGAAAAAGTGGCGCAGCGTGATGGCTGGTCGAATATCAATGCGGTAAAAAACAATCAGCTATTCGAAATAAAATCACCGATCATCCTGCAGCCAGGGCCGGCGGCATTGACGGATGGCGTGAAGGAAATGGCGGTGCATATCCGGCGTTGGGCAGACAATATCGGATAATTTATTGCCGTAGGGCGAAGCAGGCAGCGCCCATGCGAACGCTTTACCCGCGAATGCGTTGCGTAAACCACCACATATGGCCTTCCGGGTCGAGCGCGCCGTAACTTCGGTCGGCCCAATACTCCTTGCCGTAATCGTGCAATGCGGGTTCATCGATAATCTTGGCACCGGCAGCGCGTGCATGGGCGCAATGGGCATCTACATCATCGACAAATACCATCAGGCCTTGCGTGTTGGCACCGCCAAGCGATAGCGGACTTTTCATGTCCACGTTCCATCGCGATGCCGCGCCAACGCGTTCTTCGCCGACCATGATCAGACCTTCGCCGTATTTCAGTTCGCTGTGCTCGATGCGGCCATCTTCGCCTTCGACTTTGAGGATGATTTCGAAACCGAATGAATCGCATAGCCAGTCGATCATCTTGCCGGCTTCGCGGTAATAAATGCCCGATGAAATTCGTGGCCAGCCTTTCGGCGTGTCTTTCATGGCTTGCACCTGGGAGTGAGGATGGGTTGTTCAGAGAGGCGCTTGATCAGCACGGCACTGGTCAATTCACGCAGCGCGTCTTTGCCGATCCAGCTAGCGGTGGTATTGCCGGATTCCGCCAGCCGTTGCGCTACGGCAATGGCGGCTTCGTTCAAGGCAAGATTGCGTTTTCCGATCGCGCGCAAAGCCATATTGACGGATTTTTTGACGAAGTGACGTTCGTCTTCCGACTCGTGTTCTATCAAGGCGAGCCCCTTGATGAATTGCGAATTTTCTGCCTTCTTGTCGTGTACCGTCAGGCTCCACAGCAAGGCGAAAGCGGCGCGCTTCTGAAACTCGCCGCTCTGTCTGCTCCATTGCGGCAATTTTTTCCAGGCATGCGACGTGCGATCAAACAGGTTGAAACACACGGTATCGCAGATGGCCCAGTTGTCGAATTCATCGCACCACTTGTCCATTTGTATTGACGTCACCTCGGCCGGGTCATCCACCATCGAGGCCAGCATGCGTGCTTCGTACCAACCGGTGTCCCAAAGTGCGGCGGCCAGTTCGTGATGGGTACCGAGGCGCTTGGCCAGCAATTTCATGTTCGCCATCGATACGCCGAAGGCATTTTCGACATGAATGCCGAATTTCGGCGCCATATCGTCGCGAATGGTTTTCGTACCGGTGCGCTTCAACCAATCGAGTGCGGTTTGTACTTCATCGGAAACAGATGATGGCGTTTTTTTCTTGGGCGCGATTTTTGGCTTGGCCATGAATTGAATTTAATCCAGTAATGGGCGGTTGAGTTCGGTGCGCCAATTGGCCGGGTCCGGGCTTGATTCCGGGCCCGCGGCGTAGACTTCCCAAAGATCCGGCGCGGGTCGATGTCCATTGGCTTCAATCCAGCCCATGAATTTACCCCAGGCTTCGCCCATGGCTTCATAGGGCCCGTGGTAAATGGTGCGGGCGACATTTTTTCTTGCCGCCAATTCGCCGGCTTGCACCCGGCCAACCGGTGTGACCGGAGCCGACACCGGTACGCAAATTTCGAAATCGAATTGCCCTTCGGTCATTTTCAGATGATGCGTGAACCAGGGCCCGGTCGGGCCAATGCCTTGAGCTTTGACTGCCGCCAATACCTCGGTAATGCCCGGGCCCATCACATGGCGAATTTCGTCGCGCGCAATGGTCAAATGGATGAAAGCGACCAGATGTGCTGCCGTGTCGGTGATATGAGGAGTGTCGATCATCGGAGGTATCTTCCGGAAAGCAGACGCCATTGTGAAACGATAAGCGGGAAAGTGCGAGCGCTATGCCGGCACAGTTAATCGAATATGAGCCTGTTCCGTACTAATTCGACGCCTTTCGAACCTTTAGCCGAATACCTTGCCTCATGTAGGTATGCGCGACATCGGGTGGCTTTCAATATTGAATTTCATCGCCCGAAATTCATGCGCAATGTGCAATCATCTTTTCAAATAATGGAGTCTTAACATGACAGCGAAGCATCAGTTTAGTCATCGCAAAGTGCTGCCGGTACTTGTTTTCGGCATCTTGCTTGTCGCCGGATGTGGTGCCAGCACTCAGGCAGCGGTGAATGTGCCGAACGCCAAAATCGATGCACCGCTGGCCGCTAAAAAAGGCGAACAGATCGCCGTCTTTTCTGGCGGCTGTTTTTGGGGAGTCGAGGCGGTTTTCGAACACGTCAAAGGTGTCAATAATGTCTGGTCCGGTTATGCCGGCGGTTCCGCAGTCACGGCGAATTATGAAATCGTGAGTTCGGGCCTTACCGACCATGCCGAATCGGTAAAAGTAAGCTTCGATCCTTCCAAAGTCACTTACGGCCAGCTATTGAAAGTATTTTTTTCGGTCGCTCATGATCCTACCCAGTTGAATCGTCAGGGACCGGATAGCGGAACCCAGTATCGATCGGCGATCTTTTACACCAGCCCCGAACAGCAGCGCATTGCTTCTTCATACATCGTGCAAATGACGGCAGCGAAAACTTTTCCGGCCAAAATCGTGACGCAACTGAATCCGCTCAAGGCTTTCTACATTGCCGAAGGCTACCATCAGGATTTCGCGCGCCTGAATCCGTCGCATCCCTATATCGTTCATCACGATTTACCGAAAGTGCAAAACCTGAAGCGGCAATTCCCGCAGTGGTATGTCGCCAAGTATTGAAATCGAAGCAGGCCGGGATGATTGAGTTCCGGCCTTTTCATGTGATGAAAAAATATTGCCGACTCATCGCAGTAAATAAGTTATGGTGCGTTTTTTGACCACGTGAAAGGAGTGATTGTCATGGGGTATTCCCACCGTAGTTCCGGCCGCACCTCGATTAATGGATCAGGTTTCAACGGTCTGTCGCCGCCGGCATTTTAGTCGTCGAACCGAGGAGGCCTATCGGTTCTGGATTCGTAAATATATTTATTTCCATGGAATAAAGCACCCTCGTGACCTCGGCGTAGAAGGCATCGCGCCTTATATAAATTTTCTGGCGGTAGAAAAACACGTCGCTGCCACGACGCAGTCGCAAGCCTTGAATGCGTTGATATTCCTGTACCGTGACGTGCTTGAAATGCCGGTTGGTCATATTGAAGGTCTGCGTCGCGTTCAACATATAAAACGCATCCCGGTCGTTCTGACGGTGGATGAAGTGCGGCTTGTCTTGTCCCATATGTCGGGTACGCCACGATTGATGGCCGAGTTGATTTATGGTGCCGGGTTGAGGGTGACTGAAGCCATGACGCTTCGGATAAAAGATCTGGATTTCAGGGCCAATACGATTAGCGTCCGTTGTGGAAAAGGGAGTAAAGATCGCACTGGCATTTTGCGTTTGCGCTTGTCCGATGCCTTGCAACGCCATCTTTTGAAAGTAATAGCGCTTTATAAACAGGATGCGGTAAACGGCAAGGGTTACGCACCCTTGCCCGGAGCCTTGCACAGAAAATATCCGGGTTCTGCACGCAGTATCGGCTGGCAATTTGTTTTTCCGTCAACGGCGGTACGACCTTGCCCGGAGACGGGAAGAATGCTGCGATGGCATGCGTCCGATTCGACCGTGCAGAAAGCCTTCAAGACGGCATTGGCGGAAGTAAAGATATATAAACATGCCAGCGTTCATACGCTTCGGCATTCGTTTGCCACCCATTTGCTCGCAGACGGTACCGACATACGCACAATCCAATTGCTGCTGGGCCATCGTAATATCAATACAACCATGATTTACACCCACGTCGAACAATCCATTCGGCGTACTACCAGTCCACTGGATCGACTTTAGTCTGCTCGCCAGAAAAAAACAGGCGAGAAATGATTTCAATCCAGCACTTTCAAACCCATTTGCGCGAGCAGTGCCGTCATCTGTCCGGCCTGCGTTGCCTGCTCGCTGGACGCGTTGCCCTGCTGCGCGCGCTTGGCGACGCCCTGGGCAATCGCGGCAAGCCGGAAGAAACTGAAAGCCAGCACGAACTGCCAGTCTTCCGGAATTTCACGGCCGGTGAGTTCGGCGTAACGCTGCAGGATTTTTTCTTCGCTGGGGATGCCGAGTTCCTTGCGATTCATTCCCGCCAGCCCGGGCAGGGCGGGATTGCGCGGCAGGCGCAAGGCCATGCAGAAGTAGCCAAGATCGGCGAGCGGATGGCCGAGCGTGGACAATTCCCAGTCGACAATGGCACTGATCTGCGCCTTGCCTTTCACAAACATCAGATTGTCGATACGGAAATCACCGTGTACCAGCGCAACACTGCCGTCATCATCCGGACAGCGCAGTGGCAACATCTCGATCAGCTGGTTCATCGCTTCGATATCATCGGTTTCTGCGGCGCGATATTGTTGGGACCAACGCGATATTTGCCGCGCAAAGTAATTGCCGGGTTTTCCATAATCCGCCAGACCTGCCGCTTCGATATCGACCGAATGCAAGGCTGCCATTGTTTGCAGGATGGCATCGTAATAATCGCCGCGTTGCGCCGGCGTAAAATCGGGAAATGATGGATCCCAGAAAATATCGCCGTCGATATATTCCATCACGTAAAACATCGAACCGATAACGCTATCGTCCTTGCATAGATGGTAGGGCTTCGCGACCGGCACCTTGCTGCCGTGCAGTGCCGACAATACGTGGAACTCGCGGTCTACCGCATGCGCAGACGCCAGCAATTTGCCGGGTGGTTTGCGACGCAGCACGTAATTGCCGCTTTTCGCTTCCAGCAAATACGTCGGGTTGCTCTGGCCGCCCTTGAATTTTTTCGAAGTCAGCGGACCGCAGAAACCATCAAGATGTTTCGTCAGATAGATCGCCAGTATTTCGTCATCAAGATCGAGCGTCGTGGTGTTCATTGTGGTGGGCTCTTTAATTAATCATGTCCCGACTGTCGTCGGTACTGCCATTTTCTTTGTGTGTTTTTCGCTTGTTTTGTGATCTTGGTTTCGTGTGGGTTCCCATCGCGGCTGAAGCCGCTCCCACGCAAGGGCGTCAGGGTTTCAGCATCGAACGTGCCAATGCGGCAATATGCACTTCATCCGGGCCGTCTGCCAGTCGCAGGCAACGCGCGCCGACAAATGCATGCGCCAGGAAAGGGTCTTGCAGGCCGCCGGCGCCGTGCATCTGGATCGCACGATCAATCACCTTGCAAGCCATGCGTGGCGCAATGATTTTTATCATGCCGATTTCATCTTTTGCCGTTTTATTGCTGCCCTGATCGAGTGCAGCGGCAGCATTCAAGGTAAGCAAACGTGCCTGTTCGATTTCACAGCGTGACAAGGCGATCGCTTCCTGCGCCATGCCCTGGGCGCCGAGCGGTTTGCCGAAGGCCACGCGGGTTTGCGCGCGATGTACCATCATTTCCAGCGCGCGTTGCGCCAGTCCGATTAAACGCATGCAGTGATGAATGCGACCCGGGCCGAGTCTTGCCTGCGCCAAGGCAAAGCCGCTGCCTTCGGTCTGGATCAGGTTTTCTGTCGGAACCCGCACGTTTTGAAAATTCAATTCGACATGGCCGCTGGGCGCGTCGTCGAAACCGAAGGCTTCGAGCGCATGCGCGACTTTCAGGCCGTGCGTGTCCATCGGCACCAGGATCATCGAATGTTGCGAATGTTTGTCGGCTTCGGGATTGGTCACCCCCATCACGATCAGAATCTTGCAGCGCGGATCGCCGGCACCGGTAATCCACCACTTGCGGCCATTCAACACGTAATGGTCGCCGTCGCGATGGATGCGCAAGGCAATATTGGTGGCATCGGAAGAGGCCACGTCGGGCTCGGTCATCGCGAAGGCCGAGCGGATATCTCCATCAAGCAACGGAGTCAGCCATTTCGATTTTTGTTCGTCACTTGCGAAATGTGCGAGCAATTCCATATTGCCCGTGTCCGGAGCGTTGCAGTTGAAAACTTCGGACGCCCAGAGCACTCGCCCCATTTGTTCGGCGAGGGGGGCGTAATCGAGGTTGGACAAGCCTGCACCATGGGTTTTGTCCGGCAGGAATAAATTCCAGAGCCCGGCTTTTTTTGCCTCGTTTTTCAGGGTTTCGATTATCGGTACCGAGGTCCAGCGCTTCGCAGGATCGGCATCCCAGGCGGCAACTTCTTTCTCGACCGGATAAACATGCGCGCTCATGAAGGCGGCTAGTTGTTGTTGCAGTTCGAGTGCTCGCGGCGAGAAACTGAAAAGAGAGTTCATGGCTTATTCCTGATGGTAGGCATGTCGTCGGCTTGCGATCATGTGTGCAGCATAATTCAATTGGAGTAGCGCCGTAGGAGCGTCCTTTAGGCGCCGCGACCGGTCAGGCGGAATTTGTCTCGCCTAAAGGACGCTCCTACGGGTAGCTAAAAATAGGTCCACATTTCTTTTGCCCTGTGCAAATGCGGCAACGCATTCCACATTCCGAGCCGCCATTGTT
>Ga0208882_1000549_pt1 | contig 16511 bp, 12 predicted proteins | sample LakWasMet14_LOW5_2_FD_183862 | JGI IMG/M metagenome (GOLD analysis project Ga0208882, IMG submission 183862) | Freshwater sediment methanotrophic microbial communities from Lake Washington under simulated oxygen tension - Sediment Metagenome... | ecosystem: Environmental > Aquatic > Freshwater >...
AATTGCCTGTCGAAATCACCGCGAGCCTGCACTTTCAGTGCGAGGATTTGTTCTTCCGGCGCTTGCTCCAAAGCCAATGCAGCCTGCAAAGCCTGCGCCACCGATGAAGCGCGCGATGGCAAATCATCGATCTTCACCATGCTGACGACATCGGGATTTTTCTCCAGATGCTCGGCAAAGAATTCCAGGGTTTGTGCCAGCCACTCGGCTGAAATGGTTTCGTCGGGATGGAATCGATAGCCCTGAGCACTGCCGAAAACCATCCAGTTAATCAGCGCATCACGTGGATCGCTGATCAGTGCAACGGTGCGAGTCCCATTGAGTTCGGCAACCGTATAACCATCAAGATGCGGTATCCAGTCGATCACGCTATCGGTTTCCAGACCGAGCGCCTCGATGCCGCTCTTCCAGATTTGCGCAGTTCCGGCTTCGGGAGTCCCGGGTATTCCGCGTAACTGGCCAAAGCCGTCGCTGCGCGCATTGGCGAGATTGCGATCAAGCAATAGCCGCTTGCCGAGCAATGGCTGCAAAGCCCGCAGGACTACTTCAAGACGCGCACCGGTGGGTGCCCATAACAAGGTGCCTGCGACATCGGCATTTTCGTTTGCATGCAAGGGCAGAATTTGCGGCAAGGGGAACTGCGCCAACGGACGCGCCGCCATTTTCCTGAAGCTTTCAGCCGCCTGGTCATGCTGCCCCATTTTGTCGTAGGTCAAGCCACGCCAAGAGAAAACTATGCGCTCCGATTCAGGATTCGTGGCAGCACGTTCCAGCTTATCCAGTCGCTCGAGCGCCTTTTCGGCGTCAGTGCGGATCTCGGCACGCAACTTGATGAATTGCGCGTACGGCAGGTTTTGCTCAAGCGACAATGCCTTGTCGGCACTGGCTTCTGCGCTGTCGAATTCGCCTATGATTTCGCGCACCTGGGCGAGTGATTCATGCGCCTGCGGGCTTTCCGGCAATGCAGTCAGCCAGCGCTGCAGCACCTCCAGAGTCGCAGGCAGTTGGTTGGCAGTGATCGAAATACGCATTGACCACAAAACATTATTTTGCGGATTGGCAACCAGAGCCGCTTCCAGTTTATCGAGGGCTTCTTGCGGACGCCCTGTTGCCAGCAAGGCATTCACCAAAGGCGAGAGGGCTTGGGGATTACCGGGGTTGGCCGTATTGACCATCATTAAATCTTCGATCGCTTCTTCCACCTGCCCGATCTGTGCACGGACCTGCGCACGCATCATGCGCACGGAATGATCCGCCGGTTTGTTGATTAGCCACTGGCCGAGGACATCAATGGCCTCAGGCCATTTTTCCTGAGCCATCTGGCTACGCACCAAACCTCGCATGACACCCGGATTCAACGGCTCCAGTCCCAGTGCGTTTTTCAACGCCTGCTCGGCAAACGGCCACATGCCACGCGCTGCATAGGCCATGCCCAGCGATGTCTGGGCCAATGAATTTTTTGGCGCCAATTCGGCGGCGGCGGTAAAACATTTCATCGCATGATCGGTCTGACCGCCGTACTGTGCCAGATGACCTTCCAGCAACAGCACCTGAGGATGATTCGGGTTGATTCTTTGCGCCAGTTTGAGTTGCCTGTTCGCTTCTTCGTTTTCACCGCGCGCCAATGCCAGATGTGACAAAGTGACATAGGCCTGCAGCTGATTGGGGTCGAGATTCACGGCATCCTGCATGCCTTTTTCGGCAGCTGAATAATCTTTTTGCCCGAGCGCCAAGGCAGCACGGCTGATCTGGAAATCGGCGCGATCGGGCGCCAGATTGATGGCTTGATCAATGGCGGCACGCGCACCGGCAATATCGTCGCTGCGCTGCAGGCAAATACTCAGCCAATAATGGGCCTGCGGATTTTGTGCATCGCTGACGGCAAATGCCTGGGCAGCACTGAGAGCAGCGGGAATATCGCCGCGTTGCAGCGCTTGGGAAATAGTGGCGATCATGAAAATAGAGGCTCAAAAAACGGAAGCCGCAATTATAGCTCGTATGACCGGCTCGGGCTTGCTAGTCGGGCTTGGAACCGACCTGCAACGCCAGCGCCAGACGCTGAACAACCCAGCGCTCGGCATAGCCACGCATGCTCGCACCCTCGATAAAACCGCAATGGCCGCCATGATCGGCAATTTCCAGCAAAGAATGCGAAGGCAGCTCGAGGTCACGGAAGGCATCGATCGGGATGACGGGATCATCCGCCGCTGCCAATACGCTGACCGGCACCTGCAAGGCGGCCAAACGCCCGCGGGCAACCGAATAACCGTCGAAATAATCTTCTTCGTCCGTTTTGTCGGTATGACGCTCGACCATCCACTGGGTCAGTGAGCGCATGTTTTTTTTCAGTACGCCATCGTCAAAACTGTGTTTTTGCGGAAACAGCGCCCGTTTTTTCAGCAGGGAGCCACGCCATTTTTTCAGGAAATACCAGTGATAAAGAGGCAATCCGACTTCCAGTTGGCGCATCACGCCGGAGGGATCAATGGCCGGGCAAATGGCTACCGCGTGTTTCAGTCCGATGCCTGCGGCAGGCGCCGCCAATGCCAGCCTGAGCGCGAAGTTCCCACCCAGTGAATAGCCGGCTGCCATAAATGCCGGAGCCGGAAATTGCTTTTCGATTTCACGTGCCGCGTTCACTACTTCTTCCAGACGGCAGGAATGGAAAAGCCCTTCATTAAGATGATGGGTGTCGCCATGATCGCGAAAATTCAAGCGGAATACATTGAAGCCGGCGTTTAGCAACCGCGCTGCGGTATGGCACATATAGCTGGAATCACTGCTGCCTTCCCAGCCATGCAGCAATAACACCAGCCCACGCGAGGGCCGGGTTTTATTCTCGCTGTAAAAACCGAGCAATCGGATGCCGTTGCCGGCATCAATCAGGTGTTCGCTAGTGTGCGCGCCGGTTTTTGCCAGAGCACGTGTACCGGCATTTTTCCTAAACGAGGTCGAACTGAAAATCGACTGCATATGCGGATTTTTCAACAACCACCCGCGTGCACGATAGGAACTGATCCGCGTCATAACTTCATGGCGGTCGCAATGCGTTCGCGGCAGGTGTCGGCCATGCGGCGGCGACCTTCTTCATTGCTCGCTACTGGTTCAAGAAAATGGATTTCCGCAATACGCGTTGGCTCGCCCAGCAAGCGCAGCAAATTCTGCAGAAAATTTTCCTTCGGGCCAAAAGCGATGATGGTTTGCGCGTTACCGCGTTCGCCGTATTTCAGGGCGACTGGCTGCGCAGGCACTTCTGCCAGTACCGCCGGCTGGAAAATGCGTGCGTGAAAGGTGCCGATTTCGCGGCCATCGGTCGTTCGGCCTTCCGGAAACACCGCGCAAGCCAAGCCTTTTTGCAGACGCTCGACCATTTGATGCATCACGCCATGCAGTGAATCGTTGCTGCCTCGGTGGTGGTAAATCGTGCCGCCACGCGAAGCCATCCAGCCAATCAGGGGCCAGTTGGCGATTTCTGCTTTCGCGACGAATCCCATCCAGCGCTGGCTGTGCAACAAGGTGATATCGATCCAGCTGACGTGGTTGGCGACGAACAACACGGCGCCGGGCAAAGGCGTGCCGTAACGCTTGGTCTTGAAACCGAAAATTCGCACCATGCCGAGCGACCACCAGCGAATGATGCGGTGATCCAGGCGTTCGCCGCGAAACACGATGCGCGCGCAAACCGGATTGATCATGATCAAGGTAATCGGCAGGAATATGCAGGCATGAAATGCCAGGAGGGGTATTCGCAGGAGGTAGCGCAGTGGGCGTAGCCCGTCACGGCCTGCGCCGCTTGCCGTGTTGGAAGCTGTCATGCGTTCATTGTGCCTGAAAAATATTAGAGCACGCACCCAACGCCGGGGTACTGTATGTACAGGTAAGCCACGTAGGGGCGATTCGTGAATCGCCCCTACGTGGACGTATCAATCACCGCGAGCGTCAAACGCGAGACGCAACATAATTTGCCACGTTCGTCTTCAATGCGGATATCCCAAACCTGGGTTTTGCGTCCGACATGCACTGGTCGTGCGGTGCCCGTGACGACGCCTTGCGTCACGCCGCGCACATGATTGCAATTGAGTTCAAGGCCGACGGCTTGCTGGCCTTCTTTTTCGACGCACATATTGGCGCCAACGCTGGCGAGCGTTTCGGCCAGCATTGCCGAAGATCCGCCATGCAATAAACCGTAAGGCTGTTTGGTGCACTGATCGACTGGCATGGTGCCGCGAAGAAAATCTTCACCCATTTCGGTAATGGAGATGCCCAAATGCGACACAGCCGTATCAAGGCTGTGCGTATTGAGTTCTTCTATTGTGCGCGGTCGGCGAAAAATACTCGCCATGTTCAAACTCAACGAACGCGCAACAGGCCCGGACGCCAGGCAGGCGCATAACCCGAACGCTTGTAGCCGGAAGAATCGCCGTAACCGCTGCCGGTTTCGCGATTGGTGCGGCGGTGCATGCGATCCTGCAATTCCTGGCGGCGATCGGCGAGCCATTCGGCCGAACCGACCGACGAAGGGCTCACGCCGCGACGGCGCGCTTCGTTTTCGCGGTATTCGCAGAATTCTTCGTAGGCTTCCAATTCGTGTTTCAGTTCTTTCACGCACAATTCGATCGCAATGGCATCGTCGAAATAACCGAGCACCGGAATATTGTCCGGAATGATGTCGGCCGGATCGGCGAAATACACCAGCGCCGACAACACGTGTTGACGATCGGCATCACCCAGTGACCAACCTTCATCGCGAACCATCGCAATCAACGCATCCAGATGGTCAAGACGTGCGGCGATGAAGTCCGGCAAGTCGACCTTGTTGGCGTCTTCCAGCAGTTTACCGGCGGCGGCGATGATTTCTTCGGCGGGCTTGTTGCCGGCGGAATCGCGCGCAGCCTTGATGGCGGCATTGAAATGTTCTAGATCGCGGTCGGAGAGTTCAAAACTAATCGCTAAAGGCATGACTATGTTTCCATCAAAAGGTGAATGGTGAGAAGCCGAAGACTAGGCGCTGCGGCCGAGTGCGTCAAACTGGACCCAGTTTACGCGAGCCGGTGTGCAGCGACTAGGGCCTACACGCCCGATTAACCGGCAACGGTTAGACTCGCTTCGCGGGCATGTTGCCGCATCCATAAAGGTGTTCATCAACGGGAGAGGTTTATGAGACAACTAGGGGCAGAATTTTTCGGAACGTTTTGGCTGGTGCTGGGTGGTTGCGGAAGCGCCGTGCTGGCAGCGGGATTTCCGGAGCTGGGCATCGGCTTCGTCGGCGTGTCGCTGGCATTTGGTCTTACGGTACTCACGATGGCTTACGCGATCGGCCACATTTCCGGCTGTCATTTGAATCCGGCAGTTTCGATCGGCTTATGGGCTGGCGGTCGCTTTCCTGCCGGCCAATTGCCCGGTTACATCATCGCGCAGCTGCTGGGTGCAGTCGCGGCCGGTGGCGTGCTGTATTTGATAGCGAGCGGAAAAGCTGACTTTGTTGCAGGCGGCTTCGCATCGAATGGTTTTGGCGAACATTCGCCAGGCGGCTACACGATGATGTCCGCGCTTGTCTGCGAGGTTGTCATGACAGCGATGTTCCTGATCGTGATTCTGGGGGCGACCGACAAACGTGCGCCGGCCGGCTTTGCGCCGATTGCGATTGGCCTTTGTCTGACCTTGATCCATCTGATCAGCATTCCGGTGACCAACACCTCGGTAAATCCGGCTCGCAGTACCGGTGTCGCCTTGTTTGCAGATGGCGGCTGGGCCTTGTCGCAATTATGGCTGTTCTGGGCCGCCCCGATTGTTGGCGCAGTCATTGGTGCCGCGATATATCGGTTTATTGGCGAAGAAAAGAAGTAATTATGCAATCCGTGGGAGGGCCGTAAGGCCCGAATGCCAATTCTGCGTTGGACTATTCGGGCCTTACGGCCCTCCCACGGATTTATTCTTACCGCTCCGAATGCCCGGACTCGAAATAATCATTGCGTTCAAACGCGCCAGGCTTGACCAGATCGGAAAACGCCCTCGCCTGCGGTGATAAAAACTTGCCCTTCCGCACCACCACGCCATAACTGCGCGGCGGAAAATAATCACGCAAATTGCGGATTTCCAATTTCTCGTGATCAGCCTCGTTCAGGCAAATGCCGGTCACGATGGAAATACCCAAACCCATCGCGACATATTGCTTGATCACTTCCCAGCCACCGACTTCCAGCGCCACGGTGTAAGGCACGCGCCTTTGCTGGAACACCAGGTCCACCAGACGCCAGGTGGTCAATCGCTTGGGTGGCAAAATCAGTCCATGCGGGCTCAGGTCCTCGAGCTGCAGATTTTCTTTCTTCGATAGCGGGTGGCCCTTCGCCATGATCAGCATCGGATCGAACGAATACACCGGCGCGTAGGATAAATCGGTCGGCACATCGAGCATCGAACCTACCGCCAGATCGACGGCGTCGGAACGCAGCAAGGCCAAACCATCCTTGCCGGTCACGTTATGCAATACCAGTTGCACGGTCGGATGCGCCTCTTTGAATGCCTGCACGATCGCCGGCAATAGATAGAGAATGGTCGAACTGCCGGCGGCCACGTGTAACTCACTAGCCTCCAGGCCTTTCAGCTTGTTTCGAAATTCACCTTCGAGCCCGTCCAGGCCTTCGACCAGAGGCCTGGCCAATTCATAGAGTGCGCTGCCTTCACGGGTAAGGGTCAGTCGTCGGCCGCTGCGCTCCAGTAAGCGAACCTGAAGATCACGTTCCAGCGCTTGCAATTGCAAGGTGACGGCTGGCTGGCTTAGAAAAAGGGCTTCGGCAGCCCGTGAAATCGAGCCTAGACGCGCGGCTTGGCAGAAAGCCCGGAGCGGTTTGAGCCGGTCTCCCTTGTAATAGAAGCGTTGCGTAGGGTTTTTAAGCATTAGCTCTAATCAAGTATAAGGTTTGTTAATAGATTCTATTCAAACATTTAGTTTGTCAAATTAAAACAAGCGTTTTAAGGTTGAGGCCAGCTTACAGGTACCTCATCCATGTCCTCACTCGAAATCATTGCCCCCACCCAGCCAGGCCAGGGCGACTTATTGACCCCGGCGGCATTGGCTTTCCTGTCCGAATTGCATGAGCGCTTCGAACCGGCAAGACAGGCGAGACTGGCGGCTCGACAAGTTCGACAAACGCAATTCGATGCCGGTGCAATCCCGGACTTCCGCGAAGACACCCGTTTTATCCGCGAAAGCGACTGGAAAGTCGCCGAACTGCCTGTCAATTTGCTTGATCGTCGCGTCGAGATTACCGGCCCGGTCGAGCCGAAAATGGTGATCAATGCGCTGAACTCGGGCGCCAAGGTCTATATGGCCGATTTCGAGGATTCGACCTCTCCGACCTGGGAAAACCTGCTGACCGGCCAGCGCGCGCTGCGCAAGGCCGTCACCGGCGACCTGGACTGGATGGCACCGGACGGCAGCAAGCATTACGTGTTGAACAAGGAAAACCTCGCTGTCTTGATGGTGCGCCCGCGCGGCTGGCATCTCGACGAAAAACATCTGCAGCTCGCCGGTGCGCCGATGTCGGCGTCGTTATTCGATTTGGGCCTGTTCGCTTTTCATAATGCCAAAACCCAATTCGAAAAAAACAGCGGCCCGTATTTCTATCTGCCGAAAATGCAGTGCATGGAAGAAGCCGCATTATGGGAAGACGTGCTGAGTTTCATCGAAGTCCGTCTTGGCCTGCCGCTTGGCACCATGAAAGTCACCGTGCTGATCGAAACGCTGCCAGCCGCTTTTGAAATGCACGAAATTCTGCATGCCCTGCGTTCGCGCATTGTTGGTTTGAATTGCGGACGCTGGGATTATATTTTTTCCTACATCAAAACTTTCCGTCAGCATCGCGACAAGGTATTGCCCGAGCGCGGCCAGGTATTGATGACACAGCCGTTTCTGAAAGCCTATTCGGAATTGTTGATTCAAACCTGCCATCGCCGTGGCGCACTCGCTATGGGTGGCATGGCGGCGCAGATTCCGATTTCCGGCGATCCCGAAGCCAACGAAGCCGCCTTGAATCGCGTGCGTGCCGACAAATTGCGCGAAGTGAAAGCCGGCCATGACGGCACCTGGGTGGCACATCCGGCACTCATTAAAGAAGCCGAAACGATCTTCAACGAACATATGCCGAACGCGAATCAGCGCGATGTTTTGCGCGAAGACGTATCGGTCACGCGCGATGATTTGATCAAACCCTGCATCGGTACGATTACCCAGAAAGGTTTTGAAAACAGCGTTGAAGTTTGCGTGCGTTATCTCGCATCGTGGCTCGACGGCAATGGTTGCGTGCCGATTCACTGGTTGATGGAAGACGCCGCTACCGCGGAAATTTCCCGCACCCAACTTTGGCAATGGCTGCATCACGGCAACCTGCATCTTGACGATGGTTCGGCGGTGGATTTCGCACTGTTCGAACGCTGCCTGATTTCATTGCCGAGCAAACTCGCCGATCGCATGCGCGTACCCGGCGCGGCAAAACTCAACGAGGCGATAGCATTGCTCGATGAACTTACGCACGCGGAAACGCTGGCGGATTTCCTGACGCTGCCGGCATATCAACGAATTGATTGAACATTTTTTTAGATTCATTACTCGCTTTTTTCAACGTAGAACAAGCAACCACTAGCCGATGGCTAACAACAAGGACATCACCATGAGCAAGACACTTCTCTCCGCCGAACAACTGAAACAAGAATGGGCGACATCGCCTCGTTGGGCCGGCATTAAACGCGGCTATACCGCCGAAGAAGTCGTACGCTTGCGCGGCACCGTCGCGATTGATCATTCGATCGCACGCCTGGGTGCCGAAAAACTCTGGAAATTCCTGAACGAAAAACCGTTCGTGAATGCACTCGGTGCATTGACCGGCAATCAGGCCATGCAACAAGTGAAGGCCGGTTTGAACGCGATTTATTTGTCCGGCTGGCAAGTCGCCGCCGATGCGAATCTGGCCGGCGAGATGTACCCCGACCAAAGCCTGTACCCCGCCAACTCGGTGCCGCAAGTGGTCAAACGCATCAATAATTGCTTGCTGCGCGCCGACCAGCTTCATCATGCCGAAGGCAATGACAGCATCGACTGGCTGCAACCCATTGTTGCCGATGCCGAAGCCGGTTTCGGCGGCGTGCTGAATGCCTTCGAACTGATGAAATCGATGATCGAAGCCGGTGCTGCAGGTGTGCATTTTGAAGACCAACTCGCTTCGGTAAAAAAATGCGGCCATATGGGCGGCAAAGTATTGGTACCGACCCGCGAAGCCGTCGAAAAATTGATCGCCGCACGTCTGGCTGCCGACGTCATGGGCGTGCCGACCTTGATCGTTGCGCGTACCGATGCCGAAGCCGCCGATTTGATCACTTCCGACATTGATGACAACGACAAGGCCTTTTGCACCGGCGAACGCACCGTCGAAGGTTTCTATAAAACCATCCCGGGCTTGAACCAGGCAATCTCGCGTGGCTTGGCCTATGCGCCGTATGCCGATCTGATCTGGTGCGAAACCGGCAAACCCGATCTGGCCTATGCAAAAGCGTTTGCCGAAGCGATCCACGCAAAATTCCCGGGCAAGATGCTGGCCTACAACTGCTCGCCAAGTTTCAACTGGAAGAAAAACCTCGACGACGCCACGATCGCGAAATTCCAGAAAGAACTAGCTGCAATGGGCTACAAGTTCCAGTTCATCACTTTGGCCGGTTTCCATGCGCTGAATTACTCGATGTTCAATCTTGCCTACGGTTATGCCCGCAACCAGATGAGCGCCTTCGTCGAATTGCAGGAAGCTGAATTCGCGGCTGCCGATCGCGGCTTTACGGCCGTGAAACACCAGCGCGAGGTCGGTACCGGCTACTTCGACTCGGTCACCCAGACCATCCAGGGCGGCCAAAGCTCGACCACCGCATTGAAAGGCTCGACCGAAGAAGAGCAGTTCCATCATTAAACCGTAGGTCGGGCCCCGGCCCGACGCTTTTAACGGTTTGCGATAGCGTTTTGCCGGGCGGGTCCCGATGTTTTTGAAAGATTGCGATAACGTTTTGCCGGGCGTGCCCCGATGTTTTTGAAAGATTGCGATAGCGTTTTGCCGGGCGGGTCCCGATGTTTTTGAAAGATTGCGATAACGTTTTGTCGGGCCAGGGCCCGACCTTGTATCTCTCTCGTGGCGATGATTAGCTACCTTTGCCACACCCAAGCTAGGTGAGCACGTGCCCGACCCGAGACCTTGAGTCTGTAACGTAGAGTGTGCCCCTGGCTTACCTTTTCGACTATTGGATGGTATCTAAGCACCTGATTTCAATCAGTGATGCTGCATAGACAAGGGGAATGACGAGATGCGTAGTGTGATTGGTATTGATGTCAGCAAAGCAAAAATCGATGTGCTGTGGTTGAAAGACGTCGCGGCACTTAAAGCCAAATCGAAAGTGTTTGGTAATGATCGTAAAGGCCACGTCGAGTTGCTGGCGTGGTTAAGCAAACAAATAAACCGGCCTTTGAATGAGCTGCATGTCGTGATGGAAGCGACCGGCATTTATCATGAAGCGTTGGCCCATTGCCTGTTTGATCACCAGGTCAATGTCAGCGTGATTAATCCGGCCCATGCCCGCGATTTTGCCAAAGGTCTGGGTGCAGTCCATAAAACCGATAAAGCAGACAGTTTGATTCTGGCCCGCTACGGTGCCATGGTCGATCCAGCCTTGTGGCAGCCCGAACCTCAGGCGATTCGCGAGCTGAAAGCCTTGCTGGCCCGCATTGAAGCACTGGAAGCGGACTTGCAGCGCGAGAAGAATCGACTGGAGAAGACGGAATTTAATGCGACCTCCAGCATCGTGATGGACTCATTGCATAAGATGATTGGCGAACTGGAAGCCGAGCGGCAACGAATGGAAAAAGAGATTGACGATCATATTGACCGACATCCCGATCTCAAGAATGACCTGCGTTTACTGCGCAGCATTCCCGGCGTTGGCCCCGTCGTCTCGCGGGTGATGCTGTCCGTCATTCGCAGCCGAGCGTTCACGACTGCCGGTGAATGTGCCGCTTTTTTAGGTGTGATACCCAAGCTCAAGGAATCGGGGGTCTTTCGCGGCCGGACGACGTTGAGCAAAAAAGGCCCACCAAACGTGAGGGCGAAGCTTTACATGGCCGCGATTGTGGCCAGCCAGCACAACCCGAATATCAAAGCGCAAAAGGAACGGTTGCTGATGAACGGAAAGAACAAAATGCAGGCCTTGGGCGCTGCCATGCGAAAACTGGTGCATCAGTGTTTTGGCGTACTGAAGCATCAAACCGAGTACTGCCAGCAAGCCATTTAAACGACTTGCTGGTGTATGGGAGAGATGGTATCTACGCCACAAAAAGCCAAGGTATTGCCTTGGCTTTTTACTGTGTGCCCTATCGAAAAACCTGAATTTGCCGATCAAGGGCTAGCCACAGCTCGCCAAAATTTGGTTACACTCAAACACTTACTCGATTGGTTTAAAGCTGTGATTGAACTGGTGCGATCAAAATCCCGCAAACCCGCCGCGTCCCAAACCTCCCATCTTCCGTCGATGCTGTCCGATGAGGAAATGCAGGTTTTGTGTTCGGTAGCGGTTAGCCGCGCGATGCTGCCAGGAGAGGAATTGTTCCGCCGCGGCGATGACGCCCACAGCATGTACGTGATCGATACCGGCGAAGTCCGCCTCAGCTTTGATGACGGTATCGTCGATAAATTGCTGGGGCCAGGTCATTTCTTCGGCGAGCTCTCGGTTTTCATCGGGCAACACCAGCGCTTCGCCCATGCCATCGCCGAAGCACCCGGCATGCTTTATGAAATCACGACCGATTCCTTCCAGGGCCTGCTTGCCAGTCATCCGGCGATCGTGGCGAAATTCATGCAACGCAGCTTCACCTATCTGGTCGCCGGCGAGCATCAAATGATGCAAAGCCTGCGTCGCCGCAATGAAGACTTGATGCAAACCCTCGACACCCTGCGGCAAACCCGCAGTGAACTGTCGGTTGCGCAACAATTAGTCCGCACTGATGACCTGACCGGCCTGGCGAATCGTCGCGGCCTCTATCGCTACATGGATGAGTTCGGCCGACACCCGGTGGCGGGCAAGCGTCTCGCGCTTTTGTTGATCGATCTGGATCATTTCAAGCAAATTAATGACCGCAGCGGTCATCTTGCCGGTGACGCCGCCTTGCGTGCGGTTGCAGAGGAAGTCCGCCGCATGGCCGGACCAATGGATCTGCCCTGCCGCCTCGGCGGCGACGAATTCGCGCTGGTGCTGCAAGTGGCTGATAGTGGCGAATTGAGCAACCGGGCGCTCGAATTAATCGCTGCTGTCCGCGGCCTTCGCCTTCCCAGCTTGCGTGAGCACACTCTGAGCATCTGTGTCGGTGGTGCCTTCTGTCACGATCCGGGTGGCTGGTCGCATTGGTACAGCCTGGCCGATACCGCTTTGTATGAAGCTAAAAAGCGTGGCGGCGGAACCTGGCGTGTCGCGGAATAGTGGCCGCCGAAACGCATTTTCTACGTAACAAAGACAAGTGTCTTTGATTTAGGCCGATGGCTACGAACCCCCAAATACCACCCAGCGCAAGCGAAAATCCGACCGTATCGTCGGTGCTTCGCACGGTATTGCTTTGCGATTGGGCAGATTCAACCCACTTGATCGACACACTCGGCGACGCGCGCGCCGTCGGCCTGATGCAGAAGCACGATCAGTTTGTCCGCGATACCTTGTTGCTGACCCAAGGCCGCCTGATAGACAAAGCCGACGGGATTCTCGCCTTGTTTGAACGCCCTATCCAGGCACTGGATTTCGCCCTTCGCTACCAGCAACAAATGCGTGTCTGGGGCTCGGAATACCAGCAACCCATCCAGGCCCGCATCGGTATCCATGTCGGCGACGTGATGACCTGGGAAAACCAGCCTGACCAGATTGCCGCTGGCGCCAAGCCACTGGAAGTCGAAGGTTTCGCCAAGCCGGTAGCTGCGCGACTGATGAGTCTGGCAATGCCGGGGCAGATTTTATTGTCGGGCATGGCACAAAGCCTGGCGCAACGCGCGCAACTTGAACTTGGCGAGCGCGGTCAGAAGCTGCGCTGGATCTTGCACGGGCGCTACAACTTCAAGGGTGTTCCGGCCCCCATGCTCGTGCATGAAGTCGGCAACGCCGAATTCTCGCCCTTGCGCGCCCCACCATCGACACAAAAGGCCTGGAAGGAAGTTCCCCTCTGGCGGCGCCCACCCGTGCTGGCCCTTGAGGCTTTATTGACCACCGGCCTTATCGGCGGATTTATCTGGAGTACTTTCCAGAGCACGCCCGCCATCGCCTTCTATGAACGCGACTGGGTCGTCATGGGCGATGTGCAAAACCTCAGCCGCGAAAAACTTTTCAATGATTCGCTTAATACCGCCATGCGGGTTGGGCTGGAACAATCGGCATACGTCAATGTGATTTCCGATGCACAGGAAGAGGAAGCATTGAAACGCATGCAACGCGAAGGCAAGGGCATCGACAGGCAAACCGGCGCAGAACTGGCTTTGCGTGAAGGCGCCAAGGCGCTGGTATTGCCGACACTAACCGAAGTCGGCGGCCATTTGCGAATCACCGCCGAAGTCATAGACCCCAACACCGGCGTCACCGTCTATACCGAATCGGCCGACGCCAAAAATGCCGATGCGGTCTTGCCCGCGATCGATAGCGTCCTTGAAAAACTGCGTACCCGGCTTGGTGAACCTATCAGTCTGGTGGATGAAAAAAGCAAACCACTGGAGCAGGTGACTACTCCGAGTATTGAAGCATTGCGCGCCTACACGATGGGTCAGGAAGCCAAAAAGAACCGTCGCTTCATCGAAGCACGCAACTTGAACATGACGGCCTTGAAACTCGATCCCGATTTTGCACTTGCCTATGTCGCCGTCGGCACGCTGGACTATATTGAAAACGACTACAAAAATGCAGACAGGAACTGGAAAATCGCGGAAAGCAAACGTGACAGGTTAACGTTGAGGGAAGCCATGTGGCTGGATGTCACCAGCAATGTATTCTCGCCACCCGGCATTATGTTGCCGAAATGGAAGGCCTTGGCGGCCATGTATCCCGATGAATACCTGGCTTATTACAATTTTGCCTTTTTCTCCTATCTGGACAATCTCGAGTACCAGAAGGGACTGGATTTCCTCAAGCCCGCTTACACGGCGCGAAACCCGAAAGAGGCCGGCGCTTATTATCTGAAAGGCCTGCTGTCACTTGCGTTAAACGACGCAAACGGCGCCAAGGCCGCTTTCGAAAAATACCGGACACTTGACCCCACTGGCTATAACGCCGATCACGCCGCCGTGTATGCCGTGCAGCGTGATTACGCAGCAGCACTGAAATTGCTCGGCGAACAGGATTCAAGCGGAACCAAGGCTCCGACCTTGTTTCAGGAAGAGGCAAAATTGACCTATGCCGTGGATAGCGGCCGCTGGACCGAAGCATACAAAGAACTCGATACACTTAGGCAAATCGCCAAATCGGAAGCAGCCGACATGGTGCCGATTTACGAAGGCATGCAATTATCACTACGAAGCTATGCGCCCGACGGTAACTTTGCATCCGATCTGAAAAGCCACATCGCCGAAACCGAACGCCATTTGCTGAAACAGGATCATCCTGCAGATCGCAAAAGCAATCTGTTTAGTCTTCTGGCGGCGGGCGTCATGGCTGCGAACACGGGCAACCTCGAAGTTGCCGGCAAGGTGAAAAAGCTTGCGCAAGCCGAAGCATTGCAAAGCGGACAACCGATCCTGAAAAGCATGGCCATCTGCCTTGATGCGGAAATATTGCTGGAACAAGGCGATGCCAAAAAAGCCGTCATTCTGCTCAATGGACACATCAACAAAGACAATGAGCTCTACTATGCCCGTGCCGTGCGCATGCGTGCGCTACAGGCCGATGGCCAAGACAAGGCGGCATTGCAGGAAGCCGAATGGCTGATTGCCAATCGCGGCCTGGCCTACATTGAAAGCAACAACAAGTCGCTATGGAAACCGAGCAATCTGATCGAATCCAATTTGGCTATTCTCACCGCAGCCGACATCGAAAGCCGGCTTGGTCTGACAGACCAAGCCGAAAAACGAAACAAGGAATTTTTAGCAGTGTGGCCCGGCAAGGAAGCTCAAAAAATCGCCAGGCAGCACACCCCGTCGCTTTAAACTCAGCCCTGCAACTTGATAGGATCGAATTGCGTCTTGCTCGAAAGCAATTGCTTGCGTAGTTCGTCGCGGCTGGCCTTGATCACATCGGCACTCGCAAGCTTGTCGCATTGCATGCAAGTCCATGCACCTTTTTCACTGGCTCCTGCAGCGGCAGCCGGTTCATGACCCAAATAGGCCAGTGCTACACGCGGATTCTTTTGAAAGACAGCTCGAAATTCATTGTCACTGCTTAATTTGTTCAGCAGCGTGTCTACTAGATCTTCTGAAAGTTGATGCGGCATAAAACTCCCCTGTGGAAATGCGGTTTCTGTTGAATTTGAACATGTTGCTGCCCAAGCATACTACCGATTATTCCCTGCTTGTTGTCGCCTTTTTCAGGCAGCCGATCCCAAGCGGTAACCCGTGCGTTAATATCGCTAACGAATATTTGATTTACTTATATTTCTGCACGCAAAACAGCCAGTCACATCCGAGGCAAGCGGCTGAGCTAGGATAAACTTCACGACGCCGTACTCACGACCGCTACCGAAAAGCACGAGGAAATCCATGTTGATCCAACGTTGCGCGCAACTCATGATTGAACTGGATTCGGAAAAACGCTTTGCTCTGGCGAGTCTTCTATCCGGCGGCGACGGTCTCGACCGCACTCCGCGCTGGATGGCGTACACGGCGCATCTTGACGCTCCAGTGCAGGTCGAACTGGCTGAAATGCAGGTCTTGCAAAACATCATGCCGCACGCTCCCGCCGACCATCGCGAACTCGCCGAAATTCACGGCAAGGACATCATTGACCAATTGCTTGATAAAGGCTTGCTGATCAGTGACGAGCCGCATCATGCCTCTCTGCGCGAGCGGGATCAGGTGCTGCGCGACGTCGCCTGGTGGCCACCTGCCGCGATTGCGATGGCAAATGGCCGCTGGAGCAAAATCGATATTGCCGAACGTGAAAAGCGCGGCGTTACGATGAGTAGCCAAGACATGGTCGATGCCTTCGGCGCAGCCCCCGAAGAAGAGTATCGCCGGTGTGAAAATGCAACGCCGCTGGCATTGGCAAAGCCGAAAAAAACCGACTTCGATGATTTATTGTCAAAGCGGAAAACCTGTCGAAATTTCGATCCGGCGAAATCCATTTCGACGGAGGATCTGGCCACCATGTTGCGTCGGGTTTGGGGCGCCGTGGGTACGCTGGAGCTGGCGCCCGGTGCCGTTGCCGTGAAGAAAAGCTCGCCTGCCGGCGGCGGGCTGCATGCAACAGAAGCCTACGTTCTGGTGCAACGTGCCGAAGGCATCGAACCGGGCATCTATCATTAT
>Ga0208882_1000552_pt1 | contig 16475 bp, 15 predicted proteins | sample LakWasMet14_LOW5_2_FD_183862 | JGI IMG/M metagenome (GOLD analysis project Ga0208882, IMG submission 183862) | Freshwater sediment methanotrophic microbial communities from Lake Washington under simulated oxygen tension - Sediment Metagenome... | ecosystem: Environmental > Aquatic > Freshwater >...
GCCGGGCTTGAGTGCGCGGGTGAAGAATGCGTTGAAGGTCGGGTAGCTGGCGGTATCCGGATTCGCCGCCTCCGCCATATCCACCTTGTAGCGCTGGACAAACCAGTCGACCACCGTCGTGGTGAGCTTGCCAGCCTGTGCGCCGGCGGCCTTGCCGGCCAGGGCGGTTAGGGCCTGCTTGGGCAAGAGGTACTGCGGCAGCACGGCCAGACGATCAGACATAGGGGGCTACCGGTAGTGGGCAAGGGGGCGCAATGGCTGGGTATTGTACCGAGCGCACCACCCTGCAAGATGTGACAATGCCCTCATGAGCGCCGCCCGCATCCCCCCGATCCAGTGCCTGCTGACCTTCGAGGCGCTGGCACGTTTGCGCAGCGTGACCCAGACCTCCGAGGAGTTGTGCGTCACGCCCAGCGCGGTCAGCCACCGCGTCAAGCAGTTGGAGCAGATCATTGGCACCAAGCTGTTCGGCCGCGCCGACTTCTCCTTGACCACTGAGGGCAGCGAATACCTGGCCCATGTTCGCGAGGGATTGACCAGCCTGCAGAAGTTCCCGATCTCCGCCGCCGCCCCGGGCAAACGCAAGCTGCGCCTGGCGGTCACGCCCACGTTTTCGCGCTCCATCCTGATTCCACGGCTGCGCCAGTTCACCGACGCCTATCCCGAGATCGACCTGACGCTGCAGGTCTCGATCCCGCTGCTCGACGTGGTGGCCGAGGACGCCGACCTGATGATCCGCTACGGCACGGGGCGCTATGCCGACGTGGAACACATCTGCCTGCTCAAGGACGAGGTGACACCGCTGGCCTCGCCGGCTTACGTGCGCGAGCACGGCCCGTTCGTGGCGCCCGAGGACCTGGAGGGCGAGGCTCTGTTGCGCAGCCCGCTGGAGCCCTGGCGCACCTGGTTTGCGGCCAACAACCTGGACTGGCCGGAACCGGTAGATGGCTCCCAGTTCAACGACGTCGGGCTGATGTGCGACGCCGCCGCCGCCGGCATGGGCATCGCGCTGGTGCGCCTGAAGCTGGGCGCGCCCTGGCTGGAGCACGGCTCGCTGGTGCGGCTGTATGAACGCTCGGTGCCCAGCCCGCACGCCCACTACCTGTGCTGGCGCACCGGCATGATGGAACGCTGGGAGTGCGTTGCCTTTGCGGACTGGTTGAAGAAGGCGGTGGCCTGAGCCCGGGTTTCACAAGGCAGTGAAAGTTTCCTCACACGCAGCACCGATGTTTTGCCGTAAAGTGAGCGCATCGCATCTGGAGAACTCCAACCGTGAACGCCCCGCTTCCATCCAGTCAGGCCGAGATCTTGCAGCGCAACGAGCGGCAAGCCCAGGTGGTGCAAGCGCTGCAGGCGGTGCTGCCGGCGCACGCGCTCTTGTGGCAGCGCGAAGACACCACACCCTATGAGTGCGATGGCCTGACCGCCTACCGCGAACGCCCGCTGGTGGTGGCCTTGCCCGAGACCAGCGAGCAGGTGCAGGCGTTGCTGCGCACCTGCCACGCGATGGACGTGCCGGTGGTGGCGCGCGGCGCGGGCACCGGCCTGTCGGGCGGCGCCCTGCCCAACAAGCTGGGCGTGACGCTGAGCCTGGCCAAGTTCAACAAGATTCTGAAACTCGACGCGCTCAGCCGCACCGCCGTCGTGCAGGGCGGCGTGCGCAACCTCGCCATCAGCGAGGCGGCGTCCCCGCTGGGTCTGTACTACGCACCGGATCCGTCCAGCCAGATCGCCTGCACCATCGGCGGCAATGTGGCCGAGAATGCCGGCGGCGTGCATTGCCTGAAATACGGGCTGACGATCCACAACGTGCTGAAGGTCAAGGGCTTCACCATCGAGGGCGACGAAGTCGAGTTTGGCGCCGAGGCGCTGGACGCGCCAGGGCTGGACCTGCTCAGCATCGTGATCGGCTCGGAAGGCATGCTGGCGGTAACCATGGAAGTCACCGTCAAGCTGGTGCCCAAGCCGCAATTGGCGCGCTGCATCATGGCCAGCTTCGACGACATCCGCAAGGCCGGCGACGCGGTGGCCAGCGTGATTGCGGCGGGCATCATCCCGGCCGGATTGGAGATGATGGACAAGCCCATGACCGCCGCCGTGGAGGACTACGTGCACGCGGGCTACGACCTGGACGCGGCAGCCATTCTGCTGTGCGAGAGCGATGGCACGCCGGAAGAAGTGGAGGAGGAAATCGGCCGCATGAGCGCGGTGCTGCGCACCTGCGGCGCCACCGCGATCGCGGTGAGCCGCGATGAGGCCGAGCGCATGCGCTTCTGGAGCGGCCGCAAGAACGCCTTTCCGGCCTCGGGGCGCATCAGCCCGGACTACATGTGCATGGATTCCACCATTCCACGCAAGCGCCTGGCCGACATTCTGCTGGCCATCGCTGAGATGGAAAAGCGCTACGGCCTACGCTGCGCCAACGTGTTCCACGCCGGCGACGGCAACCTGCATCCGCTGATCCTGTTCGACGCCAACGATGCGGACCAGTTGCGTCGCTGTGAGCTGTTTGGCGCCGAGATCATGGAGACCAGCGTCGCCATGGGCGGCACCGTGACCGGCGAGCACGGCGTGGGCGTGGAGAAGCTCAACTCGATGTGTGTGCAATTCTCGCGCGAAGAGTGCGAGCAGATGTTTGGCGTGAAGCGTGCCTTCGACACCAAGGGCCTGCTCAACCCGGGTAAGGTGATTCCGACCCTGAACCGCTGTGCCGACTACGGCAAGATGCTGGTGCGCGACGGCGTGGTGTCGCACCCGGACTTGCCACGGTTCTGAACGCCGTTGCGGCCGCGGGCCTGGACCGGCACTTGCCCTCGTCTCACCAGGTATCGATAGGCCCGCCGCCAGCGGCCACGGCGGGCGCGGACTGCAGGCCCGCCACCAGCCAGTCCCGGGTCGCTGCCGGATCGATCACCGCGTCGATCTCCAGCGTGGTGGCCATGTTCAGGGCGCTGCCGTTGTCGTACTGGCGCGCCACCAACTGGTCGTAGAGCGCCTGTCGCTGCGCGCCTTCCGGCACGGCCTGCAACTCCTTCTTGAAACCAAGGCGTACCGCGCCTTCCAGCCCCATGGCGCCAAACTCCCCGGTGGGCCAGGCGGCGGTGAACAAGGGCGCGTGAAAACCGCCCGCCGTCATGGCCATGGCGCCCAGGCCGTAACCCTTGCGCAACACCACGCTCATGAAGGGCACGCGCAAATGCGCGGCGGCCACGAACATGCGACTGACATGGCGTACCTGGGCCTGCGCCTCGATGTCGGGGCCAACCATGAAGCCCGGTGTATCCACCAGGCTGATGAGCGGCAGGCCGTGCGCGTTGCACAGTTGCATGAAGCGCGCCGCCTTGTCTGCCGCGTCGGCATCGATGGCGCCGCCCAGATGCTGCGGGTTGTTGGCCAACAGACCCACGGCACGACCCTCGATGCGGGCCAATGCCGTGTGGATGCCCTGACCAAAGCCGCTGCGCAAGGGCAGCAGACTGCCCTGGTCCACCAGACCGGCCATCGCCAGGCGGGTGTCGTAGACGCGCAGCCGGTTCTCGGGAACCAACTCGCGCAGGGCCTGCGCGTTGGGCGCCGTCCACTGCGGCAGACGGCCCTGGAAGAAGGACAGATAGTGGCGGGCGGCCGCCACCGCGGCCGCCTCGTCGGCGACCAGCACGTCGATGACACCGTTGCCATGCTGCACAGCGCTGGGACCGATCTGCTCCGGGCTGAAGACGCCCAGGCCGCCGCCTTCGACCATGGCGGGCCCCCCCATGCCGATATTGCTGCCCTGCGTGGCGATGATCACGTCGCTGCAACCCAGCAGCGCCGCGTTGCCGGCGAAGCAGCGCCCGGCCACGATGCCCACCACCGGCACCTGGCCGTTGAGGCGCGCATAGCTGGCGAAGGTGCCGACGTGCAACCCGGCCACGACCGGCATGTCCACGTCGCCGGGACGCCCACCACCGCCCTCGGCAAACAACACCACCGGCAGCTTGTGCTGCAGCGCCAGACCCAGCATGCGGTCGGTCTTGGCGTGGTTGCGCATGCCCTGGGTGCCCGCCAGCACGGTGGCATCGTAGGCCATCACCACCACCCGCGAGGCGTCCGAGCCAAACAGCGACTGGTTCACGTTGCCGATGCCGGTGACCATGCCGTCGGCCGGCGTGTTGCGCACCAGGTCTTCTTCGCTGCGGCGGCTGCGCTGCGCGGCCACCGCCAGTGCGCCGTACTCACGAAAGCTGCCCTCGTCACACAGGTCGGCGACGTTCTCGCGGGCGGTGCGCAGGCCCAGCGCGTGGCGCTTGGCCACCGCTTCAGGCCGGGCGCTGTCCTGCGTGAACGCGTGGCGCACCTGCGTGCGGTGCAGATCGGCGCGCGCTGCCACAGCGGGCCCGGCCGCGCCAGCCGCTTGCTCCACCGCCGGATCGTCCTCCAGATCGGCCCCCAGGCCACGCACCATCTCCCGTGGTAGCTCCAAATTTGATAGCAGTTCGCCGGCCTGCACACTGTCACCGGCGGCATGGAAGCACTCGCCCAGGACACCGTCGCGCTCGGCGCGCAGCTCGTGCTCCATCTTCATGGCTTCCAGAATCAGCAACACCTCACCCGCGCGCACGTGGGCGCCGGGTGCCACCAGCCATTGAACGATCTGGGCCTGCAAGGGGGAGCGGATTTCAGTCATGCACGGATTCTGCGACAAGGCCAAGAGCCGTGCGGTCAAGCGGGTGACAACCGGCATCGCCGGCCGCTGTGCGCTAAGCTGAGCGCCTGTCCGGCCTTTGACTCCTGTCCGACCATGCTGCTCACCCCCGCATTCACCTACCCCAAGCAACTGCCCAGCGTGCTGCGTCAGCAAGGCTATGCCGTGCTCAGCCCCGAAGGGCTCTGCGAGCTGGCCGGCTGCGGCATCGATCAGTTGCAGGCGCTGCAGGCTGGCTGGGACGATCTGCCACCCGACGCTCACCTCAAGGACGGCGGGCGCTACCGGCGCCGGCGCCACGCCTGCTTTGTGGTCGACGGCCAGCAGGTGCAGCCGGTGGCGCACCGGGCGCATTGGCAGCCGCTGCAATACAACGCGCTGCACGGTGGCATGCAGCGCTGGTTCGAGCCGATGCAAGCCAGCACGACCCAGGCAAGCGCCTGGCCGCTGTTGCTGCGCGCGCTGGGACACGTGACCTCGGAACTCAGGGGGACGCGGCCGTGGCACGTGGAAGCGCACCAGTTTCGCATCGACACCACCGATGGCATCGGCCGGCCCACTCCGGAAGGGGCGCATCGCGACGGCGTCGACCTGGTGGCGGTGTTCCTGGTGGCGCGCAGCGGGGTGAAGGGCGGTGAGACACGTGTCTTCGAGGCCGCCGGACCTCATGGCCAGCGTTTCACCTTGACCGAGCCCTGGAGCCTGTTGCTGCTCGACGATGCCCGCGTGATCCACGAGACAACGCCAATCCAGCCGCAAGGCCCGCAGGGTGGGCACCGCGACACACTGGTGCTCACCTACCGCGCGGGCAGCTTCCAGCAGGCCTGAGGCCGCCCGCCTTGCGCCACAATGCCAGCATGAATCTTGCTCCCCTGATCGAACTCACCCGTGGCGGCACCCGCGAGTGCCTGCACTTCGGCGCGGTGGCCGTGGTCGACCGCTCAGGTCGACTGCTGGCGCATGCCGGTGACGCGCACTGGCTGACCTTTACCCGCTCCACGCTGAAGGCCTTGCAGGCACTGCCGTTCATGCAGGGCGGCGGGGCGTCTCACTTCGGCTTCTCGCCACAGCAAGTGGCCTTGCTGTGCGCCAGCCACAACGGCGAGGACAGCCACGTGGCGCAGGTGCAGGGCATGCTGGACAAGAGCGGCCTGAGCTACCGGGCGCTGCGTTGCGGCTGTCATGTGCCGGGCCTGTTCACCCAGTTGGAGACGGCGCCGCCACCCGGCCTGGTCTACGACGAACGGCACAACAACTGCAGCGGCAAGCACGCGGGATTCCTGGCCTATTGTGTGCAGCATGGCCTGAGTCTGGAGGACTACATCGACCCGCAGCACCCGCTGCAGCAGGCGATCCGGCGCGACGTGGCGCGCGCCGTCGGCCTGCAGCCGCAGGACCTGAAGATGGGCATCGACGGCTGCTCCGCGCCCAATTACGCGATGCCCCTGTCGGCGCTGGCCTACGGCTATGCGCGGCTCGCCAGCGGCGCTGGCGACACCGAATTTGGCGAGAGCTTTGCGGCCCTGAGCGAGGCCATGACGGCGCACCCCGACATGGTGTCCGGCCAGCGCCGCAATGACCTGGCTTTCATGCAGGCAGGCGCAGGCGATTGGGTCACCAAGGTCGGCGCCGATGGCGTGCAGGTGGTGGCCAGCAAGCGCCGGGGCGAGGCCTTTGCCATCAAGATCATCGACGCCAACAAGCCGGCCCTGTTCGCCGCCTGCGTGGAGGTGCTGGAACAGCTTGGCTGGCTCGATGCCGCGCAGCGCGAGGCACTGCAGCCCTGGCGCGCCCAGCCGATCGTCAATGCGCGGGGCCTGCAGGTCGGCGAGCGTCGCCCCGTATTCCAGTTGCAGCGCGCCTGAGCCGCGCACGCGTCACCCTTCCTCCACCCCACACGAGCTGACAAGACCATGAGCAAACTCTCCCTGCTGGACCTGGCGTTCTTTGTGGCCGAGTCAGAGGCCAGCCCCAAGCACGTGGCCGGCCTGTTGCTGTTCAAGAAGCCGCCCAAGGCGGGTGCCGCGTTTGTGAAGAACCTGCACCGCGACTACCTGGCCGCCACCGAGGTCAAGGCACCGTTCAACCGGGTGATCGAGTTCTCACTGACCTCCATGCCACGCTGGCGCACGCTCGACAAGCTGGACCTGACCCAGCACATCTTCTATCACCGGCTCGAGGCGGGACACAACGACCGGCGCGCGCTGTACGCCTTCGTGTCCAAGCTGCACACGCCACGACTGGACCGCGGCCGCCCGTTGTGGGAGGTGCATGTGATCGATGGCCTGCCGGACGGAACCTTTGCCCTGTACGAGAAGATGCACCACGCCGTCGCCGACGGCGTGACCATGTCGCGCTGGATCGCGCAGAGCTTTTCCACCAGCGCCACCGACTTGGCGCAGGAGCCGATCTGGACCGTGCGACACAGCTCAGGCACGGTGCGCACGCGCTACAAGGACGAGATGATGAAATCCGCCTGGGAGCAGATTGCCACCAACGGCAAGCGCGTGCTGGGCATTGGCCGACTGGCTGCCATGCTGCTGCTGGAGAGCGTGCGGCTGACCAAGAATGCCATCGCCCTACCCTTTGTCGCCAGTGCCGACACGCCCTTGACCGGACAGGTGACGGCGGGTCGGCAGTTCGCGACGGCGGCGGTGTCGATGGCGCGGGTGGATGACATTCGCCAGCGCACCCGCTCCACGCTCAACCACGTGGCGCTGACCTGCGTCGACGGTGCGCTGCATCGCTACCTGAAGGACCAGGGTGTGCACCTGAGGCGCCCGATCACCATTCAGATGCCGGTCAACCTGCGCGCCGAGGGCGAGAAGACGGTGGGCAACAAGATCGGCATCGTGCAGGTGGAACTGTCCGCGCCGACCCAGGACCCCTATGTGCGGCTGCGCAATATCGGCTTTTCCTTGCGCAATGTCCGCACCATGATCGACAGCGTGGCGCCGGAGGCGATCGAGTCCTACACCCTGATCACCGGCCTGTTTGGTCAGATCGCCGAGATGCTCAATCTGAGCAACCAGTTGCCACCCACCGGCAACACGCTGGTCTCCAACGTGCCCGGCCCGAAACAGCCCCTGTACCTGCGTGGCGCGCGCATGCTGGAGATGCACCCGATCAGCACCCTGCCGCCGAGCAACCTGCTCAATATCACCCTGTTCAGCTATGCCGGCGAGCTCTACTTCGGTCTGATCGCCACCGATGAGCTACCCCACCTGGAACGCCTGGGCGACTACGTGGTGGAAGCCTTTGGCGAGCTTGAGGCCTCGGTTCGCAGCGCGCACTCCTAGCCTCGGCGCGCCCGGCCTTGCGCCCGACTTGGCGGCAGTCGCCTCCGATTTGACAAAATGGCAATCCAGTCTGCCATTTTCACCAACAAACACGACAAATCAGCAAGACTATTCTATTTTGATTGGCTGTGCGCTGTCATAACCTTGCGTTGTGCGGTCACCGGACCGTGTTCAACAAGACGAGAGAGACAACTCTATGACACGCTACATTGACGTGAGCAATGTTCAGGAACTGGTGAGCCGCCTGGGCGCCGCCACCATGATGTCCGAGATGGCCGGCTTCATCCGCGAAGACTTCCTGCGCTGGGAACAGTTCCAGAAATCAGCGCGCACCGCCAACCACTCCGAGGTGGGCGTGATCGAGCTGATGCCCACCTCGGACGACCAACACTACGCTTTCAAGTACGTGAACGGTCATCCGCAGAATCCCACACAGGGACTCTCCACCGTGATGGCCTTTGGCGTGCTGGCCGAAGTGGCCACCGGCTTGCCACTGCTGCTGAGCGAATTGACCGTGACGACCGCCATGCGCACCGCCGCCACTTCGGCCATGGCAGCCCAGGCGCTGGCCCGGCCCGACTGCCGCAGCATGGCACTGATCGGCAACGGCGCGCAAAGCGAGTTCCAGGCCATTGCCTTCATCACCATGCTGGGCATCACCGAATTGCGCCTGTTCGATGTGGATCCGGCCGCCACCGACAAACTGGAGCGCAACCTGCGGGCCTGGGCTCCGGCTGGCTCAGCGCGTGAAGCGCTCCAAATTGTTCGCGCGAACTCGGTGGCGGACGCAGTGCGCGGCGCCGACATCGTCACCACCGTCACCGCGGACAAGACCAAGGCAACGATTCTGACCCTGGAGATGATTGAGCCGGGCATGCACATCAATGGCGTCGGCGGCGACTGCCCCGGCAAGACCGAACTGGACCGGCGCATTCTCGAGCAAAGCTACCAAGGCGGCACCCGCGTCTTCGCCGAGTACCTGCCGCAAACCCGCATCGAGGGCGAAGTCCAGCAGATGGCGCCAGACTTCCCGGTGACGGAACTGTGGCAAGTACTGGCCGGCAAGGCCCCCGGGAGGCAGTCGGCCCACGAAGTCACCATCTTCGACTCGGTTGGCTTTGCCTTGGAAGACTTCTCGGCGCTGCGTTACCTGCACCACGTGGCCCGCGTCCAAGGAGTTGGCTCCGAGATCGGACTGGTGCCCCGCATGCAGGACCCCAAGAACCTGTTCGGCGTGGTCGCACCGCGCACGCCCGCCCTGCGCCGCGCTGCATAAGCCGCAATAATGGCGCCCGTGATTCTTCTGATGCAGTGGGTTGCAGCAGGGAAAACCCAGCCCGGCGCGCGCACGCCCTGAGTCATAATTTCAAGCTTCGAGCGCCGCCTGGGCAGCCTGGGTTGTTGCCACCCTCAAATACTTTGCCGTGATTGTCAGCTTCACTTTTTGGAGAACTAAATTGAAACGATTGAAAACAGGATTGATGGCCCTTGCGTTGCTCGCCGCGTTTGGCACCAGTGCCCGGACAATCGAGGAGATCAAGAAGGGTGGCACCTTGCTGGTGGCCACCGAAGGTCAGTTTGCGCCGTTCAACTACTTCGTCGGCAACAAGCTGACCGGCTTCGAGATCGAGCTGACCGAGCTCATCGCCAAGAAGATGGGCGTCAATCTGGAATGGAAGGCGTTGAGCTTTGACGCCCTGCTGGCCGGTTTGCGCCAGGGCCGCTGGGACATTGCCGTGGCTTCGCATGGCATCACCGACGAGCGCGCCAAGGCAGTCACCTTCGCTGATCCGCACTACTGCTCCGGCGGCATGATTGTGGCCAAGGATGCGGGCATCCGCACCGCCAAGGATCTGGCCGGAAAGACCGTGTCGGTGCAGACCGGCACCAGCTACCTCGACAACGTGAAGAACGTGCCCGGCCTGAAGGAGATGAAGAACTTTCCCTCCGACACCGACGCACGCAGCGCCTTGGTCGCCGGCCGCTCGGATGCCTGGGTGAGCGACCGTTTCGTTGCCATCGAAGCGATCCGCAAGAACCCCGGCCTGGGTCTGAAGATGGGTGAGCTGTTGTTTGTGGAGCGCATTGCCGCGGCCGTGACCAAGGGCAACGCCGGCCTGGCCGCCGCCTGGAACAAGGCCTTGTCCGAGGTGATCGCCGATGGCAGCTACGCGGCCCTGTCCAAGCGCTACTTCGAGGAAGACATTCGCTGCAAGTGAATCGCAAACTGCCTGACCTGAGACGGCAGCCGACTTCGAAGAAAGACTCGCCTTGTTAATTTCCGTTTGGCCCAATCAGTGGGGGAGGCCCGCGCGAAGCAATGCCACCATGGCCGCAGCCGCAGTGCTGCTGCTGGTGACATTGACCGCTCTGGGTCCCCTGCTCTCCTGGCTGCCCGAACCCATAGGGCCCAATGCCTCGCAGTTCTCCGAGGGCGCCCGCACGACCCTGTGGCTGACACTGTGGTCCGGCACCATTGGCGTGGTGCTGGGCGTGGTGGCGGCGCTGGGACGAACCTCGCGCCATTGGGTGCTGCGCCAGATTGCCTCGTTCTACATCTGGGTCATCCGCGGCACGCCCCTGCTGGTGCAGGTACTGTTTGTCTATTTCGCCGTGCCGGTGCTGATCCCCGGCGCTGATCTGCCGGACTTTGCCAGCGCGGTGATTGCCCTGTCGCTCAACGTGGGCGCCTACAACGCAGAGGCCGTGCGGGCCGGTTTGCTGGCCATCCCGCGTGGCCAGACCGAAGCGGCGCGCGCCCTGGGTCTGGGCCGCCGCCATGTGTTCATGGACGTGGTGTTCCCGCAGGCCTTCAAGATTTCCCTGCCCGCCCTGGTGAGCAATTTCGTGGCGCTGATGAAGGACTCGTCCCTGGCCTACGCCATCGGTGTGGTGGAACTGACCAATGTCGGCAACCGCATTCAGGCTCAGACCTTCCAGCCGATTCCGACGCTGGCCACCACCGCCTGCATCTACCTGCTGTTGACGACCCTGATGACCCAGTTCTCCAACGCCATCGAACACAAGGTGGACGTGGAAGGGCGGCAGAAATGAGCGCCGTGGCAGCCGCACCCAAGAACGAGACCCTGATTGACCTGCAGGGTGTCAACAAGTCGTTCGGCACGCACCAGGTGCTGCGCGACGTGTCGACGGCTTTCAGAGCGCGCGAGGTCACCGTGATTGTCGGCGCCTCGGGATCGGGCAAGAGCACCATGCTGCGCGCCATCAACCGACTCGAACCCCATGACAGCGGCCGCATCGTGGTGGACGGCATCGAGGTCAATGACGACGCCACCAGCCTGCAGAAGCTGCGCAGCGAAGTGGGCATGGTATTCCAGCAGTTCAATCTGTTCTCGCACCTGACCGTGCTCGACAACGTGACGCTGGCGCCGCGCCGGGTGCGGCAGACCGCGAAGGCGCAGGCCCAGCAGGACGCCATGGAACTGCTCAAGCGCGTTGGTCTGCAGGACCACGCCCACAAGCACCCCTACCAGCTGTCCGGCGGTCAGCAGCAACGCGTTGCGATTGCGCGCGCGCTGGCCATGGCCCCCAAGGTGATGCTGTTCGACGAGCCCACCTCGGCACTCGATCCGGAGATGGTCAAGGAAGTGCTGGACGTGATGCGGGCTCTGGCCGATGGCGGCATGACCATGCTGGTGGTGACCCACGAAATGGGCTTTGCCAAGGACGTGGGCGACCGAATTCTGTTTTTTGACCAGGGGCGTATTGCGTGCGACCAGACCCCCGATGATTTTTTCAACCGCCAGGACAGCGAACGGGTCCGTGCCTTTCTCGGCCTGGTGGGTTCACACTGATTTTTTTGCAGGAGAAACACAATGAAGCTCGACAAACTGGTTTACGGCTTGATGACTGCTGGTCTGATGGCGGCAGCCTTACCCGTCCAGGCACAAACTGCCAAGGACTTTGAAGACATGCGTGCCGAACTCAAAGCCTTGCGCGCCGAGCTCAACGCGCTCAAACAGGAGAAGGCAGCGGCCCCGGCACCAGCGGCCGACTTGCAGACCCGGGTTGAGGCGCTGGAAATCAAGCAGGCCGATGCGGTGGTCGGCGGCGATATCGGTGGCGGCTTTCGCCTGCCGGGCAGCGAGACTTCGATCCGCGTGTACGGGTATGCCGAGGCCAACCTGATCAAGGACTTCAAGGGCACGGCACCCGGCGACAACTTCACCAATGTGATGGAGCAGCCAGTGGGCAATGCCTACCAGGCCAAGAAGTCGGTGCTGACGGCCGAGACGTCCCGCTTTGGCTTCGAGTCCTCCACGCCCACCGCCCTGGGGCCATTCGCCACCAAGGTCGAGGCCGATTTCTACGCTTACGGCACTGGCAACCGCAACCGCCTGCGCCTGCGCCACGCCTATGGCGAATACGCCAACGTGCTGGTGGGGCAGACCTGGTCGACCTTCATGGATCTGGACGATCTGCCCGAGACGGTTGACTTCAACGGCCCACCCGGCGCCACCTTCCGCCGTCCGGTGCAGATTCGCTACACCTACAACAACCCCTTGTTCGCCAAGTTCCAGTTTGCGCTGGAGAATCCCAGCGACGGCGCGACGCGGCCGAACATCGTGCTGCGCGCCGACAAGAGCTTTGATTGGGGTGGCCTGAACGCGCGCTTGCTGTCGCACCAACAGCGCGATGCCAGCACTGGCCTGTCCAGGACCGGCACCGGCTTTGGTATCGGCGGCTCCTACAAGCTGACCGGCAGCATGACCCTGATGGGCCAGTACACGCAAGTGGACGGCGACGGCGATGGCGCTTACCTGATCGGCGCCAACTATCCCGTCAACGACGCTGGCACGCTGCGCCTGGACAAGGCCCGGGGCATCGTGGTGGGTCTGACCAACAACTTCAACGACAAGCTGCGCGGCACGCTGGCCTATGGCCGGACCCGCTCCAACTTCGACACCACCGACGCCTATGCCCTCGCCACCGGCCTGGACGTTGGCAACAAGTCGGTGTCGCAGTTCCACGCGAACATGTACTACATGCCGATCAAGAACGTGGAACTGGGCGCCGAGCTGATCTGGGGCAAGCGCAAGACGTATGACGGCCAGTCTGGCGACATGTCGCGCCTGAATCTGCAAGCGCGCTACTCGTTCAACTGACGGGCGCTGCCGGCGTTTGGCGCTCGGGCGCCGGGCCGGCACCCTCCCGCACCCGACGCCCGGCCAGCACAGTGGCCGGGCTTTTCTTTTTCTGAAGGACTGACAAGTGCGAGTTTCCGACGTCCAGCGCGGCGTTCTGGCCCTGCTGGTGGTGACCGCCGTATGGGGCACCACCTTTCCCGCGACCAAGTTGCTGTCGGCGGAATTCAGCGCGCTGCAGATCATTGCCTTGCGCTTCAGTGTGGCCATCGCCATCCTTTCGCCGCTGTTGTGGCGCACACGGATCCGGGAATGGCGCTGGGGTCTTGGCCTGGGTGCGCTGCTGTTCGTCGCGTTCGCGCTGCAGATGGAAGGGCTGGCGCGCACCAGCAGCAACCGCAACGCCTTCGTGACCGGACTCAACGTGCTGCTGGTGCCCTTGCTGGGACTGCTGGTGGGGCAGCGTCCCGGCTGGTTGCTTTGGCTGTCATGCGCCCTGGCCGTGGTCGGCATGGGTGGTCTGTTCTGGGAAGACACGCCATGGGGTTGGGGCGACACGCTGACCCTGGCCAGCACGCTGTTCTTCGCGCTCTACATCCACGCGCTGGCAAGTGCCGCCAGGCACAACCGATCGGCGCCCTTGCGCGCCCTGCATCTGACCGCAACCCAGGCGGTGGCGATGTTCACGCTGTCATGCGTACTGTTGCTGGCGAACCGGCAAGGCCTGCAATGGGACACGCTGCGCGATGCCAGCCCCACCCATTGGCTGGCCCTGCTGTACTTGGGCACCGCTGCCAGCGTGATGGTGGTGGCCCTGCAAGCCTGGGGCCAGCGCCATGTTCCGGCAACGCCAAGCGCCATCATCTTCGGGCTGGAGCCGGTGTTCGCGGTCGCCAGCGCCTGGTTCCTGCTGAATGAGCGCCTTGGCGCCACCGCCTGGGCTGGCGCCGGACTGATCGTACTGGCTCTGGTTCTCAGCCAATGGCCGACCCAGCGCAAGGCCGCCGCGCTGGCGCATGATGGCGCCAATGCAGCGTGACTTCCATACCACCACACACTGAGCAGGGCATCGCATGAAACAAACCGTCAGCATCATTGGCGCACCCACCGACATCGGGGCCGGCAGCCGAGGCGCCAGCATGGGGCCCGAGGCCCTGCGCGTGGCCCAGTTGATTCCGGTGTTGCGCAATCAGGGGCTGGAGGTATTGGACCGGGGCAACCTGAGCGGCCCCACCAATCCGTGGCTGCCACCGGTCGACGGCTACCGTCATCTCCCCGAGGTGACCGCCTGGAATACCGCGGTGCACAACGCCGTTCACGCCGAGCTGGCACTGGGACACCTGCCGATCCTGCTCGGCGGTGACCACTGCCTGGGCCTGGGCTCCATCAGCGCGGTGGCGCGGCACTGCCGGGAGAGCGGCAAGAAGCTGCGCATTCTCTGGCTCGATGCGCACGCAGATTTCAACACCAACGTGCTGACGCCCAGCGGCAACATCCACGGCATGCCCGTTGCCTGCCTTTGCGGCCATGGGCCCCGGGAGCTGATCGAGATCGGCGGCCACGTGCCCGCCATCAATCCGAAATGGATTCGCCAGATCGGCATCCGAAGCGTCGACGAAGGTGAGAAGCGCTTCGTGCACGAGATCGGCCTGGAAGTGTTCGACATGCGCTACATCGACGAGATGGGCATGCGTGCCGCCATGGAGCTCGCGCTGGCGCTGGTGGATGCCAACACGCACCTGCACGTCAGCTTCGACGTCGACTTTCTGGACCCCGACATCGCCCCCGGCGTCGGCACCACGGTGCGCGGCGGCCCGACCTACCGCGAGGCCCAGTTGTGCATGGAAATGATCGCCGACACCGCCCGCCTGGCGTCGCTGGATGTGATGGAGCTCAACCCGGCACTGGACGTGCGCAACCGAACCGCCGAAGTGGCAGTGGACTTGATCGAGTCGCTATTCGGCAAGAGCACGCTGATGCGCAAATAGCCACTGCGCGGCAAAAAGACAAGGGCCCAAACGGGCCCTTGCTACTTGCCTTGTGCGACGCACGCGGGGGTGCGGCACGCCCATGATGTCACTCCAGCGTGAACGAGAACTCCTGGGTGGCATTGATCTCCGACTCATCGGAGATGCAGCGATACTGCATCATCGCGGCCTTCACCGCAGCGTGGAACACTCGCGGCCCGGACAGAATGGTCACGTCCTTGACGACGCCACCCTTGATCAGCGCCTGCGCCCTCACAACACCCGAAATACCTTCCTGTGTTGCCTTGCGCGGCATCTCCGGCTTCACCTGCGTCGGACAGGCAACCCCGATATCGGACTTGTTGACCGGCTTGGCGGGCGGCGCCGGAGGTGGCGGCGGTGCGATGGCCACCGGAGCCGGCGGCGGTGTCACCGCAGCCACGATCGCCGGGGCGGTCGACTCCACTGGCGCCGGCACATCGGGCGGCGGCACGAAGGGCGGCGGCGGCGCCTCCACCTTTGGCGTGTCCTTTGGAGGTTCGATCTTCTTCGGCGGTGGCGGTGGCGGGGGTGGAATGATGACTTCCTGAATCACCACGGCTTCAAGCGGCTTCTTGATGATGTCCAGGCCCTTGCGCGCCATTCCGGAAACCAGGGCATAGCCCAGGAATGCGTGCAGCGCAACCACCACCACCAGCCCCTTGACTCGCCGCGACGGGTCCTTGGGCTGATAGCGATAGTTCATGCCGATGGAGGCGTTGGCGGTTGTATTCATTGGACAAACTGCTCGCTGCCGACCACGGCGATCTTGGTCAAACCGATGCGCTTGCTCGACGCCAGCACATTGGCGAACACCGCATAGCTGGCCGCCTTGTTCGGCCGCAGATGCACTTCCGGTTGCACCGTTGCCTGGGACACCGTCGTCATGTTGGCTTCCAGTTCCTGCCCGGTCACGGGCAGGCCCTGCCAATAGACGATGCTGCGCTCGTCGATGTCGATCTGGATCTTCTCGGGCTTGATGTTGTTGACCGGCGGTGTGCCCACCGGCATTTCAAGATTGACCGAATGCAGCTGAATCGGGATGGTGATGATCAGCATCACCAGCAAGACCAGCATCACGTCGATCAACGGCGTGGTATTGATGTCCATCAGCACCTCGGGTTCGCCCGAGCCGCCTGAACTTCCGACGTTCATTCCCATGGGATGAATCCTTGTTGATTGCGTTGCGCCTCAACCGCCCAGGGCAGGAGGTTCAGTGATGAAAGCGACCTTGACGATGCCGGCGCGCTGGCAGGCATACAGGATCTTGCCGACGCCCTCGTATTGCGCGGTCATGTCTCCACGGATCTGCACTTCCGGCTGCGGCTTCGCCGTGGAGACTTTCTTGAGCTTCTCCACCAACACCTCTACATCCTTGATG
>Ga0208882_1000559_pt1 | contig 16364 bp, 23 predicted proteins | sample LakWasMet14_LOW5_2_FD_183862 | JGI IMG/M metagenome (GOLD analysis project Ga0208882, IMG submission 183862) | Freshwater sediment methanotrophic microbial communities from Lake Washington under simulated oxygen tension - Sediment Metagenome... | ecosystem: Environmental > Aquatic > Freshwater >...
CGGCAATATCGGCCTGGACAATATCAGGGTTGTTGCCGAAACAGGCGTCGACACTATTTCCATCGGCGCATTAACCAAGCATGTCAAGGCGGTCGATTTATCCATGCGCATTAAGCTGGTGCATTAACATGATTGAAAATGCGGAGACATTGGTTAAACAGATCAGCCATGGCGTTTATGTGATTGGCGTCGGCGTTGGCGATCGTCAAAACGCCTTTACTGCGGCCTGGGTGATGCAGGTGTCTTTCGATCCTTTGTTGCTGGCGATCAGCATTAATCCCGAGCATTACTCTTATCAATTGATGCAAGCTAGCGGCGTTTGTACGGTCAATGTGCTGGGGCAGGAGCAGTATGCGCTAGCGGAGCATTTTGGCAGATCAGCCCCGGATAAAATGGCAGGATTTCAATGGCAACAAGCCGAAACCGGTGCGCCTGTTTTATCTGGAAGTTTGGCTTATTTTGATTGCCAGGTCAGCCATTATGCCGATGCGGGCGATCATAAAATCGCCGTTTGCAAAGTAGTCGCTGCGGCAGCGCTTAATCAGGGACGGCCGTTGCTATACAGCCAGACCGGCGACATGGACGGCAGTAGCGAACTATTCGGCAGTTAGACATAGCCTCGGCACACCGTCTTGCCGTTCCTGCATCCACGTCGTACGCCCCCTTATGACAGGCAAAGCTTCGGCTCCTCGCCTCTGGAGATTGGGAGCCAGCGATAACTAATTTCCTGATTAGCCAGATGCTTCAGCCAACCAACCGTAGAGACGCGATTTATCGCGTCTCTAATCGTTGCGCCTTTTCTGGATTTTGGATCAAACTGGATAGCAGACGCGATAAATCGCGTCTCTACGGGTCGCATTTTTTGGAACTAGCTGTTTGGTATATCGAATATTTTGTCTCTGGCTGAAGCATCTGGCTAATCAAGACTAATTTTTACCGGCTATAATGACCGGTGTATTACTTGGAAATGCCTTGGCAAACGCCGCAATAACTTCCCGCACCACCTTGCGTTGCGCAATGGGCAAACCCAAATACTGTTCAATCGTTTCCCGTTCCTGATAATCCAGAGCCTTATCCCACTGCTGCCGTTTAGCACGTATCGACTCGGCCGCCTGCTCGCCAAAACGCAACGCATGCGGTTCTATTTTCAGCCACTCCGCCAGTACCTGTAATTTTTCCTGCGAAGGAATGGCTTCGCCGCGCAACCAGCGGGATGCTGCCTGGAACGTCACTGAGCGCCCCCAATAACGGCTGTTAAAGCCTTTTTCCAGCACCGAGGGACGCGCCTCGTAACCGGCGGCAAGCATGGCACTACGTAAACGTTCAGCAAATTCGAGTTTTTCATTCATGAACAAGAAGTTAAATTTTTATTGAACATAAATTCAACTTTATGTTGTATTATTCATTCAATTTTTGGTTTCATTTCTTGATTCACCTTTGCGATTGCTTCATGCGAATTTGTCATGAGGTAAAGCCCAATCCCGTATTGCGCCGCATGAATGATTAATAAATGTGCCGGCTTAATGCAGTCGCGTCAGCTTTAGTGCAGTCACGTCAGTTTAATTGCTACCGAATTATTTTAGAAAATAGGAACCTTAGATGAATAAGAACAGGCTGTTGTTTCTAGCCATAGGCATTGTTGCGTCGCTTTTTGCGTTAGCTCAAGAGAGTGATGCGAGGCGAATTCGCCTTAATCCCGATTGATGCGCTTGCTGATCGATTTCATGTAAAAAAATTACTGTAACTGTACAAAAACACAAGCTATGAAAAAACCAAAAAAAACCAAAATAGCGCATTTACTGCAACCAAACTGCCACTAACTAAGACCTTCACCGCTGCAAGCGATAGAGCGTCGGTTTTCCGTCTTAATCCACTCCTGGTCGCCTTGCTGCTGGCCTACCCCGTTATGCAGGGTCGCTATGTCCAGGCGGAAGAAACCCCGGCCAACACGCTTCCCGACCTGGGCCGCCCCAACGACCGACCCAGCAGCCTCAGCGTAAGCCCCAATGGTCTCACCTTTGGCAACAGTCTCGACGGCAAGCGCGTCGCAATCAATCCCGAATACAGCGAGCAGACCGGCTTCGGCGTCGGCGGCGCTGCGGCTATTTCCTTTGGGAAGGTCGCGGCAGGCGGCGTAGTCTTCAACGTCGGGGAGAGGAAGAAAGAACTTTTGCTCAACGCCGGTTTCCAGATAACCGACGCCCAGCGTTTTGTTCTCACCATCGGCCAGTTGCGTCAGTACCTCAACATCGGCTTCGTCTCCGGTTTCGAGAAGACCGAAATGACCCAGACCAGCGGTGTCGTCAGTTACCAGTTCCGGTTGGAGCGGGGCATATTTAACAACGCCGAAGTCAACGCTTACCTCGCCGATACTCCGAGCCGGGATTTGGTCGACAAAATCTATGCCGTTGATACCGCAGCCCTCTACGAACAGTGGAGCGACCGCCGCCGCGTGGCGGGCGGGCGTGTCACCGGCCTGCAAGCACGGCTGGCGCTCACCCCGCTGCCCGGCGGCATTCTCAAGCTTGGCCTGGGTGGCGAGCGGCTGGAATACGATTACCTCACCGGCAAGCAGAGCACCCTACACCCCACCGGCAGCGCAGAATATATCCAGCGACTGGCGGGCGACTTCCAGTTCAAGATAGGAGCCGATGCGGCCTCCGCCCAGAACCGTTATTCCTTAGGCCTGGATCGGCCCTTCGGCGGCGTCGGGCTGTTCGGCGTTAATCTCTTGTCGCCATTCGGGGCCGGGACGGCGCGCCGGACGACAACCAGATCAAGCTCGCCTGGAGCCATACTTTCGGCAGCAAGCTCGGCACATCCGGCAGCGGCAACAATGTAACTCCGGCTTGGGGCAGTCTGCTCGACCAAGTCGCAAAACGCCCGGCTTTCATCCCGGCCCAAGTCGTTGCCAAGCTGGACACCACCGCCATCCCCACGCGCCTGATCGCCGTCAACACAAGGCAGCACTCCCAGCAGGGTAAAGCGTCAACACCGTTACCGGTGCCATTACCACCCCTCTGGGCGTGGCGGTTACCGGCATAGCGGCGGTCACGCTCAACGCCGCGCCCTTTGGCAACAGCGGCCAGTTCAGCTTATCCGGCAACAGCTTGGTCATTGATCCCGGCAAGATCACCCAGCCTGCCGTGGGCGTGACCGACACCTACGTTGTCACCGTCAACAACCTCGGCGGCGGCACGACGCTGGTCACGATACTGGTGTCCCATGGCTCGGTGAAGATCGACAGCATCAACATTACCAATGGCGACGCCACTGCGCCGACCACCACGGCAGCCCCAAGCGTCTCCGGCATCACCGGTACCGGCACGACGCTGTCGGCGACCATCAACGAGAACGGCACCGGCTACTACCTCGTGCAAGCGGCCGCAGCAGCGGCACCGACGGTTGCGGCGGTACAGGCAGGTACTTCGTTTGCGATGACTGCCAATGTCGAGGCCACTCCGGCGATCAGCGGGCTGACGGCCTCCACGGCGTACACGGTTTACTTCGTCGCTAAGGATACGGCGAATAATGTGCAGGCTGCGGTGCAGAGCGTCAATGTCACGACTACCGCAGCACCTGACGTGACCGCCCCGACCACCTCGGCAGGCCCGAGCGTCTCCGGCACCACCGACACCGCGACCACGCTTTCCGCCACCATCAACGAAAACGGCACCGGCTACTACCTCGTGCAAGCGGCCGCAGCAGCGGCACCGACGGTTGCGGCGGTGCAGGCAGGTACTTCCTTTGCGATGACCGCGGGCGTTGCCGCCAGCCCGGCGATCAGCGGGCTGACGGCCTCCACGGCGTACACGGTTTACTTCGTCGCCAAGGATGCGGCGAACAACGTACAGGCGGCGGTGCAGAGTGTGGCGGTGACGACGAACACGGCACCAACAGCCAACAACTTTACCTACGGCACCAATATCGACAACACCGCCAAGACCTTTGACTGGAAGGTGCTTTCTGCGGCGGCGGATGCCGACGGCGACCCGCTCACGGCCACCGTGCAGGCGCAGGGTGCCAAGGGTGCGTTTGTGGTCGCGGGCAACAACGTGACCTATACGCCGAGCGCCAACCAGACCGTCAGCGACAGCGGCACGTTGCGGATTTCGGACGGACGGGGAGGCACCAAGGATATTACGGTGACGGTGAATGGGATTGATACACAGGCACCGGCTGCGCCTACTGGGCTGGCACTGAACAACGGTGCGGCCACCACCAGCACTGCGGCTAATGGAAGTCTCGTGACTACCGATGGGCTTTCCGACCCGCCGGATTCCAATTTTTGGTTCGTTTCCGAAACCGGCAGCGCACCCGCTGCCGGGGATGCCGGTTGGTCAGGTACCAGGCCCACTACTTATACCTTTGCCACCGCGACCAACGAAACCAAGACGGTGTGCGTGTACGTCAAGGATAACTCGGGCAACGTACAGCCGACAGGGGCTTGCGACACGATAAACAAGGTGCCGTAGTGGGTAGTTGGGCAACCTGTGTCAACAAAATGAAAAACCAAACCGTCGGACACGGGCTGTCCGACCTACATTTATAGGAAGTAGCGATGCGCAACATTCTTGACGAGATCGACATCTCGCAAATCAAGGGGATAGACAAACCTATTCTGCCTCTCTGGGTTTACGGCACCTTGCGCACCGGGCGGCGCTTCCATTATTACCTAGTGGATTGCAGCACCAAGGTGGGCGAGTACCAGATGGACGGCACCCTGATGCAGATGGTAAGCGGCGACGTTTTCGTGCGCAAGGATGACTTGGGACAGAAGACGACGGGCGAACTGTATCGCGTGAGCCTCGCCGGGTTATGGCGGATTTTCCACCTGGAAAACCAGTCCGGTTCGTTCCCGAAAGCTTATGATCTCGATGTGTCGGATGTTTTCAATGTGGAGAGCGGAAAAAAGGATGTAGCGCTCTGGTTTCGCCGTCGGGAAGAAGAAGCGCTGCCTTGCCAGGATTACAACAAGCACAAGACCTTGCTTGAAGAGCTGGCGGAACATATCAAATTCAACCCTAATCTGTCCCAGAACGACATAGACGGATTTTTGCGGGCGCAGTTGGCGGTAGCGTAAAACTGGTACGAAGTGCCATATAAAACATTTGTCGATTTTTGATTCCTTTGATGGGGAAGTGAGTATTTATGAATAAGATGAGAGAGGAAAAACCAATGGGCTTGCTTGAGCAATTCGTAGATGCTTATCTGCAACTACGTAATCCAGTTTCCCAGCTTCACAAACTCAACGCATCTTTCGATGCTAACATGTCAGGCGCATTCAACCTCTTCGGGCTTGATACGCATTTTTCATTTCAAAACAATAGCTTTATAGCCTGGATAGAAAGAGAAGGCGAATTTCTTGAACGAGAAGCTGAAAGCAGCGGTGAGGATATTTATCGGAGCTTGGATGATTCCGAATTGGAAGCCTACCTGAAGAAAAATCCTGCTATGCTCGATATGTTTCGTGCTCGTGAATTAGCCGCCCATGAACATTTTCATGTTCTCCAGGCTCTCACGCTACGGTCGGTCTTTTCTCTCGCTCAGGCCTATCGGACCATAGGTCAATGGAGAAATTACTTCGGAGTGATGGTGCTGCATAGTGGCGCAACCTTCAAGCAGGGCGAATGTATTTTCGATGCTTTGAGAAACATACCTGATTACGAAAACCTTTTGGGTTCGACGCTTCACGATCTTTCGAAAAAAGCCAACCTCGCGTTGAATGTCACAAAAATACATGCGCAAGGGCTATCCATGTTGGATTTGATTGAAGGCAGTGCCTTTTTTGCGCAGAAGATCGCGGTGCGTACGTTTGCGGTTCCCACGTTCAATGTTGCCGATAATCCGATTTACTCAGGCGCATGGCAAGTCTACCAAACTATGGGGGGAAGGGATGAGATGACATTCCTCTTAGTTTGCCTTGCTGCATTGCGCTTCGGCGACATTAAGCGAGGGTATGCGCACCCGGTAGATATTTTTCTTTCACTTGCTCAGGAGGCTACAACATTCGAGTCTACCTGGTTCGAGCCTCCCTCACTCGCAAAGTGTTTTGGGTTTACAATAAACTCGAATGAAGATAACGATGAAAAATATTTCGCACACCTCCACATTACCAATCAGAGACAGATCGATTCACTTGCGCTATATCGCCGACAGGCGACTGAGGAAGTGAACCATGCGGTTGACGAAGCCCTTAAAATTTCCAAAAAAATTGCTGAATATGTAAAGGCAAAATTCGAGTCGGTTGGCGCACCAGTTGACGAGAATCAAGTTAGCGCGAGTTACATTGATGATTTTTTACGGGCGTTTGGAATGGGTATCTACGAACAGTTTCCGGCAGTAAATACCGAGGAGTTTTGTTTGCGATTCCTTTTTGATACAGATATTTACAATGAGTTTTCGCATTTCGCCATTGACGCGGCGGGAGAAGTTGGTGTTCAGGAAATTGGCGGAAATATGTTAAACGGCGACGAGGCCAGAGCTTTGCATAGCATTCTCAACCGATTTGAAAGCCTAGCCCTTTACGATCCTGATGAACAATCGCCACTACCCTATTGCTGTGACATCCATCCCAATCCTGGCGACTTCGATCAGGTTATCGAATGTCAGCAAGAGGGATCATTGAATGCCGTGATTAGAGAAATATGCGGAAGAGAACTTCACGAATTGTTTAATTAGCACTTGGAGTGCATCACATGACTAACACAATGACAGATTTACAACGGGTTTCGATTTGTTGGGACGGGGCACCTGACAGGGCATTACTAGACGATGCAATGGCTTTGAATACTCAAGCGGGTAGTACCGGAGAGTTGCACGGGCATTTTGTTTTTACCAGCAAAACCTCGACATTGGCTGAGCAGGTGTCATTGCTCGGCGCTGCCGCAGGTATCCAGCCGTTGATAGAAAAAGAACCTATGCTCGCGATTGTTATGGCCGCTACCTTGCTTGCGGCTATATCGCCGATTGATCTCTATATTCTGGATAACTTTACCGGGAGCACCCTCGAAGTCATCAAGAAGCTGTCTCGCCGAAATATCGTTGATGTGGAAAAGGTAAAGGCTCTGGTAAAAATCGAATCCGTCGCAGAACAAGCTATTCAGAAGTTGGTTGACTTCGGTATTCTACGTTTGGCCGACAACGGCGATCTGATTATCCAGAGAAGGATCATCAGTAATATCCGGGTTTCCCTGTAACGTTGAGCATCTACGCAGGAAAACTGAAATGATAGGTGAATTCCTTTTTCTCTCAACATTGTCCTTCCTCTTCGGCGTCACCCAAAAGCTCGCTGACGGTCATCATGAGCACGGGCTGAATTTCTTTCCCGGCGCGGGGGTGGTGTTCGGGGTGCTGGCGGGTGGACTGGCTTTTTACTTGATCGGCTATTCGCCGGTTTTGCAGACAGCCTATCTCGGGCTACTGCTGTACTGGATTTACAAGCAAAAGATTGACTGCATACCTCATGTCATCCTGGCAATCATGATGTTGTTCGGGGTGTTTCTTTCAAAAAACACTTTTGAATTCCCGCTCTATGGTGTGCTTTATGTTTTTCTGGCTCATGTTGCTTTGGATTACCTGAAGTACCACAACCCTTGGCCCAGCTTAATTCCTTTCTTCAAATATCGGCTGCACTTCCACTTGATTATGCTGGTCTATGCAGTGGTTGTCGGAAGCGTATACGGATACAGCACCTTGTTTTTTAACTTGCTGGGCACGGGTTTGGCGGAAAAAGTTTTTCACATCCGATCTGTAGGTTATCAAGAATCTAACTGCGGCAACACGAAAGGAATGACGTGATATGAGCAAACACTTACAACAACTCGAAATGCTTTGCCGCCAACCATCTCTGAAAGTCAGCTCCAACCAGAACGCAACGATAATTGGGAATATCGTGCATTACGTGATGCATTCTTATTTTTTGCAAAAGTCGCAGGAGGCGCAGGAAAAGTTCAGCAGCCAATATTTGGCACATTTGCGCGAGATTGCCGAATTTTGTTTGCGAGAGTACGTGGAAGACCACCAAGAGCCATACCTTACCATCGCCTTCATCAAGGGGCTGCATCGCCACCTTTACCTTGGCCTTGCTCGTATGTCGTTAAGAACGCCGGACGGTATCGAAGTTTTTATGGTGCCGGGAGAATTCAAAACTTCTCCTAATGGCATCTTTCGGCGTGACAAACCGAACCAATATCTTGCCACTACCTCACCAGAATATGTGACGCGTGACATGGACATGCTGTTGGAACTGCTCCACGATAAGCGTTTTCCCTTGTTTCAGAGATATCTCCGCTTTGTGCTTGATCTAACCGAGATTCATCCCTTCCTGGATGGTAACGGCAAACTGGCGATGCTGCTTGGGGACTTGTTTTTGCTGAAGCAAGGTATTCATCCGCCGTACTTCGCCAAATACAGATGGGAGAACGAACGGGAGATTTTTGAGCTTGCTGAACGCTATAGTTGTGACCCGCAACGAGATATTTCAATTTTCTATCCTTGGGCGGTGAAGGCGTATGAGTTTGGGCTAGGTATCTCGTGCGGAAACAATGAATCAATGGGGGCAGGCTGAGGTTTTTGTTTGCTTACATTACGCGGGTTCCCAATCTCCAGATTGGGAACCCAGGGGACGAAGCTCCTGCTTCGCGAAACGGGAAGCTGGAGCTTCCCTTGCCGAATTGGCGCTAGTTCCCAAGCTCCAGCTCTCATCGTTATACACAAGTGTCAAAATGCCTTTTTTGCAATCTGGAGGGTTGCCAGCCATTAGCCGGGGGTTGAGCGTAGCGACATCCCCGGTCAATGCGAAAAAAAACCACGACCCTGGAAGGGTCGCAGTCACCGTTTTGTGCGGCTGAGGGTTTTATTCGCACATGGCGGCATTTGAATTATTATAAATAAATTCAGTGTCTTAATGATGCAGCTGCGACCCCTCCAGGGTCGAAAAATCATTGTTGCCGCTATCCGGGGGTGTCGCTACGCTCAACCCCCGGCTAACAGCTTGAACCCCGCTGGGGTTCCAAATGCTCACACAACGACTTGCGTATAAAGACTTGCGTATAAAGACGAGAGTTCAAGCTTGGGAATTCGGTTTGGGAAGCTCCAGCTTCCTGTTTCGCGAAGCTACAAACTTAAGGGGTCAGACCCGAAAATAACGGTATTAGAACGGTATTAGAACGGTATTAGGGTCAGACCCCTTAAGACTGACCCTCCAAGCGGGACGGGGTTTGCAACCCCGTTCCTCACGTTTTCCCAATGTCTGAGTTAAGCGACTACATTTAGCCAAGGCAAAACGTTTCGAACGGGGCAACATGCCCCGTCCGGCTGTTGTAAAAAAATCATTACGGATTAGCCCGATTACCATTGTGCTTGATTTTTCTGCTATCCATCCTTTCGGCGATGCTAACGGGAGCAGTATTGGGGTCCAGTATTGGGGTCAGACCCCTTAGACCCCACCCGCGAGCATCCGTTCCTGAGTTCCATGGCTGCGCTGGTGGTCTTGCCGATAGTGCTGGTTACGGGCGGGAAGTAATGGAGAATGCAGGCCCGGTTGGGTTTAGTACCTTAGGATTAGCCGCCGTAGTGAAAACGGCAAGCGATAATCACCAGCTCCGTATCGGTTGCCCGATACACCAGTCGGTTCGCGTCATCAATCCGCCTTGACCAGTAGCCGGATAATTCGCCGCGTAGCGGTTCGGGCTTTCCGATCCCCGCAAACGGATCGCGTGCGGTGGCGGTAATCAGTAGGTTTAGCCGCTTGAGCGTCTTTTTATCCTGACCTTGCCAGTACAGGTAAGCTTCCCACGCATCGGACACAAATCGAATGGCACGCATGGTTAATCAGTGGGGTGCAATTGATGTTCTTGCGCCTGTCCGGCTTTGTCTTGTGCAATTGCCCGAGCTAATGCAGCCGCATTTGCAGGATTGCTGGTTAGGTGTAACGTCTCCATGATGCTGTTGTAACTGTCTAGTGACATCACCACGGCATCACCCTCCGCATCGCGGCGGCTGATAATGGTCACGTCTGCGTCTTGGACTACATCATCCAAGATGGACTTGAGCGAATTGCGTGCATGGGAATAGGTAACGACTTTCATACTTGCCTCACTTGATCATTAAGTTGTACAAGTATAGTTAAGGCGAATGCGCAATGCAAATAGAGGTAGCAATTCAGTGCAAAAAATGTGGTCACAAAATAAAAAATTGGTGCTGGTTCCCAATCTCCAGATTGGGAACCTTGAAATTATTTCGAGTTATAGTTAGATCAGCTATTATGAGACAATCGAAAAACACAGTACCTCTTAAACAAAACCGGAGTGAAACATGACTCAATTACACACTCAATACATCACTGACAACACGGGACAAAGGGTGTCAGTCGTTATCCCGCTGGCTGAGTTTGAAGAATTACTTGAGGATTTAAACGACTTGGCAACAGCGGACGAACGCCGTAACGAGCCAACCATCACCCATAATGAGCTGCTGACTGGATTACAGCGCTATGGCATTATATAAACTGACTTGGAAGCCGTGTAGGGTGGGCAACGCCTTTCTGCCCACCGATTACGCAGGTTCCGCGTGGGCAAGCGATGAAGCTGTTTGCCCACCCTACATGACTCCCGTTTATCTTGTCAGTAGTTTTTTTATATGTCGACCATTAAGGTATTATCATTTCGCTATTTTTTAAGTAGCGCTATAAATTTGGTAAAAATATGCCATCTATAAAAAATATTTCTGGCCCTTATCACCTTTTCTTTTACAGTTTTGATTGCGGTGAACCCAAACACGTCCATGTGCAACGGGATAAACTGATCTGTAAATTTTGGTTGGAGCCAATTTTTCTTGGCAAAAATGGTGGATTTTCGCCGAAGGAACTTAATGTAATTCGAAAACTCATCGAAACTCACTTGTCCAATATACTGGAGGCATGGTATGAACACTGTGGTTAGCGTAACAGAACCGCGATTATTGAATGTTCAGGTTACTGAAGATGAAATTATTGCTCACCTCGTGGATGGGCGCACTATTAGCGTTCCGTTAATTTGGTCGTGGCGTTTATCCGAGGCTAGCGATAAACAGCGGCAGCATTTTGAAATCCTGGGCGATGGTCAAGGCATCTGCTGGCCTGATATAGATGAGGACATTAGTGTGGAAGGCATGTTGTATGGCTCACCTGCTCGCCGTCCACATAATCCAGCAAGACAAGCAGCTTAATACTTACTGTTCGCTCATTTTTTCTAATCGAAAGTCCGTGATCACCCTGACCCTTCGGCTGCGCTCAGGACTAAAGGCCTTGTCGAAGGGGGGCGGTATTTTGGAATGCTCACCGTTTGCTTCTACTGTTCGACAGGCTCACAGCTCAGCACGAACGGCTTTCACACGATCCAACTGCCGATTTTAGTATGAACGAACACTTGCAACAACTCGAAGCGCTTTGCCGCCACCCATCCCTGAAAGTCAGCCCCGAGCAACGCCCGGCGGTTGTCGGGAATATTCTCCATCACCTGATGCATCCGTATTTTCTGAAAAGAACGCCGGAGATGCAGGAAAAATTCGACGACCGCCAGTATCAGGTATTCATGCAGACGTTGGCCGAATATTGCTTGCGGGAGTACATGGAAAGCCCAGAGCCGCGCCTGACCATCGAATTTATCAAGGGGCTGCAACCGCCAGTTTTATGCTAACGCCGCCAGCGTCCCGGTCAAGGCGGTGGACGGCACCATGACCACCATGGTGCCGGGCGAGTTCAAGACCACGCCGGTATTCATCCGGCGGCATAGCGTACCTGGCGAGTGGTTTGATACCACCGCCCCGGAATATGTGGCACACGACGTAGCGCAATTGCTGGAAATGCTCCACGACGAACACATTCCGCTGTTGCAGCGCTACATCCGCGTTATCGTTGACCTGATTCACATTCATCCATTCCCCGACAGCAACGGCAAGGTGGCTATGCTGCTTGGCGATTTGTTTCTGCTGAAGCAGGGTATCCAGCCGCCTTATTACGCCAAATACAAGCAGGAGAACGAGCGGTTGATTTACGGGTTATATGATTGTTACTTCCTTGACTCGCAGCGGGATATTTCGGTTTTCTATCCCGTGTTGGCGAAGGCCTATGAGGGATTCTACCCAGTGAAAACAATGTCATTACCTTTGCCTGATCTCAGCTTGCCTGACCGGGTGCTCGAAAAGCTGCTTGAGGAAACCCGGCTTGCCATTGACGCGGGCGATTTGCCGGTGGGCTGTGTGTTGACGGTAGGCGATACGCTGCTGGACAGCAACCACAATACCATCCGTTCGCAACAGGGGCGGCGTTTTCATGCGGAACGCAACCTTCTGGCACAGCTTGGCGATCTTGCCATTCCCGCCGGTCGCCGCGTAGTCTGGGTGACGCTCGAGCCGTGCCTGCGTTGCGCACAAGCCATTCAGCGCTTTGGCGCGGATGAAGTGGTGTATGTGCTGGACGACCCGTTCAGGGGCGGCAAGGCGCTGCTTGCCCAGGCCGGCATCACTGTCACCAAGCGCGAGGAGTGGGAACGAGACTATCTCCGGCTGATGATGGATTCTTTTGCCCGCTATCCCGAGTTTTGCGCTGTCCGCCAGTTTCGATTCGCACTGGATGCGTGGCAGCGGTACGAACCGCTTGGGCATGACGAGCAGGTCAAGGCGGTTTTCCTGCATCATCTTGCGCCGTATTTGCCCAATGTGACGGTGGCACGGCAAGATGAGGTGCGCCGCGCGTTTCTGGCTCATGTGAACCATCTCACCCGCCTGACGCTGGAGGAGTGCATTGGAGTTCCTTCGGTGGCGTTTGTCAGGAACCTGCACCGGGCGCTGTTCCCGCCCGATTACCGTCATCGCGCGGTAGGCAATGATGGGGTAGCCAGCGAGACGGCAAGCGGAGAATGGCGGCGGCATGTGCTGTGGCCGTGCTACAGAGAATTTTCCGCAGTGGAAGCCATTGAAACGGACTTGACTGCCCTGCTGGATCGCCTGTCAGCCAAGGCTTTATTGCTGCGCGAAGATGTTATGCGTTTCATCCTTGATTTTTGGACTATCCATCCATTTACCGACGGCAACGGACGGACGGCGTCGATACTCGCCGACGTGATCTGCCTTAATCATGGCCTTGCCCCGCTTGCACTGGATGGAAAGAACAAACTGCTCTATACAGCGCTGCTGGAGAATTTGGCGAGCAGTGTGCCGATCACGGAGCAACTGCACTTGGTGGATGCGTGGAACCGGGGACTGGTAGAGATAAGGCCAATCAGTATCTACGACAACATGCCTTCTGCGTTTCAGACCTTTATCCGGCGTTCAGGTAACAAGCAGTATGTCGCCGAGCATATTCTGGCAAAACTGGAGGGGCGGAGCCTGGAGCAGTATTTTGTCGTAACCGACATCGGGGCGGGCACGGGAATCATTGCCGACGGCATTTTGCACGGCCTGTTGCAGCGTGAGGGCATGACGCTTGAATACCATTACCTGGAGCCTTCGCAGACTTCCGTGGATTATTTTCGCGCGCACTCCCGCTATGCCGACTTGCCGCAGATGGTCTTCCACATCATGCCGAATGAGGATTACCTGTTGCCGCCATCGGATTTGATCGTGGTGTCGCAGGCCTTGCAACACATAGCGAATCCCCTGGAAACCCTGCACGACATCGTTTCAGCCCTGAAACCCGGCGGCCTTGCATTAATTGTCGTTACCCACCCGGAGCGCGATGAGTTTACGATGCTGAACAGGCTGGCGTCACGGAACGGGGTTTATCCTCAGGTAAAGAATTTTTTGAGTAAGCAAGGGATCAAGTACGAAGAAATTGGCGTGGAGACCCTTTTGCGGATCACTCCGGCTGATCGGGATACGCCGGAGGGCGACGACCTGTTGGCCTTTTACTTCCTGCGCCCCGCACATACCCTTCCGCCCTCCCTGAAAGAGGCCTTTTGGGCCGGGCTGGCGGAGTTCGCCAGGGATGGCGGGGTTATAAGAAAAGAGGCATTTTTTTGGATCACCGAGACACCTCATGCCAACATGCCCCTAAATGGAGTTGAAGTTTGATAAGTTACACTATACACTTTTATCATGATTAAATCATTCCAGCACAAAGGGTTAAAAGCCTTTTTCGAGACGGGCAGTAAAGGCGGAATTAATCCGGATCACTTACAAAAGCTTACACGCCAATTATTACGGCTGGATATTGCTAAGACTGTCAATGATGTTAATTTACCTGGCTGGCGACTGCATCCCTTATCTGGAGAGTTTGCCGGGCATTATTCGATAGTTGTTAATGGAAATTGGCGGATCACTTTCAAATTTGAAGGTGAGGACGTTGTTCTTGTTGATTATCTTGATTATCACTAATTCTACTTTGTCAGATTTCATGATCACACAATTCAAGATCGTCATTCCGGCAGGGATTGCCGGAATCCAGGCTCCATGGATGGATTTGAGCTTACCATCCATGGCACTGGATACACGCTTCCCGGCGGGTATGACGAGCTTACGTATAATCTGACAAAGTAGAACTAAGGAGCTACCAAAATGACGCAAATCTATAATCCTTCCCACCCCGGCGAAACCATACGGATAGATGTTTTGCCCGCCCTAGAGCTAACGGTTACTGAAGCTGCAAAGCAGCTTGGTGTTACCCGTGCAGCGCTGTCACGGGTATTGAACGGTAAGGCGGCAATATCGCCCGCAATGGCATTGAGGCTTGAAAGCTGGTTAGGCATAGAAAATGGCGGACGGGCCGATCTATGGATAACCCAGCAGGCAGCTTACGATCTTTGGCAAGCCCGTCAAGCGGGAGTTCCAATCGTGCAAAAGGCGTCCTTTCCGAGACAAGAAAATAATTTGGGCCAATGTTAAGGAATAATTCTCTTTGCGTTGGTTTCCAAAAACAAAAAGGGGGGCAGTCCCTCTAGCTTTTCTCATGCCTTTCGATGAAACCATTGAAACCAGCCTGCTACCGCGCCTGCTCCATACGCTGGAGAAAAAAACGGAACAGGAACATCAGCGCCTGATTTTGAATTTCAGGGCGCACGTCCGCCTGTTGAGCGAGTATTTGCGCGGGGAGATTATTGACGGCAATCTTTCGCTCAATACCGCGGTCGGCTTTCACACACGCCTTTATCCGCCGGGATATATGCTTAATGCGGCAGATAATGATGGCAACCCTGTAAAAATAAGCCCTGGCGCCTGGAGACAGAGGGAAATTCGCGATGGGGTATCTCCAAAGCGGGACGAGGTTTGCAACCCCGTTCCTAACGTTTCTGCGATGCCTGAGCTAAGTCGCTACACTTACCAACACAAAACGTTTCGGACGCGGCAACATGCCCCGTCCGGCTGTTAGCACCTGATCATCTTTCAAGCCAACGTCACATCGATATGTCTGCCCAATGCCTTGGCCGCCGCCTCCAATTGATCCAGCCTGGAGGCATGTCCCAAATCAATTCCAAGCGGGGGGGATCACGGATAGTTTTGGATGTTGTGCGTTGCTGTGAGTCGAACAGAATACACAGTCATCACTGCAATCGTTGATATAAGATCAATAATGCGCTAATATTGAAACATGAATAGAAATTACAAATCGCCGTTTAAGCAGTTTGTCAAAAAGGCTCATAAGCCTTTAAAACTCGCTGTTGAAGATCAGGTTGATGCTGTATGCGAGAACCCATTTATTGGCGAGCCAAAGAAAGGCGACCTGACCGGGTTCTACGTTCATAAATTCAAGTTCAATCGGCAAGAGTACCTGATTGCCTACCGTCCTCCGGCAGAAGATCAGATTGGGGATTCCTTGCTGGTGGAGTTCTTAGTGATCGATTTTTACAAAGTCGGCGTACACGAGAACTTCTACGATGAATTAAAGCGTTACGTGAAAGAAGAGGAATAGCCATGAGACATGCCGTTACTGCCGAAGAATTGTTTACTACCGTAAGAAGCATGCCTGCTACGGAACGAGCACGCTTTTTTGCATTGCTTGGGTCCAACGCTTTCCAAGAAGACTATTCGCACGAACAAGTATTTGGTGACTTGGCAGATGATGAATTCACCGCCAGCGAAGCCGCCGAGTACCTTGAGGTGTCTCTGGCAACTTTCCGGCGATATGTTCAAAGGGGAAAAATCACTCCAAGTCATGTTGTTGGGCGCAATCAATTTTTCGCAACCAATGACTTGAAATCGTTTAAGCGTTCGTTGCTTGATGTGAAAGGCAAATCTAACTAAGGATTTGGTTGAAAATAACGTCCCGAAACCACTATTTTCGATCGTCGAGCCGTTCGTGCTGAGCTTGTCGAAGCATGATCGGCTTGACGCGGTAGGCCGAAATTTTCCCGCTCACCCTTCGACAAGCTCAGGGCGAACGGAAAAAT
>Ga0208882_1000563_pt1 | contig 16307 bp, 21 predicted proteins | sample LakWasMet14_LOW5_2_FD_183862 | JGI IMG/M metagenome (GOLD analysis project Ga0208882, IMG submission 183862) | Freshwater sediment methanotrophic microbial communities from Lake Washington under simulated oxygen tension - Sediment Metagenome... | ecosystem: Environmental > Aquatic > Freshwater >...
ATTTGAACCAATAATTAAATCACCTTCTTTATTCAGTTGTTTCAATAAAGTGGGAGGTATTACTATTTGCCCGCCAAATTCAATAACTCGTTCAATAACCTCTCTGATTATATTTACATAGAAAAACGGTTTTATACCATTGCTTCCTGTGTAATTATCAACTTGATTTAATGAAATTTTCATTCCAAAATCATCTTCATTAAACAAAGCGATTCTATTATTTAATACCCCTCTTATTTCAAGCTTTTTTTCGAAAACATTTTCGTAAAATGTTACCGCCTTTTCAAAATTAGAAACCGAAATTTCAATCCAAACTACTGGTGTTTTCATAAATTTCTTTAATCGTTAAAACTTATTTCTAAAATAAATGTTTTTGTTTAAACCAGCTAAGCACAATGAGTTTTTATGTCGTTTGCTTTATGGGTTTAGATAGATTATAACCTTTTAAGTTTTATTAAGTATAATTGCTTATGCTAAGTGGATACGATATTAAAGCGGAGTTATTAAAACACAAAGTAATTGCGTTACCCGAAAACGAAATCATTGCTGAGGTAAATCGAATTTTAGCCAAAAGTGCATTTTCGGATAAAAATATTTTGGAAAATTTATCTTCTTACAAAAAGACATACGATTATTTGGAGGAAGATTTTTTAGATAAAAATTTATTGTTTAAACCTGAAGAAATAAAGGCGATAAGCGTAAAGCTTAGATTAAAATTTATTGCTAGCCAAAACTATCCGTTTAATATTCCTTATGAGGCAATTCAAAAAATAAATGAGTTAAATAGAAAACATGGTAAAAGTTTAAACGGGTTTAAAATACTTGGAGCAGCAGACACCTTTAAAAAACCAATTGATGCTGCAAATTTCGTGTTATTTGCACCAACTAATTGTGGAAATTATTATTTAATATACGCATGGGGAAATAAACTTAAATGGTACAAGAAACTATTTGCTTTTCCACTGAGAAGTTTTGAATCTTTAGCAGTTACATTAGTATTATTTACTTCGATAGTAACGTTATTATTACCAACTTATTTAATCACTTTAGATAGAACAGTAGGTTATTGGTGCGGTTATAGAGCCGGCACATTTTTTCATTTATTAATATTTTTCAGTGGAATATCTGCTTATATGTTAGTTGGCTTTAACAAGCGCTTTAGTGGCAGTGTTTGGCAAGAAGAAAACGATTATAATTAAAAAGCCCTTTCGATTGAAAGGGCTTTTTAATTTTTTATTTCACTTTTATTTCTTCAACACTCTTCATTACTTTTTCTTTTAGTTCTTCTTTAAAAGAAACCAATTTGTCAAACACAGCTTTATCACTCGCGCCTATAATTTGAGCAGCTAAAATACCGGCGTTTTGAGCTGCATTAACAGCTACTGTAGCTACAGGCACACCGTTAGGCATTTGCACAATAGATAATAATGAATCCCAACCATCAATTGAATTACTTGACTTTACTGGCACTCCAATAACTGGCAATGCTGTTAATGATGCAACCATACCCGGCAAATGAGCTGCTCCACCTGCTCCGGCAATAATTACTTTTAATCCGTTTTTGTGAGCATTTTTTGCATAATCAAACATACGCTCAGGCGTACGATGCGCTGACACAATGGTTAATTCGTAAGGGATATTTAATTTTTTTAAAAACTCTGCTGCTTCATTCATGATGTTTAGGTCGCTAGCGCTACCCATAATAATTCCTACCATATCTTTATATAAATGTTTAACTAACTATTTTAATAATATCTTTTACTGTGATGGCTTTCTTTTTTGCTAATGATAAGTCATCATCAACAATAGTTACATGACCCATTTTACGAAATGGCTTTGTGTGTGTTTTGCCATACAAGTGTACATACACACCTTTATATTTCATAGCATCAATTAAGCCTTCGTATTTTGCAGGCCCTTCGTGATTTTTTTCGCCTAATAAATTAATCATGACCGAAGGTTTTAAAATACCTGTATCGCCTAAAGGTAAATTTAAAATGGCGCGTAAATGTTGCTCGAACTGAGAAACGTAATTTCCTTCTATCGTTTGATGTCCGCTGTTGTGCGGGCGAGGAGCTACTTCATTCACTAATACTTTACCGTCTTTAGTCACAAATAACTCAACAGCTAATAGGCCAACTATACCGAATTTTTCAGCAACTTTCACTGCAATTTCGTAAGCTTGTTTTTCGATGCTTTTTTTAACGTTAGCCGGCGAAAATAAAAACTCAACTAAATTAGCTTCGGGATTAAATTCACACTCAACTACCGGAAAGCATTTTACCTCACCACTTTCGTTACGTGCTACAATTACCGAAATTTCTTTATCGAAATCTACTAAGCGCTCTAAAACACTTGGCGCTTCAAAAGCGTGATCAATTTTATTAGGATGACCTAATTTAACAACACCTTTTCCATCATAACCACCTGTGCGTAGTTTCTGAAAAAACGGAAAAAAGTCTCTGTATTTTTCTATTTGTTGTTTGTTTTCTACCAAAAAGAAATCGGGACTAGGAATATCATTACGTTGATAGAACATTTTTTGAAGCCCTTTGTCTTTAATAATTTCAACAACCTCGGGCTGAGGAAAAACTTTTTTACCTTCTTTTTGAAGTTGTTTGAGGGCTTCAATATTTACATTTTCTATTTCAATGGTAATAATGTCCTTATCCTTACCAAATTTATATACGGTGTCGTAATCGGTTAAGCTACCTTTGGTAAACTCATGCGCAAAGTGTTTACATGGAGCTTGCGCATCGGGATCTAAACAACAAATGTATAAGTTATAATTAATGGCGCTTTGTATCATCATTCGGCCTAGCTGACCGCCGCCTAAAACGCCTATTTTTAGTTTGTTTGGTTGAAAATATGCCACGGATTAAAGGTAAATATTTATTTCCACTTAAACGGAAGGTTAAGGCATATATAAAATCAGATGATGAGAGAGAAACAAAAAACCCGAATGATGAATTCGGGTTCTTGTATTTATTTTGCTGCTTTAGCTGCTTTTTTAGTAGCTGTTTTAGCAGTTGCAACTGCAGTAGTTGTTGCTTTTTTGCGTGGACGTAATCTACCGAATGAACCAATAGCAATTTTACCACGTCTTGATCTTTGATCACCTCTTCCCATAATAAGATTTTTTTAAATTAATTGTCTCAAAAGTAAGATTTTTACTCAAATCTTCAAATAATTAAAAGCGTTTATTTGGATTAAATGGTTTTGTTGGCTTTTCTATTGTTGTTAGTATCGAATTCATTTTTGATGCATCAGCCAATAATTTTTTAGCTTCGGCTACCTCAATATCATATTTTAAATTCGATTCTATTCTTCCTGTTTGAAATGCATATCTCGAAATAATTTCTTCTTCTATAAATTGTTTTATCTCTGATTTAAAACGCATTAAATCATCCTTTTTATTAGCAGCCATTTTCGTAACCAAAGCTTCATATTCTGCCTTTATACTTTCATAATATTTTTCTTTGGTAGCATCAGATTTTAAATCTTCTAAAGCATAGTCGCTTTCGGTTTTATAGTTGTAATCTTTATCTTTTAAATAACTTACAAAGTCGTTATAATCTTCATCAGAAAATTTATAGTTGCTTGCCGTAACTTTTAATTGCGGATGCTTGAGCATAAAAGTATTTACATAGTTAAAAATGTGATTTTTGTTTAATAATACAGCTAATATGTTGCTATACTTAAGATCTTCTGTTTTATAATCAGGTAACACGCCCGCTCCATCATACACAATACGACCATTTTTGGTTTTAAAAGCTGTAATTAAAGAATCCGGCACTTTTTCAACTCTTCCATCTGCATCTTTGTGCGTATAATCTAATGCTTGTATACAACGCCCACTAGGGATGTAATATTTAGCAACAGTAACTTTTAATTTGGCATTGTAAGTTAAATCGCGTGTTTGTTGCACTAGGCCTTTTCCGTAAGAGCGTTGCCCTAACACCACAGCTCTATCCAAATCTTGTAATGAGCCCGATACAATTTCGGAAGCTGATGCTGAGTTGTGATCAACTAAAACTACCAAAGGCATTTTTGTATCTATTGGATTATTTACAGATAAATAATGTTTGTCCCAATCTTTAACTTTTCCTTTTGTAAAAACAACCTCGTTACCCTTTTCTATAAAAAAGTTTACAATGTTTACTGCCTCATTTAGCAATCCTCCCGGATTTCCTCTTAAATCAAAAATCAAAGATTTACATCCTTTTTCTTTTAATTTCAATAAGGCTTCCTTCACTTCGCCTGAGCAATTATCTGTAAAACTAGTTAGTTTTATGTAACCAACTTCGTTAGTTAACATTCCGAAGTAAGGAACGGCTTTTACTTTAATTTCTTCACGCATTAGGTTTACTTCAACAGGAGTTGTTTGACCTAAGTGAATAATCTTTAATTTAATTGGAGTGCCGGCTTGGCCTTTAAGCATGTTAGTGATGTCTTCGGTTTTTTTAGATATTACATTAACGCCATTCACTTCAATAATTTCATCACCTGCACGTAAACCAGCTTTGTAAGCGGCAAAACCTTCGTACGGCTCCGTAATAGTTATTTTTTTGTTAACGTCTTGTATTAAAGCTCCAATGCCACCGTACTCGCCGGTAGTCATGTATTTATAATCCTCAATATCATTTTCGGTGTAATAATTGGTATATGGATCTAACGATGCTAACATGGCTTCGATGCCTGTTTTCATTAACTGTCCGGGCTTTGTTTCATCAACGTATGACACGTTTAATTCGCGGTAAAGTGTATTAAAAATATCGAGATTTTTAGATACCTCGAAATAATCTTTAGAAAAGTTAAACGCGAATAGTGACAGGAAACACAAGCTCGCTATAACGATATATTTTTTCATAAGTTAAAACAATATTGACGTAATGAAGATAGGGTAAAATAATTAGTTTAGTTTTACCGTTTATATATTTTTAAGAACTAAGGATTGTTTGTTTTGTTAAAAGTATAGTTTACTAATTAGATGATGAGTTTCAAACAATATCAAAAAAAATTAAAGAGGATATTTGTAACTTTAATACACAATCCTCGAGTTAACAACCATTAATATTTTGCAATGGCAGCACAACAACTCACCATACCAATGTTTCCGCTTAATGTGGTTTTATTACCCGGCGAAACAAAAACGCTTCATATTTTTGAGGAACGTTACAAAGAACTTGTGGCTGATTGCATTGCCAATGAGGCTCACTTTGGAATTCCATTTGTGCATCAAAAAAAGATGGGCAACTATGGTATTGAAGTTAAAATAACCAAAATCATTAAAACTCATGATAACGGCGAAATGGATATTGCCATTGAAGGTGTTTCGGTTTTTAAAATACTTGAATTCTCTTCAGTGTTACACCCTAAATTATACGGAGCAGCGATGATTGAACACGAAGATGATACGAATCTTAAACCATCTGCTGCTTTACAGGATTTGACCCGTGAATACATGTGGATCTCCCAACAAAATGCTTTACCTATTGATGCCTTTGATAATTCATCGTTGTATAGTATTGCCAGGTTGTTAGATTTATCATCAATGGAAAAATACGAATTAATAAAAAGTAATTCTATGAGGGAGAAAGAAGGGATTTTAAAAAGTAAAATCAGATTATTTACACACTTAATTAAAACAGAGAGTGATTTGCAGCAGAAGTTTATTTTAAATTAAAATAATCGGTCTCACAAAATCTTGTAATAGGTGTGGGGACAAGACTAGACAAGTTTTTTGATGCCGATTATAACTAACTAAAAAACCCTCCTAAATGGAGGGTTTTTTATGTTAAACTATATTAGTAGTTTAATTATTTTTTACCAGGAGCAGCATTTTCAGCAGCAGCTGTAGCACGAGTAGTATTAACAGAAACTACTGATACGTTTTTAGCGTTTAATAAAGTAACACCTGGGATAGAGATATCACCAACTGCAATTGAACCACCGATATCTAATTTATCAATGCTTAAATCAATTGTATCAGGTAATTCATGAGCTAAACCACGAGCTTTTAATTTACGTAATTTTAATACTAATTTACCACCTTTTTTCACACCTTCTGACTGACCTTCTAATTTAACAGGAATATTAACTGTTACCGGTTTGCCATCCATAATTTGTAAAAAATCAGCATGAATTAATTTATCGTTAATTCTGTGGTATTGTGCTTCTTGTAACACAGTTTTGTATACTTTACCATCTAACTCAATTTCAATGATGTGAGCATTTGGTGTAAAAATAACTGGAATAAATGCACGCTCATCTGCATGAAAGTGAATTTGTTCATTTCCTCCGTAAATAACGCAAGGCACATGTCCTTTTGCTCTTAATTCTCTTGCGTCTACTTTCCCTACGCTCGCACGTGGCGAACCGCTCAATTTTACTGATTTCATTTGTTTGTTTTTTTGATGTATTTAAAACGCTCGCTTCATTTTATTTACATCGTTTAATTGTTTATAGTTATGCGAGTTTTTTTACATTATAAAGTTACTGCTAATTGACTCATGGTTTTGAACGCTATGAATTACTTTAGCAAATAAATCTGCAACACTTACCACTTTTATTTTAGAACTCTGTTGTTTTAATGGAATAGTATCCGTAACAATAAGTTCAGTTAATTTAGAGTTTTCGATATTTTCATAAGCTTTGCCAGACAAAACAGGATGTGTACAAATAGCCCTAACACTCAACGCTCCTCTTTCCATCATCATATCAGCAGCTTTACACAAGGTGCCACCGGTATCAACTAAGTCATCAATTAGTACAATACTACGTCCTTCAATTTCCCCAATGGCAGTCATATGATCTACCACATTAGCTTTAGTGCGTTGTTTGTAGCAAATTACAATTTCAGATTTTAAGTGTTTGGCGTATGCATTAGCACGTTTGCTACCTCCCATGTCCGGAGCTGCTATTGTTAAATTAGGAAGATTTAAGCCTTGTATGTATGAAATAAAAATTGACGATGCGTATAAGTGATCAACCGGAAAATCAAAGAACCCTTGAATTTGATCGGCATGTAAATCCATTGTCATGATTCGGGTAGCCCCTGCTGTAGCTAGCATATCTGCCACTAATTTAGAGCCAATAGCTACACGAGGTTGATCTTTTCTGTCCTGACGGGCATATCCAAAATAAGGTAACACAACCACTATATCTTGAGCCGAAGCACGTTTAGCAGCATCAATCATTAACAACACCTCCATTAAATTATCAGCTGGCGGCATGGTTGACTGAATAATATAAACACTTTGGCCACGAATACTTTCTTCGTAAGACACCTGTAACTCACCATCAGCAAAGCGATAATGAGAGATTTTACCTAAGTCTTTACCATAAGCTCTAGCAATTTTTTCAGCTAAATCTTTTGTGGCACTGCCCGAAAATAAACGCACTTGGTTTTCCATAGTTATAAAAAGGGACGCAAATGTATGATTTTTAAGGGGTTTATGCAATTTTTACAAAGGTTTTTTTGATTAATTAAAAAACTGATTACATTTGCAGGCCTTATTGACAGAAAAACTTGAAAATAAGGTAAGTCTATATGCCCAGTTGGCGGAATTGGTAGACGCGCTGGTCTCAAACACCTGTGGGAAACCGTGCCGGTTCGAGTCCGGCACTGGGTACTTAACCGGAAAACCCCTGATAAAGTCTTATTTATCAGGGGTTTTTGGTTCGATAAAGTATCAGCAAAAACAAAAACAGTTTATTTTCAAGTAGTTACTTGTTCGACTTCGGGAGCCTTGAAGAATTAAGTTGATAGTCTTCATGATTAGCTTTTTTTGAAGTTGACTTTAAAAACACGTCATGTTCTATTTCTGCTAACATGTAAAGATAATCTCTTATTTGCGACACTTCATCATCTGTGTAAACTGAACCATCGCTTTGTAAAATCGTTTTACATTTACTTAAACTTACATTTACTGATTCCATATTTTAATTAGTTTATATAGCAATTAAAATACTGATAATTGTTTTACGCAGGTATAATGCCAATGGTAATTGTTTTGGCTTTGATAAAGCTGCTTAAACCCATAAGATCGAAAATAAAGGGCTTGAATCGTTTGAATTTTAGTGGAGTAAAACTCCGCTTTTGGTCGTTCTTTGAAATATTGATAACAAACCAGCGTTGTTATTTCTTTTGTGTTTTTTTTACTTTAACTGAACTGCTTTCTTTTATGCCCTTTTCTTTCATAATGGCTTTCCCAAATTCACGTATGGTTTCAATTACAGGAATGGCTTTCTTTCCTTCTTTTGTGATTGTGTATTCTACTCTTGGCGGAACAACTGCAAATACTTTCCTTTCAATTAATCCATCTCCTTCTAGTTGTCTTAATTGAACTGATAATGTTTTATGAGATATGTGAGGTAAAGTTTTTTTTAACTCACTATAACGCATCATATGTTGATTTAATCGCCATAAAATTGGCATTTTATATGTACCTCCAATAAAACGAAGAGCAAGCTCAACAGGATTATAATAAATTTTGTTATCGTAAATAAAATCAGGCATAATTTTTTTAAGTCAAAATTACTCCTTTACACACAAATATACCATATACTAACCTAAAAGTTAGTATTACACTTTTTGGTTGTACTCTTCTTTTTTCCTACAAGATGCTACAATTTTGTGGCATAAATTTTAACTCAAAAAAAATGAAAAAAACACTTTTAGTAATCGCTTCGGCAATTACAATATTTAGTAGCCAAGCATTAGCTCAAAATTCAAAAACAACTAAAAACAACAAAATGGAAAAAGTAAAAGAAGTAAACAATTATGTGCATTTTCATGGTGCACCATCAAAAGGAAAGATCTTAATGGTTGCAAGTTCACCTTCAACTTCAAAGCAAACAGGCTGGCCTATCGGTTTCTGGGCAGCTGAATTAACTCATCCATTAAGAGTTTTTCAAGAAGCAGGTTATGAAGTAGAATTAGTTTCAACAGAAGGCGGTAAATTAATGATGGATGGATACTCAAATCCAACTGATGCAAGTGGATATTCTGCCCACGACATCATTTCGTTAGGATATATGCAAAAACCAGAGTTCAATGCAATGTTAGAGAATACAAAAAAGTTGACAGAGGTTAAGCAAAGTGATTATGTTGCAATCTTCTTAGTAGGTGGTCAAGGTCCAATGTATACTTTTAAAGGTAACGTTGACTTACAAAAACTATTCGTATCGTTCTATGAAGCAGGAAAACCGGCTTCAGCTGTTTGTCACTCAACAACTTTATTGTTAGAAGCGAAAAAATCTAACGGTGAGCTTTTAGTAAAAGGAAAAACTTGGACGGGTTTTGCAGATGCAGAAGAAGAATTTGCAGACAAAGCTGTTGGACAAAAAATTCAACCATACAGAATTGAAGATGAAGCTAAGAAAATTGCAGGAACAACTTTTAAAGTAGCTGCACCATTTTCTTCATACGCTATTAAAGATGGTAATTTAATTACTGGTCAACAACAAAATTCAGGTGCTGCTGCTGCTGAATTAGTAGTAGAAATGCTTTCAAAGTAAAAAAAACTAAGAGAGGCGGACTATGCTCCGCCACTCTTTATTTTAAATGACCATGAGAAAAGTTTTAACCTTAATCTTGTTTGCAATTTTTACCAATGTAAAGGCACAAATCCCTGTTGAGATATTCGGGGGACATGAAAAAACAACAGTTGATATCATGTTCTTTAAATTTTTCAAGAACAAACAAGGAGAAAATTCTCATTGGCTTTTCTTCAATAGAAATAGAGCTAGTGTGGATTATCGAATGACATCGAAAACGTTCTTGCCACAATTCGGCTTTACCGAAGCTGTTTCATACAACCATCCAAAATTAAAAGGGGTTGCTCCTGTATTGGTTGGACAAGTTTTAAGTTGGGGCGTTTACCCCAAAGCAGGAATTCAGTATGCACACATCAGCAAAAACATGACCATTTTTACTTGGTTAGTAAGCGAAACACTATCGAATCCAGACCTAGATTTTTTTCTTCTATTCCGATACACACCAAAAATATCTGCGAAATTGAACTTATACACTCAGTTCGAAACAGGAAATACTTTTCCAACCAATAGCACGAAAAATTTCAGTTTTACACAACGTATTCGTTTAGGCCTTTCTATTAAAAGCTATCAATTTGGCTTTGGTAGCGATTTTAACCAAACAGGCAATAGCTCATACACTAAGACAAATAACGTTGGAGGTTTTATAAGACATGAATTTTAAATTATGATAATAAAAAGAAATTTTAATCCAATAAAAGTAATTCAGTATGTAAAAACTGAATTGGCGTTTTCCGTTGCGATAGCTGTAACGGTTTTTGTTTTACATAAGCAAAATGTAACAGCAATTACTTTTCCATTTTCTATATCAGCTATTTTAGGTAGTGCATTAGCCATCTTTATTGCCTTTAGAAACAATAGCTCTTATAGCCGATGGTGGGAAGCAAGAACGCTTTGGGGCGGAATAATTAATTCAAGCAGAGTATTAGTACGTCTAATCATCACTTTTACAGATAGCCATGCTCACCAACAAAATTTTGATAAAGACCGTAGCGAACAATTTAAAAAAGAAATGATTTACAAGGTTATTGCATGGGCTCATGCTTTGCGTTTACACTTACGAAAACAAGATAATTGGCAAGAATTAAAACCTTTTCTATCTGAAAAAGAATTTTTAGAAATACAGAAAGCCCAAAACAAACCCAATTACTTACATATGATTTCGGGTAAGAAAATTTACGAAGCAATGGCTAATGGAACTCTTGCAGGTTTTGATAGTTTCCAAATGGAAGGTCAACTCTTGGCTTTAGCAAATTATCAGGGAGGTTGTGAACGTATTAAAAACACGCCATTATTAAGGCAATACGATTTCTTTACAAGAGTATTTCTTTACACATTCATTTTGCTACTCCCCTTTTCATTGATAGGTGATTTTACAAAAATGAATATTGATTATTTGATGATACCAGTTTCAATAATCATTTCGTTTGTGTTTGCCATTATTGGAAAAGTTGGCGAAGTAAACGAAGATCCATTTGAAAATCGAATTACTGATGTTCCATTAACTGCAATGTGTAATACAATTGAAAGAGATTTAAGAGAAATGCTAGGTGAAACAGATTTACCAAAGAAATTAGAAGCTGAAAACGGATTTTTATATTAATGAGCAATTTAAATCAAATACCAACGAGCAGAATAGAGGCATTTAGCGATGGTGTAATTGCTATCATAATTACTGTTATGATATTTGACTTGAAATTGCAAGAGATACCTACCGATAGAACTGTTTGGTACGAGTTAATAAAATTAGCTCCAAAATTCTTTTCATACGCCGTAAGTTTTTTAATGCTTTCTATTATGTGGGTAAATCATCACCAGTTATTTCATCAGATAAAACATACCGACAGAAAACTACTTTGGTATAGTATTCACTTATTATTCTGGATGAGTCTCATTCCATTCGGGACAAATTTTATAGGCGCAAATCCAATGCTGTGGCAAGCTTCATTCTTTTATGGAATTATCTTTTTTATGGCAGCAGCCTCATTCACAATGCTCAGAAACTATGTTGTCAAAAACAACTTGTTGCATGACAGCATCAACAAGCAATCACATTTAAAAATAAGGAATAAGAACATAATTGCCCTATCCATTTATTTGACGGCTGCATTTGTAGGCATTCTATCTGTTTATACTTCATTCTTCTTGTTTTTGGTAGTTCCAGCTATGTACTTTATTCCCGAAAAAATTAATCATACAGAATAATAGTTATGAATTTTAATAGAATATTTGAAAACAACGAAAAATGGATTGCAGAGAAATTATCTGTGAATCCTGACTACTTCGAGCAATTAGCAAAAGGACAAAGTCCAGAGTTTTTATATATCGGATGTTCCGATAGTCGAGTAACTGCCGAAGATTTGATGGGAGTAAAACCCGGTGAAGTATTTATTCATCGTAATATTGCTAATCAGGTAATCGCCACCGATAATAATGTAAATTCTGTTGTACAGTACGCAGTAGAACATTTAAAAGTAAAGCACATCATTGTTTGTGGACATTATGAATGTGGCGGAGTAAAAGCTGCATTAAACCCAAGTGATATGGGACAATTAAATAGCTGGTTACAAACACTTAGAGATGTGTATCGCTTTCATAGAACTGAACTTGACAGTATTAAGGATGACCAAAAAAAATTTGATCGATTGGTTGAACTGAATGTAAGAGAGCAATGCATCAATATCATTAAAATAGACCATGTTCAAAAAGCATGGTATAAAACGGGTCACCCTAAAATTCACGGATGGGTATTTGATGTAAAAACCGGAAAGTTAATTGATCTGAAATTAAAAATGGAAGAAGAGTTTAAGGATGTACGAAGTATTTATGATTTAAAACCAATTGATAAGTAAGAACATGAATAAAACAATCACAGCAATTTATTTTGCAATATCAGCAATGCTTTTTTGGGGTTGCGGCAATTCTAACAATAATCAAAATAATGAAAAGATGAAACAGGAAAAATTTACAAGCATAGTTGTTTTTGGTGATGGCTTAAGCGATATGGGGCAATGGGGCAAATTAACTAACTACAAATATCCACCTGCTTCGGTTGGCTTTTTTGAAAGCCGTTGGACAAACGGTAAAACTTGGATTGAATATTTTGCAGACACTTTAGGTTTAAGCCTTACTCTTGAAAATAATTACGCAATGGGTGGTGCAACTACAGGTTTATATAATATCAACGAAGCATTAAAACCATTATTAGGATTGGATAGTATAACGACTCTAAAAGGAATGTTGGCGCAAGTTCAAACCTATCTAAATGACAAAGCTACAATTGATGATAAAACTCTTTGTGTACTTTGGGCTGGTGGTCATGACATTGGAAACTATTTAGAATATGGTCAACCCGATTTAAAGCATTATCCACCAGCAAATAATTACAAAACATCAATCGATTTGTTAATTAAAGCAGGGGTGAAAAATATTCTTATTGGAACTATGCCGGATATGGGGTTCACTCCAATGTATTTTGGAACAGATAAACAACAATTAGCCTCTCAACTTTGTACAGAGCTTAATAAAGGTTTGGAGAAGCTTGAAACTGACTTTTCAAAAAATGGCGTAAACATTTATTTGTTTGATGGAGCAAGTGTATTTGCTAAAATTGGCGCTAATCCAAAATCTTATGACATTGTTTATACGGAGGCATATTTACCTTATGATATTATTGATTTTTCAAACCCATTAGCATTGCCAACCAAAGAAATCACAAATAAAACCAAAGGATTAAACCCTGATGAATTTATGAATTGGTGGGCAGTTTCCGCAAGCGCTAAAGTCCATAAAATTGTAGCGGAGGAAGCTGTAAAATTTATTAACTCAAAAATTAATCAATAATGAAGAAGCTAATAACAATTATAGGCGCAGGTTCTGGTATCAGCCATAGTATTGCTGAAAAATTTGGTCAAGAGGGCTTTAAAGTAGCACTGATTGCTCGTACTGAGACTAAGCTACAGGAACAGGTTAAACTATTATCACAAGTAGGTATCGAAGCAACTTATGCAGTTGCTGATGTTGCCAGTTCCGAAAGCCTTAAACAAGCATTAACTTCAATAAAAGAAAAAGAAGGTCATGCCGAAGTTATTGTATATAATGCGGCAGCTGTATCTATCATGGATATTTTAGAACAAAGTTGGGAAACTATCAAGTCTCAAATGGATATCAATGTAGGTGGCTATTTTAATCTGATGAAAATGGTGCTGCCTTTTTGCATTAAAGAAAATAAAGGAAAAATATTTGTAACCAATGGTGGTTTTGCGTTGGGAGGAGACGATCAATGGACATCCTTAAGTGTTGGAAAAGCCGCACTTAGAAATTTAGTGCAAGCGTTTCAGAAAAAAGCAATCGAAACAAACGTTCATATTGCACAGCTTACTGTTTGTGGTTATGTCAATCCAAATGATGAAAAATATAGCCCAGCTAAAATCGCTGATTTGTATTGGAAACTTTACGGACAAAAGCAAGGTCAATTTGAAAACGAAATTATTTACTAATTTAAAACTTAAAACAGATGAAAATAGCTATTATAGGAACAGGTAACGTAGGGGGAACATTAGCCAATAAATGGGCAAACAAAGGACACGAAATCAATTTAGGTGTCCGCAATATTAATGATTTTAAAGGCAAAGAGCTATTGAATAATCCGAACACAAAGGTTCTTACTATTGCTGATGCTGTAAAAATATCTGAAGTGATTCTACTTTCAACCCCTGCACCTTCAACAGTTGAAGTAGTTAAATCATTAGGTGATACAACTGGTAAAATCATTATTGATGCTATGAACATTGTCATGAACAGAGGTCCTCAAGGATATAAACATACAACAGATGCAATTTTAGATAATACACAAACGAAAGATGTTGTAAAGTGCTTTAATACGACAGGTTTCAACAATATGCAAAATCCAAATTATGGGGATATTACGCTTGATTTATTCGTAGCAGGAGATAGTGAAAATGGAAAACAAGCTGCTACTCAACTTGCTAAAGACGCAGGTTTTGCAGACTGCTATTCTATTGGGGGAAATGACAAATTTGAACTCATGGAACAGTTTGCTTGGTTTTGGATTAACCTTGCCATGTTTCAAGGACAAGGCAGAGAAATTGGTATTAAATTATTGAAGCGATGAAAGTAGCATTAGTTACAGGCGCTTACAAAGGGCTAGGTCTTGAGTGGTGCAAACAACTTGGCAAAATAGGTTACAAAGTAATTTTAACAGCGAGAGATTTTGAGAAAGCTCTGGAAGCAGCCGAGCTTTTAAACGAACAAGAGTTGGTTATTTATCCGAAAGCGTTAGAAGTAACAAATGAAAATCAAATTCAGGAAATAGCTGATTGGGCTAATGAAATGTTCGGGCGAATTGATTTAATTGTAAATAATGCAGGTATAAATCCAAAAGACTACTCCGACAAATCTCGAATGGCAAAGGCGTTTAATCTAAATGACCTAGATGCCAAAGAAATGTTTGATGTTTTGCATATTAACAGTATTGCCCCATTGTTAGTTGTAAAACACTTTAGACAACTACTCGGCAAAAGCGAAAACCCTATTGTTATCAATATTTCAAGTTGGTTAGGTTCAGTAACAAACTTAACTTTTGGTGGGCATTACGGGTATGTTGGAAGTAAGAATTTGTTGAATGTTTTAAATAAATCAATGGCTAATGAATTAAAAAATGACAGCATAATTTGCGTAAATGTAAATCCCGGTTGGGTTCAAACTGATATGGGGGGCTTAAAAGCACATTTTACAGCTGAAGAAGCTGTTAAAAATCTGATCGAGAACATCCTATTAAAAGTAAAGATTTCAGATTCTGGCAGTTTTTTAAATTATGATGGAAAGATTCATCCTTGGTGATTTCTCCTTTGCCATAATGTACTCCTATATTGTTAATAAACTGCTAGTTATAGCGGAATGAAGGAAAAGGTATCGGATGAAATAATTAAGCGTAAAATCAAAAAAAGGATACTCTCATATTCAGATATTTATACTGAAAGTGACCTTGAAGATCTTTCTTTAGAAAAAATTAAAGAAATTCAGCATTCAATTTTTATCCCACTTATACTGTCAGTTCGATTTAGAAACAGGAATTAGAATAATTATTTGAAACTATCTCTGCATATCAGAATTTTTATCCTCATTTAAAATGTGTCCATACAAGTCCCAAATTTGAGCCAAAGCCCTTGTATCTTCAAGGATTTGGTTTACATTTGGTTCGGATGGGGGTACAAAAGGAGCTAAAAGGCTCTTAAAGTAAGAAAAGGTCACTTTAGGGAACTAAGTGACCTTTTTTATTTACCTCTTCCTATGATTTTCTTGCGATGATTTACTCCCCACTTATGTAATGAGTTTATTACGTCTTCTAAAGTTTTGGCATATGGTAGCAGTGTATATTCAACTAATACCGGTGAATCATCATAAACTGTTCTTTTAATTAATTCATGCTCTTCCAAATCTTTCAATTCTTTAGCTAAAACTTTCGAGGTGATTTTTGGAACACTTCTTTCTATCTCTCTAAATCTTTTGTTTCCATGTGCTATTGCAATAATAATTTGTAGTTTCCATTTGCCACTTATTACATCGAGTGCATCCCTTATTGGAAGCAATTCTCCGGTACATTCATTAAAGTTTTTTGCTGTCATTTTAGTGATCTTTATTGCTTACCTTTAGGTAACTGCTTTCTTTTGGTAAGCAAATTTAGATAATTTTGCATCATCAAACAAATAATTTAAAAATAAAATCAT
>Ga0208882_1000565_pt1 | contig 16288 bp, 12 predicted proteins | sample LakWasMet14_LOW5_2_FD_183862 | JGI IMG/M metagenome (GOLD analysis project Ga0208882, IMG submission 183862) | Freshwater sediment methanotrophic microbial communities from Lake Washington under simulated oxygen tension - Sediment Metagenome... | ecosystem: Environmental > Aquatic > Freshwater >...
GGTCTGGCTCGGGGTACTGACGGCCTCGCGGTCGTACCGGGGACTCCTCGCTGACGGCCTCGCGGTCGTACCGGGGACTCCTCGTAGACGGCCTCGCGGTCGTACCGGGGACTCCTCGTAGACGGCCTCGCGGTCGTACCGGGGATATCCTCGCTGACGGCCTCGCGGTCGTACCGGGGATATCCTCGCCGACGCCTCGCGATCGTACCGTCGGACTCCTCGCTGACGGCCTCGCGGCTCCCCCCCTCAGTGATGGTCCTCGCCGAGGGCGTAGCGGCCGAAGAGGTTCACGTAGCGCTCGTCGAAGCGCACCAGGGTGATGTCGTCGAGGGGCACCCGGGTGAGCCCGCTCTCCCGCATCCCGTTGACCTGGATGTAGTGGAGCGTCGCCTCGTCGCCCTCGACGCCCGCGAGCTCGCCCAGGAAGAAGTCCGCGCCGTCGGGGCGCTCGCACTCGATGATCGCGTAGCGGTAGTGCAGCCGCACCGCCTCCAGCACCGAGCGCCACGAGCGCAGCGGGATCGCCTTCACCGCCGGCGCCTCGTCCAGCGCCCCCTCGGCGCGCAGCACCCGCTCGAAGAAGCGCTCGGCGTCCGTCGAGTGCACCGCGGTGACGTCCCTCAGGCGCAGCACCGCGAAGCCGTTGACCGCGAACTCGTGGAGCGAGCGCACCAGCAGCAGCTCGTCGCCGAGCGCGAGGGGAAAGCCGTTCCAGGTGGGGTGGGTGCCCGCGTCGCGAACGAGCTGGACGTTCTCGTCCCGGTCGATGGCGCGCTGGAGCGCGTCGGTGATCCCATGCAGGTCGGCGCCCGCGTCGTGCTCGTCAGCCATCGTCGAGTTCACCCTACACGCTGCAAGCCGCTGTAGCATCCGCGGCCGATGAGCCTTGCCCTACCGCTCGCCCCCGGCACCGTCGTGGCGACGGACTACCGCGTCGAGGAGCAGATCGCCCGCGGAGGCATGGGCACCCTCTATCGCGTGACCCAGCTCTCCACCGGCGCCGACCGGGTGCTCAAGGTCATGCACGCTCGGCTGCTGCGAGACCCGCGGGGCCGGGAGCGCTTCCTCCAGGAGGCCCGCGCCAGCGCCCGCATCGACAGCGACCACGTGGTGCAGGTGCTCGCCGCAGGCTTCGACGACGAGGGCGTCCCGTGGATCGTCATGGAGCACCTCCGCGGCGAGGACCTCAGCCACACCCTGAAGCGCCGCGGAGCCCTCCCCCCGGCGGAGGTGCTGGAGGTCTTCCGCCAGCTCGGGCACGCGCTCTCCGCGGCGCACCGCGCGGGCCTCGTGCACCGCGACCTGAAGCCCGACAACGTCTTCCTCTGCGTCGCCCGCAGGGAGGGCGTGCCCTTCACGGTGAAGCTCCTCGATTTCGGCATCGCCAAGGCACTCGACGAGTCCTCCGAGCAGGGCGCCCCGATGCGCCAGACCTCCGCCGTCGGAACGCCCCTCTGGATGGCCCCGGAGCAGGCCCAGCGCGGCGAGGTCACCCCCTCGGCGGACGTCTGGTCCATGGGGCTGCTGGCCTTCAAGCTGCTCACCGGGCGCTCGTACTGGCGCAGCGGCAACATCCCCGAGGCGCCCGTCGAGCGCGTGCTCCGCGAGCTCTTCGCCGAGCCCATCGACCCCGCGAGCGAGCGCGCCCGCGAGCTCGGCGCCTCGCTCCCCGCCGGCTTCGACGCCTGGTTCGCCCGCTGCGTCGCGCGAGACCCGCAGCTCCGCTTCCGCGACGCCACCGAGGCCCTCGGCGGGCTCATCCCGGTGCTCCTCGGGCCGCAGCCCACCGCCACGTTCTCCACCGTCGACAACCCGCGCCGCTCGGCCGTCCCGCCCACCGTGGCCATGCCCCTGGTCGTCACCGGCGCGCCCCCGTGGCCCTCGCCCTCGATGCAGGGCTCGGCCCCGCCGCCGCCATACCCCCCGATGTATTCGTCGCAGGGCACGCCGTACCCGCCGCCCTTCGCCCCGGAGCCTCCGCCCCCTCGCCCCTCGCTGCTCGGCGCTGCGGTGGTCGGGCTGCTGCTCGGCGGAGCCATCCTGGTGGGAGGGTGGTTCGCGCTCTCCCACTACCGCGACGAGCACCCCTCGGACGCCGGGCTCACGGCCGACGCCAGGGCCTTCCTGCCTCCTCGCGCCGCGGACGTCCCGCCGGTGCGACGCGTCTCCGCCATGGAGCTCAGCCCCCCGGTCCCGACGGTCTCCGCGGGCTTCGCGCACACCTGCGCCCGCGCCTCCAACGGCACCGTCCGCTGCTGGGGCTGGAACCAGTTCGGACAGCTCGGCGACGGCACCCTCACGCACCGCTCCACGCCCGTCACCGTGGTCGGCCTCGACCGCGTCGTCGAGGTGGTGGTCGGCCACGCCCACTCCTGCGCCCGCCGCGACGACGGCACCGTGCGCTGCTGGGGCCTCAACAGCTCCGGACAGCTCGGCAACAACACCCGCCGCAACAGCGGCGTCCCGGTGGCGGTGTCGGGCCTCACCGGGGCGCTTCAGCTCGCGCTCGGCGAGGGGCACACCTGCGCCCGGCTGGGCGACGCGACCGCGCGCTGCTGGGGCGACAACACCCACGGCCAGCTCGGCGACGGGACGGCCACCTCGCGCCCCTTCGCCGGGGCGGTCCCGGCTCTTGCGGGGGTCGAGGAGGTCGAGGCGGGCAACCTGCACACCTGCGCCCGGCTCGCCGACACCACGGTGCGCTGCTGGGGCGCGAGCAACTTCGGGCAGGTGGGCGACGGCTACGCGGAGACCCACTACCGCCCCGCCGCCGTGGCGGGCCTGCGAGGCGCCGCGGCGCTGGCGCTCGGCCCCTACCGTAGCTGCGCCCGCCTCGACGACGGATCGGTGCGCTGCTGGGGGCGCAACGACACGGGCCAGCTCGGGGACGGGACGCGCATGAGCCGCACCACGCCGGTGGCGGTGATCGGCCTCGCGGGGGCGCTCGACCTGGGCCTCGGGGCCTTCCACGGCTGCGCCCGGCTGGTCGACCACACGCTGCGCTGCTGGGGCAGCAACGCCTTCGGTCAGCTCGCCGACGGCACCGCCATCGACCGGCCCGCGCCCATCCCGGCGAGCGTCACCGGCGCGGTGTCCGTGACCGCGGGCGAGGTGCACACCTGCGCCCGCACCGAAGACCGCGCGGTGCGCTGTTGGGGCGGCAACGGCTTCGGCCAGATCGGCGACGGCGCCACGGTGAACCACGGGGTTCCCTTCGTGGTGCCGGGGCTGTAGGGGGGGACGCTCCTCCCCTCCGCGGCGCGGAGGGGAGAGAGAGGATTTCAGCGGACGAAGAGGTAGCCGAAGAAGGCGTTGTCCCGGTCGCCCGCGTCGCCGCCGCAGGTCGAGATGTTGCCGCAGGAGACGTCGCCCCCCGCGCCGCAGCGGTTGAACTGGCCGCCGAAGCCCAGGCGGGAGTCCGCGGTGCCGCAGTCGTTCTCCTGGTTGGTCACGATGCCCAGGCGCACGGCCTGGTAGTCGCCGCCGCTCACCATGTTGAAGCCCTCGGCGTTGCAGAAGGGCTGCAGCGAGGGAGATCCCACGAGGGTGCGCCAGGCGTTGCGGCCCAGGGAGGTGGCGCGCGCAGGGCCGGCGAAGATGGCGTTGAGCGGGCCGACGTTGCTGCTCGACACGGGCACCACGAGGTAGCGAGGAGAGCCGTCGACCATGCCCACCCGAAGCTGCTGGAAGGGCAGCGTGAAGAAGCCGCGGAACTTCGCGGGCGTCGTCGAGAGGTCCGTCGAGGCCTCGTTGAGGACGGAGGTGCTGGTCCAGATCGCGGAGCTGTAGACGAAGCCCGGATCGCGCCCGGGGACCTTCATCACCAGCGTCCAGCCGCCGCCGTCGCTGGTCATGTCGCAGTAGGCGCGCCAGTTGGTTCCGCCCGCGCTGAGCGTGTAGACCCCCGTCGGCGCCGCCCTCGGGATCGCGTTGCAGCTCGCGTACACGCACGCCCCCGCGGTCTCGCAGCCGTTGGCCGGGTTGTAGTCGCAGTCCGAGAAACCCGCGTTGCAGGTGCCCATCGAGCAGGCGCCGCCGCGGCACACGCCCGCGGCGTTGGCGTAGGTGCAGGCGCGGCCGCAGGTTCCGCAGTGGGTGGCGCTGCTGCGCACGTCGACCTCGCAGCCGTTGGCCGCCATGGCGTCGCAGTCGCCGTAGCCCGTGTCGCAGGCCGCCACGGCGCACGCACTCGCCGCGCATCCCGCCGTGGCGTTGGCGAGGGCGCACATCCGGCCGCAGGCGCCGCAGTGCGTGACCGTGCTGGTGGTGCTGACCTCGCAGCCGTTCTCGATGGCCCGGTCGCAGTCCCCGAAGCCCGCGTTGCAGGCGATGCCGCAGGCGCCCGAGGCGCAGGTCGAGCTCGCGTTGGCCCTCGCGGCGCACGCCATCCCGCAGCCGCCGCAGTGGGCGACGGTGCCGGTGACGTCCACCTCGCAGCCGTTGCCCGCGCTGCCGTCGCAGTCGCCGCGGCCCGCGTCGCAGCCCGCCACGCGGCAGACCGACGACACGCAGCTCGCGGTGCCTCCCACGGCGGTGCACTCGCGGCCGCACGACCCGCAGTTGCTGGTGCTGGTGCGGGTGTCGACCTCGCAGCCGTCCGCGGAGACGGCGTTGCAGTCCGCGAAGCCCGCCACGCAGGAGATCACGCAGGCCCCGGCCACGCAGCCCGGGAAGCCGTTGGGCCGCGCGGGGCACTCGTTCATGCAGCGGCCGCAGTGGGTGGTGGAGGTGCGGACGTTGGTCTCGCAGCCGTCCGTGGGGTTGCCGTTGCAGTCGCCGAAGCCCTCGTCGCAGGCCGAGACGGCGCACACCCCGGCCGAGCAGCTCGCGGTGCCGTTGGGGGGGTTGCACGCCCGGCCGCAGGCGCCGCAGCTCGCGGTGCTGGTGGCGGTGTTCACCTCGCAGCCGTTGCTGGCGTCGCCGTCGCAGTCCGAGAAGCCGGCGGCGCAGGTGAAGCCGCAGGTGCCCGAGGCGCAGGTGCTGGTGGCGTTGGCGCGCGCCGGGCAGGCGCGGCCGCAGGCGCCGCAGTGGGCCAGGTCGGTCTGGGTGTTGGTCTCGCAGCCGTTGGCGCCGCTCGTGTCGCAGTCGCCGAAGGGGGCGTTGCAGGCGCCCACGCCGCAGGTGCCGTTGAGGCAGAGGGGCATCGCGTTGGCCACCGAGCAGCGGTTGTCGCAGCGGCCGCAGTGGGCGAGGTTGGTCTGACCGTCGACGCAGGCGCCGGAGCAGCACGACTGGCCCGACGGGCACCCGCGCTCGGGGGTGCAGCCCATCACGCAGACGCTGCCTACGCAGAGGGTTCCGGAGGGGCAGTGCTCGTTGGTGACGCACTCCACGCAGGTGTGGGCGGCCACGTCGCAGCGCGTGCGGGGCGCGACGCCGCCGTCCGTGGGACCACCCGAGGCCATGCACCCGTCGTCGCTGCGGCAGCCCGGCTCGCAGGTGTTGGTGGCGCCGTTGCAGTGCTCCGTCGCGGGGCAGGTGTCGCTCGAGGCGACGCACTGCACGCACATGCCGGTGGCGGTGTCGCAGGCCCCGCGGCCCGGGTTGGTCATGCAGTCGGCGGCGCCCATGCAGCGCGGCGGACCCATGTCCGCCGGGGTGTCCATGGCGACGTCCATGGGCACGTCCATGGCGACGTCCATCGGTGCGTCCTTGGGAGAGCCGACGTCGACCGGGGCGTCCGTCGCGGCCTCGGCGGCGAGGTCGTTGGCCACGGCGGCGTCGCCGGGGCCTCCGACGACGCTCTGGCCGTCGCTACAGCCCGCGAGCGCCGCGCCCAGCGCGGTGGCCCAGAGCACCAGGGACCATCGGTTGATTCGAGTGTTCATCATCGCGCAGGCTATCAGCGGCAGCGCGAGCGAAGCGAGGTATCGACGGACGGCGGTCATGCGCCGGCGCCGTTGCCCCGGCGCCCGATCTCGCGGCATCCTGCGGCCCCCCTACGATGCGCGCACCCCGATTCACCGCCGTCTTCTTCGACCTCGACGGCACCCTCGCGGACTCCGCGCAGGACATCACCCTGGCCCTGGAGTTCGCCTTCGCGGACGTGGGCATCCACACCGAGCACCCGATCCACCGGCTGGTCGACGGCTCGCCCCTCGAGGCCATCTTCGCGCTCGCGGCGCCCGACAGCACCAGCGCCCAGTTCGACCGCTTCGCCCTCGCGTACCGCGCCCGCTACGAGACCCTCGGCCACCAGCACACCCGGCTCTACCCGGGCGTGCGCGAGACCCTCGAGGCCCTCTCGCTGTTGCAGCCGACGCCCTGGCTCGCGGTCGCCACCGCCAAGCGCAGCGCCACCGCCCGCGCGGTCTGCCAGCACCTCGGCATCGAGCAGCACTTCCGCGCCATCGAGGGCACCTCGGGCACCGCCATTCCCCCGAAGCCCGCGCCCGACCTGGTCAACGCCCTGCTGCGCCGCGCGGAGGCCCCGGCGGACCGCTGCCTGCTGGTGGGCGACACCCTTCGCGACGTGCTCGCCGGCAAGGCCGCGGGCGTGCGCACCGCCGCCGCCACCTGGGGCCACGGCCGACGCGAGGAGCTCATCCGGGCGAGGCCCGACCACGTGCTCGAAGACCTCGAAGACCTGATCCCGCTCTTCAACGACGCGTGAGCGCGGCGCGCCGCGACGCCGAGGGGGTCGACCTCGCGAAGTACCTCGCGGAGTGCAGGGCGATGGTGCTCGACGAGATCCGCGCGATGGTGCCGCAGGGCTCGCGCGCCTCGCGGGTGCTCTACGACCTGATGCTCGACTACCCGATGCGGGACGCCAAGGGGCTGCGCCCCGCGCTCTGCGTCGCCGCCTGCCGCGCCCTCGGGGGGCCGCTCGAGGGCGCCCTCCCCAGCGCCGCGGTGCTCGAGCTCTACCACAACGCCTTCCTCATCCACGACGACGTGGAGGACCGCTCGGAGAAGCGCCGCGACGCCCTCACCCTGCAGCGCCTCCACGGCGTGCCCATCGCGGTGAACGTCGGCGACGCCATGCTCGCGCTCGCGCTCCAGCCGCTGCTCGACAACATGCACCGGCTCGACATGGGCCGCGCGCTGCGCATCCTGGAGACCGTCGCGGTGATGGCGCGCGAGTCCGCCGAGGGCCAGGCCGTCGAGCTCGACTGGGTGCGCCACGCCCGCTGGGACCTCACCGACGACGACTACCTCGCCATGGTCGACCAGAAGACCGGCTGGTACAGCTTCATCGCCCCGATGCGCATCGGGGCCATCGTCGCAGGAGCCTCCGCGGAGGTGCTCGCCGCGCTCCATGACTTCGCGGTGGCGCTCGGGGCGGCCTTCCAGATTCAAGACGACGTGCTCAACCTCCAGGGGCGCGAGGCGGACTACGGCAAGGAGATCGCCGGCGACCTCTGGGAGGGCAAGCACACGCTCATCCTCCTGCACACCCTGCGCTCCATGGACGCCGCCGAGCGGGAGCGGGCCCTGGAGATCCTCGACCGGCCGAGGCCCGACACCGTCGACCCGGCGCGCGACGACCTCGCCGGGCGGCTGCGTCGGATCGTCCCCGCGCTCGCCGAGCAGGGCCACCTCGACGCGACGGCGAGGCAGAGGCTCGACGCCCTGCTGGCGGACGTCACCCGCACCAAGACCCGCGACGACGTCGAGTGGCTGCTCTCGCAGATCGACCGCCACGACAGCCTGAACTACGCCCGCGAGGTGGCGAGGGCCCGGGCCTCCGCCGCGGGCGCGATGCTCTCGTCATGGTCGTGGATGAAGCCGAGCGTGCACCGCGCGGTGCTGCAGTCGCTGGTCGACTACGTGGTCGAGCGCGAGCGCTGACGGCGGCGGCCCTCGAGGCCGAGCAGCCCGAGCAGCAGAGCGCCCCAGGCACCGCCCCGCCCGCCGACCTGACCGGCCCGGCAGCCGCAGCCGTCGTCCGTGGCGGTCGGAGGAGCGCCCGTTCCGCCGTCCTCCGAGGCGAAGGTGCCGCCGTCGTCGGGGATGAAGGTGCCGCCGTCGGCGCCGCCCCAGCGGCCGCACTGGTTGCGCACGCAGGTCGTCCCGATGGGGCACTGGAAGGAGGCGCACCGGTCGGCCACGCAGGCCCCGTTGGAGCGCTCGTCGCAGAACTGCCCCTCCGGGCAGCTCACGCCCGCGCAGATCGGCACGCAGATGGGGTTGCCGTCGAAGAGGCGACACGAGGTGCCGCCCGTGGCGCAGATGAAGCCGAGCTCGGGGTGGAAGGAGCAGCGCTCGCGATAGCAGACGCCGGCGACGCAGGCGCCGCCCTCGCACACGCAGCCGTCGGTGGAGACCGCGGCGTCCGAGGAGGGCGCGACCGCATCGACCCCGGGGGGAACGTCTGAGACCACGGCCCCGTCGAAGACGACGACCGGGGAGTCCGTCGGGGTCGTCGGGCGATCGGTGCCCGGAGGAGCATCGGTGCCCGGAGGAGCATCGGTGCCCGGAGGCGCATCGAGCGGCGGCCGGACATCGAAGGAGGCCGGCACGTCGCTGCCCGGAGGAACATCCCTGGACACCGGGACATCGGAGCCCACCGGGACGTCCATCGACGCGGGGATGTCCGTCGGCGGTCGCACGTCCACGGAGACGGGCGCGTCGGTGGGGACGCCGAGGTCCATCGAGGCGGGGACGTCCCTGGTGACGGGCACGTCGACGCTGCCCGCGTCGGTCACCCCGGCGTCGGTGGGCGTCACTCGCACGCAGGTGCAGGTTCCGCCGCAGGAGACCCAGCCGGATCGGGGGCACGACTCCGCGCGGGTTGCACAGAAGGGCGCGTACCCGGCCTCGCAGCCTGACGATCCGGGCTGCACGCACTGCCCCGGGTACTGGTGGCAGCCGCTGTTGCATGAGCACCGGCCCTGAGCGCTCGCCACCGACGGGAGCGACGCCACCATCGCGAAGGCGAAGAGGGCCGCGAGGCCGGAGGCCCACCCGAAGCGGGAGCGCGAACGATGGATGGAAGTGTTCATGGGTTGGGACACCGTCGGCTGGTGAAGATGAGGGAGAAGGTCTGCGACGCGGTGGTGCTGCGGCCGCACGCGTCGACGGCGGTGAACTCCACCCGCCAGGTGCCGCGGATGCCGAAGACCGAGAGCGCGGGCGCGCCGGCGGAGGGGCCGCCCACCTGACGACGGAAGACGTAGGGAGCCGAGGAGAGCGAGGCCGCCGGAGGGGCCTCGAGGCCGTCGGGGGTGATCCATCGCGCCCCCACCGAGCGCACCGGGGAGGAGGCCGTCACCGAGGCGGAGAAGTCGAAGAAGACGGGCAATCCCCCGGTGGTGCAGGTCTCGATCTCCTGCCCGCTGGTCGGCGCCGCGGGCGTGACCACGGGGCCCGCCCCGGTGCAGCTCGAGACGTCGACGGGCACGTCGCGGGGCACGTCGGTCGCGGGCACGTCGCGGGGCACGTCGGTCGCGGGCACATCGCGGGGCACGTCCATCGCGGGCACGTCAGCCGCGGGGACATCGCGGGGCACGTCGATCGCGGGCACGTCGGTGGAGGCTCGGCTGTCGCCCGCGTCCGCAACGTCCCTCGCGGCGGGCACGTCCGCCGCGCCCGCATCGACGCCGGGGACATCGAGGCGCGGCACATCGGCGCCCGCATCGATCGCAGGCCGATCGTCGGCGACGGCCACGTCCGTCAGGGCCCCGTCGCGCTCTCCCGCGTCGGGGACCACCGCGTCGGGGAGCGCCGCGCGGTCTTCGAGCGCCCCATCGACGAGGGGAGCGTCCTGGCCGCCCCGATCGTCGACGATCGCATCCTGGGTGACCTGCGCATCGCCCCCGGTCATCGCCTCGTCGCCGCAGCCTGCCAGCAGGGCACCGCACAGGATCACGACGGATCGTCGTCTCGACATCAACTCATCTCCGCATCGCTGTTGGAAGAGCGAAAGGGGCCGTACAGCGACGCTGCGTCCTTCCACGTTCCGCTCGGATGTACCAATCCCCTTTGAATTAAGCCATTGTGCGCGTTTCGCACACATCGGGAAGCGCTGTGCACCCTCGGGTGCGGCTGTAAGGGTGGAATGGGGATGGACGAGCGGCGACGGGCGACGGCACAGTCCCCCCCACGAAGTACGATGGCCCACCCCGAGTGTCGTCGCGGCAGCGCGCCGCTCCCGAAGCGCGAGACCCGCCAGCATCAGCTCGCAGCCGTGATCGTACTGGGCCTGCTCGGATCGGGCGGCCCCGCGCTCGCGCAGGAGAGCCCCGCTACGGCCGAGGCGCGGGTCCACTTCGACCGCGCGGTCGACCTCTTCGAGTCCGGTGACGCCCGCGGCGCGCTGGCGGAGTTCGAGCGCGCCTACCAGCTCACGGGCCGCGCCTCGGTGCTCTACAACATCGGCGCCTCGTACCAGGCCCTGCACGACTACCCCCGGGCCATCGACGCGCTCCGTCGCTACGTGGCCTCCACCGAGGGCCGCAGCACCCCGCAGCGCGACCTGGCCACCCGGGCCCTCTCGCAGATGGAGCCGCTGGTCGCCCGCCTCCGCGTGGTGCGCGAGCCCGCCGACGCGACGGTGCTGCTCGACGGCCGAGCGCTGGAGTCCGACCGCGCCACCGTCGGTCCGGGCGCCCACGTCCTCACGGCCAGCGCCCCGGGGAGAGAGTCCCGCCAGGTCGAGGTGACGGTCGTCTCGGGCGACGAGCGCGAGGTGACCCTCTCGCTGCCCCTCCTCGCGCCGACCACGCCGCTCCTCACGCCGCCGGTCGTGTCGCCGCCGACCGTCCCTGCCCCCATCGTGGCCGCCGATCGTCGGCTGTTCTGGTCGATGGTGGTCACCGGTGGAGCGCTCGCCCTCGGGGCCTCCATCACCGGCATCGTGGCCATCGAGACGCAGCGCGACTACGCCTCCCATCGGGTCGGCGACCCCGACGTGCAGGACCTCGCCAGCCGTGGCCGGGCCCTCTCATGGACCGCCGACCTGCTCGGCATCGGCGCCCTCGCCGCGGGCGCCACGGCGCTGGTGCTCGGGCTCCGTGTTCCCTCCCGCAGCGGGGCTCCCGCCGCGCGGGCCTTCGTCGCCCCGACCGCGGGCGGCGCGGCGCTCACGGCCTTCGGGTCGTTCTAGACGCTCACGGTTCGAAGTCTCGCGACACCGGCAGTCGATCGACCCCCGACGAGGCGCGCTGCGACGAGCTCGGGCGGTGGGCTCGCACCGAGACGCGGCGGCGAGCCGGCGGACCCGCGTCGACGACCGCCTCCACCGCGAGCGCCAGGGGCGCCTCCCTCACCGGGACCCTCGGCGGCGCTCCGGCGTCGTGGAGCAGCGAGGGTGCCGCCCGCGGGGCGACGGCGACGGCCCTCACGGGAGACTGGATCGATCGGGAGAGCCACCACGCGCCCGCGCCCACGGCCATGAGCACCACGAGGGCGGTGCCCAGCACCTCGATGGGGAGGCCCCGCTTCGGCGCGGCGATGTAGGTGGGGGCCGCGCGCAGGGCGCGGCGCGTGGAGACCACCACGGCGTCCTCCTCGACCTTCGCGGGCGGCTCGTCCACCACGTCGATCGAGGCCGCCCCATAGGGGCGCAGCGCGTCGAGAAACTCCCTCGCGCTGGAGAACCGCCGGTCGCGCTCCCGCTCGAGCGCGCGCAGCACCGCCGCGTCGAGCCCCTCGGGGACGTCTTCCTCGAGCAGGCTCGGGCCCACGGGCAGCGACGACCCCCGCACGATCTCCAGGAACAGCTCCCCCTGGTTGGCGCCCTCGTAGGGGAGGCCCCCGGTGAGGAGTTCATAGAGCATCACCCCGACCGCGAAGAGGTCCGCGCGGTGGTCGATGTCCCGCCGCCCCATCCACTGCTCCGGGGCCATGTACGCCGGCGTCCCCACCGGGACCCCCTCCTGGGTCGTCTGCTCCAGCGTCGCGCTCACCCGGCGAAACTTCGACACCCCGAAGTCGAGCAGCTTCACCGACTGCTCCCCGTCGCCCTCCCGCAAGAACACGTTCTCGGGCTTCAGGTCACGGTGGATGATCCCCTTGGCGTGCGCCGCGGCGAGCGCCGAGAGCACATACCCGATGATCCGGCAGGCCTCCTCGCAGGGGACCATCTCCGGCCTCGCGAGGCGATCGGCCAGCGTCTCTCCCCGCAGCAGCTCCATCACCAGGAAGGGCTCTCCCAGGTAGGTGCCGGTGTCGAAGACCTCGACGATGTTGGGGTGCCCGATCTCCGCCGCCGCGCGCGCCTCGCGGGCGAAGCGCTTCACCGCGTCGGGCATCTTCGCGACGTGGGCGTGCAGCACCTTGATCGCCACGCGCCGACCGAGCGCCGTGTGCTCGGCCTCGTAGACGGCCCCCATCCCCCCTTCGCCCAGGCGACGCAGGATGCGGTACCGGCCCTCGAGCTCCGCGCCGTCGTTGATCATCCGCAGGGCCTCTAAGGGCACCGCGCGGCGCAAGCGCCGTTGCAGCACCGCGGCGTGCCGGGGCCGCAGCTCGCCCCGCAGGAGCCGCAGTGCCGAGGGTCGGTGAGCAGGTCGGCGCACTGCATCCCGCAGCCGACCAGCGGCGCCCGGCACCCGCCGCCGCGGCAGAGGCCGTCGGAGCAGCGGGTGGTCCCGCCGCACGCCTGGCCGCAGGTGCCGCAGTGGAGGTCCGTCGCCAGCAGGTCGGTCTCGCAGCCGTTGGCCGGGTCGCCGTCGCAGTCGCCACGACCGGGCGAGCACACGCAGCGACCGTCGCAGCTCGCGTCGGCCATGGGGGCGTCGGCCATGGGGGCGTCGGCCATGGGGGCGTCGGCCTGAGAGTCCGCGCCTCCGGCCGCGTCGAGGGCGCCTGCGTCGATCGAGGGGAGCAGCACCCCGGGGCCGAAATCCAGGGCGACCGTGCAGCACGGCAGGAGGAGCAGGCCCAGCACCGCGGCGACGCGCTCAGCTGTCACGGACGCTCACCGGCTTGGGCTTCAGGCCGTACCGCTCCATGCGGGTGATGAGGCATCGGCGAGAGATGCCCAGCTCCCTCGCGGCCCTCGACTGGTTGCCCCCGGCGCTCGCGAGCGCCTGCACGATGGTGCGTCGCTCGGTGTCCTCCACCCTCGACCGGAAGGCCGAGGGCTCGTCCGTGGGCGTCACCGACCCGAGCATCACCGCCGGGGTCAGGCCCAGGTGCTCCAGCAGGATCTCGTCGCCCTCGGCCAGCGCCATGCCCCGCTCGATGACGTGGCGTAGCTCGCGCGCGTTGCCCGTCCAGGCGTAGGACTCCAGCGCGGCGGCGACCCCGGGCCCCAAGGTCCAGCGCCCCCCGCGGCTCGCGAGGATCTTCTCCACCATCGGCAGGATGTCCTTCGGCCGGGAGCGCAGCGGCGGGACCTGCACCGTCACGCCGTTGAGGCGGAAGTAGAGGTCCTGCCGGAAGCGCCCCTGCTCGACCTCCAGCGGGAGGTCGCGGTTGGTGGCCGCGACGACGCGCACGTTCACCGGCACCGGCTTCGTGGAGCCCACCCTGCAGATGGACCGCTCCTGCAGCGCGCGCAGCAGCAGCGCCTGGTTGGCCAGCGAGAGCTCGCCCACCTCGTCGAGCAGCAGCGTCCCTCCGTCGGCGTTCTCGAAGACCCCGATCTTGCGGGCGTCGGCGCCGGAGAAGCTGCCGCGCTCGTGGCCGAAGAGCTCGCTCGCGGCGATGGACTCGGTGAGCGTCGCGCAGTTGATGGCCACGAAGGCCCTGCGCGCCCGCGGGGACTCCCGGTGCAGCGCGCGCGCCACCAGCTCCTTGCCGACGCCGGTCTCGCCCTGCACCAGCACCGGCAGGTCGCTCGCGGCGAGGCGGCGCACCAGGGAGAAGAGCCCCACCGTCGCCGGGTCGACCGCGACCACCTCGTCATCCGCCCCGGGCGCCTCCGGGGCCACCGGGCGGGGCGCGTCGCTCAGGGTGAGCAGCACGATGATCTTCGTGCTGCCGATCTCGATGCGCTCGCCGTCCTCGACCGCCCGCACGCCGCGCACCTGGGCGCCCGCCACGAAGGTGCCGTTGCTGCTGCCCTCGTCGCGCACCGTCACCGAGCGCCCGTCGAAGGCCAGCGTCGCATGCACCCGAGACGCCCGGTGATCCTCGAGCGGAACCTCCACGAAATCCGCCCGGCCGATGCGCACCGCCGCCCCCGCGGGGAGCACCACCACCCGCGGGCTGCGGTCGTGCTCCGCCACCAGGAGCCGCGCGGTCGCCCTGCAATCAGCGTTCGCGGCAAGGAAGGCAGAGGTATCCGTCGAGTGCTGACTCACGCCCGCGCAGCATACCAGCGCTCCATGGCCGGGGCACGACGCCCGCACCCCCGTCAGAGACTTGACAGGCTCTCGACGGAGGGGGGCCAATGGCTGCGGGATGAAGCACTGCCCTCGCTGCCAGGCTCGGTACGACGACGCGTCCACGCACTGCTCCATCGACGGGGCCTCGCTGGAGGCGCCGCCCGATCCGATGGTGGGGCGCACGCTGGCGTCGCGGTACAAGATCCTTCGGCGCGTCGGGGCGGGCGGGATGGGGCAGGTGTACCGGGCGAGGCACGTGATCCTCCGTCACGACGTGGCGCTGAAGCTGCTGTCCTCGGAGCTCACCCGCGACCCGGTGATGCGCGAGCGCTTCGTGCGCGAGGCGCAGGCCACCAACCTGCTGAAGCACCCCAACATCGTGGACATCTGGGACGTCGCCGAGGAGGGCAACCGGGTCTTCCTGGTGATGGAGTTCCTGGAGGGGGAGAGCCTCGCGCAGCGGATGCAGTCGGGTCCGCTGGGGGTTCGCGAGGCGGTGGAGGTCGCCATCCCGGTGTGCCACGCCCTCGGTCGGGCCCACTCCCTCGGGGTGGTGCACCGCGACGTGAAGCCCGAGAACGTCTTCCTGGTGCGCGACCCCTCCGGCGCGCTGCGGGTGAAGGTGCTCGACTTCGGCATCGTGCACATGCGCGGCGAGGTGCGGCTCACCATGCCCGGCGAGGTCTTCGGGACGCCGGAGTACCTCGCCTCGGAGCTCGCCCGCGGGGAGCAGTGCGGCCCGGCCAGCGACCTCTACGCCCTCGGGGTGATGCTCTACGAGATGGTCACCGGCGCGCTGCCCTTCAACGGCACCGTGCAGCAGCTCATCGATCACCACGCGCGCTCCGCCCCACCCGCGATCCGGGCGAGGATGCCGTCGGCCCCGGAGGCCCTCGACGCCCTGGTGCTCTCGCTGATGCAGAAGCGCCCCGCCGATCGCCCGCGCAGCGCCGCGGAGGTGCTGGACGCGCTGGCCAGCATCCTGGAGCAGGAGACGACGGCCATGGCCCCGGTGGGACGCCCTTCGGCGACCACCCCGGAGCGCGACGGAGCGGACGAGACCACCCTGCCGGGCCTGAGGAAGAGCGTGCCGTCGTCGGTGTCGATCCCGACGCTGCGGCAGCGGGTGGCGACCTTCCAGGCGGCGGCGGAGGCGGCCTTTCCGAGGGGCGAGATGCCCGAGGCGATGCGAGAGCAGCTCCGGCGCTTCCACGCCAACGTCGAGCGGCTGCGCGTCCTGGAGGAAGACCGCCGGGGGATGATGATCGAGCTCACCGAGCGGGAGCGCCGGCACCAGCGGGAGCGCGACGAGCTGCTGGGCGAGCTGCGGCAGATCCTGGTGGAGCACGAGGGCGTGGCGAGCCGCGCGCAGGCGCTGGAGACGCGGGAGCGGGAGGCGAAGCGCGACGAGGTGGAGGTGCTGCGCTCGCTGGCGCTGGCGTGGGACTCGGCGGGCGCGCCTCCGGGCGACCCGAGGGAGATCACCGTGGAGCGGGCGGTGAAGCTGGAGGAGCTCGGGGCGCTGGCCTCGCGGTGGCGCGCGGTGCGCTCGGTGCTCGACGGCGTCGGCAGCGGGCGCACGGCCCAGCAGCGGAGCGCGAGCGCGCTGGAGGAGCGTCGCGACGCGGTGCAGGCGACGCTCGACGCGCTGGAGGGCGAGAGCCAGGCGACCTCGCAGCGGCTGCAGCTGCGGGCGGTGTCCGTGGGCGCGGAGATCGCGACGATCCTGGCGGCGCTGGGCGACGAGGGCGACGCGGTGAGGGCGATGCTCCGGGCGCACCCGGTGGCGAGCGGCCTGCTGCGGGGCCTGGAGCAGCACGGCAACGAGGCGTAGCGGAGGGCGACGGCGGGACGAGGAGGGCGTCGGGGGGAGTCGGCGGTACGACCGCGAGGCCGTCGGCGAGGAGTCCGACGGTACGACCGCGAGGCCGGCGGCGAGGAGTCCGACGGTACGACCGCGAGGCCGGCGGCGAGGAGTCCCCGGTACGTCCGCGAGGCCGGCGGCGAGGAGTCCGACGGTACGACCGCGAGGCCGGCGGCGAGGAGTCCGACGGTACGACCGCGAGGCCGTC
>Ga0208882_1000566_pt1 | contig 16282 bp, 10 predicted proteins | sample LakWasMet14_LOW5_2_FD_183862 | JGI IMG/M metagenome (GOLD analysis project Ga0208882, IMG submission 183862) | Freshwater sediment methanotrophic microbial communities from Lake Washington under simulated oxygen tension - Sediment Metagenome... | ecosystem: Environmental > Aquatic > Freshwater >...
AGACGGTCCACAGATTATTGTGAACATTCCGGCGTATCAGTTATGGGCCATCAACGCCCCTGACGATGCACATCCGCTGAATATGAAAGTTGTGGTCGGCAAAGCACAAGCCAATCAGACGCCTCTATTGGCGCACGCTATGCGGTATCTTGAGTTCATGCCCTATTGGAATATTCCGAAAAGCATTATGGATAAAGAAATTTTGCCCAAAATGCGGAGCGAAAACGCACCGGAGTATCTGAGTAAACAGAATATTGAGCTGATTGATAAAAAGGCCAATTTTTATTCGGAAGACCCTGAAGCGGTTACAGACAACATTAAAAACAACAGGGTTCGCGCCCGCCAGCTCCCGGGCAACAAGAACCCCTTGGGAAAAGTTAAGTTTATTTTCCCGAATACACATGACGTTTACCTGCACGACAGTCCGTTCCGTTGGGCCTTCTCTCAGGACAGGCGCGATTTTAGCCATGGCTGCGTACGGGTAGAGGACGCTCAAAAATTGGCGGAATTCGTGCTGGGTCATCAACAAGGATGGGATAAAAACAGCATAGAACAAGCCATGGCCAGCCCCAAAACTCAGCGGGTTCAGTTAACGAATTCCATCCCGGTGTTATTTTTATACAATACGGTTTATGCCGGACAGGACAAAAAGCTGCAATTTTATCCCGATATTTATGGTTATGATGCGCCATTACAGGAAGCCTTCAAAAAACAGTCTTTGTAGAATAAAATTCGCAAAAATTGATTTGACGGTCCGCTGTTGACTGTTGATCACCATGCTCGAGGAAACCAACATTGAAATCTTTCCGGGCATCGAATGTAATACTTATTAAATCTATGTCTTACAGAGCATTAGGCTGGTAAGGTTGATGCCGATAACTGGAAAAAATTAGATGTTGATTTACAAACCGGATGATTCAGAAGTCCTCTCGATATCATTATTAGACTTTGCTCAATGCCTGTTTCAATTTCGTTTGGCACGTCAACCGCCTGTCATTTTCGCCAGGGGAACCCACAGTCGATATGACAATGCCTACCTTACCCCATCCATACAGCCTGCTGCTCGATAACATCAATAAAATCACCGCCCGAGAAGCCGTTAGGGTAAAGTGTCGAGGTAACCTGAGACTCGGGCAGCGCATCATCCAGACGGTCACGTTGATTGCTGAACCAGACCTTTGGATCATTCAGCCAATGTCTGTCATCCCGCAGCGCGATCAGCACCTCCTCCACTGAAACTTTCATGAACCCGGAAAAGCGCTCATGATCGTGTTCGAGGGAGGTATCGACAATCCAGCCGCGCACAGCGGGCATCACAGTATTATTTTCAAGGCCCAGAGTGTGCGCCAAATCTTCATCCGCTAGCAGCGCTTCCTGGACCGCCCTGACCTTGCGGCGTAACTGCAGCCCCGCTTTGCGCAGCGTCGTCGTCTTGTGCAGCCAGGCATCCCTCATAGACCTACGCAGAAAGGTTGACTTAACCTCTAACACCAGCAACTGCCCATCCCGCATACAGATGAGATCGACCTCCCCTGGGTCATCATCCAAGGTTCGTGCTGGCTGATAGTTCAAGCACACACAAAAGCCCCTCTCCTCAAAGCATTCAGCCAGCCGTTGTTCGATTCGCCGTGTTTCTTCACGGGCGTCCGGCCGACGTGCGCCGATCCTTCGGAGATTGTTGAGCGCTGCAGAAGCATTATTCTGCACCACCGCCATCCACGGCAACTGAAAAAAATAGCGTCCCATTTTCAAGACCGGCCGCTCGAAAAGCTCCGGAGTCTGTACCGGTCCGCCAGCACGCAATTGATTTGATAAAGCTTTCAAGTCGTTAGTCCAGAAATCGAGAATCGCCTCAGCCGCTTTGGCGTGCCCATTTGGGAAATTGTTATTCACTGTCCATGGCCGGATATTCTCAATCTTGGCGGCGCGATCGGACCAGGTGATGGGAAACCGGTTCTGCATGCCCTGTAACAAGCCTTCCATCGCAAGGAGTCCCAATGCTTGCCGCCAGTGCCCCGTTTCGCCCAGGTACTTGCCATAAGGAAGCACAAAATCAACATGATAAAACGCCGCCATCAGCTCCAGTGACAACAGCGCCTGAAACAGGTCTACCCGCAAGCCGTTCTCAGCCCATATCGATTCATCAAGCCCGTACACCTCGGTTAACTGCAACTGAGTGCGGATCGCCTTGATGAAAGCAAGCTGGTTCAGCTCCTGATTCTCGGGCCTGCCGATTTGCGTTGTGGCCATGCCGGAAGCCGCGAGCTCATGCAAGGCACGGCCGAGCCAGTAATTGTGCAGACGAGCGAGCTTTTCGCCATTTCGCTGCCAAGCCCTGCGCGCCTCCGGATCGTGCTCAACGATCGCCAGCTGGTCATCGGTGAATTCGAAGCGGATGCTGTCGTCATAGCAGAAGGCATCGACAGAACGGGAGAGAAAGCTGTTGAGCTCTACCTGAGCTGCAACCAGACCTTCAAAGGCCCGGTAGATATCCTCTCTGGCCTTTGGGAAATCAGAAGATGGAAATAGAAACGGAGATAAATGGCCACGCAGCGAACGACCGATAACGTCATCGGTCAACTGGAACGCATCATCGGTACTGCTCTGGAGCTTCCAGACCAGGATGTCATTGAGGGCATACCAGATTTCCTGCACATCGGCGCGGACGGTAGCATCTGCATGCTGGTCTTCATGCAAGCATGCGCCGGGCACCAGATGCTCGAATGCATACAGGCTCGCATAGGTCAGCAACTCCAGCGGGGACAGCGCCGCCAGCAAGCTCTGATGAGCTTCAGCATCCGCTATCCTTTCGCGGTGGGCTTGATTGAACTTACGGCAGATACGGATGAAGTCGCTAAACTCTGCGGTTTTGATAGCCGCCAGCCGCTCAACCTCAGCCAATCTCTCTGAGTATTGATGTAACACGAGCCCCGAGTAGCGCACGGCTCGATGCACGGTTTCGGGTGCGACTTGAGCAATGTATTGAAGCAGCTCGAAGTTGGCTATTTGTTTCTGTCCCAGATAGCGTGCCAGCGCCAATACAAAGGGCTCGGTAAGGTATGCGTCAGCCGGCAGCATCTTCAGAAACGGGCATGTCCAGAACGCGGCATCCCGCTCAGCCGCCTTGATTCTTTGCTTGCCGCGCCGCGCGGGTTTTCCGTCGAGGTATGCCTCGACAACCGCAATGGCGGCATCAGTGCTTGACAGTCCCGATGCGATACCCTGTTTGAACTTTAGTTGATACGTGTTGGGCTGGCTTTCCAAATCTGATAACCGTTAATGAGATAGACTACATCGCTTCAGTATAAGTCATAACCCCCTATTGACAGCTCTATGGGAACAACTGATTAAAGCTCACTAATTTACCGTATTTCATTGTTCATTTCTTAAGCCTGGGTCACTTTTCTCAATTAATTAGGTAGTCGTTTTTTGCCTAAAAAACTTCATCTATAAGAAACATATAAAGATGTCATTTCTGCTGTAGCAGTAACGGTCATTCCAAAAAGCTCTTCCTCATGTTACTGCCCCATATTTCATCAATAGGGTAACAGCCTCGAAAGTTGCAAATAAGTTCACTTTTTTCCACCTTTTATTCACCGTTTTGGCATTGATCAAGTTATTCGCATAAAGTATCTGTGCCCATAAACATAACCGTACGATATAGACTGTCTAATGTTTTGGCCGCCTACTTTTATTGCCGTTTACTAAACTTCGCGAATGGCAGGTTTGGAGAATCTTAAATTCATACCCGAATGACGGTAGTGGGTCGGCATCGGCAATTCATGACATTGCCGCCTCCAAAGCCTTGGGGTTCCCGCCGCCCTCCTCCACCCGCAAAACTCAATAAAACCGCAAACAGCACTTCTAAACCCCACAGCTCAATCTCCCCACCAAATTCGTCAACCGCTTCCGCGACTTCTGCGTCCTGACCGCCATTCCCAAAGCCTTCGGTTGCGTGATGATTACTACCAGTTGCTTGCCGCGTGTCACGCCGGTGTAAACCAGATTCCGCTCCAGCAGTGTGTAATGCGGCATAGCCAGAGGCATGACCACGACCGGATATTCGGAACCCTGGCTTTTGTGGATGCTGGTGGCGTAAGCCAGCGATATTTCGTCCAGTTCGTTGAATTCATACTCCACTTCCCGGTCATCGAAGTGGACAGACAACAAACCTTCTTCCTGGTCGATGCTGAGTATGCGACCGATATCGCCGTTGAACACGTCCTTGTCGTAATTGTTGACGTTCTGGATCACCTTATCGCCGGGCGCATAGGTCGAGCCGTACTTGGTGATCTTCGGCTCGCTGTCGCCGTTCAGGCGGGCCTGCAGCTCGACGTTCAGCGACCTTGCGCCCAAGCCGCCGCGGTTCATCGGCGTCAGGATCTGGATGTCGTTGACCGGATCGAAGCCGAAGCGCTTCGGGATGCGTTCGGTGACGACCTGGATCAGTTTGGCGAAGACCTCTTCCGGCGTTTCCGCGTGAAGGCAATAAAAATCGGAGGTTTCTCCGGCCTTTTCCGCTGCCGGCACTTGGCCCTGGTTGATTTTGTGGGCGTTGACGATGATCTGAGAGGTCGCCGCCTGGCGGAAGATTTCAGTCAGGCGCACCGTAGGGATTTGCCCGGAGGCGATGATGTCGGCCAGCACGGCGCCGGGGCCGACCGAGGGCAATTGGTCGACGTCGCCGACGACCAGTAAGGCGGCATGGGAAGGAATCGCCTTCAGCAGTTGATTCATCAGCACCACATCCATCATCGAGGCCTCGTCGATCACCAGCAGGTCGATATCGAGCGGGTTCCCGTCGTTGTGCTTAAAGGCGAAGGCCTGCGGGTCGAACTCCAGCAGCCGGTGCACGGTCTTGGCTTCCAGGCCGGTCGATTCAGCCAGGCGCTTGGCCGCCCGGCCGGTCGGAGCGCACAGCCCGATAGTGATGCGTTTCGCGCGGAGAATCTTGAGGATACTGTTGACCAGCGTAGTCTTGCCAACGCCGGGCCCGCCGGTAATGACCGAGACCTTGCTGTGCAGCACTAAACCAATCGCGGTTTTTTGCGATTCCGAAAGCGTCAGGCCGGTTTTTTCTTCCACCCAGGGGATTGCCTTGGCCGTGTCGACTTCCCCCCACGGCAAAGCGCCCTGGCGCAACCGGAGCAGGTTCGATGCGCAGCCGACCTCGGCCCGGTACAAGGGGGTCAGGAACAGCGCTTCCTGCCCGTCGATAAGCTCGGACACCAGGTTTTCCTCGGCCAGCTCTTCGCCGATCGCTTGCTCGATGACGTTGTCGGGAATCTCCAGTAGCTGGACGGCCATCTCGACCAGTTTGTCCCGGAACGCGGCGCAGTGCCCGTCGCCGGACCATTCCTGCAGCACATGCCGCACGCCGGCTTGCGCCCGGATCAGCGATTGCGTGCCGATGCCCAGCTTTTGCGCCAGCGCGTCGGCGGTCTTGAAGCCGATGCCGTGGATATCCAGCGCCAGCCGGTACGGGTTTTCCTGGACCTTGGCGATGGCCTCGTCGCCGTAGGTTTTGTAAATGCGCACCGAGCGGGACGTGCCGACGCCGTGCGACTGCAGGAACACCATGATCTCGCGGATGGATTTTTGCTCTGACCAGGCCGATGTGACGCGCTCCTGGCGCTTCTTGCCGATGCCGGGCAGTTCCAGCAGGCGCTCCGGCGTTTGCTCAATCACGTCGAACACATCGATACCAAAGGCCTTGACCAGCTTCTTCGCAAAATGCGGACCGATGCCTTTCACCATGCCGGAGCCGAGGTATTTCTCGATGCCTTCCAGCGTGGTCGGCTGTACGGTTTTGAGTTCGGTCGCCTTGAATTGCAGCCCATGCTGACGGTCGTTGCCCCACAAACCCAGGCAGTCGATGAATTCTCCGGCGGTGATGCTGGCTGCAGAGCCAACGACCGTCACGAGATCGCGGTTGCCTTTGACTTTGACGCGAAGTACGCAAAAGCCGGTCGCCTCGCTGTGGAAAGTGACGCGCTCGATGGAGCCCGATAATCGCTCCGCGTTAGGCGCAACAATACTATTCACAATAAATGATCGCCTTCGATACAGAAACCGGCCTATTGTAGCCTGCAAAACCGGGAATCCGACAATGTAAGCGCACTGGACAATCGTATCGTCTAGAAATAAGCTAAGTGCTTTTCTCAAAACACAGGGGAAACTTATGGAAGCTTGTTATCGCGGCATGCCGAAATTTGTCGGAGCGTTTTTCGATACGCTCTATCAACATCCCACGATCATGTTGATCGTGATGGCCGGCATTACGGCTCTGGTGGGTTCTTGGGGGTATAAAGCAAATAAAAAAGCCCCCAAAAGCCAAAACTAGGCAAAACAAGGTCGCGATCAAAATAGTACCTCCAACAGGCTTGGAGTTGAGTCTCTCTAGTATCGCCGGAAAATCTCAACCCCACCGCTGCGTCCTCGCCTCCAAGCTGCCGACTCACTGCTCTCTTATCTTGCTGACACCAGCAACCCCGGGAAGCACCGAATTTGCATATGCTCAACCTGTTCAGGTAGCATGGGCGTACTCATCCTTTGTTGGATTTAAGTTATGCATTGGCGCCCGAAAACCGGCGATTTCAGTGACTGAAAAAGAATATTCCACACGTTTTAAAGCTTAAATATGACAGCCTGCCCGTTTTGTACCTTACCTCAAGAGCGCATTAAAAGACAGAATGATCTCGGCCTGGTCATTCGTGACGGCTACCCTATCTCGCCCGGGCATACCTTGATTATCCCCAAACGACATATCGCTTCTTTCTTTCAGCTGCAAAAACAAGAGCACGATGCTTTGCTGCGATTAGTCGAAGAAGCCAAGCTGGATTTAGACGAGGAATTTAAGCCGGATGCCTACAATATTGGCATCAATGACGGTCCCGTTGCAGGCCAAACCGTACCGCATTTACATATCCATTTAATCCCAAGATACCAAGGGGACCAGGAAGACCCTCGTGGCGGTGTGCGCTGGCTGATTCCGGAAAAAGCCAAGTACTGGACTGCATGACCCCCAGTGCTGAGCAGCAGCTTAAATTCCTGCAACACCTGCAGCGTCTTTTTGACGAAGGCGAGTTTGTAGCCACCTATAAGTATGCTTTGCTGATGGCGTTGGCGGAACTGTCCGTCGAATCCGAACACGCCGAAGGGCCAGTGGAACTTTCCCTGATGGCCATCGCGGAAAAATTTGCAGAATTGTACTGGCCGCAAACCATTCCTTATGCCTCAGGCGTGGCAGAAACCTTAGCCGGGATCTTAAATCAGAACCAGGGCAAACAAACCGCCGTCATCAATACCTTAATGATATTGCGGCATGAAGGGGCCGCGACGCTCAGCCAGGCAAGAAAATCCAAAGCCTGGCCGAAAGTAATCGCGACGATTGCCAGAACCGTGGTCTCAATGCCGGTCAAATACCTGCAAAACATGGGTGGCGTTCAGGTTCCCTTTCTCTATGAATATCCCAATCCGCCCGGAAAGCTCATTCTCCATACTGGCGTAGCCAGCATGCTGCGGACCTTTCATCCTTTAATACAGCAATTAACGAGGGCTGGCTGGGTTTCTCATGTCCGGAAAAACAAAAGCAATGCCGAAATCATTGGCCAGGCGGATGAATTGGAAATGTTCATGTTCGGCACGCCCCGGGCATCCTTAACGCAGGCGGCTGAAATATTGCGCGAGGTACAGTCCGGCCAATGTTTCTACTGTGCTGCCAGCCTATCAAAAGAAGCGGATGTCGACCATTTTATTCCCTGGTCGAAATATCCAAGAGACCTCGCCCACAACTTTGTTTTAGCCCATGCCTCCTGTAACCGAAGAAAATCCGATAGGCTGGCGGCTCAACAGCACCTGGAAAACTGGTTAAAGAGAAATCAGACATACGGGACAGACCTGAGCTACGAGTTGACCGGCTTCATAGCCGACAATGACTGTTCAAACAGGGTGGCTTATTGGGCATATGAGCAGGCTGTACAGTCGGGATCGCACGGATGGCTAGAAAGGCAACGCACTGAATTATTGAATAAAAGCTGTTTAACCTTCTTCACCGGGTGAAGTGAAAAATCCTGGTTAGCCGCCACTGGCCTTATTCGGCCGATGGCTGAGTTCTGAAAAACAGCGCGGCCCATCTTAAAATGTAATCGTTCAAGCTCGGTCTTACAGCTGCCAAAACTAGCTTCAATCGAGTCTGACATTGACTGGCTGGATGCGACCCTTTGCTGCCTGTTACCACTAACTGCTGGGTGTCTGGATATTGCACCTTAGCTGACTCTCACTATCTCCAAACACAAAAAATAATGATACTGGCCTCGTAAGTTGGGTGACCAATCAGTGAAGGGATAAGTTGGGAACACCTGTATTTATCCTAATTGTGCAGTTGTTGAAACCATGATATATGAAAAAATCCAAAGAAGGAGTTCGATCTGAGGCTGTTGTCCATTTACGGCCATTGGCAGAGAAGCTATATCCATAGTGATTTAAATCCACTGTTCTAATCAATTCGTTAGGAGAAACAGCATGAAAGTATCCGCTCTATTCATAATTGCTTTGATAGCTTTTGGCAGTCCCATTGCGTTTGCCGCTGAAGAACAACAAAAGCCAATGTCCGAAAAGGAGATGCAGGAACAAATTAAGAAGCTGGAAAAAGAACTAGCCGAAATCCGCAAGACGAATAACCCCCAAGAGCGCAGGCAGCTGATGGATCAACATATGCAGCACATGCAACACATGATGGGAAATGAAGGGGGCTGCGGAGGTCATCAATGATGGATCATGAACCCAAACAATTGTAAATGACTCCCTGGCCGGAATTTAATTGATCAGAGCTGTTCCATCGTTCTTCTCAGAAGAACGATGGAACACACGGTTGGCAGACAGTATTTGATTTCCTGAGCTTCAAAGTAGGCAAGCTCAACCCTATTTAGCCTGTAACAATCTCAATCCGTTTGCCACAACCAATAAAGAAGCGCCCATGTCGGCGGCAATGGCTTCCCATAAGGTTGCCACTCCGGCAAAGGCGAGCACCGCGAAAGCCGCCTTGATCGTCAGCGCAAAGGTTATATTCTGCCGAATGATCGATAATGTTCGCTTGGAATGTCCGATCAGCCAAGGCAACTTGGACAGATCATCGCCCATTAAGGCGATATCGGCTATTTCGATAGCCGCATCCGAACCCAATACTCCCATGGCAATCCCCAGATTGGCCCGCCCTAGCGCCGGGGCATCATTGACGCCGTCGCCGATCATCGCCACCTGTCGGTATTTCCCGACCATTTGGCCGACGATTTCAACTTTATCGGCCGGCAGCAATTCGGCATGCACTTCATCGATACCGATTTGAGCCGCGATATTGTTGGCCGTCACCCGATTATCGCCGGTCAACATAACCAGGTGTTCGATCCCCGTTTGTCTCAGGGATTGCAAAATCGATTCGATTTTTGCGCGAGGTTGATCGGCGACGGCAATCAAGCCGCAAATGTGCCGCTCGCTGCCAATGGCAATCACGGTTTGCCCGGACTGTTCAAGGGCAATCGCTTTTGCGCTGATTTCCGGTATTTCCTGGCTACGCTCCAATAGATAACGACGCGAGCCCAGCCAGTAATCGGTGCCATTGAATAGCCCGGTTATCCCTTTACCGGGCAGAACGGTCACGTTGTCCGCGCTGGCGACACTGACGCCCTGGTTTTCCGTGTATTGCAGAATGGCTTTCGCCAGCGGATGGTTGCTGCGTGCTTCCAATGCGGCCGCACGGCTTAACAGTTCCGCTTCGCTATGACCGTTGAACGGGTAAACACCGGTGACGAACGGCTCACCACGGGTCAGCGTACCGGTTTTATCAAAGGCGATCGCATTAAGATGAGCCGGTGCTTCAATATAAATGCCACCTTTGATCAAAATACCTTGCCTAGCTGCGCTGGCCAATGCCGCGACAATACTGACCGGCGTCGAAATGACCAATGCACAAGGGCAAGCAATCACCAATAACACTAAGGCGCGGTATAACCATTCACTCCAGACGCCCGCTAAAAACAACGGCGGAATGACCCAGACGGCCAACGCCAAGGTCATCACCACCGGCGTATAAATGCGCGCAAATTTTTCCACCCATTGTTCGGCTTCCGCCCGCTTGCCATGCGCTTCCCCAACCAGACGCGTGATTTGTGCCAGCGTGGTATCCGTGGCGAGTTTGGTGGAGCGGATTTCCAGGGTTCCTTCGCTATTGATACAACCAGCAAACACTTCATCGCCCACTTGCTTGGCGACCGGGATGCTTTCACCGGTAATCGGGGCCTGATTGACCGAGCTGAAACCCGCGATCACCTCACCATCCAACGGGATTTTATCGCCCGGAGCGAGCATGAAACGGGTGCCGATAGTCACTTCCGCGGCTAGCACCATGCGTTCCTGGCCGCTTTCGTCCTTGACCCTGACCGTCGATGGCGCTAAATCCAATAAAGCCTCTACCGCATGACGGGCACGGCCAATGCTCCAGCTTTCAATCGCCAAGGACAGCGCAAACAGAAAACTCACGGTGGCCCCTTCGAACCATTCGTTAATGAACATGGCGCCGATGACGGCAACCGTCATCAATAAATTCATATCGGCACGCAAGCGTCTCAGCGCATAAAACGCTTTAACAATCACATGTCGACCACCGAAGATCACCGCCAAGCCAAAGGCGATTTTCTCAGGCAAAGGGATAGCTTGCTGAGTATGCGCGTTAAACAAGCTAGTGAGATACTCGGCGATAACCTCCCAGTTTAGAGACCAGTTTTCTGGTTGGCTGAGAAAAGCTTGCGTATCACCAAATCCACCGGCGATAGCGATATGAATCACCATACCGACAATAATAAACAAACCGCTCAGCACGGTATAAGTGGTCTTCGAACGGTGCAGTTGCTTGACATCGGTATTGGTCTGACCGGATTGCCAAGGAATAGCTTTCATACCGGTTGCAGCGACCGCTTTGATGATGGTTTTTTCGGACACGGATTCGGCATCAGACAACAGCATCATGCGCCCGTTTAAAACATCGAATGCCAACTTGTCGCTGCCGCCCACTAGCGGACCGATCGCACTTTTCAAGGTGGCGACTTCCTCAGCACAGTCCAGGCCTTCGATCTTGAAAGTCATACTCCTTGCCGGTATTGATAGGTTTGTCTGATTGTTAGCCGGTTTATCTCCTGCACATTCGCAAGGTTTGTCTGATTGATTGCAAGATTTCATCTTTAAATTGTTCCATGGGAAAATGTTTAAAAAAGTCAAGGCACTTTAACGCGTCGGCGCTTTCACTGTTAGTCCAAGAACTCAGAGGCAGCGACTAAGGCTGCTTTGAGAAAGAGTTTCTCTGGGATAACTTCGAACGTAGTCCCGCCGACCTCTACTGTTCGACACGCTGATTCGCCGCAAACAGAACAGCAGCGGCTGCTTCCGACTCTCGCACCGAGCCATTCCTCCATGGATCTTCCGGCGATCCAAATGCGGTTGGATTCCGAGGGGTTGGCCTTGAATGATTTTTCGTCCAACTCTCTGACCTCAAGGCTTGGTTCAATGCTCAAGGGGCGGAGTGCCTCCTTGAGTTTAGTGACAGCCTGCTGCATCTCTTGGTAAGTGGCGTTGCAACGATCACATGTCTTCCCGTCTGAACTCACGAGTCTCTGCCAAATTATTGGTAATGCTTTCATAATAATGCCCCCTTTCAGAAGCGTTTAACTGAATTTGAATATACTCTATATTCTTTATTCAATGAGAATTCTCTAAACTGGACAGCTAACCTGCTTGTTCGTCCTTGCGATGCGCGAACCAATACAAAATCGGTAATACCAATAAGGTCAGCGCCGTTGACGACAGAATGCCGCCGATCACCACCGTGGCCAGGGGGCGCTGGACCTCGGCGCCGGTACCAGTGGCAAGCGCCATCGGCACAAATCCGAATGACGCCACCAAAGCCGTCATCAGTACCGGTCTAAGCCGGGTCAGCGCCCCTTCGAAAATCGCTTTATCCAGTGACATGCCTGCGTCGCGCAGGCTGTGGATAAAGGCAATCATCACCAGACCATTCAGTACCGCCACGCCCGACAAGGCAATGAAACCCACCGCCGCGGAAATCGACATCGGAATGTCGCGTAGCCACAGCGCAACCAAGCCGCCGGTCAGTGCGAATGGGATGCCGCTAAAAACCAACAGACCGTCCTTGATGTTGCCAAACATCATGAACAGCAAGGTAAAAACCAGCAGCAACGCCACCGGCACTACGATTTCCAAACGCTGCGTGGCCGATTGCAATTGCTCGAACTGCCCACCCCAACTGGTCCAGTAACCGGATGGGATTTTGACTTTCTGTTGCAGCTTTTGTTCGGCCTCGGCGACAAAGGAACCGATGTCGCGACCGCGCACGTTGGCGCTAACGACGATGCGCCGCTTGCCGTTTTCGCGGCTGATTTGGTTCGGGCCGGGGGCCATTTCCAGGCGGGCCACTTCGGCGAGTGGAATATAACTGGTTCGCCCATCGCGGCTCTGTCCGCGAGGTAACGAGATCGGCAAACGATTGATGGCATCCAGATCACTGCGCAAGTGATCCGGCAGCCGCACGATGATGTCGAAACGCCGGTCGCCCTCAAACAAGGTACCGGCTTCAGTGCCACCAATAGCGGTCGCCACCGCATCTTGTACGTCGCCAACGTTCAGGCCATAGCGCGAGGTTTTGTCCCGGTCAATATCGACTGTCAGCATCGGCAAGCCAGTGGTTTGTTCGACCTTGACTTCGGATGCGCCGGGAATCGCTTCCATGACCGCCGAGATTTCGGTCGCGGTGTCGTTCAAGACATCCATATCATCGCCGAACACTTTAACGGCCACATCGCTACGCACCCCGGAAATCAGTTCGTTAAAACGTAACTGGATGGGTTGTGAAAACTCATAGAGATTGCCCGGCAGTTTATTGGCCGCTGTTTGGATTGCGGCCAGCAGGCCGTCGCGCGACTTATCCGGTTCCGGCCATTGCTCGCGCGGCTTGAGCATGATGTAACCGTCCGAGATATTGGGCGGCATCGGGTCGGATGCGATCTCGGCGGTGCCGGTCCGCGCGAATATGCGCTCGATTTCCGGGAACTGCTGTTTCAGCATCGCTTCCATTTGCTGTTGCATGGCGACCGACTGCGACAAACTGGTACCGGGAATACGCATCGCCTGAATGGCGAAGTCGCCTTCATTCAGGCTGGGCACAAACTCGCTGCCCATCCGCGTTGCCAGCAGTCCCGATAACATCACGGCGACCAGAGCAAAAGTGAGTACCACCGGCTTGTTGTGCATGACGCCGTTTAAAATAGGCGCATACACACGCTTGGCGGTCTGCATCAGCATATTTTCTTTTTCGGCCACTTTATCGCCGATAAACAACGCCACGGCTGCCGGTATAAAGGTCACCGACAATATCATGGCGCCCACCAAGGCAATCACTACCGTAAACGCCATCGGATGGAACATTTTGCCTTCCACCCCGGTCAGCGCGAAGATCGGCAGATACACCACCATGATGATCAACTGGCCGAACAACAGCGCCCGGCGGGCTTCTTTCGATGCGGCAAACACTTCCTGAAACCGTTCACTTCGCGTCAGCGCACGTCCCTGTTGTTCCTGGGCATGGGCCAGCCGTCGTACACAGTTTTCGACGATCACCACCGCGCCGTCAATAATCACCCCGAAATCAAGGGCGCCCAGACTCATCAAGTTGGCACTGACTTGGTAGGCCACCATGCCGGTAAAGGTGAACAGCATGGCTAACGGGATGACCATGGCGGTGATGATGGCCGCCCGAAAATTGCCGAGGAACAGGAACAGAATCACGATCACCAAAATCGCGCCTTCGGTTAAGTTGTTCTTGACGGTATTGATGGCTTTGTCGACCAGCACTGTCCGGTCGTAAACGGTAACCGCCTGCACACCTTCCGGCAGCGTGCGATTGATTTCCGCCATTTTCTTGTCGACGGCTTGCGAAACGGCACGGCTGTTCTGGCCGATCAGCATGAAGACCGTACCCAATACCACTTCATGGCCATTTTCGGTGGCGGCACCGGTGCGCAGTTCCCGGCCGATGTCCACCTCGCCGACATCGCGGATGCGAATCGGCACGCCTTGTACATTGCCGAGAATGATGTTGCGCATATCCTCTATCGAATGCACCTGACCGGGCGCTCGAATCAGGTATTGTTCGCCGCGCTTTTCGATATAGCCGGCCCCGACATTGTTGTTATTGCGATCCAGCGCGGTGACGATGTCCTGTAAAGTTAAACCGTAGGATGCGAGTTTTTCCGGGTTCGGCGCCACCTGATATTGTTTGGCATAGCCACCGATGGAATTGATTTCGGTCACACCCGGCACATTGCGCAGTTGCGGTTTAATGATCCAGTCCTGGATTTCACGCAGGTCGGTAGCGGTGTAAGGGGAGCCGTCCGGCTTTTTGACGCCTTCCTTGGCCTCGACAGTCCACAGATAAATTTCACCTAGGCCGGTGGAAATGGGGCCCATCGCCGGCGTGATACCGGCAGGCAATTTATCCTTGGCTTCCTGAATGCGTTGATTCACCAGTTGCCGGGCGAAATAGACGTCGGTGCCATCCTGGAAAATCACGGTGATTTGCGACAAGCCGTAGCGGGACAGCGACCGGGTTTGCTCCAGATGCGGCAAGCCCGCCATGACGGTTTCGATGGGGTAGGTAATGCGCTGTTCGGTTTCCAACGGCGAATACCCCGGCGCCGTGGTATTGATTTGCACCTGAACATTGGTAATGTCCGGCACGGCGTCAATCGGCAGAATCGAGTAATTAAAAATACCGAGGCCCGCCATACCCAGTACGGCCAGCATCACCAGCCAGCGTTGTTCTATCGCTAAACGAATCAGCCGTTCAAACATGATGCAGGCCTCCTGTATTGCGGGTTTTCCTACCAAAACCGAATAAACCGCGCACTAAGCTTCGCCGTGCCAGCCCATCACAATGATCCACATTCCGAACAAGGCGATTCCTGCGCCTACCCAATCCAACACAGATAATCTGACGCCATCCACCACTCTGAGCCAAACGAGAGCGGTAGCCACGTAAACACCGCCATAGGCTGCGTAAATCCGGCCACTGGCGGCCGGGTGTAGCGTGAGTAGCCACACGAACAGCGAAAGGCTGATCATAGCCGGCAATAGTAGCCACGGAGAGCCTCCCTTGCGGAGCCACAGATAAGGCAGAAAACAACCGATGATCTCGGCAAGGGCTGTCACAAAGAAAAGAGCGGTAGTTTTCAGTATCAACATCATTTGACCTCTCGGGTTGTAATAATAGTGCTGAGCGTTGTTTACGAGAAAGCAACAAAGATAATATTAAGCTTTTATAACGGCTGAGATTTGCTGCTACATCAGTGTTCATGAGAAGCTCCTGCCTTGCCTTGCTCGGATTTAATGATGAAGCTGCCGTTAACCGCGTATTCCGTGCCCGGCATCAGTCCGGCTACGATTTCGGTGACTTTGCCATCGGACAAGCCGGTCGTAACCGGTTGGGCAATAAAGCCGCCCTGCACACGAATAAAGACCGTCGCTTGGTTTTTCACCATCTGGATGGCATCGCTAGCGACTGCTACCGGAACGTCGCTTTCCTTGGCAGGCAGATCGACGGTGATAAACAAGCCGGGCCGCCAGGCCATCTGCGGGTTGTCGAGCGTGACCCGTGCCGTGGCGGTGCGGGTTTGTTCTCCCATGAGTGCGCCCACGTAGGACAAGGTGCCGGTAGCCGAAGAGTCGAATGCCGTGGCTTTAATGATGACCCGCTTGCCGACCTGAGCCACATTCAAATCCTTCGCCGAGACATTGATTTCCGCCCATACCGAGGACAAGTCGGTAATGGTAAAGATACTGGCGTCTTCCTTGACCGCTTCGCCCAGGGCAATGTGCTTTTCGACCACCATGCCGTCGAACGGTGCGCGAATTTCATAACGATTGAGGGCGCCGCTATTGACCGATACTGTAGGGCTTGCGCCGAGTGCGATTAATTTTTGCTGGGCATTATGAACGGCAATTTCCATTTCCCGCATCGCCTGCCGGGCTTGTAAATAATCCTGCTCCGCCGAGATTTTGTCTTCCCATAAATGCTTTTCCCGCGCGAAAGTGGCACGGGCCAGTTCCAGACGTTGTTGTGCCGACAACAACTCACTGCGCTGTTCCGATAACGCCGTACTGGCAATCACCGCAATCACTTGACCTTTTTTCACTTGTTGGCCGAGGTTGGCAGAAATGC
>Ga0208882_1000569_pt1 | contig 16242 bp, 17 predicted proteins | sample LakWasMet14_LOW5_2_FD_183862 | JGI IMG/M metagenome (GOLD analysis project Ga0208882, IMG submission 183862) | Freshwater sediment methanotrophic microbial communities from Lake Washington under simulated oxygen tension - Sediment Metagenome... | ecosystem: Environmental > Aquatic > Freshwater >...
AATACCGCTAGCGCCGCCACAATCAAGAACAAGCCCAATAAAAGACTGTAATGCTCCTTTGCGATCGGATATTGCGCGGCAAAGAATGCACAGGGCGCTGATGCCAGCACGAATGGCAGTACTTTTTTTAAGTCAATTAAATCGGCGCGGTAAAACCGGAACAAACCGATGCTGCTCACCAAAATATTCAAGGCCAACGCGGTCGGACGCATTTGTTCCGGTGCCATCCCCAGCAGCGCCATCGCGGCGAGATAGCCGCTGGCACCGGCATGGCCGACCGAGGAATACAAAATGGCGACAAGCAAAAACAGCAGCGCCAAATAAAGCTCGAAACCACTCATAGCGTATTGAGGGGTATCTTCAGATAGGCGACGTCGTTGGCTTCGGGTTTCGGAAATTCGCCTGCGGCGATATTCACCTGTACTGAAGGAATGATCAGTGCAGGCATGCCCAGAGTCGCATCGCGCGCCTGGCGCATGGCGATGAATTCCGCATCGGTAATGGCTTGGGCAGCATGGATATTTTTCTGTTTCTGTTCGCCGATGCTTGTTTCGCAGCGAGGCTCGCGTCCGCCGGGTGAATAATCATGGCAAACGAAAACGCGGGTGGCATCGGGTAAATCGAAAAGCCGGTGTATCGATTGATACAAAACCCTCGCGTCGCCGCCGGGGAAATCACAACGCGCCGTGCCGCCATCGGGCATGAATATTGAATCGCCGACAAACACCGCATCGCCAACCAGATAACTCACGCTGTCATTGGTGTGGCCGGGCGTTGCAATGACCCGAGCCTCGAATTCTCCCACATTGAAAATTTCATCTGCATCGAACAGGTGGTCGAATTGCGAGCCATCGGTAGCGAACTCGGCCCCTAGATTGAAAATCGGCTTGAACACTTCTTGGACTTGCGTGATGCCGCGGCCAATCGCGATACGGCCACCGAGATTCTTCTTGATGAAGGGCGCCGCTGAAATATGGTCGGCGTGGGCATGGGTTTCCAATATCCATGACAGCCGGTAAGTGTTTTCCAGCATCGTGTCGATCAGTGATTGTGCACTGGCTGTGCTGGTGCGACCCGATTTGGCATCGTAATCCAATACCGGATCAATGATCGCTGCAGACCGCGACTTGGCATCGGCGACGATATAGCTCCAGGTACCGGTTTCCTGATGATAAAAAGCATGGATGCGCGGTTGCATATTATCTGCCCACGGCGAAATTGATCATGGCAGCCAGGCGCGCAGCGGCCTCACGCAGTCGACGTTCCTGCAGCGGGCGATATTTCTCGAGATAATCATCCTTGATCACATTCGATTTGGGGTATGGATTTTCCTGCTTCATGATGCGGCACGATTCCACGGCCCAATCCACGGCAGGCCGGTCGGAACGCTTGGTGGCATCGAATGGCAATGCCGGACGCTTCCACAAAAGATCGGCATAGGCGCCTGCATCGCGTGTTTTGCTTTCGATGATCATCGAATCCCAGACGCTGTGGATATTCCAGCCCGAAGGCACGTAGTCGCCGGGCTTCGGTTTCGAGAGTCGCTGCCATGACTTGCCTTGATAATTGATCTGGAACTCGTTGCCGCCTTTGTCGTCGTGGTAACTGGCGTGAAATGGCTGGTGCACATCGCCGACGAAATGCACCAGAAACTTCAATGCCTCGTTTCGCTCTGCATCGCTGCGCGTCTTGTCGGAAAGAATCGTGAAGTTCTTGTTGATGGCGGCAATGACGCAGTTGCCGTCGGGACAGTCGCGGGCAGGTGTGTACTCGCAGCTCTCGCCGGATTTGAAATTGATGTAATGCCATCGTCCGGTCTTTTTGCCCAACTCGGGGTCGCTTTCGCGCAGATTGTCGGCCCAGCTAGCCACGCCACCCAGAGTCGGGACCGTTTCGCCGGCCAGCAGCCTTGAGACCTCCAATTGCGCCTTGGCATTGATTTGACGCTGGGCCAGATTACCGATGATTTCATGGCCTTCCTTGCCCCAGGCCAAAGTCTGGAGTGGTGCCAACAGGAAACAAAGAGCTATCAGGGCTGATCGAGTCGCTTTCATAAGGTTTTTTTGGGGCCTGAGGGGTGTTATGGGAAGGCAGCAACCGCTAAAATAGCGGTTCTTCAGCACTTATGCATCCCAGGAGTAATTGTATGGCGATTAAAGTCGCGATTAACGGCTATGGCCGCATCGGCCGCAATGTTTTACGGGCTATCTACGAAGCAAACCGTCAACACGAAATCCAAGTGGTCGCCATCAATGATTTGGGTGATGCCGAAACCAATGCGCATCTGACGCAATACGATACCGCGCATGGCAAATTTCCGGGAACAGTGTCGGCAGAAGGCGGCGATCTGATCGTCAACGGCGACCGCATCAAGGTGTATGCCGTGCGTAATCCGGCCGATATTCCTTGGGGTGCGCATGATGTCGATGTCGTGCTTGAATGCACCGGCTTGTTCACTTCGAAAGCCAAGGCTTCGGCACACTTAACCGGCGGCGCGAAGAAGGTCATTATTTCCGCACCCGGCGACAAAGACGTCGATGGCACCTTCGTGTTCGGCGTCAACGACGACCAGCTGAAATCCGACTTCACCGTGATTTCGAATGCTTCGTGCACCACCAACTGCCTCGCGCCTTTGGCCAAAGTGCTGCATGAAAAAATCGGTATCGTGCACGGCTTGATGACCACCATCCATGCTTATACCAACGACCAGGTGTTGACCGATGTGTATCACAGCGATCTGCGTCGCGCCCGTTCGGCCACCATGTCGCAAATCCCGACCAAGACCGGCGCCGCTGCTGCCGTGGGCCTGGTATTGCCGGAATTGAACGGCAAGCTCGATGGCTTCGCGATGCGCGTGCCGACCATCAATGTGTCGGTGGTTGACCTGACGTTCGTTGCCAAGCGCGCCACCACGGCCGCCGAAATCGACGCAATCGTGAAAGAAGCCAGCGAAGGTGCGTTGAAGGGGATTCTCGGCTTCAACAAGAAGCCGCTGGTGTCGATCGATTTCAACCACGACTCGCATAGTTCGGTGTACGACAGCACGCTGACCAAGGTGATGGAAGGTACGCTGGTAAAAGTCTGTTCGTGGTACGACAACGAATGGGGCTTCAGCAACCGCATGCTGGATATGACCATCGCGTTGATGAAAGCCAAATAAGAATTCGATATTCGAATAATAAAAAGCCGGCGAAAGCCGGCTTTTTTTTGCATCGTAGGAGCGCCTTTAGGCGCGACAGGCCTTCGCAGATCTTTCGCGCCTAAAGGCGCTCCTACGAAAGCCTTGTGAATCAACCCGCCAATTTCGCCTTCAACAATTGCGATACCACGCCCATGTCGGCCTTGCCGGCAACCTTGGCTTTGATGATCGGCATCACTTTACCCATGGCTTGCGGGCCGCTGGCGCCGGCTTCGGCCAATGCTTCGTCGATGATCACGTTGATTTCGGCTTCCGACATTTGCTCAGGTAGATAGGCCTGGATAATGCCGAGCTCGTATTTTTCGATCGACGACAAATCGTCGCGACCGGCTGCATCGAATTGGCTGATCGAGTCCTTGCGCTGCTTGACCATTTTTTCCAGCACGGCCAAAACAATCGCGTCGGTGATTTCGATGCGATCATCGACTTCGCGTTGTTTCAGCGCGGCATTGATCAGGCGAATCACGGCGAGTTTCTCTTTTTCGCCGCTTTTCATCGCGGTTTTCATGTCTTCGGTCAGCTGGGCTTTCATGCTCATGGTGTTCTCCTAAAGCAAAGGGGTGCAAATTACGGATATACAAAAGGCCGGTGATGCTTGCGCAAGACCGGCCTCTTAGTCAGAACGCACGAGGCGTTCTAAAAATTAATACATGCGTTGACGTTTGGTAACGTCGCGCGAGCTGCGGCGCAATTGGCGCTTAACAGCTGCAGCAGCTTTACGCTTGCGTTCTTGAGTCGGCTTTTCGTAGAACTCTTTCTTGCGGGTATCGGCCAGGACGCCGGCTTTTTCGCAAGTGCGCTTGAAACGACGCAGGGCAAATTCAAAGGGTTCGTTTTCGCGGACTTTTACATTAGGCATTTGAAACTCCAAAAATCAGGAATTCGCTTTGACTCCAGGCCAACTGGGCAGCGAGCCGCGTATGATACGCGGCAAGGGTGCATCCGTGCAAGCCGGTTTGACCCAAATTTAACAAGTCGACGAGGTTAATGAGGCCAGATGCGTGTTTTAGGAATCGAGACTAGCTGCGATGAAACCGGTGTGGCGCTTTATGACACGGGGTCGGGTCTTTTGGCGCATACCTTGTATAGCCAGATTGCCCTGCATGCCGAATATGGCGGCGTGGTGCCGGAACTGGCCAGTCGCGACCATGTGCGCAAGCTTCTGCCGCTGGTGCGCCAGACATTGGCCGAGGCCAATCTCACGGTTTCCGATATCGATGGCGTGGCTTTTACCGCAGGTCCCGGCCTGATCGGTGCGCTTCTTGTCGGTGCCGCTGCCGGTCGTTCGTTAGCCTGGGCGCTGGAGGTGCCGGCGATCGGCGTACACCATATGGAAGGCCATCTTTTGGCGCCTTTATTGGAAGAAAATCCGCCCAAAGCGCCTTTTGTCGCTCTTTTGGTCTCCGGCGGTCATACGCAGTTGGTGCTGGTGAAAGCCATTGGCGACTATCAGCTGCTCGGGGAAACTCTTGACGATGCCGCCGGTGAGGCCTTCGACAAGACCGCCAAGATGATGGGGCTGCCTTATCCGGGTGGCCCCGAGCTGGCAAAACTGGCGGAAACCGGCACGCCGGGAAAATTCAAGTTTTCCCGCCCGATGACCGATAGGCCGGGGCTGGATTTCAGTTTTTCCGGCCTGAAGACCCAGGTCTTGCTCGCCTGGCAGAAATCCGACCAGACGCCCGAAACCCGCGCCGATATTGCAAGGGGCTTCGAAGATGCCGTGGTCGATACCCTGGCGATTAAATGCGAGCGTGCCCTGCATCTTTGCGATACCAACCAATTGGTCGTGGCAGGCGGCGTGGGTGCAAATACACGCCTGCGGGCTAAGCTGGCAAAGACCTGCGAGAAAATGCGGGGTCAGGTTTATTTTCCGCGCCCGGAATTTTGTACCGATAACGGCGCGATGATTGCGTTTGCCGGAGCGCTGCGCTTGCAGTCAGGCCAATTTGAAACCTCCGCCGTCACGGTGCAGGCACGCTGGGATATGGCAAGCTTGTCGGAAGTTTGAATCGGAAAGACATGGAAACTATGGATAAGGTTTTTATCGAAGCGCTGGAAATCGAATGCGTGATCGGCATTTACGATTGGGAACGGAAAATCAAGCAGCCAATCGTGCTGGATATCGAGATGGCATTCGACAATCGCATTCCGGCGGCGAGCGACAATATCGATGACACGCTCGATTACAAAGCCGTCAGCAAACGACTGATTCAATTTGTCGGCGAATCGGATTTCGGTCTGGTCGAAAAACTGGCCGAGCAATGCTGCAAGATCATTCTCGAAGAATTCAAGGTTGCCCACGTCAAGTTGAAACTCAGCAAGATAGGCGCGGTTCGAGGCGCCAAGGCCGTTGGTGTCATGCTGGAGCGCAGTGCTTGAATCAAGCGGAGCATCACGCGTATTTGAGCCTGGGCTCGAATGAAAACCCGGGTCATTATTTGGCAGCGGCGATTGATGCGCTTAAAAAACAGTTCGGAGTGATCGATCTGTCGCCGATTTACCGTACGCCTGCAGTCGGTTTTGACGGGCCGGATTTCCTAAACGCCGCCGCGCGCATTAAAACCGATTGGGATGTGCTTAAACTCGATACCTGGCTGCACGGCCTGGAAGATTTGCACGGACGCAAGCGCGACGTTCCGCGCTTTTCCAGCCGAACTCTGGATATCGACATTATCTTCTACGATGACCTGATATTTTCCGGCCCCGGCAATCTTTGTATTCCAAGACCGGAACTGAAACATGCTTTCGTACTGAAACCGCTCGCCGACATCGCGCCCGATTACCGGGATCCGCTGTCGGGTAAAACGCTGGCGCAATGCTGGGCAGAACATCCCGACTACGGCAAAGCGTTGGCGCAGCAAAATATTGCCTGAATTCGTTGCTTTTCCCGCAGCAACGGCAGAGTTTTATTGCTGGTTATCTCTGATCACATAACGTTTGTTGACAACGCTGATCATCGGCGGCTTTTTATTTTCATTGAACGCATCGAATCCGGCTTTCAAGTCATTCCAGAATGAACGCCATTCCGAGTCTTGCCAGTGGATATTCGTGCTGTCGAACCGAAACGGAAAAATATGCACATCGACATGGCTTTGTCCCGCGCGCAATGCCGCTTCCATCAAGGTGTAAATCTCCTCGATGGCCGCATCGCCCATGGCGTAGCAACCTATCGAAACGCAGTTTCCGTGCACCATCAAAAAATCGCCGGTGCGTTGATGCGCGCGGTCGTAGTTATTCGGATAACCCAGATTGAAAGACAGGTGGTAGCGGCTGGCAGGATTGAGCTGGGCAAGACCGACACGGTAAAAACCTTCCGGTGATTGACCGTCGCCTTGTCTTGTTTTTGGACCCAGGCGGCCCGAATAGGTGCAAATCGGATAGGCTTTGAAGAGGGTGAATCGGGCCTTGTGTTTTACCCAAAGCTCCAATGTTTTTTCGGCCTTGAAGATCCGGATAAAAACAGGTTTCCCGTAATCCAGGTTTTTTTCGCCAAGCGCCGAAACCAGCGCAGGTTTTACGCGCTTTTCGGCCGCTTCGGCACGTGTTTGCGCGAAAGCGGTGCCATTGAAGAGTGTCAGCAGCAATGCAATGAAAAAAGAATGGCTGCGCAGCATCATGTCAGAGGTTCAAATGTCTGCCGCCATCGACCCGGATAGTCTGGCCGGTGCTGTAACTTGCATCCTGTATCAGCCAGCGAACCGCTTCCGCGATTTCCTCCGGACTGCCGGCACGTTGCAGCGCGGTGTTGGCAAGCATCGCGGCTTTCTCGTTTTCCGCCTTGCCGTTTTCCGGCCACAAAATGGCACCCGGCGCGATACCGTTAACACGTACGGCCGGTGCAAGTTCTTTTGCCAGTGATTGCGTCATCATCGACAACGCCGCCTTCGCCATGCAGTAAACCGTGTGATGCTTCAAGGGTCGCTCAGCGTAAATATCCACGATATTGACGATGCAGCCTTTGCTGGCGATTAGATGCGGTGCCGCAGCCTGCGAGAGAAAAAAGGGTGCCCAGGCATTGGATGCAAAGAGTTTTTGCCAGTCACCGTCCTGTGTGGTGCCGATGGGCGTCGGGAAAAAACTGCTGGCGTTATTGACCAGTGCGTCGAGCCGGCCAAAATGCCCAACGGTTTTCGCGACCATTTCCGGAAGACGATCAAACTCGCTCAGCTCGGCTTGAAGCACCAGAGCGCTGCCCGGTCGCATTTGCTCCAGTGCATGCCGTAATTGTTCTGCTTCGACAGCAGAGTTTCGATGATGGATCGCAACGGAAAAGCCCTGCGTGTGGAGGCGTCGGGCAATCTGGCTGCCGATTCGTTTCGCGGCGCCGGTAATCAGGACAACGGGTGGGCTTTGCATGGGTAACCTTGGTGAAAACGCTGTATCGGGTTTCAGCTTGCCATTACTTTAGACGCTTGTGCCATTTCGTCAAATTAACGCAATATCGAGCCGCCATTGTGGCTGTCATCGGTCTTGAGGAGTGTGAAAATGTTTGCGAAGTTTTCTCGCAGTTGGGAATTGGTAAAAGCCAGTGCGGGCGTGCTGCGCTCGGACAAGGAATTGCTGGTGTTCCCGGTGGTGTCGGGTATTGCTGCCTTGATTGTATTGGCGACCTTTGCATTGCCGGTTTTTGCCTTGGGGATATTCGAAAACGGCATGGGGCCGATGGGTTATGTGCTGGGCTTCCTGTTTTATCTTTGCCAGTACTTCGTGATCTTCTACTTCAACTCGGCTCTGGTCGGTGCCGCAATGATCCGCCTAAATGGCGGCGACCCGACGGTGCGCGACGGTTTGCGAATCGCCAATGAACGCCTCTTGCCGATTCTGGGTTACGCCGCCATTGCCGCGACGATAGGCTTGATTTTGCAGGCGCTGAAAAACAAGGAAAACAATTTTATTGTCCGCATGGTTGGCAGTCTGCTCGGTACCGCGTGGACGGTAGCAAGCTTCCTGGTCGTACCGGTTCTGGTCGCCAACAAGATCGGCCCGATCGATGCGGTGAAGAAAAGCATTGAGTTGCTGAAAACCACTTGGGGCGAAAATGCCGTAGGCCAGTTGGGTATCGGTTTCGTGTTCGGCTTCATCATGGCGGCCGTGATTATTGCCGGCGTGATGCTGACCATTCTGGGTTTCTCGGTATCGCCATATTTAGGCGGCACCTTGGTGGTCTTGACGATTTTGTCGGCACTGGCCGTCGGTATTATCCAAAGTGCCTTGTCCGGAGTTTACGCCGCTGCTTTGTATCGCTTTGCCAATGACGGTGTCGCGCCGCAAGGCTTTGAAGGCATGGGTCTGCAGACGGCTTTCCAGGCCAAGTAAGTGATCGGAGCTTGGGCCCGCCTCTGGAAAGGGGCGGGCTTTTTGCTGTCGAATTAAAGCCAGGGCACACATAAAACACACGTACCCGTGCGAAAATGCCGCAATGAAATCATCACTCCCCGAAGCCAGCCCGGAAGCGCTGGCGCATAGCCAGGCCTTCGTCAGAGCCTTGAAACAACATATTCGCGAAAACAGCGGTGCGATCCCGTTCTCGCGCTTCATGGAATTAGCACTTTATGCGCCCGGGATGGGCTACTACAGTGCCGGCGCAAGGAAGTTTGGTGCGGACGGTGACTTTGTGACCTCACCGGAACTCGGTGCAATCTTCGCCCAGTGCATGGCCGAAGCCAGTGCAAAGGTTTTTCGTCAATTGGAAGGCGAGAAGATTTTCTTTGAGCTCGGCGGTGGCAGCGGGGCATTTGCCGAGAATGCGCTGAAACATTTTTCCGCAATCAATGTCGTGCCAACCCGCTATTGCATTCTGGAGCCCAGCGCCGATTTGCGTGAACGCCAGCAACAACGGATGAAAGATAATCTTCCTGCCGATCTGTTTGCCCTTTGCGAATGGCTGGACGGTCCGTTTGAATCTGCCTGGCAAGGCGTGTTGTTCGCCAATGAAGTGCTCGATGCCTTGCCGACGCCGCGCTTCGTGGTGCGCGAAGGTGAAGTCTACGAAGAAATGGTGGTGCTGGATGCGAATGAAAATTTCATCCGTGTCGATCAACCTGCCGATGCGATGTTGCGAGCTGCGGTCCGCCATATCGAACGCGACACCGAATTGCCCTTCGCTGAAAACTATTGCTCGGAAGTGTTGCCGCAATTGCCCTACTGGATTCAGGCCATTGGTGGTCTGATTGAAAAGGGCGCCATGCTGTTTGTCGATTACGGTTATCCGCGCCGCGAATATTATTTGCCGGAACGCAGCGACGGCACATTGGTTTGCCACTATCGCCATCATGCCCATAACGATCCGTTTTATTTGCCGGGATTGCAGGACATCACCGCTTTCGTCGATTTCACCGCGGTGGCGGAAGCCGGCGTGAATGCCGGATTTGATTTGTCGGGCTACAGTTCGCAAGCCAGCTTCCTGATCGGCAACGGCTTGCCGCAGGCCATGCAGGCTGTGGAAAACATCGAAGATGAAGTCATTCGTTACGGCCTGCATCAGGAAATCAAGAAGCTGACCTTGCCCGGTGAAATGGGTGAGCGCTTTCAGGTGATCGGTTTTCAGCGTGACGTCGAGTTTCGCGATGCGTTTGCGGTCGGCAATTTGACAAGGCGCCTCTAATGCGGCAATTCATCAAGCCCGGACTGTGGCTGGGCATCTGGATCCTTGGTTGGCTGCTTTGCGTCGTGCTATCGCTGATTACGCCGCCTGATATTTCACTGGATGTCGACAATAGCGACAAGCTTGGTCATTTTCTTGCCTACGGGACGCTATCGGCCTGGGCGGTGATGATTTTCCGGACACGTCGGGCCTGGGTCCTGAGTGCCATCGGCCTGATCAGTCTGGGTATTGCGATGGAATTCGCACAAGGCTACTTGACGATTAATCGCATGATGGATTGGCATGACGCGCTCGCCAATGCGATGGGTGTCGGTTTGGGGCTATGCCTCGCGCTCCTGCCTTGGCAGACCTTCTTGATTCGAATGGACAAGCGCGTATTCGCAGGCAACTAGCGTTTTCTTCACAAGCCTCTCTTGCGGTTCCGGATTTGACCCCGGAACTGCCTTCGCGAGGTGCATGTTCCGTCACACGGATGAAAAAATGGCTTCCGGGTAGAGGGTAAATCGAATTAATCGCTTAGACTGCAATCTGATTATTGCGACAAGCGAGGGCGTCCCGTGTCAGCATCACCCCTGATTAATCAAACCAATCTGCACTTTTTGTTGCATGACGTATTTCCGGTCGAAAAGCTCACGGCTTATCCACGATTTTCAGAGCATGAAACGGCGACCTTCGATGCGGTCATCCAGGCGGCTCACGATCTTGCGCTGAGTAAATTTCTGCCGCATAACCGGAAATCCGATCTTCAGGAACCCGAGTTTGATCAAGGCCGCGTCACGATAATTCCGGAAGTCAAAGTGGCGCTCGATGCTTATGCCGAGGCCGGGTTTCCCGCTGCCTTTGCCGACAGCGAGGATGGCGGCATGGCCTTGCCTTTCAGTATTTCACTGGCCTGCGATGCCTTGTTCGCCAGTGCGAATGTTTCGACCATGGGCTATGCGATGCTGGCACGTGGCGTGGCGAATTTGTTGAAAGCCCACGGCACGCCAGAGCAGCAGCAAAAATACATGCTGCCGATTTTGCAGGGTCGTTTTCTTGGCACGATGTGTTTGAGTGAGCCGCAAGCGGGCTCTTCCCTGGGCGATATCAAAACCATTGCCGTACCGCACGAAGACGGAACGTATCGGTTGAGTGGCGCGAAGATGTGGATTTCCGGCGGCGAGCATGAACTGTCGGAAAACATCATCCACATGGTGCTGGCGAAAATTCCCGGTGGCCCGGCCGGCGTCAAAGGCATTAGTCTTTTTATCGTGCCCAAGTATCTGATCAATGCCGATCACGGTTTGGGCGCACGCAATGACGTGCAGTTGGCCGGTGTCAACCACAAACTGGGCCAGCGCGGCATCGTCAATACCTTCCTGAAATTCGGTGAGCAGGACAACTGCGTCGGTTATCTGGTCGGTCCGGCACATCAGGGTTTGTCGCAGATGTTTCACATGATGAACGAAGCGCGCATCGGTGTGGGTGTCGGGGCGATCATGCTCGGCACGGCGGGTTATCTGCATAGTCTGGATTATGCAAAGGAACGCAGACAGGGTCGGCATCCGGAACAAAAAGATCCGGCGTCGCCACCGGTGGCATTGATCGAGCATGCTGATGTCCGCAGGATGTTGTTGCAGCAAAAAGCCTATACCGAAGGCGCCTTGGCGCTCGCGTTTTATTCGGCGCAATTGATCGACGTTCGCGACAATGATGCCGACGCAAACCTTGTGCGTGAAGCCGGGCTGCTGCTGGATCTGATCACGCCGATCCTGAAAGCCTGGAGTGGCGAATGGTGCTGCAAGGCCAATGATCTGGCGATCCAGATTCTTGGCGGTTACGGCTATACCCGCGAATATCCGGTCGAACAATATTACCGCGACAATCGCTTGAACCCGATACATGAAGGCGCCAACGGCATACAGGCACTCGATTTGCTCGGCAGAAAAGTGCTGATGGAAAACGGCGCTGCACTCGTGTTGTTGCAAAAAGCGATTGAAGACGACATTCAACTTGCACAAGCATCCGACAATCTGAAAAGCCATGCCGAAGAATTATCGGAAGCCCTGCGGTTGGCAGGGAAAACGACACAAGTTCTGACGGCGCGGATGCAGGCGGGTGAAGTGCGATTAAGTCTGGCCAATGCCGCCTACTATCTGACCATGATGGGGCATGTCTGCATTGCATGGATGTGGTTGAAGCAGGCCGTTGTCGCTAACCGGAGGTCGGAAACTGCCTCGGCCGAAAAAGATTTTTACCAGGGAAAGCTGCAGGCTTGCCGTTTCTTTTTCACCTATGAATTGCCCCAGATAAAAACGCAGGCGACGCTGCTGCAAAAAATGGACGACACCACACTCACCATGCCCGTGGAAGCATTTTGATGAACGACTCGAACCTCACCGTGGAACGCGATGGCCATATTTTATTGATGGGATTCAATCGCCCGGAAAAGCGTAATGCGTTTGACGTGGACACCTATCGTGCCCTCTCGGCAGCCTATGGCGAACTGGATCGTGATCCGGATCTGCGTGTGGGATTGTTGTTCGGTCATGGCGATCATTTCACCGCAGGTCTGGATTTGCCGCAATGGGCTCCGGTGTTGGCACAAGGGCGTTTGGCGGAGTTGCCCGAAGGCGGCATTGAACCGTTCGGACTGGATGAAACGAAACGCCTGACAAAGCCCCTGGTGATCGCGGCGCAAGGCGTCAGCTTTACCGTGGCGATGGAGTTGATGATGGCGGGCGATATTCGCGTGGCATCGCGCACGGCGCGATTTGCCCAGCTTGAAGTACAGCGCGGCTTCTTCCCCTGTGGCGGTGGAACGGTTCGTCTGATGCAGGAAATCGGCTGGGGTAACGCGATGCGTTATTTGTTGACTGGCGATGAATTCAGCGGAGAGGAAGCCTATCGCATGGGATTCGTGCAGACATTGACCGAACCTGGTGGGCAATTTGATGCGGCACTGAACATTGCCCGCACCATTGCGAATGCGGCTCCGCTTGGTGTGCAAGCGGCGCTGGCATCTTCACGGCTGGCGAGAATTCACGGCGATAAAATGGCACTCGAAGCCTTGATGCCGGCACTGCCAGCCATGATGCAGACCGAGGATATGCACGAAGCGATCAATGCCTTCCGGGAAAAACGCGCGCCGGTATTCAAAGGCACGTAATCGGCATAAGGTGTCGGGAACGGAGGATATATGGCGAAACGCTTGCGTAGCTTGAGTGGCCTGGATGCCGGATTTCTGTACCTGGAAAATGCCGGTACGCCGATGCATGTCGGCAGCGTCATGTTGATCGAAGTGCCAAAATCGCGATCCCGAAAACCTTACGATTTCAAATCCGAACTGATCACGCACCTGCAGGACCGTTTGCCACGAGCAGCCGCGTTGCGTCGGGTGCTCAAAGAAACGCCGCTGGATCTGGCCCATCCGATGTGGATCGAGACCGAAACCGTCGATTTGAAAAAACACGTCCTGAAAAAAACGTTGCCCGGAAACGGCGGCATGGCGAAATTGCATGCGCTTGCCGGAAAACTGCATGCCGCTTTGCTGGATCGAAAAATACCGATGTGGCAATTCGTCGTCATCGAAAACGTGGAGCCGGGCGTCATCGCCCTGTACTCCAAAGTGCATCATGCCTTGCTGGACGGGCAGGGCGGGGTTGCGTTGGCGCAGGTGTTGCTGGATGTCGAAGCAAAAGCACCGAAAAAATCCGCCGGCAGACAGGCAGCGGAAGCGCCCGCGATTTCCCGCGTACGCAAACGCGATGTCACGCAAACTGCCGTACGTTCGACGGTCAACCAATTTGCAAAATTACTACGGGCATTGCCGGGGACGCTGAAGCTGGCCGGCGAGATGGGCTCGCCGACCAAGCTGAAAAATTTGCGGGAAAGCATTTTGCTGGCACCACGCACCCCCTTCAATGGGCAAATAAGCGACACACGAAGTTTTGCGACGGTGTCCGTCCCGATTGATGACGTCAAGCGTGTTGCGCGCGGTTTCAATGTCAGTTTGAACGACGTGGTGATGGCCATGTGCGGAGGCGCCCTGCGCGGGTTGTTGAAAAACACGGCGCAACTGCCGAAGCAAAGTCTGATTGCCGCGATGCCGGTGTCCTTGCGTGAGAGCGGCAATACCGATGCCAACAATCAGGTGTCGATGGTGCAATGTTCGCTGGCGACCCACATCGCCGATCCGGTCGAGCGATTGCTGGCGATTCGCGATTCAACCGCACAAATCAAACAGCGGGTGGCGACGTTCAAGAACATGATTCCGACGGATTTCCCCGGACTGGCGGCACCGATCTGGGCCTCGGGACTGTCTCGGCTTTGGGCAAGCGGCCGCATTGCCGAACGTTTGCCGCCGTTGGCGAATGTCGCCATCTCCAATGTGCCCGGTCCGCCGATTCCGCTGTATCTAGCCGGCGCGAAATTGAGACATTACTATCCAGTATCCATAGTGACGCACGGTTTGGCTTTGAATATTACGGTACAAAGCTATGCCGGCTCGCTGGAATTCGGGATTACCGCCTGTGGTGACATCGTGCGGAAACCCGAGGCGCTGGCTGCTGCGCTTTTGCGATCCCTTACTGAATTAAACGAGATATTGCCAGAATGAAATCACCCTCCTCACGCCCGACAACGCATCAAACACTCAAATCGCCATCCTGGCTGTGCATGGCGTTGGAAGGTCGCGCGGTGATCGAGTGGAGTTCGTATTTGGCTTCGTGGCCAGTGTTGAAGAACGCCCCGAAAGGCGATGGACATCCCGTGTTGGTCTTGCCAGGTTTGGGAGCCGGTGACCGCAGTACCTATCCGATTCGTCGTTATCTGGATCGTATGGGTTATGCCGCCTACAAATGGGATCAGGGACTCAATTTCGGACCGCGTGAACATGTGATCAAGGGGCTGGTAGAAAAAGTCAGACAGATGCAATTCGAACACGACCAGAAAATCAGCATTGTCGGCTGGTCACTTGGGGGCGCCATGGCCAATGCCCTGGCATTGAGAATGCCCGAGCGGATTCGTTCGGTGGTCACGATGGGCTCGCCCCTGACGGGTCATCCGAAAGGTACCAATGCCTGGCGTGTTTTCGAATTGGTCAGCGGCTTTCGCCACGATGATCCGCGCCTGATGGAATTGGTCGCCGGACAACCGAGCGTGCCGACGACTTCAATCATGAGCAAGACCGACGGCATCGTGAATTGGCGCATGAGTTTGGCGCCTGACCACCATATGGCCGAGAACATCGAAGTCAGCGCCACGCATTTGGGCATGGGCGCCAATGCCGCCGTGTTATGGGCGATGGCTGACCGTCTTGCCCAGAAAGAAGGCGAGTGGAAACCTTTCGACAAAAAAGCGACGCCGTTTCACTCGTTATTTTTCCGCGACCCGCATCGGTTTCGTCTGGCGGATTTGATCGCGCCCTGATTTCAAAAAATGTCTTCAAGCACTAAAAAGGCCTTCGTTTTCAGCGAAGGCCTTTTTTTAATAGCGTTACGTGATGATGGTTATGCGGTGTAAACGTCCGCATACGGATCGTGTTCGCCGGAGCCACCTTCGGCCAGACGAATCTTCAAGGCCAGACCATCGCGGGAATCGGCTTTACGCAAGGCTTCTTCCAGTTCGATTTTGCCTTCCTTGTAGAAACGGAACAGGCACTGGTCGAAGGTTTGCATGCCTTCCTGCAAGCTCTTGTCCATCGCTTCCTTGATTTCATGCACTTCGCCGCGACGGATCAAATCGCGAATCATCGGGGTGTTGATCAAGACTTCGGTGGCGGGCAGGCGCTTGCCGTCTTTGCCTACAACCAGACGCAATGAGATGACCGCCTTCAAGTTCAGCGACAAGTTCATCAGGATGTTCTTGTGCGCCGACTCCGGGAAGAAGTTGAGAATGCGTTCCAGGGTCTGATCAGCATTGTTGGAGTGGAGCGTCGCGAGACACAAGTGACCGGTTTCAGCAAAGGCGATGGCCGATTCCATCGTGACCGCATCGAGGATTTCGCCGATCAGGATAACGTCGGGCGCTTCACGCATCGCGTTTTTCAGTGCGTTGTGGAAAGCGTGGGTATCAAGACCGACTTCGCGCTGGTTCACGATCGATTTTTTATGCCGATGCAGGAATTCGATCGGATCTTCGATTGTCAGAATGTGGCCGGTGTTGTTGGAATTGCGGTGATCGATCATTGCCGCCAGCGAAGTGGATTTACCCGAGCCGGTCGAGCCGACTACGAGTACCAGACCGCGGGACTCCATCACGATATCTTTCAGTACTTCCGGCAATTTCAACTGGTCGATGCTGGGGATTTCGCTCTTGATCGCACGAATCACCATGCCGACTTCGCCGCGTTGCTTGAAGCAGTTCACCCGGAAGCGGCCTGCTTCTTTCACGGCAATCGCCATATTGAATTCGAGGTCGCGCTCAAAGGTGGGAACCTGGCCCTCGTCCATCAGCG
>Ga0208882_1000581_pt1 | contig 16091 bp, 13 predicted proteins | sample LakWasMet14_LOW5_2_FD_183862 | JGI IMG/M metagenome (GOLD analysis project Ga0208882, IMG submission 183862) | Freshwater sediment methanotrophic microbial communities from Lake Washington under simulated oxygen tension - Sediment Metagenome... | ecosystem: Environmental > Aquatic > Freshwater >...
CGGTCTATAAACCCGACAATACCGTGTTGACCACGTGTTATATGTACCAATGGATCAGCACTAGCAGAGACTGCAATCTGCCTCTGTTGCCGGCCGATGGCACCTACACAATACTTGTCGACCCCGGCAGCTCCACGGCCTCGTTTGACCTGCTCTTGAGCGCCGACCTGACCGGCACCTTGACTGCCAACGGGGCCGTCCAGACATTTACCTCGAACCGGCTGGGGCAAAACGCCCGCTACACGTTCATCGGCTCGATGGGCCAAGGCTTGGGCCTGGGCATGTCAGCACTGACCACGTCACCGACGGGAGGTTCAGTCCAGCTGACTATTTATAATCCCGACAATACCGTGTTGACCACGTGTTATATGTACCAATGGATCAGCACTAGCAGAGACTGCAATCTGCCTCTGTTGCCGGCCGATGGCACCTACACAATACTTGTCGACCCCGGTAGCTCCACGGCCTCGGTCGACCTGCTTTTGAGCGCCGACCTGACCGGTACTTTGACTGCCGACACAGGCGCCCAGACCTATGCCTCGACCCGGCTGGGCCAGAATGCCCGCTATACGTTCACCGGCACGATCGGCCAAAGCTTGGGCCTGGGCATGTCGACGCTGACCACCTCGTCAGCCTATGGTTCGGTCAAGCTGACGATCTATAACCCCGACAATACCGTGTTGACCACGTGTTATATGTACATGAGCAGTACCCGAGACTGCAATCTGCCTCTGCTGCCGGCTTCCGGCACCTACCTGATCTTCGTCGATCCCGGCAGCTCCACGGCTTCGTTCGACCTGCTTTTGAGCAACAACCTGAGCGGCACTTTGACGGCCGACGCAGACGCCCAGATCTATACCTCGACCCGGCTAGGTCAGAACGGGCGCTACACGTTCACCGGCACGATCGGCCAAAGCTTGGGCCTGGGCATGCCGACGCTGACCACCTCGTCGGCCTATGGTTCGGTCAAGCTGACGATCTATAACCCCGACAATACCGTGTTGACCACGTGTTATATGTACGAGGGGATCAGCAGTAGCAGAGACTGCAATCTGCCCCTGCTGCCGGCTGACGGCACCTATCTGATCTTCGTCGATCCCGGCAGTTCCACGGCCTCGTTCGACCTGCTCCTGAGCAACGATCTGACTGGCACATGGACCGTAGACGGGGCGGCGCAGACCTTTTTCTCAACCCGGCTAGGTCAGAACGCCCGCTACACGTTCACCGGTACGATCGGCCAAGGCTTGGGCGTGGGCCTGTCGGCATTTACCACCTCGCCGGTCGGAGGTTCGGTCAAGCTGACTTTTTATAAGCCCGATAATACTGTGTTGACTACGTGTTATATGTACTCATCGATCAGCACTAGCAGAAATTGCAGTCTCCCTTTTCTGCCGGCCGATGGCACCTATACAGTCATCGCCGACCCCGGCAGCTCCACGGCCTCGTTCGGTCTGTTTATGAGCTCTGATATAACCGGCACGCTGACCTTAGGCGGAAACGCGCAAGCTTTTAGTACTGATCGACTTGGCCAGAATGCCCGCTACGCCTTCAGTGGCACGGCAGGGCAGAACCTGAGCCTGTTGTTTAGCGGTGATACCTTTCCAGGGTGGACTTCCGTTTATGTCTACAAGCCTGATGGTTCCTACTGGTCGAATACGAGCGTGTACTACAGCGGTAGCGGTCCGGCGGGCACAGGTACGTGGAACTTAACCAATCTGCCGGCAACAGGCACTTACACGGTGTTCGTGTCCTCGTCAGGAGGCACTCCCGGCGCCATCAGCTTACAAATTCCCTAACCGATGGCCACTCCTTCTAATAACTTTAATTGTGACGCGCTCGTAATGACCGAGAGTCAAGGACTATGGATATGACCCCGATGCAGGCTTTCTTTAAAAACTCCATTCAGGCTGTTCGTCGGCTAAACCGGATGGGTCTTATACTCATAGTGAGCTTTGGTATGCTGATCACGGGGTTGGCCGTCGCCAGCAATCAAACTGATGGCCCCCTTGTCCAACACGGTCCAACGACGACGCTGACATTGCCCGTGTCTGCGCAAGCTCATAGCCAAGGCGTTACGGCGACCTTACTACCCACGGGCCAGTGGCTGTTATTGGGCGGTCAGCACGACTCTCATTCAGCACCCGTACCTGACGCCCGGCTTTATGATCCGGCCAGTCAACAAATCACTCCGTTGCCTTCAGGCCTTGCCACGGCCAAGGCTTATCACACTGCTACGTTACTGCCTGATGGTAATGTGCTGGTTTTCGGCGGTTCTGACAAGGCCGGCACCGTGGTTGAGACGGCAGAATACTTCAACCCGACTACCGCCTCCTCTTCGGCCGCGACCTTAACATTGCCGGCACGCACTCAACATCGCGCGAGCTTGCTGGTTGACGGGCGTGTACTTATTACCGGTGGCGTCGATGCCCACGGCGAGGTGCTTGATGAGGCCGTTTTGATCGATCCGCGCGGCAATACGGTGGAGTCCGTATCATTCAAACTCAATACGGCCCGATTCAACCACTTATCGACGTTATTGCCGCATCATGAAGTGCTGATTTGGGGCGGTGTCGGCAAAGACGGTTCGCCGCTCAGCCAGGCTGAACTTTACCAGCCTGGGCAATCCTCTTTTCTAATCTATGATGCTTCTGCCGCCGAGAAACGCCTCGCTGAGCTCAGCGATCCTAGCCGACCTGTCCTGCTTGATAGCGAGCCAAAAGAAGGCGCTATAGACGTGGCTGCGGGACAGCTGCTTTCGTTTCGCTTCTCGAAACCGTTGAAAGTCACCAGTGTAAACGCCCAAACGGTCGTGCTCATGGGACCCAACGGTCCGGTGCCGAGTACGGTAACGCCTACGGAAGGAGGGCTGGTAGTGTTCGTAGTGCCCCGTCAGGAGTTATTGCCCGGCGCCAATTACACTTTGCTCATGCAAGGGGCCGTTGACCCCAGTGATCAGCCGTTGTCTTTCCTGTCGATGGGTTTTTCCACGAAGGCTTTGAACAGTACCGCCACTAGTCAGCCGGGAAACCATGAGGCCACGAGCACGTCTTTGACTGCTGGCACTACCAACACCAACGCTGGCGATACTGCCCATGCTACCAGCACCTCGACCGCATCCGTTAACAGTACCGCCAGCCTTCGCATAGTAGCCGGCGCCAAAGCGAACGCGCAAGTCGCGGCCGATAGCGATGATGAAGTTTGGGTTCCAGGCACCCAACATCGCGAAGGCAACTGGCGCTCGGGGCGCCCCCTACCGGAGTCCGCCGCTGAGCTGCTGGATAACGAAGCCTCTGTACGCCACAAGATTAAGGCCATGCGTGCACGGCTGCCGCAAGATAAACAAAAACAGGCTCGCACCCTGTCTAAAGCCTCTATATCGGACAACACTACCGGCGTGGCCGGCACCGTGTTACGCTTGAACGATCAGCCTCTGGCCGATGTCACCGTGACGATCGGCACGCAGTCAGTTCATACCGACAACCAGGGGCACTTTGAGTTGACCGGCATTACCCCTGGCCACTATGAAATGGTGGTCGACGGGTCTACCGCCAATCGCCCCCATCATGAGTATCTTCAGTTCATAATGGGCGTTGATGTGCAGAGTGATGGCCTGACCGAACTCAGCCATTATCTTTATATGCCCCGTATCCGGGCCGAAGACTGGGTGGATCTGCCTTCGCCGACAGAAATTGCAACGGTTGTGATCCATCCGGCCATGCCGGGTTTGGAAATCCACATTCCGAAAGGCACGGTATTTCGTGATCGGCAAGGCAAAAATGTCTCTCGTATCGCCGTAGTGCCGGTACCTCTGGATCGAGCGCCTTACCCTATGCCCGATGCCTTTCCGAGCTATTTCATGTTGCATCCGGGCGGCGCCATTATACAAGGGACAGGACCCGAGGCTGCGCAAGGCATTCGTATCATCTATCCGAACAATACCCAAGCTACGCCGGGTAGCCAGCAACATTTATGGGTCTATGATCCGCGCAGCAATGGCTGGATGATCTATGGCCACGCCACGGTGTCAGCCGATGGCCGGCAAGTGATCCCTGATGCCGGCGTGGGATTGCACGAACACATGGGCGCGGGCCATAGTGCACCCAGTGGAGCTCCAGGGCCTCAGCCACCCACACCGCCGGATCCATGCGACAAAAATATGGCCGGTGATCCAGTCGAATGTTCTACCGGCCTGTTTTTCCATCAACGTACTGATGTGTTTTTACCGGATGATATCCCCATTGAAATTCAACGCAGCTATCGGCCGGGGGATACCGTGGTCAGGCAGTTCGGGAAAGGTACCAACCATACCTACGGGATGTATTTGCGCGCTCCGAACGCCAACTATTCACAAATCGATCTCATGCTTCCGGACGGTCGTAAGTTTGAGTTTCCGTTCATCAGCGGCACCAATTTGCATACCGATTACGTGTGGGAACACACTGCCACATCCGGCCCATTTTACCGCGCGCGTATCAAAGCCGCTGTCGGTAATAGTGGTTTCAGTAGTGAAACTTGGGATCTGCATTTGCAGGATGGGACGGTCTATGTCTTCACTATGAACGGCCGGCTGATCAAGATTACCGACCGGAACGGCAATACGCTGACGTTCACCAACTATGGTGGACAGTTATTGCGGATCACTTCCAGCAGCGGCCGGACGCTGGATTTTACCTATGACTACTTAAATCGGATTACCCGACTTAAAGACATACTCGGGCGGACCTGGACGTATGCTTACAATGCGGCCGGCTTTTTGCAAAAAGCCACGTACCCTGACGGTACCTTTGAGGAATATACCTATGACGCGGCCGGACGGATGCTGACCGTCAAGGATCGCCGCGGCACTCTCATGGTCACCAACGAGTACGATAGCAATGGCCGTGTGAGCAGGCAAACGCTGGCCGATGGGGGCATCTTTGCCTTCGCGTACACCCTGGATGCCAACGGCAAAGTCACGCAAACCGACATCACCGATCCGCGTGGAACTACTGAGCGAAAGCAGTTTAACGCGATGGGTTATCTGACTAGCCGAACCGCTGCGCTGGGAAAACCCGAGCAGCAGACCATCACCTATACCCGCAATGTGATCAGGAGTGAGATATTTGAGAGTAATACTGTGAGATAAATGAAATGAAACGAAATAAAACAGAACAAAACGAAACGTAAAAAATAAATTAAGTTACGCATAGCGAAAATAAAAAAAAGTCGAAAAACTAAAAGTCTAAATGGCGGCCAATAATGTTGAGAATTTCGACGGCGTCGTCATCGGAAACACCTAAAAACGGTCGGGCTGGAATATCGCCCCAAAGATTGGGGAACTCTGATTTAGTGCCACCGAATTGCATCATGGCGGCATACTTCATTGGGCTGCCAATAGCCAAGCCTTCATTGCCAAATAGCTTATAATGGATGGTATTGCCAAGGGTGCCATGATCAGTCAGAGGTATCCCGCTCCTATCCGCTTTACGATCATAGGTAACGTCGCTATTCGCTTCCCACATCACGCCGTCAGGGCCGGTGTACGTTTCAAAACGTTTCTTGGTGGATTCGGTCATGTTCTCGCCGATCTTCCTCAAGGCTGGGGATATATTGCCAGTCTTCTGCTGTAATTTACGCAGGGCTTTCTGTATATCTCCATCATCTATTTCAAATTCGATCATTGGTAAAAATATCCTAAAAATGATGTAGTTTAGATTTATAAAAACCGCGACGGTCGCAGGTTTTAATTTCTTTAAATTATATAACTATTTGTAATCATTCATAAATAAAAATAAAAAAACCGCGATAATTCGCGTATTTCTGCGACCGTCGCAGAAATACGCGAATTAAACTCAGTTGACGATAATACAATAGCCACGTCCTCATAAGAAAAAATCGCAAAAGTGGAAACCGTTTCCACTTTTAAAATTATAATAATAACTATAAATCATACACTTATGAATTAAAAAAGTGGAAACGGTTTCCACTTTTGCTGACAGTCGGCAAAAAAACTTATGGAAAATTCAATAAAACCCGAAACCGTTACGCCTTTTCAAATTATAATAAAACTATAAATCATGTACTTATAAATTAAAAAGGCGAAACCGGTTTCGGTTTTTAAGGTATCAGAACAACAAAAAAACTGCTGACGCGTCAGCAATCGTGAATCTAAAACTGCTAACTTTTTCCGACAGTCGTAGATATTAAGCCGCCTTAATTATTGCTAATATCAATAAAAATAATAAGTTGCAAAAAATAGAAGTTTAAAAATATCCGACGCCGTCGGATATTTTTAATAATTGCGCTGCACTATCAGCATTAAACTCAAATCCTGCGACGTCGCAGGATTTGAGTTCTTAAAAGTAAATCAAACTGCTAAATTACCCAATTTGGGTAATTTGGCAGAGCATCGTTAACAACTGGGTTGCTGGAAGTTCAAAAAACGAAGTCGTCTACGCTTTTAATTGTATTATCTAAAAGGTTAGTTTGAGCTTACGGAAAAGTTGTAATGGTTACCGAAAATGAAAAGCGTAAAATTAAAATTATGGAATATAAAACAAACGCTTGAGTTTTTCTATTATGAAAAAAGTGGTAATCGTTACAAGTTTTCAGCTCTATCATTTGAACGCTTCGCGAGATGCTGAATAAACCTATCAGCAATTCTCTAAAGTGGCGACGGTCGCCGGTTTTATGTTTATGCATAAAATGCAACTATATGTATTTTAAATGTTAATTTATTTACTTACTGTTTTTTTTGGCGACGGTCGCCAATAATTTTAAAATAGAGTCAATACTTCTATTGACACCTTAACATGCTTCGCCTAAGCTTATCATAACCTCGCAAAAAACGAGGGGACAGGCTCTCAACCTGTAAAACAAGGCTACCAAGGCCACTAAAACAGTGGTTTTTTTGTGCCCATCAAAAACATAATCGGCATTATGCTGTTTTGATTCTGTTATGGCGGGCTGTGTAGGGCGGCCCCTAAAAAGGTCGGCCGGTTCCTTGACCGGTGTTGAGAACCCGATACAGTCCGTCACCCAATAATTCTCAATATTAGGCGGCGGTTTATACCTACTTCAAGGAGTCCCGCCATGCGTAATAACACCATCATTCCAGCTATTAAAGCCCCAGTCGTAAGCCCCGTTTTAACTCTTGTTAATCCTAACCGTAGCCCGTCATCGATTTACCCAAAATCAAGTAAGCCCTGGGGATTTTACCCCGCTACTTATCCTCTTGGACTGCACACGAAAGCTTCGCAATCGTCATTTAAAATGAAGGCGAGGGTAATCTCAAAAAGTTCGACTTCTACCCTTTTCATTGCAATGATGAATACGGTTAAGATACGCCGTAATATCCTGCTGACGTTAGACTGTGCCCAGCCTATCGGCGCATTTGACAGGTTAATTCTGTCAGTGGTTCAAGCGGACCATCCAGACACCACGAAAGACCAATTAAGACGCGAACTTGATTATCTTGGGGAACGTGATCTGATTAAAGTAGAGCATAGACAGGACGGTCGGCTTTTTTGTAAACGTATTTGATCAAGCATAACCAGAAAAACAGCGTCTAAGCCGTTTTTAGTAATTAACGCAGCCCTGACTATAGAAAAAACATATCTATCGATCTCATGCCTCATAAATGCTTTATGGGGCATGACGGGGGATAATTACTAGCCGCTATTTCATCCGGTAGGCCACTAAAACCAATACGGGGTTATCTTATTTCTCATGGCAAAATAATATTTATCTATAAGAAATAGTCATATCATCGTTGCCCCTCCCTTCCGAATCTATTCGGATACTTCCGAAGCTCTTCGGGTGCAAAAATGGACCATCCTTAATTTCTAACGAAGCGTCCATGAATCCCGAATTATTGCGAAATATAGAGCGTTCACTTTGGCCCGATTTGATTAAAAACATTGCCGAAATTATTGGCGATGAAGCCGCTTTAAATCTGTTCGTGCGCTTTGCCGGACGGCATTTAAACGTACCTCAAAAAGCAATAGCCGGCCATGTGATTGAGGAGACCATCGGTCGAGAAGCGTTCGTACTGCTGGCAAAACATTATGGTAGAGAAAATCTAAAAATACCCGGTGGATATAGTCTGCTGATCCAAGACCGGAACCTTAAAATTGCTCATGATTTTTATAAAAACGGCGTGAAGATATGCGATTTAGTAACTCAATATCATTTATCTGATCGACAGATTTCAAGCATTGTTAATAAAACAAAGATATAACGCAACGCACTGTTTTATCTATGTTGTTCAGCATGTAAGCCCTTAACTTAAAATTATTCCTAAAGGAAAAACCATGGCACTGACCAAAGACCGAAATACACCCTTACGAGACGGTAATGATGTCGTCCATCCGGTAGGCGCAGCTAAGAAGATTTACGCGGGTTCTCTTGTTGTTCTGAATGCGACCGGTTACTCGGAACCCGGCTCAACGGCTACGACTTTAACCGCCGTAGGCCGTGCCGAGGAGCAAGTCGACAATAGCGCAGGCGCTGACGGCGCGTTAAGCATCACGGTGCGGCGCGGTATATTCCGCTTTGCCAACCATGTCGATGCGGTCACACGCACGGAAATCGGCAAATCTTGTTACATCGTAGATGACCAAACCGTTGCCAAGACTGACGGCACCGGCACGCGTTCGGTGGCCGGTAAGGTCATCGATTTAGACAGCAGCGGCGTCTGGGTGGAGGTCGGCTAATGGACGGTACTCAAACGCAACCTCGTATCGGTTCCTGTGTCGGAAGCATTGCCCTGGCGTTGGCCGCCACCGCTAATGAACACCAAGCAGAACAATGGATACACCTGATGCCGTCCGGCGAGTTTAGCGGACGCGACGGGCGCGGGCCGTGGGCGATGCACAATGCCGACGCAGTGATTGCGGCGTCCGCTGCTTTTGCCGGTAAAAAGCCGATTCCGGTGGATTATGACCATCAAATTGATATGGCCGTTAAAAACGGTCAACCGGCTCCGGCGGCTGGGTGGATCAAGCAATTGCAATCAAGGGCCGATGGCCTTTGGGGGTTGGTCGAGTGGACGGCGAAAGCCAACGCCCATTTAGACGCCAAGGAATTCCGCTATATCAGTCCGGTCTTTAATCATACGCCCAGCGGCGAGGTGACGCGGGTATTACGGGCCGCTCTGACCAATAACCCCGCCCTGGAATTAACCGCCTTAGCCAGTGCACAAGGAGCCGATATGCAAGCCCAAGACCCTCTGGTTGAATTACGTAGCCTGTTAGGGACGGCCGGTGATGCCGACATGACCGCTATTATTCAGGCGGTGCGTGATTTAATAGAGCCGCCCGCCACTACCCAGCCAGAGGCTAAGCAGCTTTTTTCCGTGGGCGACATGGAGGCAGTGAAAGCCAGTACCGCGATGGCATTTCAACAGCAGGCGGAAGAAACCGCGATGGCAACGGCCGTCGATCTAGCGGTTATACAAGGTCACATTCTGCCGCATCATAAAGAAATCGCTTTGACGTTATGCCATAACGATAAAGGCAAGTTCGAGCAATTTGTTTCGACCGTATCGCCCTTTTTAAAAGGGATACGGGGCATGCAAACAGGCGGTATTGCGCCGGATCTTATAGATACAAACGAGCGCCCAGCGCATCTTGATGAGACGGCGAAGGCTGTCTGTCATGCTCTGGGCCATACCAAAGAAGAATTCATTCAATTAGGAGTTACCCATGATAATTAACGCTGCCAGCATAGCCTCTCTGTTTCAAGGCTACAATGCTTCTTTCAATAAGGGCGTTCTAGCTGCGCCCAGTCTCTATAAAGAAGTCGCGATGGTGGTTCCAAGTACTACCTCGGAAACAAACTACGCTTGGTTAGGGCAGTTCCCGAAATTGAGGGAGTGGGTAGGCGACCGGGTCTTTAAAAATCTGGAAGCCTACAGCTATACGGTAAAAAATAAGCTATACGAAAGTACTGTTAAGGTTAAACGTACTGATGTAGAAGATGATCAGTATGGTGTTTATGGGCCTTTAATGGAAGAAATGGGCCGCGCCGCAGGCGATCATCCCGACGAACTGATATTTGCCTTGCTGTCTCTAGGATTCAGTACCCCTTGTTACGATGGGCAATTCTTTTTTGACACCGATCATCCGCTCGGCGATGAAGGCGAAACCAGTGTTTCCAATATGCAGGCGGGCGCGGGTTCGCCGTGGTTCTTGCTGGACACTAGCCGGGCGATTAAGCCGCTATTGTTTCAACCGCGTCTTCCCTATAACTTGCAAAGTTTAACGGCCGAGACTGATGAAAATGTCTTTACTCGGGATGAGTATTTATATGGCGTTAGAGGGCGTGGTAATGCGGGTTTTGGTTTATGGCAGTTGGCTTTCGGCTCCAAGTCGACCTTAGACGCGACCAATTACACCAGCGCACGCAGTGCGATGCAGGCGTTTAAAAGCGATGAAGGACGCCCTTTAGGGGTCGTGCCGACTAAGTTAGTAGTCGGCCCTTCATTGGAGCAAGTTGGCCGTAAGCTGGTTAATAATCAGTTGGTTGCCGAGGAAGGCGTAGCGGTCAGCAATGAATGGGCTGGAAGTGTTGAGCTGGTCGTGGTGCCCTGGCTGGTTTAAGGCTCACCATGGCGGGATGGCGTTTTCATATCAATGGCGCTCAATCCCGCCTTGCTTGGTTCAATAATCAACCGTTAAGCCGATTTTTAATCGAGCAGGATATCAACAAGGTGATTATCGGCATTGTGCCAAACCATCCGGGCGCGATGCGGAGCAGCCCGTCATTGATGCGATCGCAAACTCGCTGAACCAGGTTTTAAAAAATTTTGTCAGCCAGACTATTAAAGTTGATGTCGACGTGCGAAACGGCAACATTGTGGCCGAGGTGAATAAGGCCAATAGCCAGCAAGCAAGACGCAACTGATGAGGGCCGAAACCTGGGTTGGGATATGCTTGGCTGCGCTAAATTCCGCTGTGTTAAGCGGATATTTAGGCTTACGTAGAACTACTTAAGTATTTAAACTTAGGTAGTTCTACGTAAGTAATTTCACATAGTGCAATTAAGTGTATTATCGTGTAAGGCGCGCCGCCCTCAAATATCTCACTAAATCTGTTTCAAATATCGCGCACCGCATCAGCAATGCCGCCAATTTTGTGACAATGGCAACCGATGCCTTAGGCCGCATGACGGCGTATCAATACGATGCCCAAGGCAATAACACCCAGGTCACTAAGCTGTACGGCACACCGAGTGTTGTGAGCTGGAACTACACCTATGAGCCGGTTTACCAACAGTTGCAAACTTCCACCGATCCGTTGGGCCATATCACCACGCTAAGCTATGATGCTCAAGGCAATGTCACCCGCCTGCAGGATCCGCTGGGCAACTCTATGGATATGACTTACGATGGCTCGGGGCGAAGGCTGACAGTCACCCGCTACGATGGCAGCACGCCGCTGACGACGACGTTCGGTTATGATGGCTCCGATCTTGTGTCGGTGCGCGACCCTCTGAACCGGCTGACGGAGCTGTTCCCTGATGCGGTCGGCCGGATCGTGAACACCAAAGACCCGTTGGGTCGCTTCACGCACCTAGCTTATGATGACCTGAACCGGGTCATTCAAACAACCGATGCGCAGGGTCAGTCAGAAAGCTGGGGCTACGATGGCAATGGCAACCGGATAGCTTTCACCGATGCTAAAAACCAGGTGACCGCTTTCAGTTACGATCCTCGCAACCGGTTGAAGAGCAAACAGGATGCTCTGCTCAAGACCGAAACCTACGACTACGATCTGGGTGGCAACCCGATCTTCATCACCGACCGCCGTGGACTGGTCACCGGCCACGTCTATGATGCCTTGGACCGACGCATTCAAACCGGTTTTGGCGCAACCTCGACCCTGACGCCGTCCTATACCAGCACCATCGCCTACACCTATGATGCCGCTAACCGACTAATCGCCGCGCAAGATTCCGCTAACGGCATCATCACCCGGAGCTACGATGACCGTTTCGATACCGTCGCGCAGGAAGTGAGCCCGCAAGGCACCGTGGATTACACTTACTCGGCCGATGGCCAGCGTCAGAGCCTGACGCCTTCCGGCGGCAGCACGCTCACGTATGCGTATGACGGCGCCCATCGCTTGACCGAGATCATGCAGGCGGCAGGTCTGGGCGGAGCCGTCCCTACCACTGCGCAAACCGTGGGCTTGACCCACGACACTGCCAACCGGCCCATCGGCGTCAGCTTGCCCAATGGCATCACCCTGACCTACGGCTATGATGCCGCCAGCCAGTTGAGCGCCATCACGTATAAAAAAGCCGACGGCACAACCATTGGCGATTTGACCTACACCTATAACGCGGTTGGTAACCGCATCGCTACCGGCGGCAGCCTGGCCCGCACCGGCCTGCCTTCCGCGATCGCCACGACGCAATACGATGTGAACAACCGTTTGCTCGGCCGCGATGGGGCCGCCCTAAGCTATGACGACAACGGCAACCTGACGAATGATGGTACCCGCACGTATACCTGGAACGAGCGCAACCAGCTCGCCAGCATCAGCGGTACAGACACCGCCAGCTACAGTTACGATGCCTTCGGCAGGCGCAGTACCGCAGCGATCAATGGCCAGACTACCAGCACTCTGTATGACGGCTGGAACCCTATACAACTGCAAGCCGGCGGCGTGGCCGTGGAGAATAGGCTCACCGGCTTGGGGCTGGACGCCAATTTCGCCCGCACCCGGAGCGGTGTGACCGAAAGTTATCTGAGCGATGCCCTGGGCTCGACCTTGGAACTGCGCAATGCCGCGCAGAACCAGACCGTGGAATATACCTATGACCCTTATGGCAATACCGCGAGCTCTGTCGCCAGCACTAATGGCATAAAATACACAGGACGTGAGCAGGATCTGGAGGATTTATATTATTATAGGAACCGCTATTACAAGCCGTCAGCTGGCAGGTTTATTTCCGAGGATCCGATTGGCTTGGCGGGCGGAAGTAATGTTTATGCTTATGTTTTAAATAGTCCTCTCAAATATATTGATCCGCTTGGTTTTGATACCACTGTAATTATTACTCGTGACTATGGTATAGGCTCTCATGCTGCTGTTCATACTGACCGAGGATCATATGGCGAACCGTCTTTATATGATCCAGCAGGCTCATATCTAGATGGTCAAAGAGGTTCTGGTGATTTACTTTCAGGAGACCAGGCCAATTTACAGGCCTATATTAATTACCAGAAATCGACTGGAAGCTCCGTAGAAACATATAGGTTTCCTACTACTCCAGGTCAAGAGGGAGATATTACAAGAAATGCAGAAAGACAAGGCGGTGCTAGTCCGGGATTTTGTTCGGTAGCAACTTCCGGTGCATTAAATGGCGTTCCTCCCTTTAATAATCTGGGGTTGCAACCATTACCTGGTGATTTGGCCGGAGCACTTGCAAATACACCAGGTGTAACAGTAGGTGGAAAATAAAAAATGAAATTTGGCGAATACAAATGGACCAAAAAAGCTTTGTTTGTGGCAGGTATCTGTATAACTTTGTCACTAGTCGCTATGGCCGGCTACGATCTTTTGTGTTTTATGCCATATCGTTCAGATATGAAGCAGCTGTTATCTGAGGCTGATCCGGAAAATCGGCATCCGCCTCAGATAGTTTCTAACCTTATCGATGTTTCTAACCAGAACGGAGCAACTGTAGCAGCGAGCGTAGCTCACAAGTTATTAACTAGATATACAAAAGCATCACAACATAGGATGATTATTTGGCATATTAATTATTTGTTGTGGAACTGGTTAGTTTATTTACATTTATCTAAAGAAGAATTATATGCCTATTATTGTTTACTTAGTTTCAATGGGCAGGATTATGGAGCCAATGAATTATCAAATCGCCTTTTTGATAAACCATTAAGCCAACTCAATGAACAAGAGGCCGCCACAGTTGTTGCAACTCTTGTATTTCCCTCTCATTCTTTACATAGCAAAGAAACCATTAAAAAATACCAAAATGATCTTCTTACTAAATTGGCAGCTTCAGGTAGAGGGCATTAATACTTATGCCTATGTTAAAAGCCGTTTACGATCTTTTACATTCCCTGATAATAGGGATGAGAAAAGAATATCCCTGCGACATCAGTCGGAGCCAATTTGAGCAAATCAGAGCATTGCTGGAAGGCGTTAGGAAAAAGTACCAAACTAAGAAGGGTACACACTGCACACCTTTTCTTGCTATGGCGGATCACTTGCCATGTTCCGCTTGTGACTGACGGTAAAGCCGCTGGCCTTGCGTTTGACGTAGCCAGAGAGCTAGCAGTTGAATCCCAGCTTGATCTTAATTTTCCTGATAGTTACAACGTAATAAATTTAGGACATACTAATCTGTTTAAAACGCGAAAGCCATGTTGGGTTAACATGCACATAAAATCATCGTTCTATTTATGCGACATCAATTAAATGTGACTGTTTAATATTAAGAACTTATCCATAAATAACGTTGCTCTTATTTTGCCGCTTGATTTTTCGTAAGACGATGACGGAAGCGGCCAGCATGAGCAAGCCGAGATAACTCCGCTCCATTTTTTCATACCGTACCAAGAGTTTTCTAAACCGGTTAAACCAGGCGTGGCAAACCTCAACAACCCACCGCCTTGCCTTAAAGTCGGGGTTCTTGTCTTTTTCTTCAATCTCTTCACCACGCGGCCGGACATGGGGAATATAACCTCTTTCTTCAATCTCGCGCTGAGCGGTTTCGCCGACATAACCGGCATCAAGGCAAAGGTTTTGTTTGGCCGCGTCCTCACTGGGACGATCGATGATCACGCCATCCAACGTGGCAGCGAGTAGCTTGACGTCATGGGTGTTCGCCCCACTGATGACAATCGACAACGGAAGGCCCTTCTCATCGGCTAGCAAGCTTCTTTTGCTACCTTTTTTTTCCGCGATCCGTAGGATTTCTTCCTACCGATTCTAGCGCTAACGGTGCTTTGATCATCGTCCCGTCAAGGCTTTGCCACTCCCAGGCAATCCCTTCCAGCTCATCATATTCCAACAGACTGGCCCGCCAGAGTTGTTCAAACACCCCCATCGCTTGCCATTCAAGAAAATACTTGTGGATCGAGCTGCTACTGCCGTATTCGCTTTTAGGGACGGCTTTCCATTGGCATCCTGTTCGTAACACATAGAGAATACCTTCAAATACTTTTCGCGGATCTTGACGTTTTCTGCCACCGCCTGATTTTCGTTTATAGGGCTTATCGGGATCCCTTTGCCGCTCGGGAATCCATGGTTCCACTCGCGCCCAAAAATCATCCGAAACTTTCCAGCTTTGTAGTCTTTTCAATGAACTGCAACCTCTATCAAAATGACGTAGCGCAATTCTTTCATAACGCGTAGGAATTTATCAAGTTATTTGCGGATAAGCTCTAAGTACCTGAATATAAGTTTCCAGCTAGGGTTCAAAGCTGGAGTGCAGGCTTTGCCTGCTTTGCAAGCGGAGCTTGCACTCCAAGGCGACGCCGGTTAAATCAAGGGTATGAAGATTTGCATCTTCGGCAAGCGCCAGCAGCGGTTGGGTATCGTGCATGTATTAATCCTGGGAAAACCAAATATCGCCGTAAAAGGCGGAAACTTGCCCGCCGCCATTATCAGTATCGGTCATCAGCGCCACTGCATCGATAAACCGAAAATCTTCGCCAAGCAACTTTTGCAGGTCGGCGCGGACATTGCGCTTTTCGCTGTACCAGACGTTCAGCGCCGCTTCCGGGCCGCGCACTGCCATCATCATCGCATGGTCGCCAGCAAAGGCATTAGGCCAGACTTTATCTTTTGATGTATTGCTCGCCCAGACATAATTAATTGCCTTGGTCTGCCAAAACGCCAGACCGCCCTTGACCACGACATAAATACGGGCGGCATAATCGTCACCGGCCTTACTCTGTTCATTCAGTCCGCTCAAGCGATTGGCAATGCGCCAGGACCAATTCATGAACGGCGTTTTCTCGAGATCGATGCGCTGTTCCTTGAATAATCCTGAAGCTGCGGCTTGGCTGTCGGCTTTTAGCGCCACGACGCCATCCAGGGTTTGCAACTGGTAACGGGTTTCGCCTTTAAAACGCT
>Ga0208882_1000587_pt1 | contig 15917 bp, 11 predicted proteins | sample LakWasMet14_LOW5_2_FD_183862 | JGI IMG/M metagenome (GOLD analysis project Ga0208882, IMG submission 183862) | Freshwater sediment methanotrophic microbial communities from Lake Washington under simulated oxygen tension - Sediment Metagenome... | ecosystem: Environmental > Aquatic > Freshwater >...
GTGCAGCGCGGAAAGCCAGGTGGCCGCCGATACAGAAGCCCATGGCGCCGATGTTGCCGTTGTACCAGGCTTGTTTTTTAGTGAAAGCGATCATCGCTGCGTTGTCTGTGTCGTAGCCTTGAACGTCTTTTGCTGATTTGTCTGCATTGCCTTTGTCGCGGCCTGCATCGTCATAGCCTAAAACAGTGCCGATCGGGTTCAGTTCGTGGAACACTTCAGGCACCAGTACTGCGTAGCCGTGGCTTGCCATGATTTTAGCTGCACGCTCAATTGGGCCGGTTTGCTGGAAAATTTCAGAGTAAAACAGAATGGTCGGGTATTTGCCATCGCCAACCGGGCGGTGGATAAATGTGCGCATCACACCGGTAGGTGTGTCGAGGTCTGCAATGTGGCTTTGAATGTTCATGATCAGTTTTCCGGATTGTGTTTCAAATAAACTAAATTTTCGATATTGTACAACGAGGTAGGTGCTTTTTTGGCTGATATGCCAAGGTGTCCTTAAATAATCTATATAAGGTTTGCTAAGTGCCCCACTATTTTCGTAAAATGTTGTTTTGAAATCTGTTTCTATGTCATTGCGGTTTCACGCAGCCACATGATGGTTTGAAGTCGCATTGCATATATTCTTGGCTTAATTCACTACACATAAACCATGTTAATCACGATCAATGGCAAACCCCGCAGTTTTGAAGCTGCTAACCTTTCCGTAGCCGAACTTGTGCAACACCTTGAGTTGGTCGGCAAGCGACTGGCGATAGAGCGCAACGGCGAAATCGTGCCGCGCAGCCAGTTTGATGCTACCCCGTTAGCAGATGGCGATAAGCTGGAGATTGTAGGCGCGGTCGGTGGCGGTTAAATAGCCCCCAGTATTCATTACAGTTGCAAATCAAAGGAATTCGAATTGTCAGATTTATTAAAAATTGCAGATAAAACCTACAACTCACGTTTGCTGGTAGGTACCGGTAAATATAAAGACTTTACCGAAACACGCGCGGCAATCGATGCCAGCGGTGCGGAAATTATCACGGTGGCGATCCGCCGTACCAATATCGGCCAGAATGCCGGTGAACCTTCTCTGCTGGACTTTTTGCCGCCGGAAGAATTCACCTATCTGCCAAATACCGCGGGTTGTTATTCAGCAGATGATGCAGTGCGTACTTTGCGTCTGGCACGCGAACTGCTGGATGGCCACAAGCTGGTTAAATTGGAAGTGCTGGGTGACCCGAACACCTTATACCCGAACATGATTGAAACCCTTGCTGCCGCTAAAACACTGGTGAAAGATGGCTTTGATGTCATGGTGTATTGCTCAGATGACCCGATTATCGCTAAACAGCTGGAAGAAATCGGCTGTGTTGCAGTGATGCCTCTGGCCTCCCTGATTGGCTCCGGCATGGGTATTCTGAACCCATGGAACTTGCAGATCATTATCGAGAATGCCAAAGTGCCTGTACTGGTAGATGCCGGTGTCGGCACGGCATCTGATGCGGCGATTGCGATGGAGTTAGGCTGCCAGGGCATATTGATGAATACGGCGATTGCTGCCGCGGGCAACCCGGTTTTAATGGCGGGTGCGATGAAAAAAGCGGTTGAGGCGGGTCGTGAAGCGTACCTGGCCGGCCGCATGCCTAAAAAACTGTATTCCGCGAGCCCTAGCTCGCCGACAACAGGCATGATTGCTTAGTAGCGAGTCAGTGATGGGCGATATGAACAATTACGAGTGCTCAGTTAAAGTTGAGGTTTCCTTTTTACCGGAGCAGTCCGATATCGAGCATAACCGCTATGCGTTTGCATACCACGTGACGATTATCAACACAGGCAATGTCGCGGCGCAGCTGATCAGCCGGCATTGGATCATTGCCGAGGCTAGCGGTGAGCAGCAGGAGGTCAGGGGCTTAGGTGTCGTCGGTGCGCAGCCGCTGCTTAATCCGGGCGAGAGCTATGCGTACTCCAGCGGCACGGTGATTAATACGCCGATGGGTGAAATGTACGGTACCTACCAGATGGTGGCCGAAGATGGCACCAAGTTTGATGCTGTGATCCCGACTTTTCAATTGAATATGCCACGAGTTCTGCATTAGGTTCTGCTGCTGGAAAAACTGACAAAAATATGAAAAAAATTACGCATGGCACCATACTGATATTATTAAGTTTGTTAGCCGCAGGCTGTGCGAGCAAGGTTGTAAAACCGGTAATGCCGCCTGCACCGCCAAAAGCGCCGTGCGAATGCCCGGCCGAGAAGCCGCCGGTACAGATCCCGGAATCCAGCAAACCTGCTGAAATCAAACCGCCTGATGCAAAAGTTGCCGAGTATAGCCTGCTGAAACCGTCACAGTGGGATGAAGTGGATGGCTTGCAGCTTGATAACCTGAACCAGGCGTGGCCGGCATGGATGCAGAGCTGCTCTACTTTAATCAATAAGCCGGTGTGGAAAAATGTATGTACGGCAGCTAACCAGCTCAATGAGCAGGCTGCTAAAAAGCCGTCATCGGAGGCAGTACAGGCTTATTTCAAAGAGTACTTCTCTGTTTATAAAACCACGAATGTGGATGGTAGTGACAGCGGTATGATTACAGGCTATTACCAGCCGATATTGAAAGGCAGCCGTACCAAATCTGCACAATATCCCAATCCTTTATATGCAGCTCCTAACGACCTGATTACAGTCGAGCTTGATAGCGTGTTCCCTGAACTCAAGTTCAAGCGCGTGCGCGGCAGGCTGGTCGGCAACAAGCTGGTGCCATATTACAATCGTGCAGAAATCGAGACCGATGCCTCACCGCTGAAAGGCCGTGAATTTATTTATATCGACGACATCATTGATGTGTTCTTTCTGCAGATACAGGGTTCAGGCCTGGTGCAGCTGGATAATGGCGAGCAGGTACATGTAGGCTATGCAGATCAGAATGGGCATCTATACAATTCGATAGGTCGCCTGCTGGTAGAGCGCGGCGAGATGACGCTGGCCCAGGCCTCAATGCAGGGTATCAAGAACTGGGCACGCAACAACCTGACAAAACTCAGGGAGCTGCTGAACAACAACCCTAGCTATGTATTTTTCAGAGAACTGCCTGCCGGGCTGCCAGGGCCGTTAGGTGCGCTGGGTGTGCCGATTCTGGGTGAGCGCAGCGTTGCGGTTGATCCAAAATTCGTCCCTCTGGGTGCGCCGGTGTTCTTATCTACCACTGAACCGAATAGCAGCAAACCGCTTAAGCGCATGATGATGGCGCAGGATACCGGCGGTGCAATCAAGGGCGGCGTACGCGCAGATTTCTTCTGGGGTGCAGGGCCTGATGCCGGTGCCAGAGCCGGTGCCATGAAGCAGTCGGGTAAGATCTGGGTGTTCTTGCCTAAAGATTTTGTATTTAACGGCAACGGGGCAAGTAACGTAAATGGCCAGCTCAAGAAATAACATCTGCATGGCCGTTAGCAAATAAAAAAGGGTGCCTGGGCACCCTTTTACATGAAACGCAGGAACAAATTACTTGTTCATTACGTACATTGTAACTTCGAAACCGAAACGCATTTCAGTAGCAGCTGGTTTTGTCCACATAGTAATTCTCCTTGTTAATAAATTCGTACCGCTAGCGCTTAACAGCATTCGCCTTACGTGAGACACATCATAAGCCTTACCTGGAAATGCAACATGACATGAGTCATTAAAACGCCCTAGTGATAATCATGAGAAGCACCTATGCTTGATTTCCGGGCTTTACTTTTGAATTAGTCTGTATGCCTGAATCTCTTGATCAGTTTTTTGATCCCTTTGCGGCCATATTTGCGTTTGAATGCCACTTTGAAGTCGTATAGATGGAATGCCAGCTTGATCTTGAAGCTGACTTTTCTTCGCATATTGGCCAGGTATAGCCCCAGAAAGCGCTCGCGGCCAGCCCAATGCAGTTTGTTACAAATACGTGCCAGGTCAGAAACGCGTTGGCTGAGCGGTGTTGAGTATGTGTAAAAGCGCGCGCGTGCAGTATCGATCAGCGAGAAATGCAGTTGTTTGTTGGCTTGCACCTGCACCAGAATATTACCGCCTGATAAATCCCGGAAGAAAGTGCCGCAGTGGTGCATCTTGAACAGGTATTGCGCAAGCTGTGCATAGGTTTCTTCGGCGCTGACAGTGATGTCTTTGGCTGTGATATGGAAATCTTTATTCCCTTGTGCGAAATGCACGAACATCTCGCCCACAGAGCAATCCGCAATGACATAGTCGCAGATGTAAAAGTTCTGCTTGAGTGTGGTGTCCTGTTTTTTCTCGAAGAAAGCAACCGGCTGTGCCGAATCTATGCCGCGCCTTAATAGTTCTACCGTGCCATTCCAGCTGCGTCTGGCTTTGCTGGGTTTAAAGCGGTCGAAGAACTGTTTGTGCGGATACATCTTTACCGGCTGTTTCACGGTGATTTTCCGCTCTTGATTTCCGTCACGCGGATCAGGCAATGCCCAGATAGCGTTGCGTGCATGGCGTAATGCATCGTTTTTTTCAGGGCTGCTCAGGTTCTGCGGATTCAGCTTCTGAGCCAGTAACGCTGCCTCATCTGCATTCTTTGCCAGTATCAGACCAAACCAGCCATCCTGTTGATACGGGTAGTATTGCAGGTCTGGAATATGCGCGTGTATCGCGAGGCTCTTGGCAAGGCTGCTGTCTGGTTTAGTGACGATTGCCTGACTGGCTGGCCAGCGCAGGTAGATCGGGCTTTCATTGATAATGTGCGTAGTTTCGGTAAGTAGCTCGCCGTCACGACTGATGATTTCTGCCTGCTGCAGGTCGGCAGTGTGGTAGATATCGTCCAGCAAAGCGATTTTGCCATTAATGGTCCATGCCGCATGAATGTGATGCTGTGCGGTCTGAAAGTGGTGAATCTCCAGACCACCGGCAGTCGCTATGGCGGCTTTGTAAAATGCACCCTGCACCATGCCTGTCACCGTTTTCATTGCATAAAAACTGGGATGGCGCCTGAAGTGGCTTCTATCGCCATCTACACTTGCATAGTGAGTTACACGTTCTAATGCCGGGTACTCCGCATCGGTCAGGCCATCGTTAATCAGGCCTTCGCGGTGACAGATCATCGCGCCCCAGAATGCCTGGTCAAGCGCGCCGGAAGCGGCGTTCAGCAGCATGTAGCGTGCAGCGTAATCTGCCTGCTTCTGCTCACCATCCGGCAGCAGGCGTTCTATGCGGTAAATCGCCCAGAATGCCACCGGGGATATAAAGCGTGCTATGTCAAAATCAGTGCTGATCTTTTTAAGCAGGCGAGCTTTTTTAATCAGGTTAAATTTAAACTTGGTTGCCCAGCGGTATTTGAAAATGCGATGGTCAAAGCGCTCAGGTTCAGAGACGCGCTCACTGAATAAATTGTCGGTATGAATATCCGGTAACTGATTTCTGGCTTTGAGTATGCTCAGTATGCCAATGTTGTAAATCGGCTCAAAGTCCGTCACATTGGGGCCGGCCAGTGTGATGCCGCGCTGCCTGATCTCCTGGTAGGCAATATTCCATGCCTGAAGAAAGCCTTTTACGTGATAACCCGCCCAGCGTTTTCTGTTAATGGTTGTGCCGATTTCAACACGTTCAATGCTGTTGCCAAAACGTTCAAGCACTGCACTCACGAATGTGCGCCAGAGCGCCTGCTCAGTGGCGTCATCCATATTCCTGGCATTGCTGAAAGGCTGCACCAGATGCAGCGAGACCTGGAATTTTTCATCAATCAGGCGCTGCAAAAAGCGTGCGTTAAAGCTTTGCAGATCACCATAGCTGAAGTCCAGGCGTACCTGATGAATGCCCAATTGATGCAGCTGGCTGATTACGTAATCATCCATGGCGGCATCCTGCGCAGACGCTACGCATATCCCGATGAAATCGGCAGGAATCTGATGGTCAGGCGGCGGCAGGTGACCGCGTTTGACATAAAGTCTGCCGCTCAGGATGTAGGCGAGGCCTTTCCGTAAGATTGGCCAGGTCAGCATGCTTGCTTGCTTTTTATTCATGCTCATCAACTATTGAGGCAGGCGGAAACGCTGCTCGTTATAAAGCAGATCAGGCAGCAGCACATTGGCAAGGGCGCGCTGTTCCAGTTCTTTTGCGTTGGCTGGCGGGCTGGTTTCTTTCAGCTGCTTTGTTTTTGCATCGTAAACCGCATGTGCCGGTGCTTTGTCAGAGCGCAACACAACCACCTGGTTACCATTCTGCGTTTGCTCCATCCAGCCGAAATTCGCGTTATATTGCATCATCGCGCGGCCAGGGCTGTCGGGAGCAACACTCGATAAATCGCGCCCTATCATCGGATGCTGTGCTTCAATGCCCATGAGCGACAGTAGTGTCACCGGCAAATCAATCTGGCTGGCCATGCCTGTATAGCGCAAGGGTTTGATATCAGCCCCCAGGATCAGGCCTGGAATATGGAAGCGTTCAATCGGTACCAGTGACACACCGCGTACGCGGATGTCATGGTCGGCAACGATCAGAAATACCGTGTCTTTCCAATATTCACTTTGCTGTGCTTTTTTAAAGAACTCGCCGATCGCGTAATCTGCATATTTCACTGCGTTGTTATCGGTAGCTTTCGGCTGTTCGTAGAGCTCAATACGGCCATCCGGAAATTCAAACGGTGCGTGGTTGGATGATGAAAATGCCAGCGTGAAAAACGGTTTGCCTGTTTTGTGGTGGGCAAGCAGTTGTTCATGGGTTTTGTTCAGCAGGTCTTCATCGGATACGCCCCAGCTGCTGATAAATACCGGGTCTTTGTAGTCTTTCTGCTCTACGATGTTGTTGAAGCCATTGCCGGTAAAAAAGCTGCGCATATTGTCAAAATGCGATTCGCCGCCGTAAATGAATTCAGTGTTATAGCCGCGTTTTTCCAGCAATGCCGCCAGCGTGAAAAAGTTCTTCTGAGATTTTGAGAGTTTAACCGTGCTGTCGGCAGGCGTAGGTGCAAACCCGGCAGTCACGGCTTCAATGCCGCGCACAGAGCGTGTGCCGGTTGCATATAGCTGCTCGAACCAGATGCCCTGTTCCTTGAGTTTTTCCAGGTTTGGCGTGACCGGTGTGCCGCCTAAAGACTCTACAAAGGTTGCGCCCAGGCTTTCCTGCAGAATAATCACGAGATTAAGTGGTTTCTCGCGTTTATGGCTGGGGATTAAAGTCGTGAGTGTAGGGATGTCAGTATCTTTTGCACCAGTGAGTTTCAGTATCTCTTCACGCGGCATTTTGCCGTAAATATCACTGGATTTTGTTTCTTTAAGCAGGTTATAGGTCGCATACACCACAGAATAGCCGGAGTTCAGCACCAGGCTATTCACCATGCTGTCTGCTGTAATGGCAAACAGGGCAGGGTTGGCCGGGCGGTGACCCAGTGATGAGCGGATGCCAAAAGCAGCTAGTATGAAAATCAGCGGCCAGATGACCCAGGTTTTTTTATTGGACCAGCTTGCAGGCATGCCAAGCCATGGCTTCATATAGCGGTGCGCAAGCCACGCTGTCAGGCTGGCTGAGATAAGTACCGCGAAAATATCCACCTTGAATCCGCGCCAGAGCATGCTGAATACTTCATTCGGGTATTTGAGGTATTCAACAAAGATACGGTTGGGGCGCAAATCGTATTCGTTGATAAATCCCGGTGTTGCTACTTCCAGAAATACCAGCAGGACAATGGCAGCCACTACCCAGCCATAAGTGAATTTCTGCCAGATGCTGAATAAGCGCCGTGTAGCGAGAACCGGTGCCAGCAATAACGGCACCAAGGCCAGCAGGCAAAGCTGGATAATATCGACGCGCACACCCTGTAACAGGATCTCGGCCAATTTACCGGTACTGGTGACACGGTCAAACTTCCAGATGACGAGGCCGATGCGTGAGGCTGAGAGCAGAATCACACCGATGACGAGCATGGCCACAAATGGAGCGAACGGGCCCAGCCTGGATGATAGTTGCCAGATTGATTGATGCAGTTTCTTGATCAAATGCATAGATGTGAAATTTTCTTGCTGTAAAACCACTATTATAAAGTGAAAGCTAAAATCACGTATCGCTTAAAATTGTGTATAAAAAGACGGCTTAGCCATTATTTCGGTAACGCTTTTTTTCACGCACCAGCAATGCGTGCAGCATTTCAGATGATAAGCCATGCAATACCAGGCGATAGCCGGCATCCCATGTTGCAGGAATGACCATCGGGTGTTTGTTGTTTACCAGAATCAGGCCATCCGGCATATTGAGTACCTTGGCCGCGTAGATGCCGATAGTTTCATCTAATTGCAGGGAGTGCACCGATCTCCAGAAGTCGCGGTCGGTTAAGAACAGCTGGTAAATCGGTGTAAATAAATCAATACAGGTTTGCAGGTCAAATACGTTAAAAATACCGTTGTTTTGCGGTTTGATAGCAAAGTCCCCGTTATCTGAAATCATGCTGAAATCCAGCTCGCTGTTTGCCAGAATCTCGTTATTGCCCTGGTTCTGCAGCTTCAGGTTGAGCCTGCTGATGAAGTTAAACAGGTTGATATCGTGTTTGATAAAAAGGTCGTCGACCAGATCCGGCACATCTTCCGGCCGTAACGGATTCATTGCCACACCTGCGCCTTTGATGTTGGCGTTAAGAAAAGCCAGGTTTTCAGAGCCTATCCAGAAGTGGCGCAGGATCAGCCAGTTTGCCTCCGGCGTTGCAAATACGGAAAGTGCCCAGGCCAGAAAGCGGTGCAGCAGTTTAGAAGAACTGAGCCAGTCAGGCATTACCACTTTAATAATCTGTAATAGCACAATGACCAGCCTGGCCAGAGGGCGCAGGAATGGCAGCAAATATTGTCTCGACCAGGTGTTGGAGTCATATAGCCAGGCTTTCTTGACGTCTTGATGCATCGGTACCGAATTGTCCAGCCATAGTGTTTGCCATGGATCAGGGTCATCCGGGTTATGCGGTGCGTTTAGCGCCGGGTAGTCTCTGGGCAGGGTAATTTTTTTCATGTGTTGATTCCCTTATGGTCGATTAATGAATTTCCACTGCTGCAGATAAAGGCTGGCAACGGTTTGTGCGACTTTTACAATTTCATCAGTCGCACTCTCATCAATGGCAGCCACCATTTTAACTGCGCTTAACCAGCGCATCATATGTGCCTGGTCATTCTCACCGTGATATTCGATAAATTTTAATATCGAAGATGTTACGCCCAGATTCTCTTTTAATTTAGGCAGCAATGTAGGCACAATGCGCTGGCCTGTACCCTCAATAATATAAATTCCGCCTAATAGCCCGATCGGGTTAGGGCGGGCAGCATAGGCGTGCATAAAAGCGTTCAGCGCTTCGCCGCCCGGATTGCGCACTAAATTGGTGGCCGGCAATGTGCCGCCGGCGTTCAGATAATCCTGATACAGCACCTGCCAATCCAGTTGCTCTTCACCAGCGTGAAGCTGTACCAGGCTGGCAAGCTCGCGATACTGCGGCGACATGCTGGAAACAGCTCTCCGCATCCAGAGGCTACCCTCGCGCACCTGTGGAATCCAGCACTCCATCCATGCCAGATAATCAGGCAGCGTGACATTATTCTGCATAATGGATTGTACGATGTCGGTACGGAACACTTCTGAACGGTAATCGTGCCATACGCCCATCAGCCCTTTCAGCATGTCGGCCACCCGGCCGGACTCGCCGGCAGCCGTCATGGGAGGGGCTGGCAGGTGCTCTGTATTGAATATAGGGGCAGTTTCATTGTCGGCATCTACTACTTCTAGCAGAAAATAGGCCGCAGAAAAACGCCCGGACTCCGGCACGAAGCCGAATATCTGCTGGCCTGCCTGCAGTTCGCTGGCTTTGGTTTTTAGAAACTCATCCAGCATGATGAATATAGAGGCAGATCCCGTATTTCCCTTTGTTGTCAGATTGGAAAACCACTTCTCAGGAGCAATCGCAATGCCGGCTTCTTCCATCAGGCTGGCAATCACGGGCTTGAAGCGTTCAGATGAGTAATGGCACAAGAACCAGCTGATGCGAGTGGGGTCGAGGTGGCCGTCTTGTACTAATTTGGCATACTCATGAAAACCAAGGTCAAACAGATTGGGCAGAATGCGAATGTTTTGCCGTAAATCGAAAGCGCCGGCTTTTTCAGCATCCGCCAGCGTGGGGTAGTCCAGATACCCGGGCAACACATTACCTATAGACTGCCCAACCTGCATGCATGTCGGTAAATCACCGGAAAACGATTTCTGGTGTATCCATTTTATTTGCAGGGAAACACCTTCAGTTGCCGGGCGGTTTGTCAGCAGTACGCCGCCGGCACCATCCGATAGCATCCAGCGCAGAAAGTGCGCATCAAAATCAATGTCAGTGTCACGGTGCTGAAATCTTGAGGCCTTGAACAGCCGCGACGGAAATTCGCTGGCTAGTGCGACTGCACGGCTTGCTGTGCCAGATTGCACAGCCTGCGCCGCGGCATTGAGTGCGCCAATAGAAGCCGCGCAGATGCCGGAGACAGAAAGCGTTTCCATTGGCGGCCATTGCAGTTCCCCCTGCACCAGGTTGGATAACCCGGGCGCGGCAGTATCGCCACCGGTTGTTGCCGCTGCTAAGAATTGCGGTGTTTCATTATTTTCAATTAAAGCTTCAGCTACCCGTGCCCCCATGGAGGTCACCGAATGTAATGACTGGCCTTGACCATCAATTGCATAATGCCGGGATTGAATGCCGTTTTCTGCAAGGATGCGATTTTTGATGCGGCCGGATATCCTGTTGATAGGGCCGATATATTGGTCCATCTCGTTATTATCAACAGGATTGCCTGGCAGAAATGCAGATGTTTTTGTGAGGTAGACCTGGTTAAATGGCGTCATAGAATCTCTTAAATTAATCGGAAGTTTTGTTAGTTCTGAACCATGTATCTAATTGACCAAAGAAAAAGCTGTAGTTGCCGTGATAATGCGAATGGTGGTCCTGATGATGCCTGATAAAGCACAGCAATGAATTTTCTTTCGCGTTTGGAAAGAAGTCGCAATTAGAATGCGCCAGTGTATTGATGAAAATTGACCAGACAGGCAAAAATACCAGTGATGCCAAGGAAAAGTCATAAAAGAGCATTGCTACCGGCATCACGCTTCCCAGCAGGGCGGCCTCGACAGCACTCATGCTGTAGGCTGAGAATGGTGTGGCAGATACGGACTTATGATGCAGCGCATGACTTCTTTTAAGTTTTACATGTAACAAACGATGCAGCATGTAAAAGTGTAAGTCATTCCAAAGTATGAGTATTAAACAATCCAGCACAATCTTTTCGGGGCTGGCCGAATGATGAATATTTGCAATACCAAACTTGATCATAGCCCAAGGAATGCACATACCTGCGGCAAACAGAAGAATAGAACGAAGTGAATATATCAGTTCACCTTGAATTTGTGCCGCTTTAAGGGGTTTGGTTTCTATGGGGCGATTTGCGATTTTTGCAGCGATCCATACCAGGCAGGCAAACCCGGAATAAATGACAGAAAAATACACCATCGCCAACCCCATCAGGGGCAGCGGGCTGCCGGCATTCATCGCGAATAGTAATGCATCCATGCTATTTGTTTTTCAGCCAGTTCATGAACGATTTGTAGTAGGCTGGCTGGCGCGCGCACAGGTAAATCATCACCACAATGTTGAGCAGTGCCGTGGTCAGGAACAGTTCTGGTATATTCAGCCCTTGATTGAAAATCCATAGTGAAAATCCGGCAGAAACCACCATAAATAGCGCATTGAGAATATTGGTGGCGGCAATGACGCGTGACTGGTGGCTTTTCTCGGCGCGTGATTGTACAAATGCATAGAGCGGTACGATGTAGAACCCGCCAAACAGCCCGATCAGCATGATGTCCAGTATCAGGCGCCAATGGCTGAATATGATATTGCCATGCATATCAAGGTGCTTGCCGATAAACGTCATGTAATCTGAAAGCGTTTGACTGCTCCAGTGAGTGTGGATATGCGTGCTTGAGTAATATAGATCGATACTGAACAAGGTCAGGCCGATTGCACCGAATAGCACCAGACCGAGCTCCACTCTGCCCCTGGATAATTTTTCGCATAGCAGGGAACCGACGCCGATGCCGAGCGAGAAAGTGGTCAGCAGTAAAATAAACACACTCTCATCGCCATGTAAGATGCTTTTGGCAAAACTCGGAAATTGCGCAAGCAGGGTTGCGCCGTAAAACCAGAACCAGGAGATCGCAATGATGGCAAGCCATACCATTTGATGCTGCCAGATGAACTTGATGCTGCGGTAGGTTTCGGTGAACGGGTTCCAGTTGATTTTCAGCAGCGGTTCTTGTGCCGGGGAGTCCGGTACGCCGCGGCTGTGCCAGTAGCCAAGCACCGCGATGATTAAAATCGCGATGCTGGTAATGAGCTCATGCGGATGCTGGATTGCCAGCCAAGCGCCCAGTACCTGCCCGAGCAGGATGGCGACAAAAGTGCCCATTTCTACCATGCCGTTGCCGCCCATCAGTTCATGTTCACCAAGGTGTTGCGGCAGGTAAGCGTATTTGACCGGGCCAAACAGTGTGGAGTGCATGCCCATCATGAATAGCGCAATGCCCAGTAGCCAGATGTTGTGCAGAAAGAAGCCTGCGCTGGCAAACAGCATGATGCCGATTTCAAAGATTTTCACGAGGCGGATAATTTTCGACTTTTCGAACTTGTCTGCCAATTGGCCTGCGGTAGCCGAGAACAGAAAATACGGCAGGATAAATACCCCAGGCAGAATTGTGACCAGTATGGTTGAATCGAGGCTGGTGAGGCTGGCTGCATGAAATGCAACCAGTGTGATCAGGGCAGTTTTGAACATATTGTCATTAAATGCGCCCCAGAACTGCGTCATGAAAAATGGTCTGAAACGCTTTTCTGTCATCAATTTAAATTGGTTGCTCATGGCTTCAGCTTTTTATTTAGGTGTTTTGAGAGGTTGTGGTTGTGTCGAAAAATGGCCTGGTTTCAAAGGTGCTGTTCGCAAAGCCTGTACCATTCAGGTTGATCAGTCGTTTTACGGCAAAATCAAACATGAGTGGATTATAGTCACGCAATGTTTGTAGAAATAGCAGGTGTGTTTCCTCAAGCAGGCCGTCGCGCTGCAACTGCCTGGTCGATATTAACGGGCTGACGGCAGGCAATGGATAATCCGAGCCATTCAGCAGGCGGTTATGCCACTCAGTACGCTCGAGCAGTGGCTTGATAACCGATGCATGGTTAAATAACGTCACTGCTGATATCTCACCAAATACCAGATTTTGGTATGCGGGCGTATCCATCAGCCGCGTAAATAAATCAAAGCTCGGTACAGATTTGTTGCCATTGTCCAAATCCTCATCTTTTCCGTCACTTGCACAATGTGCCAGCACTACACGTACACCTGCATCTAATGCGCGGCGTATATGCAATGGATTGCCAAAGCTCTGGTCGCCGCCCTGCACGGCACTTTCACGTCCGGTATGGCTGATAATGGGCAGCTTAAGGTCGTGCAGTTTCTGGTAAAACTTATCACATTTGGGTGATGAAGGGTCTATACCCATACCGGATGGCAGCCATTTGACTGCGCGCGCGCCTTTGGCTTTTGCGCGCTCCAGCGCATCGATTGCATCTGGACGGTAAGGGTGAATCGAGGCTACCCACTCAAAGTATTGCGGATACTTTTCGACAATTTTTGCAGCATACGCATCCGGTATATGAAAAATGGAATGTTCTTTATTTGGCTTGCCTTGCGAGTCGTGTACCCAGTCAAATGCAAACAGCATGGTCTTGTAACCCGCCGGCATCTCACCTGCCAGATGTGTGATGCGTTCAATAAAGCTTGAATCTTCGTGGTGTTCGGTAATGCAGCCGCCATTCATGTAGAAATGTTTTTGTACCTTAAGTATCGGGTGCAGCCAGCTATCCATATTGGGGTTAAACCATGCGCCATTGCCGCTATTGCACGCACCGATAATATGCGCGTGGCAGTCCCATATCTGGCTTGGGTCCAGGCCTTGCCATATCTGGCGCATCAGTGGATGGTTTTTTAGTTCGTCGGGCAATCCGGCTAAACATTGGTTGGATAGTCCGGATTCAGGCCAATAACCTATGCCGGTAGCGGTGAGGCCGGATAAGCCGGCTGCGGATAACCCCAGTAAAAATTGACGGCGGTTCATTTATGCACTCTCAGCCATTTTCTTCAGCGTGACATAATCTGTTTTCCCAGTGCCTAGCAGCGGCAGTTCTTCTACCACAATCAATTTTCTGGCAACCGCAAGTTCGGGGTTGCCTAACTCCTTGGCGCTATTGCTTAGCAGCTCGCGGTTTAAATCGCTGTCGGTCGTGAACAGCAGAATGCTTTCGCCACGCTGGGCATCCATCTGTGTGGTGGCTGCATGCTGGTGCTGCGGTGAAGCATGGCTGGCGATGTTTTCTACAGTTTCGAGCGACACCATTTCACCGGCAACTTTGGCGAAGCGTTTAACGCGGCCTTTAATAAATAAAAACCCATCTTCATCAATTTGTACAATATCGCCCGTGCTGTGCCAGCCTTCATCACTTGCCTGGATCACGCCCGGATTTTCATACAGGTAATATCCCAGCATTACGTTGGGCCCACGTACCGATAGCAGAGCGCCATCTTCTATGCCCGGTACTGACTCAAGCTTTGATTCCAGCCCCGGTATTAACGTACCTACAGAACCGGGTTTGCTGGCCATAGGAGTATTCACGGCCAGAACCGGCGCGCATTCAGTAGCGCCGTATCCTTCCAGAATGCGGATGCCGAATTTATCTACCCAGGTTCTGCGTACTTCTTCATTGAGTTTTTCAGCCCCGGCGACGACATAACGTAATTTATAAAAGTCGTAAGGGTTGGCAAATTTGGCATAGTTGCCCAAAAATGTACTGGTACCGAATAGCACGGTACAGCCGCGGTCGTAGATCACTTCCGGGATCACACGGTAGTGCAATGGTGATGGGTAAACAAACATGCGGCTGCCGGCAACCAGCGGCAGGATAGCTCCGCAGGTAAAACCAAACGCATGAAACAGCGGTAATACCATCATGAATTTATCCTGCATGGAGAAATCAATAATGGATTTTATCTGCGCAACATTGGCGAGAATGGTGCGGTGAGAATGTACAACACCCTTGGGTTTGCCCTCAGAGCCCGATGTAAATAAGACAACGGCAGGGTCGTTAGGGTTGCTTTTTGCAGCCACCAGCCCAGGGAACCATAATGCAAAACCCATCAGCCACAGTTTATCCAGCCAGCTGAATTTTGGCCTTAAGTCTTCCAGGTACACAATATTAATATCTTGTAGCCCGGCAATCGTTTCTTCCAGTGCGGCAGCCTTGATGAACTCACGTGAGCTGATAACCGTTTTGACGCAGGCTGCGGTACATGCATTCTGAATCCCGGCGCTGCCTGCCGTGTAGTTGAGCATAGCGGGAATGCGCCCGAATGCACTTAAACCGAAAATCAGGCAGATTGTATTGGTTACGTTCGGCATCATCACGCCTACGTTCTCATGCTGCTGCGTGATTTTTTTACTCAGCCTGCCTAGTGCCAGGCTTTTTTTCAGCAGCTCTCCGTAGGTTTCTTCGACCTGGCGCATATCTTCTACCAGAACGGTACTGCGGCCATAAGTTGAGACTGCATCCACAAAGGATTGAAACAATGTGTTGATCTGGGTAGAGCTGAACAGCATATTCTGCATTTCACGGCGCATGGCATCGCCGGCAAGTTTACGCCGTGCTTTTGCGGTAGCAGCCTCCGGCATAGCAATGTGGCGTGTGGGCAGAATGGTGATGTTGACTTTAGGAAGCAGTTTTCTAACGTGGGGTTCGGATAAGCGGCTGAAGTAGGAATGTGAGGCGCCTTCGATGCGCACCGGCAGAATCATCGCGCCGGTTTTTGCAGCCACAAAACCGGGGCCGTCATATACCTTCATC
>Ga0208882_1000589_pt1 | contig 15907 bp, 16 predicted proteins | sample LakWasMet14_LOW5_2_FD_183862 | JGI IMG/M metagenome (GOLD analysis project Ga0208882, IMG submission 183862) | Freshwater sediment methanotrophic microbial communities from Lake Washington under simulated oxygen tension - Sediment Metagenome... | ecosystem: Environmental > Aquatic > Freshwater >...
CTCCGAATGAAATCAAGGGCATGGTGTTTTTCCTGATTGATATCGACAACTTCAAACAGGTAAACGATATCCAGGGTCATGCCGCGGGCGACGCCGTGCTGGTGGAAGTCTCGCAAAGGTTGAGACATGTTTTCCGCGAAGCCGACTATCTGATTCGATGGGGTGGCGAAGAATTCCTGATTATTACGCGTTCAACCGCGCCTGAAGACGCCCATGTGCTTGCGGAACGGGTGAGGTCGCATATCGTGGATAACCATTTTGATCTTGGCGATGGCATAACGCTCACCAAATCGTGTTCGATCGGTTTCGCCTGTTTTCCTTTCGTGCATCACGCTCCGCGCGCGCTTGGCTGGCACGATATCGTGGAAATCGCCGACATCGCGCTCTACGCAGCCAAACGTGCCGGGCGCAATGGCTGGGTGGGTATTTCCGCAACTACGAACTGCAAATCGGAAAAGATACTCGAGCACATCAAGCTCGATGTGGTGAGTCTGGTCAACAACGACGAGTTGCGCGTGGAGTCGAATCTCGACGTGAAAGCGGTGACCCGGGCATGGGTGCACGCGACATCTACCACTCACCGCGACGAGATTTTCAGACCCGCGTAGGTCGGGCCCCGGCCCGACGCTTTTAAGTCTGCGAAATTGCCAAAGTCGGGCCGGGGCCCGACCTACGCAGCCACGACATGAATTTCATGGTCTTCGATTTGCACGATATTGCCGACGACTATCTTGCAGGTTTTGCGAAGTTCGACTTCGCCATTCACGCTGACGATGCCACTAGCCACGATCGCCTTTCCCATGCCGCCACTGCCGGCCAGACCAACCAGTTTGAGAAGTTGATTCAACTCGACATAGTCGCGATCGGGTTCAAGGGTGAATTCGATAATTTTCATGCTCGTATTGTAGCAAAACTTCAGCCATCGATTTCCTGTTTTCCCTGTTTAAACACAGCATCTACTGGCTGCCGTGTTTATTGACTGCATGGTGGAACTAGGCTTTTTCGAAATCTGCAATCTCATCTAAAAATTTGATCGCATTGTTTAATGATTTTCCTGCTGCACCATCTTCCATTTTTTTAGATAGATCGGGACGTTTAGAAGCCCAGGCCATAAAGCACAGTGTGGCAATCAAGCCGGTAAAACCGATGATCCACCAGCTAGTAATCATTATCTGCGGCCCATTTGCATAAATATCAAAACCAAAGCCCCAGGCAAAAACGACCATCGTCAGCGGAATCCAGAGTAGCCACCATACAAGTCCGAGTATCGTTCCGTATTGAATATAAAGGCCACGCACCCGTGCCAACCGTTTTTGTATTTCGATGACTGGTGCCGCGTAATCAACCCGGCTCATCGTCGCCTGCATGGCTATACCGAAAGCAATAAGCAGCAAGCCATAAATGTGTAAGGAGATGCCGGCATAAAATAAATGCGGAATGTCGCTTGTCGCACTCCAGAAGCCAGCCGCCATCAAGGCCATGATTGATCCAGTCAGTATCTGAATGCCCTGGCCCCACACAAGTGGGCGTAGCTTTGTGGGCGCTTTTTCAAGCTTTTCCTGCAGTAATGCTTTTTTGTTGCGTGACAAATGTTCTTCAAGACGGCGATCAAGATTTTGCCAAGCGAGTTTCATTTCTTCGAGTTCCATGATTTTTCCTTTAAGACTGCGTGTTGATGTCGTCACGAATGCGTTGTTTTAGGCGACTTACTTTGGTGGCAACATTGGTTTCGCTAATGCCGACAATGTCGGCAATTTCCTTATAGCTGTGGTCTTCCAGATAAAGAAGCATCAATGCCCGATTAAGCTTGTCCAACCGAGCGATGAAATATTGCAGGCAGCGGATGCGCCCCTCGTCTTTGTTTTCAGTGGCATCGGTGCCAATATTGTGGTGGCTTTCGTCAAGCGAGACGGCTAATTGGAGGTTGTTGTTCTTTTGTCGAACACTCGATATGGCCACATTCAAGGCAATGCGGTACATCCATGTGGAAAACTTGCGCTGGCCGTCATATTTTGGAAATGCCCGCCATAACTGGATCGCGATTTCCTGCGTCAAATCAGCACGGTCATCGGCATGCCAGCAATAAGTGTTGACCACTTTGCAAACAATTTTTTGATGCTGCTGTAACAGCTGCTCAAATTCCTGCTTGCTCGTTATGGTCATAGAAAGGCTGTCGCGAGTCATTATCTTTAATCTGCTTTGTTGTATAAGCCATGATTCGCAGCAGAACAAGAAAAATCACACCGGCAGGTAATTTTCCCGGGAGACCTTTTGCGGGCGATGGATCCGACAAGATTCATAGGGCCTGGAAGGACCGTCTATCAGCACATTTTTGGTGGGAGCAACTGTCGGCATCAAAATAATCGACTTCCTCGCATAGCTGATGGTCCCGTGCTGTTGCCTCGAGCCATGAAGTCACCGGGTTCCCGACAAGAGCATTCGGGGATGGCAAGTTTTATAAAATTATTACTTATGGTGCGCCCATCGGGCGCGAATGCTTCCGTTTGGCGAGCAGGTTATTAGATCAGCATTTTCCACGCGTTGACAAAATTTAGTGCCGGGTTTGACAGATAGTGAAGGCCAGACCATTCGCGCCAAGTGGCGCTCCCATGGCTGTCGCAATTGGTTTACCATCGACATGTATGAGTACAAGCGTTAAACCAATAGTAGATGCCGTCATCGTCGGTTCCGGCTTCTCCGGCTTATGCATCGCCATCAAGATGCAGCAGGCAGGAATGTCCTGCGTGGTGTTGGAGCAGGCAGGAAGCCTCGGAGGTACTTGGCGTGACAATACATACCCGGGTGCTGCCTGCGACGTGCCGTCGAACCTGTATTGTTTTTCTTTCGCACCGAATCCGCACTGGTCCAGGACTTATCCGCAACAGGCGGAAATTCAAACCTACATGAATGAATGTGCGGACACCTTTGATGTCCGAAAAAACATTCAATTCAATAAAAGCGTCACGTGTGCACGTTTTGATCCGACGCGAAAATTATGGCGGGTTGAAGTCAATCATGGTGCCGAGGTTGTCGAAGCAAGGGCATTGGTTATGGGGGTAGGGGGCTTAAGCCGTCCGCAAATGCCTGCCATACAAGGTATTGAGAGTTTTGCCGGCGAGCTGTTCCATACGGCTCGCTGGAAGCATGAGGTAAACCTTGAAGGCAAACGCGTCGGGATTATCGGTACGGGGGCAAGCGCCATCCAGATCGTGCCGGAAATCGCCGACCGTGTACGGCAATTGGATGTTTTTCAGCGCACGCCGCCCTGGATAATTTTCAAGCCCGACTTTCCCGTTCAGCGCTGGCGCCGTTCGCTTCGTGCCAAATTTCCGCTGCTGCAAAAACTCAATCGAGCCTATACCTATACCTGGCACGAGAGCTGGGCGATTGCCTTCACGCGGCTTCCCGGCTTGTTGAAAATGGTGCAGTTGCTCGCCGAAGGTTTTATGGCCTTGTCTGTCGGCGACAAGGCGCTTCGAAAAAAGTTGAAGCCGAACTACGTCATCGGTTGCAAGCGGGTATTGTTGTCCAATAACTATCTGCCGGCCTTGAAAAAGCCGAACGTGAATCTGGTGACCGAGGGTATCGAAAGCATTACACGCAATGGCATTGGTACCCGCGATGGCCGGGAACATGTTCTGGACGTCATCATCGCCAGTACCGGATTTCTTGCCGCAGAAGCGGGATCGCCGTTTCCGGTGCATGGATTGGACAATCGTGAATTGAACGAATGCTGGAAAAACGGACCCAGTGCCTATCTCGGTACGACGGTCAGCGGTTTTCCCAACTTCTTCATGATGACCGGGCCCAATACCGCACTGGGTCATAATTCGATGATCTACATGATCGAATCACAGGCGAATTACGTGATGTCGGCATTGGGCGAAATCGGCAAATCGCCGTCGGGGGCATTTGATATTCCTTTGTCGAGACAAGCGGATTACAACGCGATATTGCAAAAAAGGTTGGCGAAAACAGTCTGGAATACCGGCGGGTGTTCCAGTTGGTACCTGGCTGGCAATGGCCTGAATACCACCCTTTGGCCGGACTTCACTTTTGTCTATCGCCATAAAACAAGACGATTCGATGTTGAACATTATCAACGGCTTGTGTGATTTCAGGCGATTGCTGCTATGCAAGATGACGGTCGATTAAAACCTGCTACATTCAGGTCGCCATTCGGCACCGTATTGAGTCGAAAGCCTTAAATACTCGGATCCACACTCCTGGGAGGGAGCGCATGAATCGTTATCTTGTCGGCCGTCTTTTGACGGTTCTGTTCCTGTGTCTGTGTTCGTTGGGCGCACATGCGCAAACCGGTTATACGCAAACCAAAAACCCTATCGTTCTGGTACACGGTTTATTGGGTTTTGATTCCGTACTCGGTGTTTATGATTACTGGTACGGTATCGGCGGCGAACTGAAATCCGGCGGAGCCAAGGTCTATACCGCCAGCGTTTCCGCCAGCAATTTTTCGGAAGTACGCGGCGAGCAGCTGATCCGCGATCTTGATAATCTGCGCGCCGTTACCGGCAAACAGAAATTCAATCTGATCGGTCACAGCCACGGTGGGCCGACCATTCGCTATGTTGCTTCGGTACGCCCGGACTTGGTGGCCTCGGCAACTTTGTTGGGGTCTCCGAATACCGGCGCGCCAATGGCGGACCTTCTCAATACCACGCTGCCTCCGGGCTCGGCATCGAGGGCTCTGTTGGCTGGATTCGTCAATGGTCTCAGCAGTTTTCTGGCTGCCATCTCCGGCAATACCGACCCACAGAATGCCTTGGGCGCATTGGCTTCGCTAAGCACGGCGGGTTCGGCGAGTTTCAATAGCCGGCATCCTCAGGGAAAGCCGACAACTTCCTGCGGTAACGGCGCGAATCTGGTGAATGGCGTTCGTTACTATTCGCTCAGCGGCACGTCGGTGTTGACGAATGTTTTCGATGTCAGCGACCCATTGATGGGAGCCGGCAGTCTGGTATTCGGTTTTGAACAGAACGACGGCCTGGTCGGGCGCTGTTCCTCGCATTGGGGTACGGTACTGCGTGATGACTATGGCTGGAACCATCTGGATGAAGTGAATCAATTTCTGGGTTTGCGTGGCTTGTTTTCCTCCAGCCCTTCCAGTGTATTGCGGGCACAAGCGAATCGTCTGAAAACGCTAGGTCTGTGAGCAAGCCCCGTTCGATATGGCTCGGTGTTGCGATGCTAGGCATCGCAACATTGGGTGTGGTCTGGTATCTGAAAAGCGGGCCGCGGCAACAAGCCGACGTGCCTGATGCCGTTGCCGCGCGCGATACGATCGCAGAATCACGGTCGATATCATCGAATGAAGAATCGACAACTTCCGGAAGCGGGTTTTCGCTGGAACAAAGCTCTTTGCGCGGAACCGAAGTCGATGGTGGTGTTTTATTCAATGCACAGGGTCAGGTAGTAATTGACCCGGGAATGCGGCGATTATTCGATTACTATCTCAGCCTGATCGGCGAGCGTGATCTGATTCAAATCCGTGCATTGTTGAAGGATCATTTGCTTGGCAAATACGGTCCTGCCAATACGGACAGTGTTCTGCAATATTTTGACCGTTACACCGATTATCTGGACGCATTGACTCGTCTGAAACTCGGCGCTATCTCCAGCCCGGAAGAACGACTTCAGCAAGTCACCGCATTGCGAAACAGGATGTTGGGCGAGGAAATGGCCGCGGCATTTTTTGCCGATGAAGAAGCACTTGCCGCATTGACCTTGAAGCGCATGGCGATTGCCAACGATAAGAACCTGACCGCAGACCAGAAAGCACGATTGCTTGCCGAACTTGATGCCTCTGAAAATTATTCGGCACGAACCGAAGCCGACACCGCTGCCTTGATCACCGAACAAACCCTTCAACTCGATGCATCCAATCTTACCGAAGCCCAGCGCTCAGCCGAACGCGAAGCACTATGGGGAAAGGAAGCGGCGGGACGTCTTGCCCAGCTGGATCAGGAACGTGCCCGGTGGGATACCCGCATTGAACAATACCTCCTCGCACGTTCGCGTATTGATGCCAATCGTGGTCTTTCCGCGGCAGCGCGTGCACAGGCGATTGCCGAGCTTCGTGCGCAACAATTCAATGCCGCCGAGCAACGGCGCATTGCTTCACTGGAAGCCATCGGGCAGTTGAAACCGGGCGGTTGATAAAGCGCAGGAAGGCCCTTGGGCCCGACGATTAATTGTCGAAGTTACCGGCATGCGATCTCCTGCTGACGACATGCGGCATAATACGCGCAGTCTTTTCGATCACTGCCATGTCATTCATCAACTACCAAAAAGGATTGCGTGATGACGCGCATGTATTTGCACACGCTACCGAAATGCGTGGCCTGCTCGAAACGCAGGGCAATCTTTCCGATTGGAAAGCATTCGCAGAAAGTTGGAATGATCTGGCGCTGGATACTTACATGGCGGACCATGGCCGCTACCGGCGTCGTCGCCATGCCGTATTTGATGTCACTGCCGATCATATTCGACAACTTCCGCACCAGGCGCATTTCCAGACGCTCGACTACAACAACCTGAATGGCGGTATTGATCGCTGGTTCGAACCGATTCAAGACGAGCAGGCAAGCAGTCAAAGTCTGAGAACCGTTTTAAGTTTTTGTCGGGCTTTGTTTTCCAGTCTCGCGACGGAAGTTCGGCAATGGCAGGTGGAAGTCCACCAGTTCCGCATTGAAGCGGGTGCCGATGCGCCCGGCCTTCCAACTCCCGAAGGCATGCATCGCGATGGCGTGGACTATGTCCTTGTTTTGTTGATTAGGCGGTGCAACATCGCCAGCGGCACCACCATGATCGGTTCACTGGATGGAAGTCTGTCCAGCAGTTTCACCTTGATCGATCCCTTCGATGCTGCTCTGGTCGACGATGCACGCGTGTATCACGGCGTTACTCCGGTCGAACCACTGGATCGGGAATTGCCGGCTTTTCGCGATGTGCTCGTGGTAACTTTTCGCAAACGCTAGGCGCTTTTCTTTTTTCCCGATTTTCGTTTGGCCGGTTTCAGAGCCTTGAGGTACAGCTCGTACAAGGCGTCCACTTTCTGGATATACGCGACCGTTTCGGCATACGGCGGAACGCCGCCATAACGGGTAACGGTGCCAATGCCGGCATTGTAGGCAGCCGTCGCGAGCTGCCGATCACCCTTGTAGCGACGCTGAAGCTCGCTGAGCATTTTCGCGCCGGCATTGATCGATTCTTTTGGCGAGAAAGGGTTTTTCACTTTGTATTGCGCCGATGTCGCCGGCATCATTTGCATGATTCCCTCCGCGCCTTTGGGTGAAATCGCCATGGCATTGAAATCGCTTTCCGCATGCGCAATCGCGCGTAACCATGCATCTTCGATCTTGTTGTTTTTTGCCGCTGCCGAAAAAAGTTCGGTGTGGATATCGGTATTCGGTTTCCCGACCGACCCCAGCCCTGCATGTGCAAATGCCCCCGGCGGCGGTGTTACGGTGTAGGCGAGAACGGGTGTCGAGCCGGGCAGGTTGCGCGTGCTGTAAACGGTTTTGCCATCTTGTTCGCGCTGGTAAAGTACGCCGCTTTGCTTGCCGTTGATGCCCCACAGATTCGGGATTTTTGCCGCATTGTCATCAAAGGTCTGCGCCGTGCATCGGGAGCCCGGCTCCGGAGCGGTTGCCAGACTGACCGTGCCTTTTTGCACGCAACGATATACGGTGCGCGCCTCTACAGCACTAACGCCGGTCAATATCGATAGCAGGGCCAGGAGGGAGAGCAGCTTTTTCATTCGAGCATCATAGTCGGCTTGCGTGAACAGGGCCTGTGCCATCGGTACGGGTTTTGTGTGCCATGTAACATCTGGCAACTTTGGCTGACTCTTCGTCCTTTGAGCATGGAGTTGCAGTCTCGCCTTTTGTTGATATCGAAATGCCCACCATCGCCTATTAGCTGATACATTGGGAGCATGAGTTCCAAAGTGGCTTGGGAGGGGCGCTTGGAATGATCCTGCATCGAATGCGCAATGATTTCGATTTGGCCACCGTTACCGTCTTTGGCGGTGTTGCGATGCTGGGAATTGCCCCTTTCGCCGTCTACCGTTACTACACGGGAAATGCCGTCGCCGCCATCATGGACACGGTGATCGTCCTTGGCATTGGCTTGGCACTGGCGCATGCGTGGGCAAGCGGAAATACCAAGCGCGCAGCACTGTTCATGACAGTGATAACCAATTTGGGCTGTATCGCCAGCGCCACTTTGCTGGGTCTGGCCGGACTGTTCTGGACGTTCCCCGTGCTTTTGGTGAATTTCCTGCTGCTGAGCCACCGCATGGCATTGGCTGCCAGTTTGTTTACGCTGGGATTCTTGACCTGGCATGGAAAGGCCTTTGAGTCCAGACTCGAGTTGGCGATGTTTTTGGTCAGCGCCTCGGTAGTGGGATTGCTGGCTTTCATGTTTGCCTACCGCACGGCATCGCAACGCAAACGTCTTGAAGATTTGGCATTGCTGGATCCGCTGACCGGTGCCCAGAATCGTCGCGGCATGGACCAGGAACTGGACATCGCCATCAAGACATTTGCGCGTGATCGCAGTACCTATGGTTTGGCCATCATGGATCTTGACCATTTCAAACGGATCAACGACAAATACGGCCACGAAGAAGGTGATCAGGTGCTCGTCGATTTTTCAAATTACATCCGTAAAAACTCCAGAAAAATGGATCGTCTTTTTCGGATGGGCGGCGAAGAATTCGTCTTGCTGATTCCCGGTGTCGACACGGCGTCTTTCAGTATGATTATCGAGCATCACTGCCACTACATCGAGGAGCATTTGCGTTGCCGCGACGAGAGCATCACCGTTTCGATCGGCGGTGCAATCCTGAAGACAGGAGAAGACCGCCAGGAATGGCTGGCCCGCGCAGATACTGCCTTATATGCCGCCAAACAGGCCGGACGCAACCGTACGTTGGTGGATGAAGGAAATGGAACTGCCTGATCATTGACTGACTATTACGGATTCCGCCAAGCCTGATGGAGCCAAACAGCGTCTTGCTGCGCATAGTCAGGTTGATTTCCGCATGGCGCGTCTCCATTAAGAGTAGATATTCATTAACTTACTGTTAAAGCAGTGATTGAGTAGGCAGAAGCAGCATTTTCATTTGCTTATCAACCCTCTGAATCAGACAATACAGCCAGACAAAACGGGTGCCTGAAATACTATGGAAATCAAGACTGCAGAAACGCCACAAGTGACGACGGTAAATCTTCGTCAACTCCTGAGCAAATTTGCAAAGCCGCACTTGGGCCGCGCGATTTGGCAGCTGATCAATACGCTTGTTCCTTTTTTTACACTCTGGGCATTGATGGCCTGGAGCGTGGTCGGTGAATGGGGATATGGCTGGACATTGTTGATGGCTCTGCCAACGGCGGGCTTGTACGTTCGTATTTTTATTTTCCAGCACGACTGTGGGCACGGCTCTTTTTTCGCGAATGAAAAAGCCAATCATGTGGTCGGCGCGATACTCGGGTTGATTACTTTATTTCCCTACGGCTACTGGAAAAAAACCCATGCCATCCATCATGGCACTTCGGGCAATCTTGATCGTCGCGAAATCGGCGATATCGAAACACTGACCGTCGCCGAGTACCAATCACGTTCATGGTTTGGCCGATTCTGCTATCGCTTCTATCGCAGCACTCCGGTCTTGCTTGGAATTGGTCCGTTTTACCAATTCATCATCAAGCACCGCTTCCCGTTCGATATGCCATTTACCTGGAAGAAGGAATGGGCCAGCGTATTGATCAATAATTTCATGCTGCTGGTAGTGGGTTTGTCGCTGGGGTTCATGATTGGCTGGCATACCGTTCTGATGGTGCATGTTCCCATTGTTCTGATCGCAGGTGCCCTGGGTGTCTGGCTTTTTTATGTGCAACACACTTTCGAAGATGCCTACTGGACTCGCAAGGAAGACTGGGATGCGCACAAGGCCGCCATCGCCGGCAGCTCGTTTTATGATTTGCCGAGAGTGATGCACTGGTTTACCGGAAATATCGGCTATCACCATATCCATCATCTTGCCAGTCGCGTGCCGAACTATCGTCTGCGCGAAGCGTTTGAATCCAGTCCATTGTTGCAATTGGCCCCACGGCTGACCTTGTGGACCAGTTTGAAATGTGCGCGTCTGAAATTGTGGGACGAGGAATTGCAGCGCATGGTGGGCTTTCCAAAACGCCGTCGAGCGTAAGTTGGTTTCCTCGAAATAAAAAACGCGGGCATCGCCCGCGTTTTTTTGCTTCTGGAATGTACGGTCTATTCTGCCAGTTGCCAACTGATGATTTCGCCAGCACGAAACGGTACCAAAGACTTGTCCCCCAAACTTTGTTCGGCGGGGACCGCCCAAGGTTTCTTTTGCAGGATGATGGAGTCTGTATTGCGAGGCAATCCGTAGAAATCGGGCCCATGAAAGCTGGCGAATGCTTCCAATTTATCAAGGGCTCCCGCCGCCTCGAAGATTTCTGCATAAAGTTCGATGCCGGCATGGGACGTGTACATGCCGGCACATCCGCAGGCGGCTTCCTTGGCGTTGCGAGCGTGTGGCGCGCTGTCCGTACCCAGGAAAAACTTTGGATTGCCGGAGGTTGCTGCGGCGACCAATGCTTGTCTGTGCAGCTCGCGTTTCAAAACCGGCAGACAATACATATGGGGCCGAATTCCGCCGACAAGCATGGCGTTGCGATTAAGCAACAGGTGATGGGCTGTCAGCGTGCCGGCAACGCCTTCACGCGCCCGGGTCACAAAATCAATGCCATCTTTTGTGGTGATGTGTTCCAGCACCACTTTCAAACCCGGAAATTCATCAACGATCTTCTGCAAATGCCGTTCGATAAATATCGCCTCACGATCAAATATGTCGATATCGGCGTGAGTCACTTCACCATGCAGCAACAGCGGCATTCCGCATTCCTGCATGGCTGAAAAAACATCGGTGCAGCGCGACAAATCAGTGACGCCTGAATCCGAATTGGTGGTGGCACCGGCTGGATAATACTTTACGGCATGAACCGCGCCACTCTTTCTGGCTCGGATGATGTCTGCGGGTGATGTGGTTTCAGTCAAATAAAGCGTCATCAATGGCTCGAACCTTAATCCCGCCGGGATGGCAGCCAAGATCCGATCGCGGTAGGCCAGAGCATCGTCCAGTGTTCGTACCGGCGGCAGAAGATTGGGCATGACAATTGCCCGTGCGAATCGCCGTGCCGTATCGGGCAGCACTGACACGAGCGCTTCGCCATCCCGCAAATGCAAATGCCAGTCATCGGGCTTTGTCATGCTAAGAGAATTGTCATTCATGGGATTTTTCTGCCGGTGGGTTGCTACATTTTAAAGCAAATCGTCCCGCAGGTTTGCGGTGGACGTGCAAGCAGCAATTCCCGGATGTTCGTCGGCACCTTCGGCATATTGCCGCGGTGAAGCCAGAGGACTATAAAGGCCGCTGGTATCTCAACTGGAGGGTTTATGATTGGTTACGTAACTTTGGGCACCAAGGATCTGGCACGCGCAGCCGCATTTTATGATGCATTACTCGGAGAAATCGGTGCAGGGCGTTTCATGGAATCCGACAGGTTTATTGCTTGGGGTACCGGCCCCGATGCGCCGGGAATTGGCTTGATTTATCCGAACGACGGCCAGCCCGCTACGGTAGGAAACGGTGTGATGGTAGCCTTTGTGGTTGACAGTACGGAAAAGGTAGATCGTCTTTATAAAAAGGCCATTGAACTGGGTGCAACCGACGAAGGCCCTGCCGGACCGCGTGGCGAAGGTTTCTACGCCGGTTACTTCCGCGATCTGGATGGTAATAAACTAAACTTCTTCTGTATGGGTTAAACGCAATGACAGGTCCCTGCCGCATTCCGACAATAAAAATCTCGAGAATGGCGGCAGGTTTTTTTTGCCTGCTGATTTTTCCGGCATGGGCAAATGCCCAATGCCCGCCGAAAGCGCAAACCGAAGCGAGCTTGCTGGCACTAAAAAAATCCGAATTTCTGGTGACGGACGATAATGCCAGGCAAGCTCTGGCGCTAGGTTTATTGCCATGCCTGTCTTCGCCCAATCCGGTGTTACGCGATGGCATTGCTTTCGAAGCCATCAGCTTTTGGCTACGCAAAGATCAATTGAACGAAACAACCCATCGTGAATTGCTTGAAAAATTACAGTTGAACCTCAACGCAGGCAAACCTGAAAAAGCCGGTTTTGCCGCACCATTTTCGGCATTGGTTTTGTCGGAAGTGGCACGCACTGACCGTATCAAGGCCTGGATGACGCCTGAAGAGCGCAAGCGCTTGGTAAAAACGACAGCGGAATACATGTCAGGAATTCGCGATTACCGCGGCTTTGACGATAAACAAGGTTGGCGCCATGCCGTGGCGCATGCGTCTGATTTGGTAATGCAGTTGGCTTTGAATCCCGCAATAGATAAACCCCAACTGGATTCGCTACTGGACGCTACGACAACACAAATCGGAATTGCCGCGCATTCCTATATTCATGGCGAACCGGAACGATTGCTTCGGGCAGTTCTATACATTGCCAAACGCGATGTCTATACCGAGAAGGAATGGCAGAACTGGATGGAGAATTTGATCAAGCCTACGCCACTGGCGAAATGGGATGACGCGTTTTCTTCCAGCGAGGGACTGGCAAAACGGCATAACCTGCAGGTTTTTCTTCTGGTGTTGCATGCCAACACACTTCAGACCGATGACAAAAACTGGAAGTTGCTAAACCGTTTAAGTTTCGAAGCACTGAAAAAGTTGCCCTAGGGCATCTATCCGGACGACTATTTCCGCAGCAGGCTTATTCGGTCTTTTCGGAGGGTTTTATTTCTTCCGGTGTTGTTTCGCTCAAGGATGCGACTGTCTCTGCACCACTTTCAGCGGTGAGATTGTCGGGTCCTGACGTGGGCTCAAGCTCATAGGTTTCCATTTCCGTCTTGTGCAGATACTCGTTGAAACGAACGGGGATGAGATCTTCATTCAACAGTTTTTCGAGACGCGTGAACAGTTCTGCGCGGGAGAATGGTTTTTTCATGAAATCATCGGCACCAATTCGTTGCACGTAGAATTGCTCGGTTGCCTGTTCATTGCCGCTGATCATGATGATGGGAACTTCTTTCGTGCGATGGTCGTGTCGGAAGTGTCTCAAGGCAGTAAAGCCACTCATGCCTGGCAGGACGATATCGAGAAAAATTATCGCCGGTTTGTTTCGGTAGGCGATTTCGAGGCCTTTTTCGGCGTCTTCTGCTTCCAATACCTCATAGCCGTTCTGCCTGAGCATGCGCGCAAGCATTGCCACAATCGTGGCCGAGTCATCAATGACCAGAACCTTGGTGCCGGGGACGGCATTGATACGTTTTTTGCGTCGCCGTTCAGAGATGCTGGATTGTCCGTCCGGCATCTCCACCAATGGCCCGGTCGGAGCAGCAGGAGCAGTTTCTTTCGGCTGTTTGGCGTCTGCGAATAATTGTTTTAATCGATCAAGCAGGCTCATTTGCGACAGAGTTCCCAAAACTGTTGCGATAAGTGTGTCCTTATCGGGTTTTTATGGCAAGTCATCAGGCTGTGAGCGCTTGAAAAGGGCGAGTTTTTGAGCCGGTTTAAGCTGTTTGATCCGGTATTCGGCGATGGAAGCCAGCGAACGGTTTTCAAAGGGCAGGCTGCCGATGAGCTGTTTAGGAGGGTGTGAGCGGGTGTACCTGGCGCCGGTGCCCTGTTGATGCGCCTTGTAACGCTGCTCTAACCTGTTGGTGATTCCGGTGTACAAGCTTCCATCCCGGCATTCCAACAAATAGACACACCAGTTTTTGTCTGGTGCGTCTGTCCCGGTTCCGGCGCCTGAGTCCGTCAGGCTTAACGCTTTTTTGCCGTTGTTTTCTTTATGGCCTTTTTCTTTGGGGGCGCCTTCTTCGTAGCCGCTTTTTTCGCCGGGGCTTTTTTTACAGCTGCCTTTTTCGTGACAACCTTTTTAGCCTGCGCTTTTTTCAGGGCTGTTTTTTTGACTGCGGCTGTTTTCACTACGGCTTTTTTTGCAGTCGCCTTTTTAGCCACGGCTTTTTTAATCCCTGCCGATTTTGAAGGCTTCACGATTTTGGTGTCTGTAGAGCCATTTAGAAAACCCAGCACCTCTTCGGCATGGCCATCAGGACTGACTTTTTCCCAGACCTTCTCGACTTTGCCGTTCGCGGCAATGACGAAGGTGGCACGCTGTATGCCGAAGTATTTACGGCCGTACATGCTTTTTTCGACCCATGTACCAAAGGCATCGCAGGTCGCATGGTCGGGGTCGGCGAGCAGCGAGAAATTCAGACTATATTTTTTGACGAATTTGCCGTGGGCTTTTTCATCGTCGGCGCTGATGCCGAAGACCGGAACCTTCAGTTTGTCGAAGGCGGGCAGATTGTCGCGGAAGCCGCAGGCTTCCTTGGTGCAGCCCGGCGTATCGTCTTTCGGGTAGAAATACAGCACGAAGCGTTGGCCTTCCAGGCCGGCATTGCTGATGGTATTGCCGTCTTCGTTATTCAAATGGAAATCAGGTACGGAATCGCCGATTTTTAACATGTCAAAATCCTTGTTGATCGAGTGGATAGATTGCCGGACGCGTTGTGGATTTCATGCAAAATAGCAATCTGCCATCGCCGTGCCATTAACCCAAGGGAGTTATTTCTTGATCGGACGGGTGGGGATTGGCACATTGCAGATATCAATGTGGCCGGCTTTCGCCAGATACCAGTCGTCACTCCGGTTGCGGCGCGCTTCTATCAATTGGGTGAAGCTGTCGGTATCCGTGCGCATGATTTCAATGGCGGTACGTTCTTCCTGGGGTATTTCCGACATCAGGCGAATCGATTTGATCGGAGTCCGCTGTTCGGCCTTTTCATAAAAGCCAAGCGGGCCTGTGCCGCGTGGCAGTATTGAAAGCAGTTCCATGCCTTGAATGACGCGGCCTACCGTCGTGATGTTTTTGTCGAGTTGACGGGGGGACTGGCCAATGACGACATAGAGTTCCGAACCGTTACTGCTATCGGCTTCGCCGCCACGACCCGCGCCGACCATGCCGTAGCAATGGGTCAGCCAGGCTTGGTTGGTAACGGCATTTTTCGCAGCAGGCATGCCTTCGACAAAACCGACATGCTGGGCCCAGCCGTCAACATCGGGCAGTGTCGTAAAGGCGAGGCCGTCGCTTTTACGGGTGAATTCGGCCGGAAGATGCTGTTTGGCCAGTCGGAAAGAGCGTCGTTTCTTCTCGTCTTCCTCGGGGTCGCCCCACTGCACGACGAAATTGTCCTGCGAGCGATTAATGCTCAAGCCATCGAAGTATTTTTCTCTGGCAAGCGCCACGATATTTTTACTGTGTTCGGGTGCAAAGGTCGGAGCCAGCTCGATGATCACCCGTCCGGATGCCAGTTCCATATAGAGGGTATTGTTCGGGTCAAGTTGACGCCAATCGTCTGCTTTGGATGCTTCCAGAATTTCCTGCATGGTTTTCGGCTTCGCCGGTGCGGCGGTGTTGTCCTGCGCGCTAAGCATCGTGCTGGCGAAAGCCATTGCAACGGCCAGTGACAGTCCGATTTTTTGGGTAATTTTCATGTCTTTATTCCGGTGTGGACGGGAGTGGGTGTCATAAGAAGGCAGCGCCGATTATCGCAAAACTTCCAGCGAAGCGGCGGAGGCATGCAGGTTGTCGCTGAGGTAACCGTGGCTGCCACAGGCGATGAAGCCCGATTTGGCAAATTGTTTGCGATACCAGGCGGAAGGGCGCTCGATGAATCCTATTTTATCGCCGACGATATCGTCTTCTTTTGCCCAGATTTCAAGAAAAGCCAGTCCATCACACAGCTCGGAAAATCCTTTTAATCCTCGCT
>Ga0208882_1000590_pt1 | contig 15875 bp, 15 predicted proteins | sample LakWasMet14_LOW5_2_FD_183862 | JGI IMG/M metagenome (GOLD analysis project Ga0208882, IMG submission 183862) | Freshwater sediment methanotrophic microbial communities from Lake Washington under simulated oxygen tension - Sediment Metagenome... | ecosystem: Environmental > Aquatic > Freshwater >...
GATTATTAGAGCAGCTGAAAGAAGCGGGATTATCTGCGAGTGCCCCTGATGATGTTATTAACGAAGACGAAAAAATGCAGCTTCTTGCGCATTTGCGTAAACGCCACGGTAAAAATGAAGGTGCGGCTGAAGTTTCACTGAAACGGGTGACTTTAAAGCGCAGAACTGTCAGCGAGCTTAAGCAGGCGAGCATACCGGGAAGTACTACCAAGACGATTCCTGTTGAAGTACGCAAACAGAAGACTTATATAAAGCGCAGCGAAGTCGCTGATTCCGTTGAACAAAAGAATTTGGAACAGACCAAGCAAGCAGCTGAAGAGACGGTTGTGCAGCAAGCTGAAAATCTTGCTCAAATTGAAGAGCCGGTTAAGACTGAAGAAGTCGTTCTGGAGCAAAAGAAAGAAGAAGCTATTGTACAGTCTGAAGTTAAGCCTGCTGAAGAAGCAATTGAGGCGGCAGTTGATAATGAGCCTGAAGTTGAGGAAACAGTTGAGAGTTTGCCGGTTGAGGATGGCCTGGAAGCAGGCTATAAAGAATCGGTCTTAGGTAGAGAAGCGGAAGAAGCGAGAAAAAAACAGCAGGAAAAAGAGCTTCGTCTGGAAGAGTCCATCAAAAGAAACGCCGACAAAGTCAGGCAGCAAGCTTCTGCCAAGCAGGAAATCCTGCATAGAAAAAGGCAGGAAGAAGGTTCTCATGCCGGAGCAGGCGGCAGAGACAGTAAAAAAGCCAAGAAAAAAGGCAAGAAGAACGAACGCGTCAGTGCGAAGCCGGAAGGCAAGCATCAATTTGAAATGCCGGTTGAGCCTATCGTAAAAGAGGTTTCCATTCCGGAAATGATTATGGTGTCCGATCTTGCGCAAAAGATGAGCGTTAAAGCGGCTATAGTGATCAAGCATCTGATGAAGCTCGGCATTATGGCGACCATTAACCAAAGCATAGATCAGGAAACGGCGGCCATTTTGGTTGAAGAAATGGGTCACAAGGCGATTATGCAGAGTGATGACGATCTTGAGCAGGAAATGCTGGCTGAGGCGCAAGAAGACGATAACCGCGTTGAATTACCGCGAGCGCCGATTGTTACGATCATGGGGCACGTTGACCACGGTAAAACATCGCTATTGGATTATATCCGTAAAACCCGTGTCGCTGCCGGTGAGGCAGGCGGTATTACTCAGCACATCGGCGCTTATCAAGTCAAAACCGATCATGGTTCGGTAACCTTTTTAGATACTCCGGGTCACGCTGCATTTACCGCCATGCGCGCCAGAGGCGCAGACGTTACCGACGTGGTGATTGTGGTGGTCGCGGCCGATGACGGCGTGATGCCGCAAACCAAGGAAGCTGTCGAGCATGCCAGAGCGGCCAATGTGCCGATTATTGTAGCGATGAACAAGATCGATAAGCCCGATGCTAATCCTGACAAAGTGATGCAAGAGCTTGCCAACATCGACGTGATTGCGGAAGAGTGGGGCGGCGATGTGCAGTTCCTGAAAATTTCTGCAAAAACCGGCGAAGGTATCGACGACTTAATCGAAGCATTAATTGTACAGACTGAAATTCTTGAATTGAAAGCGCCTGTTGAGGGTGCTGCATCCGGTATCGTTATTGAGTCTAGGCTGGATAAAGGTCGCGGTGTCGTGGCAACAGTATTGATTCAAAAAGGCACTCTGGAAAGCGGTCAAATGGTGTTATGCGGCCAAGAGTATGGTCGTGTTCGAGCCATGTTTAACGAGAATGGCTCCCCCATTAAAGAAGCCGGCCCGTGTGCGCCTGTAGAGATTTTAGGGCTGTCCGGTACGCCGAATGCCGGTGATGAATTTCTGGTTGTGCAAAACGAACGTATTGCCAAAGATTTGGCGAAGCATCGTGAGGAACGTAAAAAACTGTCTCGTCATGCCGTGCAGCAAGCTTCTAAACTGGATGAAGTATTCTCCAGAATGACCACAGGCGAAATTGCCAGCGTCAATTTAGTACTTAAAACGGACGTTCAAGGCAGTCTGGAAGCGTTACGCAGCTCTTTGGTCGGCTTGTCGAATGACGAAGTCGAAGTCAAAGTTGTTTTTGGCGGTGTTGGCGGTATTAATGAAGGCGATGCGAACTTAGCATTGGCGTCCGGCGCAATCTTGATGGGCTTTAATGTTCGGGCTGATGCGGCTGCACGAAGATTGATTGAAGAAAAAGGCATCGACCTGCATTACTACAGCATCATCTATGAAGCGATTGATGAGGTTAAAAAAGCTATCAGCGGTATGCTGGCTCCTGAAATTAAGGAACAGATTGTCGGTCTGGCCGAAGTGCGCGATGTATTTAGATCGCCAAAATTCGGTGCCGTTGCCGGCTGTATGGTCGTTGACGGCTATGTGAAGAGAAACCTGCCTATCCGAGTCTTGCGTAATAACGTGGTGATTTATGAAGGACAACTGGAATCTTTACGTCGATTTAAAGATGATGTGGCTGATGTCAAGATGGGCATGGAATGTGGTATCGGTGTAAAGAATTACAACGATGTTCAACCAGGCGATCAGATCGAAGTATTCGAACGCATAGAAGTTAAACGGGAAATATAAAGCTTATGGCAAAAGAATTTGGCCGCAATGCCCGCGTTTCATCACAGATGCAAAAAGAGCTTTCTCTGATTTTGCAGCGGGATATTGATGATCCCAGGCTGGGCTTTATTACTATCAATGAAGTTGTAGTAACTAAAGACCTTGCTGTGGCAAAAGTGTATGTCACGGTACTGAATGTCGATGAACAAGGCAAAAAAGCCAATATTAAATTGCTGAATGAATTAGCGCCTGTGATTCGTCATGAATTGGCCAAAAGAATGCGTTTAAGGCACATTTCCGATTTGCGTTTTTACTATGATGATTCGTTTGATACCGGTATGCGGGTAGCAGAACTGTTAAGTGACTTAGATAAGCGCGACAAGGGTGAAGGCTAGTTCAAATGAGCAAACGCAAGTCCGGGCTTAATATTCACGGCATATTGCTGTTGGATAAGCGCCTAGGAGTGTCTTCAAACAAAGCCTTGCAGGAAGTCAGGCGTTTGTTTAACGCCAATAAAGCGGGGCACACCGGTAGTCTTGATCCTCTTGCCACCGGTTTGTTGCCGCTTTGTTTTGGTGAAGCGACCAAGGTTTCGGCATTGATGCTTGATGACCATAAGCGCTATCAAGTTGTTGTTCAGCTCGGGGTAATGACCGATACCGGAGATCGAGAAGGCACGGTTATACAAACCAAGCCGGTTCCCAAGTTATCCATTGATGACATACATGCCTGTCTGGAAAAGTTCACCGGCGAAATCGATCAAGTTCCCCCCATGTATTCGGCTTTGAAGCAGGACGGTAAAAAGCTTTATGAGCTAGCGCGGGAAGGCAAAACCGTTGACCGTAAAGCCAGGCGTATCACCCTATTTGAATTGAAGTTGTTGACTGATTCCCAATCTTTAGCTTCAGAGCCGGATCTGTTGGCGCTGGACGTATTTTGTTCAAAAGGCACCTATATTCGCTCTCTGGCCGAAGATATCGGTCACGCTTTGGGTTGCGGCGGAACGGTAAAGGAACTGCGTCGGCTGGAAGCGGGTCAGTTCAAGATTCAAGATTCCAAAACCATCGAACAATTGATGGAAATGGATCAGCAAAGTTTGATGCAATGCCTGATTAATGTCGATAAACCGCTGGAAGCTTTGCCTGCAGTGCAGTTGTCTGATGAACAGACAATTTGCATAAAGCACGGCCAGTCACTTCATTTTTTGCCTGCTGACGAGTCCATGACGGATGGAACGGGAATAAGCCTCGAAAGTGGGCAAAATACAGTGCGCATGTACAATGACGCAGTCTTTTTGGGCTTGGGGGAAATGCTAAGGGATGGTAAACTAGCGCCGAAAAAGTTATTCAATTTGGGTAACGAACTGCTCTGAATATATATTCTCAGACAGACAGAATACATTTGTTTCTACACCCTATCGTGGAAACAGTGTACTTAAGGAGTCGCCATGTTGGCGGCTTTATTTTTTTATTTTTAATCTAAATAGGGATTACAAATGCCATTTACTGCAGAACAAAAAAAAGCGGTCGTAGAAGAGTATCGTCAATCAGAAACCGATACCGGTTCACCTGAAGTACAGATTGCTTTATTGACAGCACACATCACGCATTTAACACCGCATTTTGCTGAACACAAAAAAGACAACCATTCTCGTCGTGGATTGTTGCGCATGGTTAACCAACGTCGTAAGTTACTGGATTATTTAAGAAAAAAAGACGTCAACCGTTACCGTAGTTTGATTGAACGTCTCGGATTACGTAAGTAATATGAACAAAGAAACGGCACAGAGTTTTTGTGCCGTTTCTGTTTTAACATTTCATGGATTGAACAAATTTTTAAACAACCTCTACACAAAGGAACCTTATAGTGAACCCTATCAGGAAAGAATTTCAGTACGGCGATCGACTCGTTAAATTAGAAACTGGTGAAATAGCACGTCAAGCACACGGCGCTGTCATGATCGACGTAGATGGTACGACACTGTTGGTCACCGTCGTCGGTAAAAAACAGCCAAACGGCGGCGATTTTTTCCCGCTGACTGTTAATTATCAAGAAAAAGCTTATGCAGCCGGTAAAATTCCAGGCGGCTTTTTCAAGAGAGAAGGACGTCCCAGTGAAAATGAGACATTAACGTCTCGTCTGATTGACCGGCCTATTCGTCCTCTTTTCCCAGAGGGCTATACTGACGAAGTTCAAATCATTGCAACAGTCGTATCACTTAATCCTGACGTTAATCCCGAAATTCCAGCATTATTGGGTGCTTCCGCTGCCTTGGCAATTTCAGGTTTGCCTTTTAACGGTCCAGTAGGTGCAGCCACTGTCGGTTATAAGGACGGAGAATATTTATTAAATCCAACTCCTGATACTTTAAAAGAATCACGACTGGAATTGGTTGTTGCCGGAACGGCGCATGCCGTATTAATGGTTGAGTCTGAAGCTGATAATCTGTCAGAAGAAGTGATGCTGGGTGCGGTTCTATTTGGTCACCAGCAAATGCAGGTCGCCATTAACGCCATTAACGAATTTGCAGCTGCAGCGGGTAAAGGCGTTGTTGAGTGGGTAGCCCCCGAAGTTGATGCCGAACTCAAAAAACTGGTAACTGCAGAAGTTGAAGCGGGCATTAAGGCCGCTTATCAAGTCGCGGAAAAGCTGGTTAGACAAGAACAACTGAAAGAAATTAGAAATGCCGTGGTTGAAAAGCTGACGGCAAATGGCGAGTATGCTGAAAGCGACATACGCGGCATTATCGAACATCTGGAATACAGTATCGTCCGCAACGCTATTCTTAACGAAAACAAGCGTATTGACGGACGTGGATTAGACAACATCAGACCGATTACCATCAAAACCGGCGTATTGCCCAGAACTCATGGTTCAGCATTATTTACCCGCGGCGAAACACAAGCTTTAGTCGTTGCAACCTTAGGTACGCAACGCGATGCGCAAATCATTGATGCGTTGGCTGGTGAATACAAAGAACCGTTCATGTTGCATTACAACTTCCCTCCATTTAGCGTTGGTGAAGTTGGCTTTGTCGGTTCACCAAAGCGTCGTGAAATCGGTCATGGCCGCTTGGCAAAACGCGGCGTTGCTGCGGTATTGCCGAATATGGATGAATTTCCGTACACCATTCGCGTGGTTTCCGAAATCACTGAATCCAACGGCTCAAGCTCTATGGCTTCAGTCTGTGGCAGCAGCTTGGCGTTAATGGATGCCGGTGTGCCTATTCAATCACCCGTTGCCGGTATCGCGATGGGACTGATTAAAGAAGGCGACAGCTTTGCAGTATTGTCCGATATCATGGGGGATGAAGATCACCTGGGCGATATGGACTTTAAAGTTGCCGGTTCAGAAGATGGCATTACCGCACTGCAAATGGACATCAAAATAGATGGCATTACCGCAGAAATTATGAAGACAGCTTTGGAGCAAGCGAAGACTGGCCGTCTGCATATTTTGGGCGAAATGAACAAAGCATTATCTAGCACTCGTGAAGAAATGTCTGACTTCGCTCCGCGTATCATCACTTTCAAAATCGATCCGGCCAAAATTCGTGAAGTTATCGGTAAAGGCGGCGCAACCATCCGCAGCATTACCGAGCAAACAGGCGCTAGCGTTGATTTGACCGATGATGGTATCGTTAAAGTGGCTTCCGTTGATAAAGCTGCCGGTGAAGAAGCGCGTCGTCTGATCGAAGAAATTACCGCAGAAGTTGAAGTCGGAAAAACTTACGAAGGCAAAGTAGTCAGACTAATGGACTTCGGCGCATTCGTTACCATACTTCCTGGCAAGGATGGCTTGGTTCATATCTCGCAAATCTCTGATGAGCGCGTCGATAAAGTCAGCGACAGGCTCAACGAAGGCGATGTAGTCAAAGTCAAAGTACTTGAAATCGACCGTCAAGGCCGCGTCAGATTGAGTATGAAAGAAGTCGAAGCCGAATAACCCAAGCATGTTTGCTGCTCTTGACAAAAGGGCGGCATAAGGGTGTAAAAAAGGGATTGTGATTCGTCGCAATCCCTTTTTTCGTTTAGTTTACATGAAGTTAGGGGCTAGTAGGCGTTAAGTCAAATATGCACTGAAGGTTAATGTTATGGGATACAAGTGCGGATATATCAGTATGTATTGATGGCAAGGATTCATTTTTGAAAACGTAAAAGTTAACTTCGACGCCATGAAAACAATCTTTTTATTAGTAATAATCGCCGTTGGCTTTCTGATCGCCTCAAGCCATAAGATTCCCGTAGCGGGTGCGAACGCCGCCGACTGGAACGCGAAATCATTCTGGTACCATCCTTGGGGACGTTCCGGAACTCATAAAGGCATCGACATTTTCGCTAAAGCAGGAGTTCCGGTATTGGCGGCAAGTAACGGCGTAGTGGTCTATACGGGTTTTAATGACATTGGCGGCAATATAGTAGCGATATTGGGTGCGAAATGGCGTATTTATTATTACGCCCATTTGCAGCGGATTGATGCCCGCAGTTTACGATTTGTCAGAATGGGCGACGCTATCGGTACCGTCGGCGATACCGGCAATGCACAAGGAAAACCACCGCATTTGCATTTTGTCATCCGCAGCCTGTTTCCACTGTTTTGGCAATACGACGACAGCCAGCCAGAGCCTTGGAATAGAATGTTTTACATTGATCCCGTTGAGCTTTTAACTCCAGTGTAGATAGAAACACTCTTCTATGGTTTTTCGAGGACTTAGGCAGTATCGCAGTAATGTTGAGACGTAAGAGGTAAAAAGCTTTTTAAACCGAACTTACAGAGATCAGGAACTAGTGAATTCGTCCCATGGCCGAGTTAGCGTAACCGACATTTATCGTATCAAGCTCTAAGCTGATGCCAGTCAATCCACAAATAACTAACCGCTTATAAAAATGATCAGCGACAGCCAAAAAATACAGATAGCTAAAAGATTCGCTAAATTGCACCAAACGCCATTTGCTGCATGGACGCCTGATGAGGATTATACGTCAGAGGATGATCGTTATTTAACTGTTTACGACAACCTTATCAATGGCGTTTATGGTGACTGCTATGGCCTTAACGCTGAGTATGATGAGGACGATAATTTAATACAGGAAGCCACGGAATTTGAAGTTTCGGTTGAAGGATTTGAATCCAAAGGGCAGGCGGAAATATTCTTTTTTGAAATAACCAGCGAAATGAAAGGGATGAGTAAATTCATTGAGGATCATGGCAGGTATGGTGATTGGTAGCAATAATTGGCGGATTTGGGTAGGTAATCCGCCAATTATCGTGCATATTGAAGCCGCATCAATCATAGCTCCCAATGGGGAGCAACCAACGACGCAGGTAAGTTAACATTCTTGATTAGGAACCCCAAGGTCATGAAATCACGATTATTGTCTGATTTTATGAGGCTTTGTTAGTGGGTTGAAGTGAAAATATGAGGGGCGAACATTAGAGCAACAACTCGGCGGACAAGCAAAATATGCTTACCGATTCGGAGGTTTGACGGTGTCGGGGTGAATTTTCGGGCACCCCGACAGCGGTCATCGCTAGGATTTACTGAGCGTAATGCCTTTCAATATAACGTTGCACGATTTCCTGGAACTCTTCAGCAATCCGGTCGCCTTTCAGTGTAACCGTTTTTTCGCCGTCTTCATAAACCGGCGCTACCGGGGTTTCGCCGGTGCCGGGCAGGCTGATGCCGATGTTGGCGCTTTTGCTTTCGCCCGGCCCGTTGACCACGCAACCCATAACCGCCACTTCCATGGTTTCGACGCCCGGATATTGAGTGCGCCATACCGGCATTTGATCGCGTAAATAGCTTTGGATGTCCATCGCCAGCTTTTGGAAATAATCGCTGGTGGTGCGGCCGCAACCGGGACAGGAGATTACCATCGGGGTGAATGAACGAAAGCCCATGGTTTGCAAAATTTCCTGGCCGACAATGACTTCCTGGGTTCTGGATGAGCCAGGTTCTGGCGTTAAGGATATACGGATGGTGTCGCCGATGCCTTGTTGCATCAGTACCGATAGAGCGGCAGCGGATGAGACGATGCCTTTGGAGCCCATGCCCGCTTCGGTCAGACCCAGATGCAATGCGTAATCGCAACGGCTGGACAGGTCTTGGTAAATGCTGATCAGTTCCTGCACATTGCTGATTTTGCAGGACAGGATGATTTTGTCTTTGCCAAGCCCAAGTTCTACGGCTTTAGCAGCGCTTTCCAGTGCAGACAGCACGATGGCTTTGCGGGTGACGGCGGCCAAAGGCTCGGGTGTTGCAAGGCTTCTGTTTTCGTCGAGTAAACGGGTCAATACCGATTGATCCAAGCTGCCGCCGTTGACGCCAATACGTACCGGTTTGTTGTATCGGCAGGCAAACTCGATCATTTGCTGAAATTGCGGATCACGGCTTTTGCCGCGGCCTACATTGCCTGGATTGATGCGGTATTTGTCCAAAGCCTGGGCGCAGTCGGGGTATTTTTCCAGCAGTTTATGGCCGTTGAAATGGAAGTCGCCGACGATCGGGGTCGAGTTGCCTTTTTTATCCAGTTGATTGCGGATTTCGGCAACGGCGGCGGCCGCTTCTTCGGAATTGACCGTGATGCGGACCAATTCGGAACCGGCAGCGGCCAGCTCGATAATTTGGTTCACGGTGGCAGAAACATTGGCGGTATCGGTATTGGTCATAGACTGAACAACGATTGGAGCGCCGCCGCCGACTTTAACATCGCCGACTAAAACTTGATGGGTGATTTTTCTAAGGCTAATAGACATATACAAAATCTTTTGAAAAAGGTTACGGTTATCTGGAAGAAATTGATAAATTATACGCCTATACCGGCTATTAAGTAGAGTTTAGTGTGAGGATAAATTATTTTTCTGATATACATTTGGAGTTCGGAGCACTGGAAGCTCCGGATAATGATGCCGATATCATTATCGCAGCGGGCGATATAGGTATCAGTACGCAAGGCCTGGAGTGGCTTAAAACGTTTAATAAACCCGTCGTTTATATTGCCGGTAATCACGAGTTTTATACGCGCGAATATCAGCAAACGTTGCAGTTGATACGTAAACAATGCGCAGGCAGCAATGTGCATTTTCTTGAGAACGATTGCTTTATATTTCAAGGAGTGCGTTTTTTAGGCTGCACTCTCTGGGCCGATTTGTTTGTTGAAGGCGATAAAACAGCAGAGGCTTTAGGCAAAACATTAAATGATTTCAGGCGGATTCAATTTGCCGAAAAGCCTTTCGATGCGGTGCAGTTCAGCCAATTACACCAAAACTCAAAGACCTGGCTGGAACAAGCATTAGCTCAGCCGTTTTCAGGGAAAACTGTCGTGGTAACTCATCATGCGCCGTCTCTATGGAGCTGGAATGATACGGCTCAGGCGCTTAAAAAGCTGGCTTATTGCAATGATATGAAACCGTTGCTGCATGAATACGAGATTGCCGCCTGGTTCCACGGTCATGTCCACAGTCAGATAGACTACCGCATAGCGGGGGCAAGAATATTATGTAATCCCAGAGGTTATGCAGGTAAGAAAGTCGCCCCTCGGTTTGATCAGAATAAGATCGTGGATATTTAGATGGATGCTGTGTTCGTAAAAGATTATCTATTGGAAGACTGAATGAAAGATAAAAGACCTGTGTTCCTTATCTCTCAGCGATAGTCTTTATATTGGCAAGACCTTCCTCAAAATCTTTGCCGACCATGTTGCCCCGATCGTAAAATATGTCCATAAGCTTTCCAAAGTAGGAATTGGCGCCTTGCATAGTCCACGTGACTTCAGTTTCGTCACCTTGGGTTTCCAATATGAACACCAGGATACAGCGGCTTTCAATAGGTTTGAATAAATCCAGTTCGATAGCGATCCTGGACGATGGCAATGATTCAATGATCTCCATACGACCAGTACCGGCATTACTGTCGGTACTTTCCCACTCATATATCGCGCCTTTACCGCGTGGCTTACCGCTGAGATTTCGTTTCATCTCCGGGTCCATTTTTTCATAAGGCGACCAGGCATCCCAATTGTGGAAGTCGTTGATTAACGCAAAAATTCTGTCGGGAGATGCTTTGATGCTGGCGGCGCGGCAGATATGAAATACATCAGGTTGGGCTGCTATATAAAGAAGCAACGCGGCGAACAGAACAGCAGCTATGACGATTAGGGTCTCGATCATTTATTACCCGGTACAGTAGATCATATAGCGGTTAAGAACCTCTCTTGCCACTGGCTACGGCTAGGGTTCGAGAGTGAGTGCATCTTTAGATATTTCCGGGTCGAAGAAAACCGCGCAATGCTCATACACGATTTGCCATCTGTCCTGATGCCGTCGATAGCCGACGGTGTTCCGTGTCCATGTCTGCATTGCCGGAAGCTCTTCGTCCATCTCTGTAAAGCGCCAGAACCAGTGAGCAAGCGCCAGATCGCCGCTAACGAAAATACCCAAATCACGTATCTCTGTCCCGAATATAGCTGGAAGGCCGGGCAAACATGCATCCCAAGCTCGGCGAAGATCAGTCACATTCTTGATTTTTTGGAACGGCGGTTTCACGTCGAAGATGATAGCTTCCGGAGCGTAATGGTTTAGGATCTGATTTGTGTTTTTCATGCAAATACCGCTCATTTGGTCATTAATGAGTTGTCGAATCTGAGCTTTGTCATGCGTTTTGGCGATTACGGTTTTCATCGGCATCCCTTGTGTTTTAATTATTAACTCGCGATTGTTTTTTAAGTTTTATTTTTTGCAAAGACTTAATTACGAAGTGCAGCTCATCCAGACTCAAAATTTATGTTCGGTCTTAAAACCGGCCCCGCAGCTTGGTATAGATGGCTCCTTTAAGCATTTCATCGGTTTTTTCAATACTTTTGAACGTTAAGCACACAAGCATTTCCAGGCGTTCTCCGGCTGCACTGGTTTCTTTTGGGCAAAGCCTTGAAACCAGCACGGCAGCTAATCCTTCATGATAACAGTCATTCTCAGCGGCGCACCGGCAACAAGGAGGGGGCATTTACCGCACCATGTCTTATTAGGCCCGGCTTTTAGCGGCATAACTGACCATGAGATTTTGGTAGACCGGAGTATGGCCGCAAAGCAGCTTGCCAAAACCCTGGATATCATTGCGCCAGTCGCGTTGCAGTTCAGAGCTTACGGCGAACCAATCCAGCAATTGCACCCCGGCGGTCGCCATCCGGAGCCATGCCGCTTCACGGCTGGCTTGGTCGAATGTGCCGGAGGCATCGGTGACGACAAAGACCTCGTAGCCGGCCTCTAACGCTGACAGCGCAGGGAATGCAACGCAGACCTCAGTCACTATACCGGCAATAATGAGCTGCTTGCGTCCGGTTTCCTTCACGGCGTTAACGAAATCTTCGTTGTCCCAGGCGTTGATTTGGCCAGGACGAGCGATAAACGGAACGTGAGGAAACATTTCTTTCAGCTCGGGCATAATGGGACCGTTCGGTCCCGTCTCGAAACTGGTGGTGAGGATAGTCGGCAGGTTAAAAAACTTCGCCGTATCAGCCAAGGCCATGATGCTGTTCTTGAATTCGCTGGGCGGATAATCCTGTACCAACGCAGTCAAGCCGCACTGGTGATCCACGAAAAGAACCGCCGCATCATCCTTGGATAACCGGCGGTATTGATAAGTGTCGCTCATGATGCCACCTCGTTTATGGTTTTATGCTCATTGCGATAATGCTTCTCCCAATTAACACGTTATGATTTAAATATGGATTTAATTATCAATATCTGACTTGAACTCACAATTCGTATAAATACTTATGGAGCTTGGGCGACTGTGGCACGGTAAAGCCTGTTGGGATAGCGATTTACAATGCCAATTGATGGTTGACCGTGCTGACCCTCTGGCACGGCACTTTGTTAAGCGGGCTTTTTTATTTCGTTTTGCAGCCACCGCTCCAGAACCTTAACCACATAAGCTTGTTCATCTGGAGTCAGGCCGCGGTCCATCGGTATCCGGTGCCACTTTTCCAGGCAGCCGCGGCAGCAGCATGCCGTTGCATGCTGCGCTACAAAAACCGGATGGCCCCGAAAAGGGGTTTGCTTGCCATCGTTTTTAGGCAGCGGCGGCGACAGGCGTTTTGCAATAAAGTCGCCGGCATGAACGATAACCGTCGGCAATCCTTTGGAATGCATATAAACAAGGTCTTTGCCTTGCAGGTGGAATTTGCTGCGGAAAGCTGACTTTGAGAGTGCCTCAAAGAGTTGGTCTAAATCTCTCATTAGGGTTTTAGGTAGTTGAGTACTATTTCATTATGGGCGGATGTTTTATCATGAATCAAGTTCCGAATCTTGATTGAGGACCGAGCTCTCTGATCCTATGAATAGCCATGAACAAAGACATCGCGGCGGACACTTGAATGATCGAACATTATTCAGCGGTAAACAATTGCTTCAAGTACATGAGGCTGTGTATGAGCTCTGCTGGCTGCTAAATCGCGGATATGCAAGGCATTCGGCGATTCAATTGGTCGGTGACCACCACCAGCTTGTCAAACGTCAACGTCTGGCGATTTCCAGAGCGGCCTGCTCGAAAACAAGCAGAGAGTTAAGAAATACAAGATGCCTTGAGATTGAACACATCAAAGACCGGCACTTGGTTATTGACGGATTTAACCTGATCATTACCGTTGAAACAGCTCTAGCGAGAGGTTTGTTACTGCGTTGTTGCGATGGCTGCGTACGGGATATTGCCAGCATTCATGGGACTTACCGGTTGGTGCATGAAACCCGGCAGACAATTGAGCTCATTGGCAATACGCTGCAAGCCTTTGCTCCGGCCAATGTATTGTGGCTGTTTGACAAACCCATTTCCAACAGCGGACGGCTCGCAGAAATGGTGCGTACTATTGCCGAAGCTCATGGCTGGAATTGGCAGGCGGAATTAATCGACAATCCAGATCAAGCCATACTGCATAGCGGTAAGGTCGCAATCACCTCCGATTCGGCAATATTGGACGGGAAGGTGCAATGGGTGAATCTGGGCAATTATCTCATAGCCAAGTATTTTCATGACCCCTGGCTGATTGATTTTTCAGATGCTCTGGATAAAACCTTAAGCTTAGGCTGACTGATTGATTATTGTTCCGAGCTGGTCCTTATGGCCATTTTGGGTGTCTTGATTTTTCTGCAATAATTGGATTTGTGCCTGGGCCGCCATTACGGCGGCACTCGCTGCAACTTGCATATCCGGGCTGGAAGGTTGAGCCGGCGCCAGGGCGGCTCTCCTGATGGTGTCGGCTTTTCGCAGTGTTGCTGCCGGGTCGCCGGGAACCGCAGAGGTGTCTATGTTGACTTCGCCGCCAACGGCATACCGAACCCCATCGGGGCCTTGCTGGTATTCAAAACTGGCGCCGCTGGTAGCAATGCCTCCCGCCGCAGCCAGATGAGCGGCCTCATGCGCTTTGACTTCGGCGTCTCTTTGTTTAAGTTCGCTGATGACTTTCAGGTCCGATTCGGAAAGTTCCTGGGTTTTTTATCGCCTGTTGATGCGGAGTTGTCTGTTTTTAACGCGTGATATTGTTGAGCATCTTGATTTGAGACATCTGTCGGGGCGACCGGCGGCTTCCGGGAATAATCGGTTTGTTGAGCCGCAAATCTATTATTGGATATCGAAGAAATCATGATGCACCGGCACATCAGATAAATAATTTTGCGTCTAATAAACAATCGGGCGATAGTCTAGAGATAAAAATAAGCGCTGATGTTATACGCATCCACCGGAAGTAGATTATCCACGAAAGATATAAGTAGGGCGTGCCATGCGCGACTTGGGAATTTATGAGGCGCGCATGGCACGCCCTACGAAAAAACCGTTTAAATCGTCCTGGTTCGAGCCACACAAAGGCGCTTATTTTTGTATTTGTCTTGGGCATTCCATAGCACCAATTAAACGGATAAATTAACGTATAATAGGTTTATTTTATTCGGCTGTATTTGATGTCCACCCCTGATCTTATCAAGCAACTTACCCACCAGTTACCTAATTGTCTTAACCAGGACAGGCATTTATTAAAACGGCAATTAGATCGCTGCCGCAGCAAAAAATCAGAGGAAGAATTGAACAAATTGGCGAGCCGTATCGAAAGATCGGTTGCGGCTCGGAACAAGCGCCTTGCCAGTGTTCCGGTGCTGACATTTCCCGATTTGCCGGTTACCGGTAAAAAAGACGACATCGCCAAGCTGATACAAGATAACCAGGTGGTGATCGTGTGCGGCGAAACCGGTTCCGGTAAAACCACACAGTTGCCCAAGATTTGCCTGTCGATAGGCCGAGGCGCGGCCGGTTTTATCGGCCATACTCAACCACGACGAATTGCGGCGCGCACCGTTGCCGACCGTATTGCAGAGGAACTTGGCGAATCAATCGGCAAGTCGGTTGGCTATAAAATCCGCTTTAACGATAAAACTCATGCCGACTCATTAGTTAAGCTGATGACCGACGGTATTTTGCTGGCCGAATCGCAAAACGATCCTTACCTGAACCAATACGACACCATCATTATTGATGAGGCGCATGAGCGCAGTTTGAACATCGATTTTCTGATCGGTTACATGAAATGGCTGCTGCCCAAACGCCCTGATTTAAAGCTGATCATCACCTCGGCAACCATCGATACGCAACGCTTTTCCGATCATTTCAATAAAGCGCCGATTATCGAAGTTTCAGGCCGCACCTATCCTGTGGACGTGCGTTATCGGCCCATCGTGCCGAAAGAGGAAGTTGACGGTGAGAAAGCAACCGATGAGACCGGAGATGAACTGCAAAACGCGATCCTTGATGCGGTCGACGAGCTGTACCGTGACTTGCGCGGCGACATCCTGATTTTCCTCAGCGGCGAGCGGGAAATCAGGGAAACCACCGATTCGCTGAAAAAACACCATCCGACCCAATATGAAATCCTGCCGCTGTACTCAAAACTCAGCGTCAGCGAGCAGGAGCGGGTGTTCAAGCCCAAAGGCGGCAAGCTGCGCATCGTGCTCGCTACTAACGTTGCGGAAACCTCGTTGACGGTGCCGGGTATTCGTTGCGTGATTGATACCGGTCACGCGCGTATCAGCCGTTACAGCCATCGCAGTAAAATCCAGCGCTTGCCGATTGAACGCATCTCGCAATCTTCCGCCAACCAAAGGGCAGGGCGTTGCGGCCGTGTTGCCGAAGGTATCTGCATCCGATTGTATTCGTACGACGATTACTTGGCCCGGCCGGAGTTTACCGAGCCGGAAATCATGCGTACCAATCTGTCGTCGGTCATCTTGCAGATGATCTCGTTGAATCTCGGCGACATCGAAGACTTCCCGTTCATTGAGCCGCCC
>Ga0208882_1000594_pt1 | contig 15811 bp, 10 predicted proteins | sample LakWasMet14_LOW5_2_FD_183862 | JGI IMG/M metagenome (GOLD analysis project Ga0208882, IMG submission 183862) | Freshwater sediment methanotrophic microbial communities from Lake Washington under simulated oxygen tension - Sediment Metagenome... | ecosystem: Environmental > Aquatic > Freshwater >...
CGATTCTATCAACGTTATACCCAAGGACGTTTCTTTGCGTTTATCGATATCGCCGAAGCCAATCCCATTATCAGATAGAGATATTTGTATACTATCAAATAGCTTTTTTAATTGAATTTTAACGGTAGGAGATTTAATGCTTTCAGGGAATGCGTGTTTTAGAGAATTTGTTATTAACTCATTTACGATTAAACCTGCGGGTACTGCTTTCGTTAATTCAATTTCAATAGAGTCCATATCTTCAATAATTTGAATATTATTAAGTGATGGATAACTCTTTACAACTTCATTTACCAATTCGGATAAATACAATTTGAAATTGATTTTTGATAAATTATCTTTTTTATACAAGCGTTCGTGAACCATAGCAATACTCATTACACGGTTTTTTGAATCAATCATCATACTTCTTGATACATCACAAGGTGCTTTTTCTGTTTGCAAATTTAAAAGGCCGGTAATAACCGCCAAATTGTTTTTTACTCGGTGTTGTATTTCTGCTAAAAGTATTTCTTTTTCTTTTAGTGAATGGGCAATGATTACCTGCGATTCCTGTTGTTGTTTTAATAAACTTAAGGTTTCTTCGTTTTGTCGGTTAAGTAATTTAATAACCAAATAAACTAAAATAATTGTAATAAAAAGCGTTAAGCAACTGTTATACACTAATAACACTCTATTGTCTTGTTCTGTAACCGTTTTGTTTTTTAAACTATCAATGTCAAACAACCATGCGCATAAAAAACTTATCGCAATCATTATAAAAAAAATAAGCGTGCGATTGTTATACTTAACAGGATTATGAACTAAGGCTACGCAAAAAATAAGAGGAAAATAATAAAGGTAATTTCCAACATTAGCCTCGTACTGCTGAACTATAACAAACACCGACACATTAACCGTTATAACAAAAAAATATGTTGCTAAGTTATAGTAACCTTTATGATTAAAGATAAGAACAGCCAATGCAGTAAATACCGAAAACATAGCGATAAAGGTTGGGTATCTGGCGTTTATAAAAAATACTGTTGTTATACCCGCTAAAGACCCTATAAGAGCTATCCACCCAAAGAGGTTTACCATTCTAGCTTCACGCTTTTGGTAAAATTCCATATCTGGCTTAACGCCAATATTTATCAGATTACTAAGAATCATTTTTAGAGTACAGTTACGTCCTCAAGTTAGTAATTTTTTTTAAATAAAAAGTCCCGTAATTGTTAATTACGGGACTATAATTACTTAGTGAAATACTACATCACAATGTTTACAATCTTCTTAGGCACTACAATTACCTTTTTAGGTTGTTTTCCTTCGAGGTATTTAGCTGTGTTTTCGTGTTGCATTACAGCAGCTTCAACTTCTTGTGGCGTTAAGGTTGCACCTAACTCAATATTAAAGCGCATTTTACCATTAAATGACACCGGATAGTTAAAGGCATCATCTACTAAATACGCTTCGTTAAACTCAGGGAAATTAGCAAAGGCTATACTTTCGGTATGACCTAACTGTTTCCAAAGTTCCTCTGTAATATGCGGCGCATAAGGCGATAAACAAATTAATAATGGCTCCAATATTGCTCGTTTATTACATTTAGCATCCGTTAATTCATTAACACAAATCATGAATGTACTTACAGATGTGTTGAATGAAAAACGCTCAATATCTTCAATTACTTTTTTTATGGTTTTATGCAACGTTTTTAATTCTGCTTTAGTTGGCTCATCATTTGTTACACTAAGCGAAGTCGAAGTGTCGCCCTGAACTGTTGGATAAAACAAACGCCATAATTTTTTTAAGAAACCATGCACACCGGTAATACCATTGGTGTTCCATGGTTTGCTTTGCTCTAATGGGCCTAAAAACATTTCGTATAAACGTAAGGTGTCTGCGCCAAATTTTTCTGCAATATCATCCGGAGTTTGTACATTGTATTTAGACTTAGACATTTTTTCGATCTCCCAGCCGCAGATATAGTCGCCATTTTCTTCACATAAAAATTTAGAATTTTTTAAATCATCTCTCCAGTTTGTAAATTCAGATTTATTTAATATGTCATTTGAAACAATATTAATGTCTACAGGAATTTGAGTAAATCGTAATTGTATATTTCCTTTAAAATCAATTTGTTTGCGTATATCTGAATCTATCTCCTTCTTAATTTCATTAATTTCACTATCTGAGTCATTATACGTCCAATCTAATCTTTCCCAATTGACAGATGCTTTCTCACAACGTTTTTTACTTACAAAAATAGGTTTAGAATTAAGCATTTGCATAACTTCGTGTAACTTACCATTTTCAAACTCATTTGCATTTGAATTTTGGATAGTATAATTAACTCGATACACAAAATTACTTCTTCCTTGTATCATCCCTTGGTTAATCAATTTCTTAGCCGGTTCGTCCGCTTTAATATAACCTAGGTCTTTTAAAAATTTAGTCCAAAAGCGTACATACAATAAATGGCCGGTAGCATGCTCGCTACCGCCAATGTATAAATCAACTTGATTCCAATAATCAGTTAAGTTTTTTGCTGCAAACTCTTTATTGTTTTTAGCATCCATGTAACGTAAAAAATACCAAGAGCTTCCTGCCCAACCCGGCATGGTTGAATATTCGTACTCGTATTTACCTTCGTGTTTCCAGCTGGCAGCAGCACGAGCTAATGGCGGTTCGCCATCTTCAGTTGGTAAATACTTATCTACTTCAGGTAATACCAATGGTAATTCGTTTTCGTTTAGCACGTAAGGAATATCATTTTTGTAATATACCGGAATTGGCTCTCCCCAATAACGTTGGCGACCAAAAACGGCATCGCGTAAACGGTAATTAATTTTTCCTTTTCCTAATCCACGCTTTTCAATTTCTTCAATTGCACGCTTAATAGCTGCTTTCACCTCTAAGCCATTTAAGAAATCAGAATTCATTAATTTTCCTTCTTTCTCGCCCCAGGCATCTTTTTCAAAATCATGCTCAGTAGTTGGTTCAATAACTTGAGGTAAAACTAAACCAAAATGTTTAGCAAATTTATAATCACGCTCATCGTGCGCAGGTACAGCCATTACAGCTCCAGTTCCATATCCTGCCAACACATAATCGCCAACCCAAATAGGAACTTGTTTTCCTGTAAACGGATGTAACACATACGAACCTGTAAACACTCCTGTAATTTTAGTAACGTCTGCTTGACGCTCGCGCTCACTTCTGTTTTTTGCTTTAGTAACGTAATCCTCAACAACTGCTTTTTGGTCAGGAGTAGTTAATACAGAAACTAATTCATGCTCGGGAGCTAGTGTTACAAACGACACACCAAATACGGTATCCGGACGCGTTGTAAATACTTCTATAAACATGTCACCCTGAGCGGAGTCGAAGGGCTCAATTTTAAATTTTAAACTAGAGCCCTCGCTACGACCAACCCAATTACGCTGTGCTTCTTTTAAGCTATCTGTCCAGTCTAACTCATCTAAACCATCTAACAAACGTTGAGCATAAGCTGTAATGCGCATGCTCCATTGTTTCATTAATTTACGCTCAACCGGATAACCGCCACGTTCGCTCACACCGTCTTTTACCTCATCATTAGCTAACACGGTTCCTAATTGCGGACACCAGTTAACATAAGCTTCGCCAAGGTAAGTAATACGGTACGCCATTAAAATATCTGATTGTTCTTTTTCAGAAAACGCTTTCCACTCAGCAGCTGTAAATGTTTTCACATCTTCATCGCAACAAGCATTAATATTAGCATTACCGTTTTTTTCGAACTCAGCAATTAAGCTAGAAATATTTTCTGCTTTGTTAGAGTTATTGTTATACCAAGAATTAAACAGTTGAATAAAAATCCATTGTGTCCATTTGTAGTACTCAGGGTCAGAAGTGCGAACCTCTCTATCCCAATCAAACGAAAAACCAATTTTATCTAATTGCTCACGGTAGCGAGCTATGTTTTGTTCAGTTGTAATTTTTGGATGCTGCCCAGTTTGGATTGCATATTGCTCAGCAGGTAAACCAAAACTATCGTAACCCATTGGGTGCAATACATTAAAGCCTTTATGGCGTTTGTAACGCGATACAATATCAGAGGCAATATAACCCAAAGGATGCCCAACGTGTAAACCGGCGCCTGATGGATAAGGAAACATATCCAACACATAGTACTTTGGTTTATCTCCACCATCGGCAGCTGCAAAGGTTTTATGTTTTGCCCAATAAGCTTGCCAGTTATTTTCTATCTCTTTAAAATTATATTCCATAATGCCTGATTTTGCGAGGTGTAAAGATAGAATTTAACCGCAATGTGGCAAAGGGAAATCACAATGCAATAGGCAAAACTATATAAAGAACTACTCTTTAATTACTTTAACGCGCCTTATTTTATTTGAGTCAGATACCTCAACAAAATAAACGCCTGAAGGGAAATCTTTGATGTTAATTAAAAGTTTGTTGGAGTTAGAGCTAAATTGTTTCCTTAACACTATTTGTCCGAAAACATTATACAGTTCAACTTTTGCATCTTGAAATACAGAACTAGCTTCAATATTTAGTATTTCTGAAGATGGATTCGGGTAAACTTCAAATGATTCTGTTTCTTCAACTTCTTTCGAACTTAAAATAATATCCATATCCTTAACATGACCAATAGTGTCGTTTCCATCAATGATACCTGATACACAGTAATAGTATCTTGACTCATACCAAGGAGAATAAATACTTAACGTGCCATAGCCAACACCAAATGTCATTCCTAGTCCATACTCAAAATTATTGTTTAGATAATCATGATAATATGCCTCTGGATAAATAATAGAAGAAGCGTAAGCATTGCTTATTGGAACATTCGCTTTTGGATCGCTTTGAATATTTCTTTCGAAACAACTAACACCAATATTCTTAATAAAAGTACCATTGCTTAGTTTTCCAAATTTAGCAACACTATACGTTCCGTCATCGTTTTTTATGAGTTGATTATTATATGAATTCCGATATATTAAATCAAATCCATAGTTAAATGATATAGAGTCTGTTTTAATATATGAAAAGGAAGGTGCATAAGAAATAGCCCATGGTTGAGCGTCGTAATAACACAAGCCCGGAAAATGGTACTGACAGGTATTACTACAGCCTTTATATACCTCCGCGAATTGATTTATGATAGAAGTGCTTGAATACGAGGAACTAATAACTGATTTTTTGCCGAAATAATAATGAACGCACTGTGGTGCAGAGCCACTACGGGATAATACTGTTGAGTAATATATTTTTATCCCAGGCTTCAACAAATTAAATTCATAAAAATTAGGGACTTTTTCTCCATACAAAGAAGTTAAATCGTAGCTAGAGGCATTCTCAATTCCCCTTAATTTATAATAAACTTGTTGGCCAAACTGAGCTGGAAACTTTATGATACCAAACTGTTTAGATAGTTTTATAGTATCAGCTGTGCTCAATAAAATTGTTTTTACCGAATCTAAAATTCCAAAATAATTTTGCTGCTCGTTCATTACCAATTGAGCTGTAATACCATGGAAGGCATCAAAAGTCCAAATACTACCGGTTAATATATGCCTCGGAATAATATAATTATTAGTATCAGAAAATCTGTATTGATTATTTGAATATACAATTCGTCTCTGCATAAACTGTGGCTGATTGCCATAAATATAGGTGGTTGCAATTTCATGAGGGTCTAGGCTAGGTTGATTAGGGTCTAATTCAAAACCGCCAGCGGCTATTCTATTTAAAGCATAAATAGTATCTGCGCCCTGCGTTAAAACACTATCAGCAAAAATTACCACAGTAGTATAGTCTTCTGTTTCTAGGGAATAGTTATACCTATAATTTTTATTAAATAATGCCCAATCCTGAGAATATATTATTCCAAAAAATAAAACAAAAACTATAGTCAATAAACCTCTCATAACAATAGATGTAATAAAGTTCCCTATATTATAAAAGGACTTTAGTCATTTTTAGAGTCACTCTAAAACAAAAAGTCACATCATAGTTGATGTGACTTTTAATGATAACAGTATGTTTTTTAATACTTAATGCCTGAGATACCTATGTTTTCAATTGGATGCCAGGTTGTTTTTACTTCTTGTAAATCAGTAATAAAATATGGGCCTTGTTCTGATTCCTTTGTCCAGTCGTTTGTCCAGTTAAACACACGTTTTACATTTAACGAAGCATTTTCGCCAATCGTTTTATTAAACTCTTTTTCGGTATTAGAATTTATAATAGCATTTACATCCATGTGAGATGAAAAATGCGCATGTAATTCTTTTCTATTTCCTGTAACAATATTTACAACACCCGCAGGAACATCACTAGTTGCAATAACCTCAGCAAATGTGATAGAACAAGTTGGTTTACTTTCTGATGCCAAAACAATACATGTATTACCACCTGCAATACATGGTGCTACAAGAGAAACTAATCCCAATAAGGCGCTCGATTCGTCGGCCATCATGGCTACAACTCCCATTGGCTCAGGCACTGAGAAATTAAAATGTGAGCTCGCAACAGGATTAACAGCACTGAACATCTGCTGATATTTATCGCACCATCCTGCGTAATACACCAAACGATCGATACTCATCTCTACTTCTTTTTTTGCTGAAGCAGCATTGTATCCCAATTGTTTTAACTCTTCTAAAAATTGGTCTTTGCGTCCTTCAAGCATTTCAGCTATGCGGTATAAAATTTGCCCACGATTAAATGCTGCTCTGCTACTCCATCCGCTAAATGCACCACGAGCTGCTATTACAGCATTTCTAAAATCTTTTCGAGAAGATAAACTTACGTTTACTGTCATGTTGTTTTTTAATTTTAATGGATAGTATCTTCCACTTTCAGTGCGAGGAAACTGACCACCGATAAATATTTTGTATGTTTTTAAAACTTCTATTCTTTCCATGTTATTCATGTTGATTACGAATTTTTACGAATGTACGAATCTGAGTATTCGGGTCTAGTATTTCTGGATTCGTATTTTCGTATTTATTCGTAATTATTATTTTAAAACTTTAAATAAGGCATTAAACCATGTAAACCACCTTCTCTACCAAAACCACTTTCCTTGTAACCGCCAAATGGAGAAGTTGGATCAAACTTATTGTATGTATTAGCCCAAACTACACCGGCGCGTAGTTTAGTTGTCATATTAAAAATACGAGAACCTTTATCTGTCCACACACCTGCGCTTAATCCGTAAGGAATGTTATTCGCTTTTTCAATTACTTCCTCAATCGTACGGAATGTTTGTATTGCTAACACCGGGCCGAAAATTTCTTCTTGAGAAATACGGTGAGATTGTGATGCATTTAAAAACAAAGTCGGTTTCACAAAGAATCCTTTTTTAGGCAATGTGCAAGAGCTTTGATACATATCTGCCCCATCATTCACACCAATTTTTAAATACTCATTGATTTTATTCAATTGCATTTTAGAATTGATGGCACCAATGTCAGTATTCTTATCTAAAGGATCACCAACGATTAATGTTTCTAATCTATCTTTTAATTTTCTGATAACTTCATCAGCAACGCTTTCTTGCACGAATAAACGTGAGCCCGCACAGCACACATGTCCTTGGTTAAAGAAGATTCCATTTACAACACCTTCAACAGCTTGATTAATTGGAGCATCTTCAAAAATGATATTAGCCGCTTTGCCACCTAATTCTAAAGTTAATTTTTTATCAGTACCAGCAACTGCTTTTTGAATCCATTTTCCAACTCCTGTACTGCCCGTAAATGCTACTTTATTTACATCTTTATGATTAACAATAGCTGCACCGGTTGGACCAAATCCAGTTACAAAATTTACTACACCATCAGGTAATCCTGACTCCTGAATAATTTCAGCGAGTTTTAATGACGTTAAAGGAGTTGTTTCAGCAGGTTTAATAACAATGGTATTTCCTGTTGCTAAAGCCGGAGCAATTTTCCATGCTGCCATTAGTAAAGGAAAGTTCCATGGAATAATTTGGCCTGCAACACCTAATGATTGTGGATTACGATTTGGAAATGCGTATTCTAATTTATCTGCCCAACCAGCATAATAAAAGAAATGATTAGCTGCTAAAGGCACATCAATATCTCGGCTTTCGCGAATAGTTTTACCGCCATCCATGGTTTCAATCACTGCTAACTCACGTGCACGCTCTTGAATTAAACGTGCAATACGATAAATGTATTTCGCACGTTCTTTAGCCGGCATTTTTTTCCAGGTTTTATCGTAAGCACTACGAGCAGCTTTCACTGCAGTGTCTACATCCTTATCGTTGGCTTCTGCTACTGATGCAATTTTTTCTTCGGTTGCGGGATTAATGGTGTCGAAATATTTACCCGAGTTTGGTTTCACAAACTTACCGTTGATAAATAAATCGTATTGCTTTTGTAAACGAATATGGTCGGTTGCTTCAGGAGACGGAGCATATTTCCAATCAGTGAAGTACTCCAAGTTTTTTGTTTCTTTTTTTGCCATAATTTTAATTCGTGAATTTGTGAGTTGTTGAATTGGTGATTGTACAAATTTTTAAATCACTCATTCTCCAATTCACTAATTAATCAATTGATATATAATCTTTACTATAGTAAACGCCTTTAGCTTCTTTTTCTAATTGTAAAATTAAATCGTTTGCTAAGGAACTCGCGCCAAAACGCCACCATTTGTTGTTTAACCAAGCGTTGCCAAGGGTTTCGTGCAACATTACTAAATATTGTAATGCACCTTTAGCAGTACTAATACCACCGGCAGGTTTCATACCAACTTGTATTCCTGTTTTGTAATAATAATCTTTAATAGCATCTAACATAACTAACGTAACCGGCATTGTAGCTGCTACACTAATTTTTCCTGTAGATGTTTTAATAAAATCCGCTCCGGCATATATAGCAATGTCGCTAGCGCGGCGAACATTATCCAAAGTGGAAATCTCACCGGTTTCGAAAATTACTTTTAAACGCGCATCGTATTTCTTGCATAAATCTTTAATAGCTGCAATTTCATCAAACACAAAATTGTAATTACCTTTTAAAAATTCACCACGGCTAATAACCATGTCAATTTCATCAGCACCATTATCCAAAGCAAACTTTGTATCTAACAATTTAATTTGCATCGTTGAGTTTCCGCTGGGAAATGCTGTTGAAACAGACGCAACTTTAACATCGCTTCCTTTTAGCGCTTCTTTGGCTGTTTTTACCATCGTTGGATAAACACAAACAGCAGCAGTAGTTGGTAAACCGGGTAAAGCATCGTGTGGATGCATCGCTTTATAACACATTTGTTTCACCTTCCCTTCTGTATCTTTTCCTTCCAATGTTGTTAAGTCAATCATGTTTAAAGCAAGTTTCAATGCCTGAACTTTACTTCCTTTTTTAATACTACGTGTATTAAAACGAGCTATTCGCTCCTCAATGCCAACTTGGTCAACCGTTGGACTATTTCTAAAATCGTAAGCCATTCTGTTTTATTTCTTAAAACTCGTTAAATCAATCAAAAATACTATATTTAATTGTATTTTTAAACCTTTAGTTCCTAATAATTGTTCTAAAATCAGATAAATTTTAAAGTCGCTTATTTACGATGTTTCTATTTTGTGATAAAATAATGTCACGCAACCAGTTTAAGCCTCATAAGCGACTGTTTAGCAATTATACGTTTTCGTGTTTCGAAAACATTACTGATGTTGAGGAAAAAGAATGGGAAGAAGCCATCAATCATCACAACGTTTTTTTATCTTACAATTACTTAAAGTTGGTTCATTTCCAACAAACCGATAATTTCAGATTTAGATATGTTATTGTATACAATCGTAAACGCCCAATAGGTGTTGTATACTTTCAAATCAATGATTTTTCAGCGTCCTTATTTGGCGATTTAGTTGAGAAGCAAATAACAGAATTACAAAGTCGCAGAGCATCACTATTTCAAAAATACATTGAACATAACGGGCACGAAACTGTAATGCGCCTGGTAACTTGCGGCAATAACTTTATTAGTGGCGAACATGGATTTTATTTAGATGTTAACAGTAAAAAAACGAAATTTAAAATTCTTGAAAACATTATAGAGTGTGTAGCCAGGGCTGAAAAACTAAGAGGGAAAATTTCTGCCATTTTAGTAAAAGATTTTTACGAAGAAGGTTTTGGAAATAAAGATTGTTGGTATTGCCGACGTTTTACACATTTTAATGTAGAGCCCAATATGATTATTGATCTACCGAAAGATGTTGCAACCCTTCCTGACTATTTAAGTCATTTTTCGAAGAAATATCGCCAAAGAGCAAAGCATATATTAAAAGCGAGCGAGCCATTAACTCGCAAACGATTGAGTATTGAAGATGTTGAAAAATATAACGATCAAATACACGAACTATACTCGCAAGTATTTGATAATGCTAAGTTTAAATTAGTTCATTTATCAAAAGATTATTTCAAGGAACTTATAAAAACAAATGGCACCAATGTGTATATGGATGCTTGGTTTTTAGGTGATAAAATGGTATCGTTTGCTAGTGGTTTTTGTTTGCCTAACGAGGTAGAGGCTCACTACATTGGTTTTAATTATACAATGAATAAAGAATACGAATTATATCAAACCATATTATATAGCTATATTGAACAGGCTATTCTTGTAAAAAAATCACGAATTAATTTAGGAAGAACTGCTTCTGAAATTAAAACAACTGTTGGTGCAAAAGCTCATGATTTAATGTGTTATATTAAACCACAAAACACCGTTTCAAAATTAATTATGAAACCATTTATGCAGTTTTTACAGCCAAGTGAATGGGTTCCAAGAAATCCATTTAAAGAAACAGAATAAAAAAACCCAGATTAAAATCTGGGTTTTTTTATTCTTTAAATCCTATTAATCATCTGTTGGTTCAGGTGCTTTTTGGAAGGCCGCTTTTTTAGGTTTTACTTTTTTAGGCCATAATACATTTATTAACTCATTGTGAGCGCTTACCATGGTTTCACTAATACCATTGATGATAAGCACATCTTTATTTGAATTGTTTTTCCAAGTACGTTTTACTTCTTCATATGTGCCGTCTTCGCGAGTAATATAAAACTTAACAAGTTTTTTACCCATCACATCGGCTTTTCCTGAATAACAAGTTGCTTTAGCCCCAATTCTAATCGTAATAATCACATCTGTATAAACACCATCAGCTACCTCTTCTGCTCCACGTTCTTCGAATTTAATCGACCATTTATTATAACAATTTAGTTCTTTAGTGTCATCTGCTTGAGCATTAGATTGTGAAACACACAACACAGTGAACATAGCAAAAAGTAATTTTTTTATCATAGTATCAATTTTAGAAATATAAATATACAATTTATCAAACTTAAAACAATTTCGATGCACACTTTTTTTCTAATCGGTATTTTTTACCAAAAAACTACCGATTTTGTTATCCGAAAACAAAGTTGGTTTATTAGCTTTTTTGTTAAAATTTTCGTCTTCTTGTAATATGTACCAATAATCATCATATTTACTCAGACCTCTGCGATGTGTGGGGGACATCCAATCAAGATTCCAGGTATATCTATAAAAATTTGTACTTGGCTCCAATAACCAGGTAACACCTAATCTCTTATGGTTTTTTGCGTTATTTTTTTGCTCATCTATTAAAATAGTCATAACGCTTTTTGTATGTTGGTCATACTTCCAGTCTTTATAATAGCTTACATTACCATTAAGATAAAGATTGTATACAGAACCAACTGATAAAATAAAGAAAACAAAAACCAATGTTTTTTTAAAACCTAAGTCAAAAACTGTTTTAAACAAAACAATAAGATTTAATATAAATAAAGGATAAAAAAACAAAGCAAATCGATGGACATAAAAATCATTATCTAATAACACATGCTGTGCGATACTAATTCCTACAATACATAGTAATAGGATATTAACTATTAACAAAACAGAGTTGTCTTTTATAAAATCAATTCTCTTTTTTACACTATTAACAAGCCATATCAACGTTACTACAAAAACAACAAAAACAACAAAGCATTTAAAAATTGTAAGCCAAGTTTCAATTACATGGCTTTCGTAAAATAAATCATCTACTGATGAGCCAATAGTATCTGTTATAAAACCTTGTTTCCCACCAAAATCCAACAACTTCTTTTTAGCAATGCGACGCATAGGCTCAAATAAAAAGGCTATAAACACTAATAAACTCCATAAGTTTATTTTATTTTGTTTAATCCATTGGTGGTTTTGATTTAATGTTTTGTTTTTAAAATAACTAACGACATTGAAGGTTATTAAGCTTGCTACATAAAAGTTTAACATCGAAAAATTACTCATTACGGCAAAAAACGCAGCCACATTAAATAAAACAAGATGCTTGTTTATATTTGAATAAAAATACACGCATAAATAATATATGCTCATAACCATAAAGGCAATGGATAAGCCATAACCTCTAGCCAAAGCAAAAAAATCTAATAAATAAGGATGCGCTGTAAACACTATAAATCCAAAGAAAATAATACTTGGTAAAAATCTTTTCAGGAAAGCGAAAACAAAAGAAGCATATAACACAAATGCTAATATGTTTGGTAAACGCATTGCTAACTCACTATTCCCAAAACACACTTCGCTGTACTTCATTAATACCGAATTTAAAATATGATTATTTGTGTACGCTGTTTTGTATGATATAATATCCATAAACGGCTGATGCACATATTTTAAAAAGCTATAACTCTCGTCGTGCGTAAATGAAGTATGAGTAGCTTTATAAATAACATAATACAATAAACAAAGCCCAAATCCTATTGTAAGAATTAGTTGAAGTTTATATGTTTTTATAAATGGCACTTTAATTGAAATACAAAACGAATATACTTTTTATTAAGTAAACATAAAACAATGTAAGCTACTTTTATATGAGTTGTAAGCTCAATAAAACAAGGCTTTTTAAAAGATGCTACAATTTATAGCAACATCTTGTTTGTTTTTGTTGTTGCTTTGTATCATTATATTTTGTAGTTAGATTATGTTTATCAAGACGTTTGGTAGTGCAGTTCAAGGAATTAGCGCTACAACTGTTACCGTAGAGGTTAATATTTCGCAAGGAATAAATTTTTATTTAGTAGGTTTACCCGATAGCGCCGTTAAGGAAAGTCAGCAACGGATAGATGCCGCTTTAAAAAATAATGGTTTAAAAATTCCCGGCAAACAAATTACTGTTAATATGGCCCCGGCCGATATCCGAAAAGAAGGATCGGCCTATGATTTGACCATAGCTGTCGGTATTTTAGCAGCTTCCGAACAAATTATTTCCGATGATGTTTTAAATTACATTATTATGGGAGAGCTATCTTTAGATGGTGAATTAAGGCCAATTAAAGGAACCTTGCCCATTGCTATTAAAGCAAAGCAAGAAGGATTTAAAGGGTTAATTTTACCTGAAGCAAATGCAAAAGAAGCAGCTGTAGTTGATGGACTAGATATTTATGGTATTTCAAATATCAAACAAGTCATTGATTTTTTTAACGGGGCACTTACATTAGAAAAAACTCATATCAATATTGAGCAAGAATTTTTATCTCGTTTGGATGAAGTAGAGTTTGATTTTGCAGATGTAAAAGGACAAGAAAATATTAAACGCGCCCTTGAAATAGCAGCTGCAGGTGGGCATAACGTCATTTTAATTGGTCCACCGGGTGCCGGTAAAACCATGTTAAGTAAACGTATGCCTTCTATTTTACCGCCATTAACTTTAGAGGAAGCATTAGAAACAACTAAAATACATAGTGTAGCCGGCAGAACAGGAAAAGCAAACGGTTTAATTACTACTCGTCCATTCCGAAGCCCGCACCATACAATTTCAGATGTTGCTTTAGTAGGCGGAGGCATGAATGCTCAACCCGGCGAAATATCATTAGCACATAATGGTGTGTTGTTTTTGGATGAATTACCTGAGTTTAAAAGAACAGTATTAGAGGTAATGCGTCAGCCGTTAGAGGATAGGGTTGTGACTATTTCCCGAGCTAAATTTAACGTTGCTTATCCAACAGGCTTTATGTTAATGGCTAGCATGAATCCTTGTCCCTGCGGATATTATAACCATCCCGAGAAAGAATGTGTTTGTGCTCCAGGCGTAGTACAAAAATATTTAAATAAAATTTCCGGGCCATTATTAGATAGAATCGATTTGCATGTTGAAGTTACACCGGTTCCTTTTAGTGAACTCAATAAAAACCAAACGTCTGAATCGAGTAAAGAGATTAGAGAGCGCGTTATTAAATCTCGTTTAATTCAAACTAATCGTTATAAAATGGCAGAAGGCATCTATTGTAATGCTCAAATGCGAACCAAAGATTTAAAAGACTTTTGCAAATTGGATGATGCTGGAAATGCTTTATTAAAAACAGCAATGGAACGTTTAGGTTTATCGGCACGTGCATACGACAGGATTTTAAAAGTGGCGCGAACAATTGCTGATTTAGATGCTTCCGAAAGTATTCTAACAAATCATATTGCTGAGGCTATTCAATACAGAAGTTTAGATAGAGATGGTTGGGCTGGCTAATCTCGTTCGATTTGATTAAAAAACCTTAATTTTTAATTTTATATCTTAAGAGTGTTACCTTTGCGTGAATGCATTTTTTGAAATTAAAATATTTATTAATTTTTTTAGTTTTGGTTTCATGTAAACCAACATCAGAAGAAAACGAACCTATTCCTTCAAATGTTTTACCTGAAGAGAAATTTGTTGCTCTACTTACCGATGCTTATTTAGCAGAAGGTGCATCAGGCATTAATGTGAAAAATGCCAATGGACAATCGTTCGATTCAGTATATCTGTTTAATCCTTTTCGGGACCATGGTATTTCCAGAGAACAATTTGACTCATCATTAGTTTTTTATAGTCAACACCCGAAAAAATTAAAAATTGTTTATGAAAAAGTTTTAGAAAAACTTAGTGAATATCAAAGTAGAATTGGACTAGAAAAAGCAATGAGTCAAATGAAATAACATAGGGTTTATGAATTTATCAGAACAAATAAAACAGTTAGCTAAATCTCATGCGTCTGAAATTATTTCAATTCGTAGGCATTTACATCAACACCCTGAATTATCCTTTAAAGAATATCGCACATCAGAATTTGTTTGTTCTATTCTTGATAAATATAATATTCCATACATCAAAGGAATTGTTGATACAGGAATTATTGCTTTAATAGAAGGAAACAATTCTAGTGGCAAAACTATTTTACTTCGTGCCGATTTAGATGCTTTACCTATAGAAGAAAAAAACGAAGTTTCTTATAAATCTCAAAACACTGGTATTATGCACGCTTGCGGACATGATGCCCACACCGCATCTGTTTTAGGTACTGCCATCATTTTAAATCAATTAAAAAATGAATTTAATGGCACTGTCAAAATCATGTTTCAGCCTGGCGAAGAAGTGTTGCCTGGCGGAGCAAGTTTAATGATTGATGCAGGTGTTCTTCAAAATCCAAAAGTGGACCTAGCTATAGCACAACATGTATTTCCGAGTATGGAAGTTGGCAAAGTTGGTTTTAGATCAGGCATGTATATGGCCAGTACAGATGAACTTCACATTACCATTTACGGCAAAGGTGGTCATGCCGCTATGGCCGGAGAATACAATAACCCATTAGTTGTTGCCGCTACAATTATTAAAGAAATTGAAAAGCAATTTCCTTTTTATATAGATGACGAAGGAGTTGCCAGAAATAAACACAATCAAATACCGACAGTTATTGCTTTTGGTAAAATTGAAGGAAAAGGAGCAACTAATGTT
>Ga0208882_1000601_pt1 | contig 15609 bp, 13 predicted proteins | sample LakWasMet14_LOW5_2_FD_183862 | JGI IMG/M metagenome (GOLD analysis project Ga0208882, IMG submission 183862) | Freshwater sediment methanotrophic microbial communities from Lake Washington under simulated oxygen tension - Sediment Metagenome... | ecosystem: Environmental > Aquatic > Freshwater >...
TAGCCGAGGCACTGAACTACTAGAGCCTATATTTGTTAGAGAGAAACGCTTATTTTCCTCGCTGTGGCGCGCATGTTTATTTGGCACATTATTAGGTGTATTTTTCAGTGTGCTATGGGTTCGATGGCCAAGACAGGAAGGGCGTATTCAACTTTGAAGTGCAGCCCATGTAAGAATTTTAGGCAGAGCTGCGTTAACATCTGACCCTCAAGTAACAGGGTAAGTACAGATGAGGAATTACCCTTTCTCTTAATCTGCAAATACTATTTATCGGCATTCGCAGGGGAATTATTGTATCCATACATGTGTTCAAGAGAGGTAAGTGGTTGTTAGAAATGAAACTTAATTTCTGATGACTACTCCACGATGGAGGATTTGAACAAGAGTCTTAACCTTCCTAAGAACATGTCCAATATGGATTTTCGTAGAAACTCAATAGCATGAAATCTAAAATTACAATAAGAATTGCATTGATTACAGTGCTATTGGCGCTGTCAATACTAGCTACGCATCTGGTAAATTTGGGTGGTTTCATTCACATCCACCTACCTCAGGTGGATGATTTCATCGATAATCCCGAAACGACAAACGTCTCGCAATACATCAATGGAAATACGCCTATTGTGCTAGGCAAGCTTGAGAAAGCTGAAAATGCATATTTCCGTCTAAAACTTCGTTTTCGTCTTGATAGTGCCGAGGGATACCCTAATCTATTTCAGACAGCTGCACTTAACGGCGGCCTCCGTATGGAAATCAATGGCACAACTGCAGCAATCGTTGTTGCTGACTCTAATGTGAAAGAAGGATACCGTGTAATTATCCTAGCTAATACAATTAATATAGGGCAGTGGTACGAATTAGAAATAGAGGCTTTAAATGGTGGGTATGTTCGTGCGATTCTGGATGAGCAGAATGTAGCAGATGTTTCAAGCACAGGCATATCAATGGAGATGTCCCAATTTTTAGTGGGAGGCGGATTTGATAAAGCTCGAGTGTTTCGTGGTCACATTGATAATATATCTGTCAAAAAAGGTAATTTATCGCCGCGTGTAGCCACTATCGTACGAAATATTCCAAACTCGTTGCACTCGGTACTATCTTTAATTGCAAATGTGAGTATTTTAATATCCATACTGCTGTGTTTATTTATCAAGAAGATAAATAGAACTGTAGGAAAGGTTACTAATTATTTTCGTAGGCTAGACCAGATACCCATTGCGACTATCGCAAGTCTCACTTTTTTCCAGATTCTATTGATGTTTGTATTGCCCGCATACAGAAATGTTGTCATTACATATTTTTTCTTATTCTTCATCGGAATAAATCAATATGTAATATTGACTCCTTCCTTTCTCAAGGAAAGATTTTTTTATTTTTTATTTATCCCTTTTAATGGGCTTCTTCTACTAACTGTGCTTGGAGGCTATTTTATAGGGTTTAGTATTGATATTAAATTTTTAGTGCCAGCTCTGTTATGCATTACATTTTTAGGCTATTTGATAAACTTTAAATTTAATAGAGAAAAATTTATTCCGGTCTATTCCGAGTTAAAGATAGACTTTTCGATAACACTCATTCCATTTACATTAATTGCAACCCCATTAATTCTCTGCTTAATTTCTCCGGTTCTGTTTTCTGGGTACACAACTTCTCCGTATAGGATAGGGCCTGATATGGCGTCATATGCCAAGATGGCACAATATCTATTGGATGGTGGTACATGGGCTGAAGCAAATCTAAGAGCAGGCGAGTTTACAGGGATGTCGCCAGGTGATATAAATCGTTATAGCGATGCCACTATGTCGTGGCCGCTAATGTACTACTTTCGTTGGGGATTAACTGCATTTCAAGCAACAGTTACAACCATTACTTTATCGAAGCATGTCTATGAAACTGCCTTCATATCAATGGCAATTCCATATATATTTTTGTGCGGTTTGGTTTTATTTTGGTTGAAAAGTCGAATGGGTTTGGGAATTGTCCCTGCATTATTAGGTGTCATTGCATTTGCTCTGAATCCAAATACGATTAATCTTTGGTATGAAGGGTTTTATGGAAATGTATTCGCGCTATGCTTTTTTATTCTAATTATTTTTATTTTTTTAAATCTAAGGGGTAAAGAAAGTTTCACAGTTGAAAATAATATCCAATCCATACTGCTTTCTTCTATAGTGTTTGCAGCTAGCCTTTTGAGTTACGGCGAGGGTGTATTTTTTGTGCTACCTCCATTCTTAACTTTTGTATTTATTGTTGATTTTTTTATGAATCGATCGATCAAGTGGGCTCCATACTTAGTCATTCTGGGGAGTGCATGTATTGGTCTACTAATTATCTTACCTTGTGATTTTATCGTTCATTGGGCAATTTTGACACTAAAGCAGCTTACCCAAGAAGGTGGCAATGGATACACGCAGCCACTTTGGGCGCTCCCGCATGAAATCCTTGGTTTCAGCAGCATCTATCTTGAAGCGACTCCTGATGTCGCAGGCAGACTACTGTCTCGATCTACCATAAAGCTAATTGCCGGACTAATATTTTCCTGCATGATCTTATATTCATTGCTCCTTTATTTCAGGAGAAAGAACAGAGAAGAAAATGCCCTGTATATAACCAGTATTTTATTGGTCGCAGTATCAGCCTGTCTTGTTTATTATAAGAGCCCGAATAATAACTATACCTATATGAAGATGTATGTATTTTTCTTGCCCATTTTATTTATAACATTTTGGAGCTCTCTGACTTCTTTCTATGAAAAACATCTCGTTTCTTTATTGAGTAAGACTTTGTTTTTTCTTTTTCTAGCCATAACAATTTCTATAAATGGCATGGTTTATATTTTTCAGTATAAAGAAGAATCTACTTTGTTTGAAAATTATAAGATCACATTGCATGATGAAATTAAACAAATTAATTTTGATAATGTGATTATGTACCCCTATTCAATGCATAGTTCTCGAATCATGTATCCAGCTATTTTACCAGCGCCGTGGATGATTCGGGAGTACTGGAATTCAGAGCATTGGAATGATAAGCCTTATTATAAAAATTTCATAAACCATAAGGTATATTTGTTTATTGAAAAAGAACCTAGACATTCGTATGTGGATCAGAATAGAGAAATTGTTTTTCAAAATCAATGCTGTTTAATAATTGATTCAGGTAAGATTGTCAGCGATGGTGTCAATAGTGAAGATAATTCCATTAATTTTGATATCTATATCCATTCGATAAAAGAGTTTATTGGTAAGGGAGTGTAAATTTGATACAAATGGAGAAGCTGAAATCGCTGCACAAATTGAACAAAACTGTATTAGAGATGGCCAAATTTTTCTGGCGATTATTTTCTTGCACTTATAGATATTACAGCATCTTCTTCAGATTGGCTTAATGGAAATGATAAGTCTTAACTCAGTTAATGCGACAGAACTAAATAAATAGACAGTAGTCTGGTCGATCCCCGACTTCAAAATTGTATTGATTATGAGCAAAAAAAATATTTACGTAACCCAGCCAACGTTACCACCGTTGGAAGAGTTTATCCCTTATTTGCAACAAATATGGGACAACAAGATACTTACCAATGGTGGACCATTCCACCAACAGTTGGAAAAAGCGCTATGTGAATACTTGGGCGTAGAACATATCAGTCTATTCACCAATGGGACTATTGCGCTGGTCACCGCTTTGCAAGCTTTGCGAATTACGGGTGAAGTCATTACCACGCCACACTCCTTTGTGGCGACCTCGCATTCGCTGCTGTGGAATGGCATCAAACCGGTATTCGTGGACATCGATAAGGATACATTGAATCTCGACCCGGAAAAGATTGAAGCGGCTATCACGCCACAAACGACAGCTATCATGCCTGTACATTGCTATGGGCATCCTTGTGATGTAGAGGCTATCCAGAAAATTGCCGATAACTACAACCTCAAAGTGATTTACGATGCGGCACACGCTTTTGGTGTACAGGATCAATCGGGCAGCATACTTGGGCATGGCGATCTGTCGGTGCTAAGTTTTCATGCGACCAAGGTATTCAACACTTTTGAGGGCGGTGCTATCGTTTGTCCTGATGCCAAGACCAAGGTACGCATCGATCAACTGAAGAACTTCGGCCATGTCGGAGAGGTCACGGTGGTTGCGCCCGGCATCAACGGCAAAATGAGTGAATTCAATGCAGCTCTGGGATTGTTGCAATTGAAATACATAGATCAAGCGCTTGCTGGCCGCAAGAAGATTGATGCTGCATATCGGGAGCGGCTGAAGGGAGTGAAGGGTATCCGTTGTTTGAATGATGCCGGCGAAAAAGTTGCCAACTATTCTTATTTCCCGATTCTGGTGGAGACCGATTACCCAATCAGCCGGGATGATCTTTACCAGAAGCTCAAAGATAACGGCATCCATCCACGCCGCTATTTTTATCCCCTGATATCGGATTTTCCCATGTATCGCGGCTTGCTTTCCGCCCATAGAGAGAATCTTCCGGTGGCAACTGCCGCAGCGCAGAAAGTGCTCTGTCTGCCGATCTATCCCGATCTGGATATACAGGTAGTCGAGGAAATCACCCGTTTCATCGCGGCTCAATAAAAGTGGATGCAAAGCAAACGATCAGTTTCATCGAGGAGTTGAGATGAGGCTGGCTATCATGCAGCCGTATTTCTTCCCTTACATCGGCTATTTCCAACTGATAGCGGCAGTGGATATGTTCATCGTGTACGACAATATCAAATACACGAAGAAGGGTTGGATCAACCGCAACCGCATATTGCAGAACGGCAAGGACGTGATGTTCTCGCTGCCGTTGAAAAGCGATTCGGATTGTCTGGATGTGTGCGAGCGAGAGCTGGCGGCGAATTTCAACCGCGACAAATTGCTGAATCAATTTAAAGGGGCGTACCGACGTGCACCGTATTTTGCGCAGACGCTTCCGCTGGTCGAGCAGATTGTGCGGTATGAAGAAGCTAACCTGTTTCACTTCCTGCACCATTCCATCGTCAAGACTTGTGAACACTTGGGTATCACGACAGAGATCGGAATATCTTCCAGTATCGCCGTCGACCATGACCTGAAGAATCAGAACAAGGTCCTCGCTTTGTGTGAAGCGGTCGGCGCGACTACCTATGTGAACGCCATCGGTGGCATGGAGCTGTATTCAAAAAAAACGTTTCAGGAGAAGGGCATCGCGTTGAAATTTATCCAATCGAAATCATTTGAGTACCCGCAGTTCGGCCACGCATTAGTACCTTGGTTGTCGATCATCGATGTGATGATGTTCAATTCCGTTGATGCAATCAAAGAATGCCTGAGCTCGAACTATGAGTTAATTGAAGGAGAATGAATGCAAAATTACATTGTGGGAATTGCGGGGGCAGGAAACATGGGGATGCAACTCGCGTTGCTTTTTGCTTCGCGTGGTATTTCAGCGGTAATTTGGAATCACAAGTTGCAACCAGGTTTTGCGAACGATTTTAATAGATTGGCAATAATTCAATCCAGACTTGGGCTCATTAACAAAGAACAGATAGGCGCCATCACAGAGTGTATACGCTATACAAATGACATTACCTCAATGGCGGACTGCGATTTTATTATCGAAGCCGTAAAGGAAGATAAGCAGGTTAAATCTGCTGTGTTAAAGCAGATAGATTCAATCGCTACGGATGCGAAAGTAATTGCCACGAACACATCTATGTTAAGTATTACCGAGCTTGCGTCATTTACGGAAAAGCCAGGCCGGTTTTTAGGGGTGCATTTTTTTAACCCGCCCATGTCAATGAAGTTGGTGGAGGTGATAAAAGGTGAGTTAACTTCGGACGAATCGTTGGCTTTTGTTCTTCAGGTATTAGGTGAAATAAACAAGCATCCCGTGGTTATTCCCGAAACTCCGGGGTTTATAGTTAATCGCTTACTTTTCCCAATGATCAATGAGGCGGTGTTTCTATTATCCGAGGGAATTGCTGATGCAAAAACCATTGATAGTTGTATGCGGCAGGGGGCAAACCACCCGATGGGGCCTTTGGAGCTTGCAGATTTAATTGGGCTAGACATTTGTTTGAGCATCTTGGAGACCCTTGTGGAAGAAACTGGCGATGGAAAATATAGGCCTGCTCCGTTATTAAAAAAATATGTTCGCGCAGGTAAACTGGGTAAAAAAGCGGGGATAGGTTTTTATTCTTACCGTAAAAGAAGTTAGCTTGATGTTGGCAATGAGCTGTTTTTGAGACTGTCATGATTTGTATAAAGCTTATTAGGAGGATTTTGTGAACAAAAAAGAAATCGAACACTTGGAATCTATTAGCGCCTTTTATGAAAAGGGTGACCACATGGATGAGCTTATGATTGATCGAGAAATTGAGATCATCAAGCAATATCGTACTGAAGGTAAAAGTGCTTTAGAAGTGGGGTGTGGTAGCGGTTCCTCTACGGAAAAATTATGTAAGATATTCGATGATATCGAGGTAATTGAGCCTTCACAAAAAAATGTGGCTTTGTTAAAAAGTAGAGTTCCCGAAGTGATATGCCATGAAACACTTCTGGAAAGTTTTTCAACCACGCGCAAGTATGATTTTATATTTTTCCTCAATGTCATCGAACATGTTGAAGATCCTGTTGAGTCTCTTAAGCTTCTTGCCGGTCTGGTTAAGCATGAAGGGCTGATTTTTATTTCAGGCCCAAATTGTATGTCTTTAAACCGACGCGCAGGCTACAAAATGGGGATATTGGAAAATTATGAAAAAATGGCGCCTAAAGACTATGAGGTTGGTCACAGGCGTTTATACACTGCAGATATGTTAAGGGATCATTGCGATCAAGCAGGTTTGAAAGTGCTGTCGATGAAAGGGATGTATCTTAAGCCGCTTTCCGAAACGCAGATGATTGCGTTGGGTGATGCTGCTGTGCGTGCGTTTTATTCACTTGGAGAAGAAATCCCTGAATATTGTGCAAGCCTCCTCGCTGTAGCAACCAAGAAATATTATTAACGGTTTGGATTGATTTACAAGAACGCCGAACAACCCGTTGCATTTCAAACTTGAACCCGCAAGCCTTAATATTTACAGGTTTGGCAATATAGATAATGGTAAGTAAACGTGTTTAGATGGAAAAAACTAGGTTTAGTTTTTAAACCTCATGAAGTAGAAGGTAAAAGTTGGCTAAGGGAGTTTGCTCAAGCACCTTCAGTTTTGATCTTCGATGAATTTGTCAGAGTTTATTTTTCTTGTAGACCGCTACCGGATGAACATGGGCAATATACCAGCTATTCTGCTTATGTTGATTTGAATAGACATAATTTGTTTGAAGTTGTGAATATAGCCAAAGCCCCGATTTTAGAGTTAGGAGAGTTGGGGGCTTTTGATGAGTTTGGAACCTACCCGGTATCTGTAATAAGACATGGGAATGATGTTCTTGCTTATTATGGTGGCTGGACAAGATGTGAATCGATTCCTTTTACTGTGGCAATTGGTGCGGCAATAAGCCACAACAACGGAGAAAGCTTTACCAAGCTTGGCAAGGGCCCAATATTATCCTGCAATATTGATGACCCGTTTGTTTTAAGTGGCCCAAAAATTAGAAGATTCAATGATCGCTGGTACTTGTGGTATGTCGCCGGAACGGAATGGCTGGAGAATAACGGTAAACCGGAAGCGGTTTATAAAATTCGTATGGCATATTCAAGCGATGGACTTAACTGGATAAGAGATGGTAAAGATATTATCGAGAATAAGTTAGAGGAAAATGAATGCCAAGCGAGTCCGGATGTTTTCTTCCATAACAATAAATACCACATGTTTTTTTGCTATAAATATAGCCTGGATTTCAGAAAAAATGATAGAGGCTATCGTATTGGATATGCGGTTTCCGATGATATGACAAACTGGGTTCGGGATGATACAAAAGTAGGTATTGATATTTCTGAAGAGGGATGGGATGACGAATCAATTGCCTACCCCCACGTGTTCGAACTCGATGGCGAAATATATATGCTATATCTCGGAAACCAGGTTGGCCGATATGGTTTTGGGTTGGCTCAACTAGAAGGGCATTTGTCTTGACCGATATGGGGCTGTCTTTATGAAATGGAAGAAATTAGGAAAGATATTCGATCCAACGGAACATCGTTTATCGGATAACTGCGTCGAATTCGCTCAATCACCTCAAGCACTGGTCTTTGATAATTTCGTGAGAATCTACTTCTCGACAAGAGAAATAGATAAAACGGGAAAATACTTAAGTCATATTTCATTTGTGGATATGGACAAAAGCTTTAAGGAAATAATCAAAGTATCTACTGATACAGTAATTGAGTTGGGGGGATTGGGCTGCTTTGACGAGCATGGGATTTTCCCGATGAATGTCGGCAGAGTTAAAGATAAAATTTTCGCCTATACCACCGGTTGGAACAGGAAAGTGTCGGTATCAACTGATGCTTCTATCGGCTTGGCCATGAGTGACGATAATGGTGTAACGTTTAAAAAAATTGGGAAAGGTCCTGTATTAACGTCCTCTTTGAATGAGCCGTTTTTAGTTGGCGATGCGTTTGTTGCTGTATACGGCAATACATACCATATGTGGTATATCCATGGTACGAAATGGGCAAGTCATGAACCGGGGGATGCACCTGATCGGGTATATAAAATTGCGCACGCCACATCTGATGATGGTGTTTCGTGGTGCCAAGAAGGCCGACAGTTAATAGAGGACAAGCTAAATGCTGACGAGTGTCAGGCTCTCCCAACTGTGATTCATTTAAATGATAAGTACCACATGTTTTTTTGTTATCGACATGCAACTGACTTCAGAAAGAACAAGAACAGAGCCTATAGAATAGGTTATGCGCATTCAGTTGACTTGGTTAACTGGATTAGGGATGATAAAAATGCTGGAATCGACGTGACTGAAGGCAGCTGGGATTCAGATATGCTGTGCTATCCGCACGTTTTTGAAATGGATGGAGATGTTTATATGATGTACAACGGCAATGAATTCGGCCGATTCGGTTTCGGCTTGGCAAAGTTTGAAAAGTGAGAGAATATCATTCATTGATGGAGAGTTAAGTGAATATAAAAGGAAAAAATCTGACGTTGAGAGCCATAGAAGCGCGTGATCTAGAGTTGCTGCACAAATGGGCGAATGATCCGGTTACGCAAGATGGAATAGGCGAAATTCACTTCCCAAGTTCAATGGATTTCCACGAGACATGGTTGCAGAATTTAAAAAATGACAGACTCAATCAACGGTTTGTTGTTGATGTGCCGGACATAGGGATCATCGGCATTTCCAGCATCATGAATATTGATTGGCGCAACAGGCATGCATGGCACGGGCTGGTGCTAGGCGAATCCAACCATCGTGGCAAGGGTTATGGTATTGACGCAATCATGGCTACAATGCGCTACGTTTTCGATGAGCTAAATTTAGAAAGATTGGACGGCTCGATGATCGAATATAACAAGCTATCAATTTCAACATATTGTGGAAAGAGATTGGGCTGGAAAGAAGAGGGACGGAGAAGAAATTACTTCTTTAGGAAAGGCCGTTACTGGGATCAAATATTGGTTGGGATTACCAAGCAGGATTACCTGGAGCTCGTGGAAAAAACAAATTATTGGGAATAAACGCACTATGAATTCGAAGAGGGACTACAACAAAGAATTGATTGATGTTGGTGAGGCGAAATACGCATACAGTTTTGATACTGATGTTGTTCATCCCTTCATGATCAGGTCGTTCGAGCCGTTCTTTAATAAAGGAAGCTTGCTTGAGCTTGGGAGCTTCAAGGGCGACTTCACCAGAAGATTTCTGCCCTATTTCGAGGACATAACCTGTGTAGAAGCCTCGGATATCGCTATCGCAGAAGCAACGCAGAAATTGGGGGGTAAAGTAAAATTCGTCAATTCGCTGTTTGAGAAAGCGAGCCTGCCCAAGCGCTATGACAACATCGTGTTGACCCATGTGTTGGAACATTTGGATGACCCTGTGCTGGTGTTGAAACGCATCAACGACGAGTGGTTGACGGAGAATGGCCGGTTCTTCCTGGTGTGTCCCAATGCGAATGCGCCTTCCCGACAGATCGCTGTCAAGATGGGGCTGATCAAGCACAATTCCGCTGTCACTTCGGCAGAGGCCGAGCATGGTCACCGATGCACCTACACGTTGGATACCTTGGAGCGAGACGCAGTAGCGGCAGGGCTGAATGTGGTTCACCGGTCAGGGATCTTTTTCAAGGCATTGGCGAATTTCCAGTGGGATCGATTGCTGCAAACGGACATTATCTCCAAAGAATATTTGGAGGGGTGTTATAAGCTGGGGCAGCAGTATCCGGATTTGTGTTCGAGTATTTTCTTGATGTGTGAGAGAGGTGGAAAATAATGAAAATTTCATTTGTTGTTGCTGTTTATCACAACGAGGGTGCCATTTCTAAAACGCACGAAAAGATCCAGTCAGTTTTTTCACATGAACTCGCGCACCACGAATACGAAATCGTTTTTGTGGATGATGGGTCGAAGGACGGATCTCTGCAGGAGATATTGAGCCTGAGGGAGCAAGATCCCCGAGTTAAAGTGGTTACCTTTACCAGAAACTTTGGTCAGATGGCGGCCATGTTGGCCGGTTTTAAGGAGGCCACTGGCGATGCGATTATCAACATCTCGGCCGATCTGCAAGATCCGGTTGAGTTGATTCCGCAGATGGTGGAAAAATGGCAAGGTGGTTCTGAGATTGTCATATGCTACCGGACGGATCGCTCAGACTCGTTGTTTGCAAAACTATTTTCGCGTTTGGCCTATGGCGTGTTGCGCATTTCACTGCCGCAAATACCTCCTGGCGGTTTCGATTTTGTATTGATGGACAGAATGGTTATGGACGCATTCAATGCGATCGACGTGCGGCATAGGTTCTTTCAGGGCGATTTGTTATGGACTGGTTACCGTACCAGTTTTATTCCATATGTTCGTTTGAAGAGAACGATAGGGACGTCTCAATACAACTTCGGAAAAAAACTAAAAAACTTTCTGGATGCCGTATTGGATGCATCCTATTTACCGATCAGGTTCATATCCCTAGTCGGGGTGATAACTTCTGCGCTTGGAGTGCTGTATAGCGTAACTATTTTTTTTAGTTGGTTGCGTGGAGAGACTCCCTTTTCAGGTTGGGCTCCTATCATGATCGCGATCCTTTTGGTGGGGGGGTTGATTATGGTGATGCTGGGCGTGATCGGAGAATATGTTTGGCGTATCAATGAAGAAGTGCGAAAGCGACCGAACTATGTTGTGAGGGACAAGTTCCTATGAGCGATAACGCACAGTATACGGTAGTCGATGGAATCAAGTGCTTTAGTCCGGAAGTGGCAAGTTCTTATGCCGACTATCCGGACGGCGGATTTGATCTGACGGATAAGAATGAGGAGAGCAGTTTTTGGGTTCGCTCACGAAATAGGCTATTCAAAAGCATTGTCTATGATCAAATGGCCCCAACGGGCAAAACGAAATTCTTGGAAATAGGCTGTGGAACTGGGAATTTCATTCAGCAAATTGTCGAGAATGGAAATCTGGAAATCACAGGGTCGGAAATCTATCTAAAAGGACTTTTGTACGCAAAAAAAAACCTTCCTAATGTCGATTTCATTCAATTCGATGTTACACAGGGGGACATTGGCGAGAAGTTTGATTTAATTGTCGCATTTGATGTCATTGAGCACATCGAGAATGATGTCGCCGCCATAACCAATATCAATAGAATGCTTCACAAGGGTGGCGGTTTGATAATGACCGTTCCTCAACATATGTTCCTATGGAGCAGGCTGGACGAAATTGTCAAACATAAGCGCAGATACTCAAGACGGGATTTAGTGACTAAACTCCAAGAAAACGGTTTTGACATTAGTTCCACCACTTCTTTTCTTTTTGTCCTATTTCCATTGATGTTAATTTCTAGAATGATTGATAAGGGTCATGATCAATCGCAATCTGATGAGGTGGCGCTTGAGAAGAGAGTTAAATTTTCTAATGTACTAAATTGGATTTTCGATCTTTTCATGCGAATTGATGAGGCGCTTATTCGATTGGGGGTCTCGCTTCCATTTGGCGGTACTTTGGTAGTAATAGCCAGAAAGCGTTAATAGAGATTTCCAAGCCTATTGTTATAAGAATGCATAAATTCAAAATCGAGGCCGCAAAATTCACACTTGTTGGCGCAGCAAACTTTGCACTTACTTTTATCCTATTCACCTTGATGTTGAAAGTGTTGGGAGTGAACTACGTACTTTCTTTAGGTGCTACATGGGTTGTCGGAATGCTTTTTTCGTATGTGTTGAATTTTGCCTGGGTCTTCAAGCCAGAACAAAAAATTCAGTTTAGAACCCGATTCGTTAGATTCTTTTTGGCTAGCGTTCTGTCGATAGCATTGAACATATTGGCCTTGAGTTATATCGTTGAACGTACCGATTTTGATCCTTTCTATGTGCAGATGGCGCTGATGCCTTTCATCGTTATTTTTAATTTTTCAACAGCAAAATTATGGTCATTGCGGCCAATGAATGCGCAATAATGAATGCACGATTCTCTATGAAAATGTTGACGGTAGTATGGTTAGCGGCGCTCGCGATATTGGGTGCTTATTCAATGGATTCACATACCTGGGTAGGCTCCCACTTACCCTTTATGAAAGTTTCCGTCAGCAACCGTGATACTGTAAATGTCGCGTCATATATCAATGGGGCAACTCCTGTTGTCTCGTTAGGTGAAATCAAGAACCCCGAGAATGCTTATATTTATCTAAAGCTCCGCTTTCGCGCAGATAGCACGGAGGGTTACCCCAATGTATTTCAGACGGCTCCCGTTAATTATGGCATGCGGATGGAGATTTCTGGCTCTACAGCCGCAATTATCGTTCCTGATTTGTTGGTACCGGGGGGGCTAAAGGGGCTTACTCTGACCACTGACCTTAAGAGAGGGCAGTGGTATGCATTGGAAGTAGAGGCGTTGAACGGTTCGTTTGCCCACGTTACATTGGATGGACATCTTGTGGCTGATTATACCAGTGAGGGGCTATCTATGGGGATGTCCCAACTCTTGGTGGGTGGCGGATTTGATGCGTCCCGCGTTTTTCGCGGGCAGATAGAAAATATTTCCGTCACAAAAGGTAATTTCCCCAGTCGAGTATTCCTATATACGTTTTACCTAGTATTACTGATTGGCTTATTGGTCAAGCTCTTCTTGGCAAAAAATGAAATTATTCCGAAAGCTAAAATTCTAAGAGAATATCTGAAGCACATTGATTGGGTCGCATCCATATCAATTGTTTTGATTATTGTTTTCGGCATAACGCTGTTTACCGCGTACTTCTTTCCAATATATCCCGATGAAATTCAGGTGCGCTTTTGGCTTTCACGCCTGCCCTACGATTTTCCAGAAAAAATTAGCGGTGCCCCGACGTGTTTGGCTACTTTTTTTCAGCCCATACCCTCGACAATGTATTTGCCGGGCTTAATAGATTGGGCTGTACACGGCAGACTGGAAAGTCCTTCTGCATTAAGACAAGTCGGTTTCTTCGTGGCGTTTTTATGGGTGGCGTGGTTGGCCTATTATTTGAATGCTAGAGCTAAGAATAGTTTGTTACAGAGGAAGAGACAGCTTAGTAGCGGCTTTCAGGGCCTCTATATAACTGGCTTTATCATCGCGATATTTTCCATTGGGGTATTTCCCATTTTCTTAATTATTAACCGCGGCGAGCAGCTCATCTTGCCTTTCGTGGTTCTTTTGATAACCATTTTTCTTGTTAGTAATCATCTAAGTTATAAAGGTCATTTGTGGCAAAAATTGGGGTTAATGGTTCTGTATTTTTCAGCCGTTTCCCTGGTTCTTTATGGACACCCCAAAGGCTTGTTTTTAACGCCCTTCTTTGTAATAGTCGGTTGGCCATTGTTCAGCCACTTCAATACCCGCTTACCATTTGCTTTTGCTATGGTATTGCTAGCCTTGCATATTGCGCAGGATTTCTTTGCTTTGAAATATGCTTTTCAATGTAACGAAACGCCCCAGTTTGAAGAAATGCTGAAAAGTTTCTCGTTCGATCCGGCATCACTGCTTCATGAGCCCCGCCATTTTTTTGATCAGGTTTACCAAAGCTTGATACGGTTTACGAAATATTTGCATCAACTTGGATTTCAGGAGCAAACGGATGCTGCTTATCTGCCTAGCCTGCCTCTTACCGCATCAGCAAAGATTGCAAACATTCTTATTAAGCTTAACTTTGCCGTTGCATTTTTTACGCTGATGGTTTTTTTACCGTATCAATACTACCGCAAGGATGTTTTAGCGGGCCGATTTGTCACCGTTAATTCGGTACTACTGATGCTGTTTGTGTGTGCATTGATTAGTGCAATATTTAATCTCCCCAAAAATTGGTACGATGCAGGCTATCTGTATGCCCTGTTTCTCATAACCTTAGTTTTTTTTATAGGAGAGAATTTTTCTGGGATATTTCAAAAATCTGTCGCGCGAAAAGTTTTTCTATATTTAGGCTTCGTAGCATTGCTGTCCCAAGCGGTATTTATTCATAGGAATTTACCAGCATTTATGGCTGGATATGCTGGTCCTGGTGTTTCAGTTGCAAAGTATGATTTGAACATGCCCCGTGCTGACCTAGTAGCAGCCTCGCGAACATGCAATATTGACCCAGTACGTAGCAAAAAAATTGTGGTTGATGATCATACCTATTTTTATTTTCAAAAAAGTAAGTGGCCAATGGCAATTACTTATATTTGGATTGGCAATGATGATAAGTCCATTCGGCGATTTTTTTCAAAGGTCGATTCAGATGGTTTGATAGTGAATTGCAAGGAGATTCTCTCACCATATATGTCCGTTGTTAAAAGGGAAGGTAATGTCTGCTGCATCCCTAAAAACGAACTAAAGAATTTGCTTTATTTACCTTAATGATTATAGACGTGGATATTAAGATAGATTGGATTGATTAGTTTGCTAAACTCTTTCATTGGTTCGTCGCCAACTAGTCAAAAATCATCTCTGTGTTGTGCAAAATTTTAAGGTAAAAGGAATGCGGTTCGATATTACGGTAATTTTTGCGCAGCGTCTTTGGCAGGCTTTATCGGGTCTGGTGACGATTTTACTGCTGACACATTTTCTAACACCGATTCAACAAGGCTGGTACTACAGCTTCTTAAGTTTGGCGGCGCTTTATACCCTGTTCGATCTGGGTCTGTCAATCGTACTTGTACAATTCTCGGCCCACCTTTTCATTAATATGAAGTGGCTTGGTAAAGGGCGTGTCGTTGGTGAAAGTAAAGAGCAGTTCTTAAGTCTTGTCGGGCAATCTTTACGTTTGTATTTGCTTCTCGGGTTGGCTTTTTGTTTTTTGATGATTCCCGCAGGGCTGATTTTTTTTGGCGAGAAAGATAGCGAGGCGTGGCTTTTAATAACTGAGTGGCAATGGCCATGGATATGTTTGGTAATTGCCACGGCTGTTAATATCTTGGCGCTTCCTTTTTTAGCTTTGGTGGAGGGTAGTGGGCGTGTTGGTGAAGCGTATGGGATACGGCTCTTGCAAGGGGTGTTTGGCTCGATAGGGTGCTGGGCTGTTTTGAGTATA
>Ga0208882_1000612_pt1 | contig 15442 bp, 9 predicted proteins | sample LakWasMet14_LOW5_2_FD_183862 | JGI IMG/M metagenome (GOLD analysis project Ga0208882, IMG submission 183862) | Freshwater sediment methanotrophic microbial communities from Lake Washington under simulated oxygen tension - Sediment Metagenome... | ecosystem: Environmental > Aquatic > Freshwater >...
CGTGCGCTCCGGCGAAATTCGGACGGCCGCCCCTAGTGGCGAGCCGGCGCGCGAGGTCGCCGATAAGGGCTTTGAGTTGCTCGCTCTGTTCGACCGAAAGATGCCGAGCATCCGGCGTGATCGTATTTCGCGTTACATGCTTCGCCGTAGTCACAAGGTCCCGGCCGGCGACCTGAACCCGGTTGCCGCATCCACTGACGCTCACTTCCTGAACGGGCGACCTCACTGCCGGCAGAAGTGCTGCCAGCCGGATGCTGAGTGCGCAGGCTTCTTCATCATGTTCGAGCCGACACGAGGCACACTCCGCGGCGAGCAAGGCCTGCCGAATCAGTGACTCCGGTTTCTCGGCCGCAAGTTCGAGGGCGTCCACCGCATCGGGCCGCGTCTCCAATTTGCGGCGCAGATGCGATTTGAGCGCCTCGTAGCTGTCACGGATCGCCTGCACCGCGACATCGCCGAGCGGGCGCTTGAGGAACGCCGCAGCGGCGAGAAGCGTGGCCAGAATGGTTTCGGTCTGCATACCCTCTGTCGGCGGTCAATGCCCTCCCATAGGATTAGGATCATTTCGCCATGGGGCGAGTGGGCGGATTAGTGGAAATCATGGCTCGTCTGCTCCGGCAGGTCGGTGCAACGCAACGGCCGAATGGTCTCGGCCTTTACGTGGATAATGCCGTCCTGTTGCTGGAGGTAGCCATCGATGACGAGCGCCGGGTTCTGCGTGATGACCAGGCGCAGCCGCTCGAAGACCTGCGGATAGACAATGGCGTTGGCGACGCCCGATTCATCTTCAAGGGAAATGAACACCACGCCGCCAAAACCGCTAAGCTGTTGTCATTATCCTAATTCGGCCCGCTGCGAAGCGGCCGCTGAGGTGGCAGGTCATTTGGAAGCTTAGGCGCGCGGCCCTCACGCGAAGCCGATACGCGCTCAATCAGCTGATTGATCGAATCAACCGGCATCTCAACTTCATAGGTGACAATCGCGAGAGTTGGAAGGCCCGGCGTGCGCACATACGCGGTGTCCTGCTTGATACATTTGCGTGCTAGGGCGATTTGCGGCGGATCCAGCAGATAAGAATCCAAGTTAGCGTGGGCCTCCGCAATATTGCCGTAAAACCGGATGTGTTCGACTGCCTGTTTTCGGCCCCCGATCTCGCCATAGACCAAATGCGGCAGTTCCCCGTCGGCAAAATACAAATGGAGGATGTCACGGTCTACGACCGGCACATCATCGATCGGATAACCGCAGAGCAACGCGTTGCTCATCACGACGAGCGGACACACGCGCAACTCTGAAACGTCGCCGGTATAGTCGAGTGCACTGGCAGCCTCGGCGAGATTGGCGCGCACGTAAGCTGCCTTTCGTTGCACCTGAGGGACCGCGGTGCCGGCCAGCAATTCATAGTGACTGTATTGTTCAAGTGGATCAAAGGCATTTGCCATCGATTTAGTCTCCACTACCCAGAGTGTGCCGCCGAATCGGAACAGCACATCAACGTCACCAACGGCGGGATCGGCCGGCTTGAACGCATGTGGCAAAACCTGGGCCCCGGTGCCCACGGCGGATTTCTCGATGGTTTTAATAAGGTCGTCGCGGAAATATTTCTCGAACGCGCGTTCGACATCACGGCGAATCTCGACGAAGTCGCTTGCCAGTCGATCTACCAAGCGGACGTGATTGATGCCGTCGAGCGCACAGCAGGCGAACGAAAGCCCGCCGTCGTCCAACCTTAGCAGCGGCGAAAACCACAGGTCGTGGCGATAGCTGGGTTTCCAAATTGCGAACCGGAGGAGGAATTCCGCCTGCTTCGGGGAGACGCCGAGAGCCGCACGGAAGCCTGCAACCACTTCTTCCGGACGGATTCTCGGTATAAGCGGCTTTGCCTGAATCCACGCCGAGATTTTCGTCTCCATTGGGAGGTAATTTCTCAGCTGCGACGGAATGGTGTCGAGAAGGTCGAAAGCGTCCACCACCTGCCGGATCGAAAGTCCCTCCAACGCAGCATAGCGGTTGTCGAAGAGCGGCTGCATGTGCGGCTCAAAAACAAACTCTTTTGAAGTGGGTAAACTGCCGAATGTGTCGGGAAATCGGGATGCGAAGTCGACCTTGATGCGGAATATGCCTGATTTCTTATAGACGCTGAAGACACGCTTCCGGCTCGTATAGGCCCCCATCTCGCCCTGATCCTTCATCACGCGCACGATTTCGCCCCCGAGCATGGCCCGCTCGTGAGCCCGAGCGTTGCGTCGGTAGTTGCTGACCGCGATTGCCCGGTGGAAATCAGGCCAAAATGGACGGAGCGTCGGATGGTCACCGGTTGAGTCGATTCCATAGCAATTCCAGACGCAGTGCATCCAATATTGCTCCATCGCGTAATAGTAGCCGCCAAGCGCAACCATTTCGACGTGCGCAGCCCATTCCGCGTCACTCAATTCCCGAGCTGCGCCAGACGGCGCGGACGTTGCTCGCATGAGTGGATATTTGAGGCCGTCTACCAGGGTGTCGATGGCGGTGGAAAAGTAGAGCGGGTTGCCAGAGGAGCTGTTGAGCCTGATCTGATCTACGTGCTCGAACATGAACGTGTCATTTTCGGCGAGCGCTTTTGCCATCATCTTTTTCATTACAACCCATTCCCGATTAGCGGCGGCAATCACCGCCTCCAGAGAAGTGGGGCGGGCCAAAGCCGCGCGTTCCGCCTGAGAGTCGGTCATTTTCCGTATTCCCGAAAACAGGCCGGCGAACCATATTCCGCTTACACAGAGCAACGCGTCGGAAGGATAGGATATCGATGGTGCGGCGGCGACGGCCCACGCCTTGACGTCAAACTCCCGTTGCTGGGGGCCCTTAACTTTTCCTTGGCGGACCGCCTTAACAAATGGGCCGGGTGCGAAGTCAGAATCCATGAAATCAAAAATAAATTGGCTCCGCAGCCGGAGCTCGGCCAATCAGACTCGAGAAATGTTTAGGCCGCAATCCAGCAAGCGGCAACTGCGGTGACCGGGTGCTTCAAGAACACAGCAGCGGCGAGTGCTGGACGTCGGATTCGAGCTGACTCACGGGACAGCAGTCGAGTCGCTCTCGGGCGTTCGAGGAAACGCTGATGTGCGCCAGACTTCCGGCGGCAAGGGGGACTTGAATCGAATCGATGCAAGAATCAGGGGTGCCATCGGCACTTTGAAGGACTCGGGGAAACTGGCAGCCTTCCGCATCTTCTCCACGAACTTAGTCATTTCGGTTATCAAGTCCGGCGCTGACGCATCGACCGAATCGCTCAACGGACCACGCGAAACAATCTCTCCGTCGTCCACGTAACCGCGGAGCACTTTCTCATCCCAATCCGCGGGAGGTATCCAGGACATCAGGTGCAACGGCTTAAGCTCCCGCTGGGGTCCGCTGTCGGCGGCCCCGAGCACAAGGCGCCGGTGTATCTGCGGAACCAGCGCGGCTTGCGTCTCTTGGTCGAGGAGGCCGCAGATTTCCAGTAGCATCAGGACAAAATAGGAGCTTTCGGTGGTAATCAGCTTTTCTTCGTTACTCGCCGCCACTTGTTCGAAGACGTGATCGAGGGAATTGTAACCATCCAAAAAGGGAATGTCGCTGGCCTCTAGCCGGCGCAAATAGAGCCGTTGAATCAAGCCGGGCAGGATATGGCCAAACTCGTTTAATCGGTTTGCGTTGGCCAACGTGAATGCAACCAGCGTGATCTCGATATGATGAATATCCAGGATCGGTCGTAACGCCGCCTCGTTAGCGTTGAAAAGGCGGATCATATAATTGGCCGTTTCACGCAGCACCTGCTGCTGGCGTGCTTTTTCCTCCGCAGACTTGACGAGCATCGACTCCGCTTGGCCCACGGACAGCAGGCCGATACGCGCGATATGCCAGTAGGCGACCATCGAAGCGGCAACCACCCCCACCATGCTCGCGTGGGCCGTCTGATCGATGGCCGCCGGAGTGCCGAGCGCGTCGATATGTTTCCGGTAGAATCTATCCAGTTCGCTGAGGTAGAATTGATCCCAGAAGACCACGACCCGCGCTCGCGTGAGTCGGTCATCGGATTCCGTGAAGTGGCGCCAGAGCGCCAAAGCGGACCATTCGATGAGGTCGATCCAGCCGGTTTCGAGGCTTTGGTTGTTCGAGCCGTGCTGCCGCAGAATGATGAGGGCGACCGGCACGAGCGAAACGCCCCGCGCCCCCGATTCCATAGCCAGCACGTCGGTCAGAAACCGCTTCCAGCCCGGGATCAATTGCCGCTCCCATTCGTCGGAACCGTGCGGGAAATCCGCGACTTGGGCGCAAAGGTAGTTGAGCTGCCCGAAGAGACGCTGCGGGAGGAGTGCCGGCGTCAGGAGGTGCTTAAGCACCAGGTCCACCAACTCCGAGAGGTTCCAGCGGGTGACCGATAGCTTCGCTTTCCCTGCGAGCGTCGGTGCGGCGTTCGCAACGAACCGATCAAAAAGTGTCACCCCGTTGGCATCTTCGTCCCGATTGTAGGCGAGGATGACGTCCACATTCTCAACTGCTTCCAATCCGCGCGCGTTGAGATCGGGAGCGCTCGCCTTGGTGAGATCCTCATAAAACCCATGGCCGATCCAATTCTTGTTCGTCAGTGACTCGTCTTTCAGGACAAAGATCGTCAGGCGTTTTCCGTCGGCCGAGAGGAAGGCTACGTCGATTCCAAATTCCGCCTCGGTCTTGCTTTTGGCAGTTGTGCTCGCCTGCCGCAGGAAAGGCAGCCGAAACGGTTTCCCATGCAACGCGAGACCAAGGTTGTAGATTATCCAGTCGATGCCCCATTTGACGCCCTTGGCTTCTTCACGGGTCCGCTCTTTCAGGTTGAGCAGGTAGTCGGTGACGAACGTTTTGATGAGCTCCGGGGTCATGCTTCCTCCTCCGCGGCCCCTTGTTGCAGCTCCGCTATGCGCCGGGCGAATGCCAGCCGGCGAAGGCGCATCGCGTCGGGCGTCACGAACTCGAGGCGCGGCATTTCCATGCTAACGGACGACAGCTTCAGCGCCGAAGCATCGGTGAGGTTCCCGCCCGCATCCTGCATTCGCCAGACCTTGCCGTAAAGCAACTGAACCGTTGTCGCGATGTGCTTGATAAAAGAAAACTTATCCATGCCCTTCGCGACTTGTCGGCCGAATCGTCGCGTCGCCAGCGATTCCGCCCGGTGGCGACCGGGAACCTGCATCTGCAGCGCGGGCGATTTCGCCGCGGCAATCGTCGCGTCGAGTTGCCGGTGCGCCTCGGTGAGCGTCGATTGAATCTTCGCGTGATCGGGGGCCAGCCCTTTCAGGGCTTCCCGATATTGATTCGTATTAAGCGCTTGGGTCAGCGCTTCATCGTAGAACAACTCGGCCACCTCACCTCCCAGGCGATCCACGGCGGTTGCGATGCTAGCGTGCAACCGGGCGGTGTTGGCATGATCGCCGAGTTGAAGGGAGGATTGGAGAATCAAGAGTTCCAATTGCGTCGAGGTCGCCGCCGCCAGCGCGGTTGCATCGAGCGTTGCGCCCGGAATCGCACCCAACAATTTGATGCCGACCCGGCGGGCTGGACGCACGCTCGACAGGCAAAGTTCAGTGACAAGCGCCGAGGCTTGACCGGAGGTTTGCAGCGCATGGCTCCATGAGGCCAGGATCCCCCGTTCGTCGTCCATGAGTTCACGCCAAGCGCGGCCGGCGGTCTCCGCCAGCCGGATCATAAAGCCACGTGTTTCCGCCGGATGGGTAGGCAGGCTGTCGGTCAGCACGTATTCCACGTGTCTCCAAGCGCCACCATCGGCCGCGTTGAGCGAGGGGAATGAAAAGAAGAGCGTGGCCCAATCTTCGCGAGTGAGGCCGGAGCCATCTGCCGCCGCCCAGCCGTTTATCGACGCGATCAACACCCAATAGCGTGCCTGAGAGTCCAATGTGGCCCCGGTTAGCTTTCCCAACTCGCGATGAGCCCAAGGCCAGGCTGACTTATTCGCGCTAACAACCTGCGCCAGCAGGAAGCACCAGGTTGACTGCTCTTCACTCGCGCCAAGACAGAGTTCACGATGCAGCGCCAGCGCGCGGCTTTCGGACAGGGTGGTCGATCCCGCGGCCAGCGCCCATGACTCGAGCAAAAGGGCCCGGGACGCGGCGTCACCCGGCGATCCCAGTGCGGTTTCGATGGCGTTGAGTTCGGGCGAGTCCTGTGACCCGACCGCACCGCGGGCCAAGTGCAGCATTCGGGCCAAAACTCCCCGCACCTGCGGATCATGCCGTTGGGCGATCGCCATCCGAATCATGGCCAAGGTGGCGATCGGCTGATGACGGGCGTAGTTTTCCACGCACGCGATAAGGCCACGCTGATACAAATCGTTACCGACGGCCCGGCGGGCGTCGGTAACCCAAGTCATCATGAACTCCGGCGTCAGTGTGATGTGTTGAAAAAGTGGGGCCGAAAAATCCAAGGCCTCGAAAAGGTGGAAACCCTTTCGATCTATGATTCGCAAGAGGAACTCGTGCTGGGCGGAAACCGGCCAGCTTCGCAGCGCACAGCACCAGAGTTGCCCCATGAAGGCCCGCACATCGTCGGATATTCCGAGCTGATGATAGGCGTTCATCCCTTTCTCGAAGAAGGTCGCTTGGGATTCCTGCACTTCGCTCCAGATTGCCCTGAATACCTCATCCACGGGCTCGCCCCTGCTGACAATCTTGCAGAGTTCCTCCTTACGGCCCGCTTGCGCGGATGCGTCCCCGGGGGTGGTTTCGGCCCCGCTGAACATGGCACTCAATGCCCGCGCGACCTCCGGGTATTTTTGCTGAAAGTCGCTTGGGATCATGGCGGGGAAGGGCCGTAATTCATGTCCTCCCTGTGCTTTTTAGCAACGAGGGACAATCATCGAATAAAAAAGCCGGCGCCAGACAACCGGCGCCGGCTGACAATCTAAGGGTTTGATTAGAGGTGATTGAGCAGCGCGGCACCGAACTCAAGGGCGGCAACGCCGAGAGCAATCACGGCGAGGATGAGTCGGCGCAGGTAGCGCTTGTTGGTAAGGGTCATGGGAAGAATGCCACGAGGGCGGTCTGCCAAAACTAAAGAGGTCCCTCTTGCCGCGAGGGAGTCGCGGGCCTCCGCCGACTGAGGCGCTTACGGCGTGCAGCGTTTCCGAAAGACGCAGAACGAGCGAGCAGCGTTTACGAACGCAGAAACGGCAGCGTTTACGAAAGACGCAGAACGACCTGCATTCACCGGCTGAAATCAATCTGGGTCAAGCGGCAACTGGGCCGCGGATGATGGTTGGATCTTTTTCTGCCTCCGCTCGCCGCCCCATTTTGTCACGCCCGCCATGGAGTTCTCGCTGCGCTGCGCTCCTCCATCCCCTGCGGGCCTTCCCCCTCGCACGGAGCAACCAGGCTCCGGCTCGGCGGCCCTCCGGTGGCAGGCGCGCCTTCACGGGTCAGCGCGCGGAGTGCGCCTGATAACCGGGCAAGGAAGCCTGGACGGGAATGCTTCCGGGCGACTGGCAACATGAAACAATCGTTACTAGATATCAATGTGACGGGCACGGCTCGGATGGTTTGCAGTGAAGAGGTTCCTCAACGCTTCAATTCGGTAGGCGCAGGAGCGCTCAGTGACACCGAACTAATCGCCCTACTGCTCAACGATAGGGACCGGAAACTAGCTACTCGGCTGATTGGTGAAGCTGGATCGTTGATGCGTTTGGCGGAGTGGAGGCCCGAGGACTTTCAACGACTGAAAGGTATCGGCCCGTCCAAGGCGCGGCAGCTCGCCGCCGTCTTGGAAATTACCCGGCGGATCATGAAGAGTGCGGCGCCGGAAGCTCCTTGTTTGAATCGGCCCGAATTGATCGCGGAACACATGCGGCCGTTAATCCTCGGGCTGGAGGTCGAAAAATTCTGGGTCCTGTGCCTAAACCGGAAAAACCGACTAAAGAAACTGGTTGAAGCGACATCGGGCACGGCGACTTCCTCCCTCGCTCATCCCCGAGAGGTGTTCCGGGCGGCGATTCAGTGGAGCGCCACCGCCGTGGTATGTGTGCACAATCACCCATCGGGCGATCCAGGGCCTTCGGCAGCCGACGTGCAGGTGACCCGCCAACTGCGGGACGCGGCCAAGGCCGTGGACATCGAGCTGCTCGACCACGTGGTGGTGGGCAACAAGGTCTGCGATCCTCAGGGACGCGGCTACTACAGTTTCCGGGGTGCGGGCCTGCTCTGACGCAAGTCGGAGCTCAGGTCGCCCAAGTAATCGTTCAACTATGAAGAATAAACCTCCATAAAATCGAACCTGCGGTTCCGTCCGCAGTAGCCTATCGGCACCGGCGTGACTGGCAACGGTCGGGTCGGAAGCTGCCGAAACAATATACCGTCGCCGTCACTGGCGAAATGAAACCGCGAGGAATCATTTGGACTGCGAGCGTCAATGTGGTCCGCGGGTTAGGCTGGATGGTAAGTCCAACACAGGTGAACTGCATCAAGCACCGTCACTGTAAGAGGAGCCAAAGGCGCTGTTAGGCTTCAACCAAAAGGTGATGTCGTCTAGTTGTCCCAGTCCGAATTGGGCAACACGGATAAAGTGGCGACCGGTGTATAAGCAGGGACTAACCCATTCATTGTTACTTGAGCGAAACAGGCAAAGCCCGATGACTCGCCCCTCTGGGGCAAGTGCGACCGCGAGGTCGCATGATGGGTCAGCGGGAAGACGATACTGGAGAAAGCGAATGCCGTCCTGTAATCGGGCGGATAGGAGTTGCGACATCACTCTGCCGTGAAAGCGGGCCCACTTCCAGTTGGCAGTTCATTACGAAACAGCAGGCAGAACCATCAAATGAGGAAATCGCAAATGAACACGGGACAGCCCGCGTGTGCATCCTCTCGCTCCGCGCCAGATTGGGACCAGCTCGATTGGTCCCGCATCGAGCATCGAGTGCGACGGCTGCAAGCACGCATCGTAAAGGCAATACAGGAGAGACGCTGGGGCCGGGTGAAATCCCTGCAATGGCTGCTCACCCACTCGTTCAGCGGTAAGGCTCTCGCCGTCAATCGGGTGACTACTAATCAGGGAGCTAGAACGGCGGGCGTTGACGGGGCGACCTGGCAAATGCCCGCGACAAGATATAGAGCTATTGGATCGTTGCGGCGTCGCGGCTACCAGCCGCAGCCGTTGCGGCGCGTCTATATACCGAAGGCCAACGGGAAATTAAGGCCGCTGGGAATACCCACGATCAAGGACCGCGCGATGCAGGCTTTGCACCTGCTCGCGCTGGAACCGGTCGCGGAAACAACCGGCGACCCCAACTCCTATGGGTTTAGGAAGGCGCGCTCGACGGCGGATGCCATCCAACAGTGCTTCGTTTGTCTGAGTCACACTGATGACTCAGCGGAATGGGTGCTCGAAGGCGACATACAGGGCTGCTTTGATAATATCAGCCATGAGTGGATGCTGACGCACATCCCGTCCGACACCGAGGTGCTGGAAAAATGGCTACGCGCAGGGTATGTGGAAAGTCGGACATGGTTCCCGACGGCGGCAGGCACGCCACAGGGCGGCATCATCTCGCCGACGTTGGCGAACCTAACCTTGGATGGGCTAGAGCGTCTGTTGCAGGAGCGGTTCCGGGCTGGTCACAGCTCCGGTCCGCACGGCAGCCGGCAGTGGTTTAATCCTCGGGTCCACCTGATCAGGTATGCAGATGACTTCGTTATCACCGGCATCTCGAAAGAGCTGCTGGAAAATGAGGTTCGTCCGTTGGTCGAGGGCTTCCTTCGGGAGCGCGGGCTTCGGCTCTCGCCCGAGAAGACCAAGGTCACGCATATCAGTGAAGGCTTCGACTTCCTCGGCCAGCATCTGCAGAAGCGTCAGGGGATACTGCTCGTAACCCCGGCCAAGAAGAATGTGCACGCGTTCATGGAGCGGGTGCGCTCGATCCTGCGGGACAACGTGGCGTCGGGTCAGGAGCCGTTGATACGACACCTCAGCCTCGTCATCAGAGGTTGGGCCAACTACCACCGGCACATCGCTGCCACGCGGACGTTCCGTAAGATAGATCACGAGACATGGTATAGCCTATGGCGCTGGGCCAACAAGCGACACCCGAAGAAGACCGGCGGCTGGATTGCCAAAAGATACTGGCGTCAGGTCGGCGGTTCGAACTGGGCGTTTGCCGCGGATACCGGAGAAAGGACCAAAAGTGGAAAGCCAATCATAGTGCGGCTGGCGCAAACCACCGATACGAAGATTAGGCGCCACATCAAAATCCGGTCTGCAGCGAACCCGTTTGACCCATGCTGGGCCCGTTACTTTGAGGAGCGTGCGTTCCTCAAGGAACGCGGGCGCAGCCCATAGAACAAGTAGGAGTTAAGCCGGTGCCGCACCCTGCGGCACTTTGAACAGCTCGAGCCGGATGAGCGGAAACCATCATGTCCGGTTCTACGGGGAGGGGGTCGGTGTAACCCGACCTCCTTACCCAAGAAGCCGGGGTCATCTGAGGAGGACGTCATGTGAACCTATCAAGCCTCCAAAATCCGCCAAGCGCTTGGCGATGAGCCTTGCCCCCAAACCAATTCCCGGTTGGGCTTCAGGCGCGTGCCGGGCCAGCACGTGCTGATTACGCACGACATGCTTAGCCCATGCCCCTCCCCGCTGAACTGAACCAAGCCGTTGCTGCCCAAGGCGGGGGTCGCCTGGCGCTAATTCTAGGTGCAGGCTGTTCGGTTGAGGCACCCACCGGAGTCCCGGTTGCACGAGTGTGTTCGCAGGCCATCCATGACGAATTGGTTGCCGACGGATTCCTCGCCGCCGGGGAATGCGCGAAACCCGAAGATCTTTCGGTGCTGGCCGACTTGGTATTTCAAAAAGCAGGTAGCCAGGAGCCCTTGGTTACGCGCTTGCGGCAACGCTACCAGCTTCATGCGAAAATGCCCAACGAGGGCTATCTCATCGCGGCAGCTCTGTTAACCGAACGGGCCATCGCTTCCGTCGTTACCCTGAACTACGATGTCGCGATGACGGGAGCGGTGGCCGCGTTGTCCTGCGGTGACATTGTTGGCATTATTGAAGGACCTCACCACCTCGCCAATCAAACGAACCACAACATCTACTATCTCCATCGCAGCGCGAATGAAGCCGATCCCAATGCCTGGGTCCTTCGGACTGTGACCATTCAAGCCGAGTGGCAGGGGAATTGGGAACAGCAGATTACACAGCACGTGCTCGTCAGGCCGGTGGTGGTATTCGCGGGAATCGGGACCGCGGTAACCGTGCTGCTAGAGAGCGCCAAGCTGATGCGGCAGGCGATTCCGGCCGCAACGCGGCAGTATCAGGTCAACCTATCCCCAAGTGCGGGTTCGGGGTTTTTCCAACAGATGCAGCTGGCTCAAGATCGTTACATCCAGATGGGTTGGTGCGACTTCATGCGGCAACTGGCGGACCGGCTCGTCGTTGAGCATCACCAAGTGATTGCCGCATCGGCCCAGGAAAAGGCCCAAGAAAACAATCTGACCAACGAGAACCTCACTTCACTCCTTGCGCAATTGCGCAGCCACGGGGTTGTCACGGCCGGCAGGATCAGGGCGAATTGGCTCCTGAATGACAAACGTCCCTACCAGCCGATGGACGGAAATGTCTCACCGTTGCAGGCCGATCTCTTGCTTGGCATCGCGTATATCGCCCGCAACTCAACCACCGAGGCCAGCGTCGCCGAAGATGGCTTGGTTGAGTTCCGGCGCGGTGGGAAAGTCATCTCTGCTGTGATCGTTGCTTCGGGCTGCGGACACCGGAAGACTGCCAGCATCGAAACCCGAATCAACCAGCGCCGGCCGCAGTGGCGCACGCGTGGCATTCAGCCTACCGCGACTCTAGTGGCCGCAACCTCGGACGGCCCAGTGACGATTACGCCCCCCACCGACTTGGTTCGCGGTGAAGATCCCGCCAACGACATCATCACCGGACCAACTTCCTTGTCCTACCATCACCTTGAAACCCTGCGCGCGACCCCGGCTCAAATCGCCGCAATCGTCCCATGAACGATACCCCCGACAGCACGGGTGCTGAATTAATGGCAGTAGCCTCGGAAACGTTGACCGCAGGAGGCTATCGGCGGATCGAGGGGCGCTTCGCGGACTGGGATACGTCGCAGGCGCGACTCTTTGAGGACAAATACAACGTAGTCGGCGTCGCAATCTTCGACACCTGCACAGAGTTGCTGCAGTCTTGGCCCGACCTGCAAGGTTCATTGGTGGAAATCATCTCACAGAACGTCGCCCAGACCGAATCCAAATCATGGGACGGCTATTTGGTTCTGCTCACTCCGGCCGTCGCTCCTTCCGAGTCTGCGCACTTGGAGCATATTCGATACGACACCAATCGGATTCGGAAACTGGTGGCATCAGGCGCGGAATTGAAGCTCCCGGGTGCGGCAGCGCGCGTATTGCGACCGCTCCTGCCGCTAATCGAGGGTGCTTCGGTGCCGGCGCCGGCATCCGTGCTCGATCTGCTGCCGGACTTGCTGGCTCGCTCGGATGTTCCCCGCAACGCGACCGAGGCCGTCCTTAAGGCCTTTAAGACGCAGGCCCCGATTATGGACCAGTTGCACGATACCCTGACCAAAAAATGAAGCTCGTCGGGCTAGAACTTTCCGGTTTTCGGGGGTTTGCGAAAACCCAGGCTTTCGACCTGAAGGCTGACGCCATAATTGTGGTGGGTGCGAACGGGAATGGGAAGACGTCGCTCTTCGACGGTATTCTCTGGGCGCTGTGCGGAAGAATCCCCCGGCTGGCCGCCGAGGACGCCAGTGTCGTTTCGCTTTACGCGGAATCAGGCCAAGCTCGCGCTTTACTCACGCTCTGCGACGACACCGGCCAGCTCTTCAAAATAACGCGAAGCTGCGACCGGGAAACCGGGGAAACACGAGTGGCCCTTGAAACCCCAGAGGGGCTGCTTTCCGGGCCTTCAGCCGAGGGGCGGTTACTGCAATTGGTTTGGCCGGAGGCCCAGACGGGGACGGAACCGCTGGCGGCACTCGCTTCAGTCCTGACCCGCAGCGTTTACTTGCAGCAGGATGTCCTGCGCCATTTCATCGAACCGGCGGACGACCATGATCGCTTCACTTCGGTCAGCGAATTGTTCGGGGCCGGTCGCGTTACCGAACTGCAGGGGGCGTTGGAGCGGGCCAAGAAGGCGTGGTCAACCGTCACCAATCAACGTGTTAGCGACTTGGAAGAAACCCGATTGGTCCTGGCCAACGTGCTGGCACGGGCCCGGGAACTCACCGCCCGCTTTCCCTCTGCCGCAGCCTCGGTCAACTCCGCCGAATGGAGCAAATGGTGGGCGGAACTGAATTCGATGGGGGTTGCCGGGACGGCACCTGAACCGGCGGCGCGAGACTCCGGACGCGCGATCGACACCGCAATTAAAGAAATCGAGATGAAACGGGTGGCTGCAGAACGAAACGGCCAGTCCCTGCGGATGCTGCAACCGCAGCTTGCCCAATTGGCGGCATTGCCGGATCCAGCCGACATCGCCGGACTGCGATCAAAATCGGTCGCGCTCACGAACGAGCTGGGCACATTGCGGCAGGCGATCACGCAGGAGCAAGCCAGGCTGGCGGAGATGAGGCGGATGCAGGCGATGCTTAAGCAAAAAGACGAGCAGTTGCGGGTTTTGGCGATACTTGCCCGTGAACACCTCAGTGACCATTGCCCAGTTTGCGCTCAGAACATCGATCAAGCGGAGACCAGACGAAGATTAAATGCCATTGCCCACAAGGACGGCGAACCTTTGCCCGACCCATCATCCACCAAGCTGGACGAACTGCTAGTGCTGGTGGCGGACAAGGAAAAGGAAGCCGGTGGCTTGGAACTCTCCATTCGCACCGAGCAGCAGCGGGAAATGGAAACGGATATGCTGCGGAAATTCGTGCAGTCGCGATTCGTCGAACATGGGATTTCGTCCGAGGAACCAGCGGTTCGCGCGCTTCAACTCGAGGAAGCTATTGCAAGGAACAACAACCACGCCGCGAGGCTCAAGGAACTGCAGCAACAAGGAGAAGCCTTGGCCCTCGCCGTTTCGCAATCCGTGGCGCAGGGCGCGTTGAGCGAAACCAAGGTCGAAAGCGAGCGTTTGCAGAAGGTAATCCAAGAGCGGCAGCAAATCGTCACCAGTCGAAACGCCACCGGCGACATGGCCCAGAGGGTCATCGAAGGGTTGCGCGAAGCCGCTTCCGCGGTGGTCGAGCAGCGACTGCAGCAGGTTGAACCCCTGCTGCAGAATATCTATTCCCGGATCGACCCGCATCCCGCGTTCGAGACTGTGAAATTCCTGTCGCGGGTTACGAAGGGGCGCGGATTGCTATCCACCGTGGTGCAGGACTCACAGGAGAACCGGTCCAGCCCGCATCCCCCGCTGGTCATGTCGAGCTCCCAAGTGAACGCGCTCGCGGTTTCGATCTTCCTTTCATTCAACTTCGGGGTCACGCAACCGCCGCTGGCGTCTCTCCTGTTGGACGACCCGCTTCAATGCCTGGACGATGTGAATCTTCTGGGCCTGGTCGATTTGCTCCGGCGGACGAAAGATCGCCGGCAGCTATGCGTTTCAACACACGACCAACGTTTCGCCAATCTCTTGGCTCGGAAGCTCCGGCCTACGGACGCGACGGGCCGCACAATTGTTATCGAATTGGTCGGATGGCAGCGTGAAGGCCCGGAAGTGCACACGCGCGAAATCCTTTCCGACCCGGTGCAACTCAGGCTGGCCGCGAGCTGAAGCTATCACGCCAATGAGCGGGCCGGGCGAGAATGCGAAGTGGCAGACGGAAACGGAGTGGAGTGCCGATAACAAGGTGACGCCCGCGCAGAAGGCGAAGTTGGAGGCCGTCATGGACAAAATCATGTTCACCCTAGCGACCAAGCCGATCGAAATTCTTGGAAGCCGGGGAATGCAGAAGGCCTTTGCGCATGAGTTGTGGCGCCGAATCGGCAAGGAAGGGCGTAAGCGCCGCCGCTGTGTCATTCCGGGTTGCCAACACGATTCCATCAAAGCCTCCCACGCCTTGCAGCGTCGGGGGCCGCTGGCGATCATTGCGGAAAAGGGCCACGTGCTTTCGCCGAGCTTCAACATCTCCACGTGTGAGGGGCGAATGGCCCGAATCGGCATCGGCCGGGCCTCGACCTTCCCGGGGTTTTGTCCGCAGCACGAACGACTCTTCGAAACAATGGAAGCCCGGCTATCCGCGCCGACAGATGACGATATCCAGCGACAGGTGCTACGAACGCTTTGCCGACAACTTGTGATGCGCAGGCAGGAGTGTGAAGACCTGAAGCGGCAATTTCTGACCTGGCAGCTCGTCATTCATTTCTACGGGTCCAAAACGGTGATCGAGATGCTGGGCAAAGACCTGACGCCCGAGGTCACCCCACGAAGCTTTACCACCAATTATTCTACACCGCTG
>Ga0208882_1000628_pt1 | contig 15181 bp, 13 predicted proteins | sample LakWasMet14_LOW5_2_FD_183862 | JGI IMG/M metagenome (GOLD analysis project Ga0208882, IMG submission 183862) | Freshwater sediment methanotrophic microbial communities from Lake Washington under simulated oxygen tension - Sediment Metagenome... | ecosystem: Environmental > Aquatic > Freshwater >...
GACAAAAAACTGAAAGTCCAGGCCGCCATTCAGGGCGATCAGGTCAGGGTGACCGGCAAAAACAGGGATGATCTACAGGATGTGATTAAGATGCTCAGAGAGGAAAAGCTGGAAATGCCGTTGCAGTTTGAGAATTTCAGGGACTAGGGTAAGGTTCCATGAACCTAAAAATCAGCTGAGTTTAACCTCGCCAAAAGACAACGCATTTTTAGTGATGGATTGCGTTTAGCATGTATAGCCCATCAAATCCGGTGGCTTCTGTCTGTTTTTTTGTTGCCTATCACCGGGCGACAATTGAGCCTATAGAGCTTAGGCCTCGTCTGTCAAAGGCTTATCGTTGTTGTTCATTACGCCGGAGCACATCAACCGATTATAACAACCCAAGCATCGCAGCTTTTATCGCGGCGGAAGTTTTGTTGGCAGCATTCAACTTGCTGATGACATTATTGATATGAAAGTTGACAGTACGCTCCGCAATATTGAGGATGCTCGAAATCTCGCCGGATGTTTTGCCATCGGCAGTCCAGCGAAGCACCTCTATCTCGCGGTTTGATAACTTCACATCGGCTTCCGGCATCAATTTCGGCGTCAAGTATCGCGACATGCCTAAGTGGGCTGCTTGGGTCAGCCAAGTTATTTTGGATCTTTTGGCATTAAGTTCTGTTTCGGTGATAGGCTCATTTGAGCGTGTCAACGTTAACATGCCTACAGTCCCATTGAAATCTCGGATGGATTGCGCCCAGCCATAGCGCAATCCAAATGAGCGTGCTTCTTCCCATAAATCACGCGCCGGACAGAATAACTCATCTGTCCATAGGATGGGTAGGGACGAACGCATAGCGTTCTGTACCGTGGGGTCAATTGCAAGATAATTTTTGGCTTGATATTGTGTTTGCCAAGCCGTTGGGTAATTATTAAACGTCAATGTTTTTGGGTTCGTCAGAGGAAGCGGCATCCGCAGGCCGTAGGCACAGTGGTCAAAGCCAAGTTCTTTACTAAGCAAAAGAATCGTCTGAAAAAGTTGCTGATCGGATTGAATAAGCTGCAATGCATGAAGCTGAGTTTCTTGCCAAGTTTTCATAAATTCCTTCGCTTATGAGTATTTAGGTTCTTCTGGCGGATATGTTAAGTTGTCTGTATTGGTAGACATTCAATGAAAAGCGCAAGCTGTCAGACTTGACACTATCAACTAATATTGACCTTATGTAGTGTGTTTTATCTTGTCTTTAATTTAGTGAGAAAAACATGTTTCTTAAAAATATAACGGGAGTAAATATCATCACTGGTTCATCAATTATAATAATTTCCTCTGATGGCTATATGCGTCTAACTTTCGAAGAGTTCCAGCAAATTTCACTTGTGCATTTAATATCCGGCCTTGATGAGGATAACCATGCTTTGTTGCAAGAAGGAGCAACCTTTTCTGCGGTTACAGGCTACACTGAATGGGTCAGCACTGCTAGGCCAGTTATTAGCATCGGGTGGGACTGGATGTTCCAATCTTCTCAAGTGGAGGGAGTCTACTATAAAAGGACGAGTAAACCAAGAAGTAACCTCATGCTGGTTGATGCGCAACAACGTGATCTTGGGCCTACCAAAGCTACCGGACTGATTGAAACAATAGTTGATGAAATTGGTTGGCAAATCGTAGTCCAAGACTATATAAGTACACGATACCCTTCATAACCTGTCAATATTGTCAGTTGTCTCTAGTAGCAAAACCCAGTCAAATATTCCCTAAGAAATGAGCTTTTTTAGGAGAGATGATGCACGTTGTTACAGGCAGACAAGAAGACCTTCCAGATGGACTGTATTCGAAAGTTGCCAGCTACCGCTACAAAGTGTTTGTGGAACGACTTGGCTGGCAATTTCAAGCATTTGATAATACAGAACAAGATCAATTCGACCGTTTCGACACGGTTTACGTTATATCACGCGACGGGCAGGGAAATATTTCCGGATGTGCTCGCCTATTGCCTACCACTCAGCCTTATCTTCTTGGGGACGTTTTTCCACAGCTCCTCAACGGAATGCCCCCACCAAATTCACCGGATGTTTGGGAGTTGTCACGTTTTGCAACAGTAGATTTTAATGCAAAAACATCATGCGCATCAAGGCAGTTTTCTTCACCTATTACAATAAAGTTACTTCAGGAAGCTATTGCCATTGCTGCTGCACATGGTGCGAAGCGTGTAATCACGGTGTCGCCGGTTGGGGTTGAACGATTGCTAAAGCGTACCGGATTTCACACGCATAGGGAGGGTCCGCCAATGATCGTTGATGGGCATCCGATTTTTGCGTGTTGGATTGAGGTTAATACCTGAAACACAAAGTAAGACTCGAGAGAAACAATCAACACCGATCAGTCCCTTTGTCTTATTAGGTTTTGAAGCCAGAATTGACTGAGGAATTGCTGTTTCATAGTGCTGGTACTTGGGGCACCTCGAAATACCGCCGCCCAAATCGATTAGAAATTGGGGGCTACATTTTAATGGATAAACTCTTCAATAATCGGCTAGGAGAATTACATGATAAAGCAGGTGCTTCTGCGTAGTGACATTGAACAATGTCAGACGAACAGTTTATATATTAAACAGGAATGGCTCGACAGCCTTGCTGACACTCCGTTCCTGACGAGATGTCGTGCCGGAAAAATCAGCCGCGACGAATTGCATGCATTCGTTAAACAGCACCAATTATATTCCCGTCATTTTACCCGTTATCTAGCAGCACTTTTATCAAACGTAGAAGACGATCATGATCGGCAGGAATTAACAAGAAATTTATTTGACGAAATGGGATTGGGTGACGCCGGTAATACGCCTCATTCAATGCTTTATCGAGACATGATGCATAGCATGGGTGTTACTCCTGATGAAAATCCGCTGCCGTCAACCATGCGGCTAATAGACACCATGTTCCAGTGCTGTAAATTCCCGAACTATTTGGTCGGTCTTGGAGCGTTATGCATAGGCGCGGAAGGCATAGTACCTTATATATATACCATGATCGTGAACAGCTTCCTCTCCATGGGAGAATCCCAGGAAAACTTGCAGTTCTTTACATTGCATATTGAATGTGATGATGAGCACGCCAAGACCATGTACGCCATTATCGAAAAGGAACTCGATAAGAACCAGAATGCCAGTATCGACTTAAATTATGGTGCAAATAGGCTCATCCAGGCCAGAGTTGATTTCTTTAACGGGTTAGTAACGTGCACGGATTAACTTGAGCAATTTCATATTTAGACAAATTCCATTTCAGCGGAATTTGTTCCAGTACATCATTAACCTATTTCAAATATAAACGGAGTAACATTAATGGGAACCACAAAATTTCATTCGGGCGATTTTGATAAAACTCCGCTATTCGTACCAGTGTATATTCCTGAGCGCATTATTCATAGAGAGATAGAGAATACAGGAGGTAAGGATACTTATTCAGCTGAGCGAAAACATCCCGTTTTTTTCATTGATTTACCCTCTCATGCTATTAGCGTAACCATAGGTGGATTGCTTCCGGGGGGCGCATCAAATCGTCATCGTCATACCTACGAGACTATCCTGTATGTTCTGGAAGGCAGCGGTTACTCAATGGTTGAAAACCAACGAGTTGACTGGAAAGCTGGTGATGCAGTTTATATTCCCGTATGGGCTTGGCATCACCACGTCAATCTGGATCTGGATAATCCAGCTAAATATATCGCTTGCGAGAATGCGCCCATGTTGCAGAATATGGGTATGCTGGCTTTACGTGAGGAAGAAGCTGGTGATTAATTGAATTAACTCCAATCATAATCTTAATGCTCTTTACTCCAATAACCAGTATCCAGTATGTCAGTTTTGAAGCGTAACTTATTTCTTTTAAGATAACAATGACTTATATAAACAAACTGATTCTAGTGCGCTGTCAAGCAGTTGACCAGACAAATGCACAACTTTAAATCTTTTCCATTCGGACGGGCGTGAATGCTCACCGGGCTGGGCGCCGATGATCGTGGATAAACATCCCATCTTTGCATACTGGATCGAGATTGGAAACTGAAAAAGACTGAACTTGTAAAATAGCGTCCTGATTTGTGTAACAAAGCCATAACAACATGTTCACTACGGTGAACTTTAACTAAATCGATAGGAGATATAATCACGAATAGTACTCGCCTCGTTTTTATTTTAGTCCTTTCCGTATTTTGGATCAATATCGTATTAGCACAAAATACGAAACCCGCAAATTATTTTTAATTCAGACCAATATAATATGAAATCCATTATAAAATTTAGTAATTCAAAATTAGATGTTGCAGACCCCCGACTTGATTACGTTGATAATAGAAAAGCCAATTTTTCTTTACTTCAAGGATTTATAAAGGACTGTTATATAAATTGCCGGTTTCATACGCATAGATTTAGAAAAAATAAAGTTTCTCCAGACGAAATTAAATCTCCAGCTGACCTCCGCAGGATACCAATCCTAGATCCGAATGATAGCAATCTCAGATACAATACAAGCTTAGTTCCAGACAAACTGGCTGAAGCAATGCATAACAACATGAATAGTTTTGACTACGGACAGAGGCTTTTTCGTGTTTTCCATACATCAGGGACAACAGGAAAATCAAAGGTATCCCACTATACTTTTGATGATTGGAGCGCTACTATACATTCTTCTTCAAGATCTACCGCTCACGCACGAGTTACCCAAAATAATTCGCGCACCTTCAATTGTTTTTTTAGCGGCCATATCGCCGGAAAACTGACAGAAGACTCATCGATAATAGATGGCAATGTTGTTATAAACCGACATTTTTCAACTACAGATGATATGTCCTTACTTACTCAACTCTACACTGGATTAAAAGATATCGGTGGATTTAACGTTTTAGCCATCCCCCCCTTATTACCTCGTGATTTTGTTTCGAAAGGTGGCACTTTAGATTCTCTCTTGAATATTGATGACGAAAATTATATTGGCCGTCATATTATCCACATTATTACCGCAGGCTTCCCTTTTGATATACCTGAATATAATCTCATGGAACGCGTATGGGAGGCCAATGAACTTGCGGGAAAACCAAAAACTTTAATTACAAGCATATACGGAGCATCTGAGGCCCTGCCATTGGCCGTTAGTTGTTCTGAATACAATGGAAGCCATCTTATTTCGGGAAATACTTATGTTGAGGTTATCGACTGGAACACTGGGAAGCATGTTGAATCCGGGGGGCGAGGAATGATAGTTGTTACCGGAATACGTCATGGGAGTAGATTTTTGCGCTATGCCCTGGGCGATGAAGCGACCTTTATAGATGAGCCTTGCCCTTGCGGCAAAAAAACACCTAGATTGGTTGAGATAAGGCGAGTAATGGATAAAAATAGAATTAGTGGCGGTTGCGCTGCGGGAGGATTGGGTTGAATAATCTTCCTATCCAAATTTCTAATATTATCTTAGGAAAAACTAGAGAGTCCAGTGAATACAAAACTATCGGCTGCTGGTCGTTACCAATAACTACAGAGTCCGATCTTTCGTTTGCTATTAAAGCCGCCCAATCAAAACAGAACTCAAACTTTGGTGACGTTGTTAATGGATTAGTTAAAATCGGCAAGAGTGGAGATTGGATAAACGAATACCATCTTACTATCATAGCTGAAGAAACAGGAGCTCCTATTTCTTATCTAAAAAAAAGTATTGTTGTTTTTAACTATTGGCTATCAAATTTGCCTGATTATTTGGTTAATTTAGGCGTCGAATCAAGTGGTTGTTGGTTTAAACGCCATGAAATTTATCAAATGTCTGGATATACAACATCAATTATATTAGCGGGCGATGATGCTACTTTAGCCCCATGGGTCATTGCACATATCCTCTTAGCTGGAACTTGCTCTGTTATTAAAGCAAGTACAGCCGAACCTTTATCCGCATTTCTATTTGTTAAGGCTATTTCAGAACAAGGCTTGCGGGCACCATCCCTTTTATATTTGCAAAGCTCTAGCAATATTGATAGAGAATATATTTTCCGCTTAATTAAATGGTCTAATCAATCAGTAGTTTTTGGTGAAGATAAAACTATTCAAACGGTTCATTTAAACTCACAACCAGATCCGCAACACAAAATGATTGCTTATTGGACTGGGCGATCTGGTGCCATTGTTTTGGATGATGCCAATTTACATTTAGCCGCCCGTTCTATTGTATATGGAACTATAATGGATAGAGGGAACAAATGCATTTCCACTAAAAAAGTGTTTGTTACTAGAAATACCTTAGAAAAATTTGAATATGAATTACTCCAAGCATCGAATGCTGTTGTTAGTGGGTCACCTTGTTCGCCTGATACGAATGTAGGGTCATTCGATCAATCTGTCGTGGATACAATTAAACGTGAAACCGATAGTGCTGAAGTATTGTTTGATGGGGCGTTACGAATTGTAAAAGTTGATTGTTTTCATCCCTTGTTAAACGAAGAGTTACCTTATCCAATACTTGCCTTATGCCTTGTTGATAGCGAAACTGACGCTATAAATTTATCTAACCGTTCTGTTGCTCAAACTCCATTAGGAGCCTCTTTAGCCATATCTGTTTTTACAGAATCTGAACCTGCTTTTCAACGCTGTGCGGATAAGCTAATTGCAACCAAAGTACTTCATAATACTCCATCATCTTTTTTTGATTTTTGCAGTACTCATCAAGGCATTCATCTGTTCTTAGAGCTAGTTAGATCTCAGGAACGTATAATTCAAATTGATCCATCTTATTTTGATTATACTTAGGTTCTGTTGACGTCATGTAAAATTGATCATTTTGGCAGGCATGAACAGTTCTTTGGCACATCGCCTTCCCGTAGGGAAGAGGAATCCATACCATTATCCTTGTGGATATTACGTTCGGGGGCGCAGTGACAAGTGCTGCCGCCAACGTATGGTAAATGGAATAGCGCGTCTTCAAGCGGTTTTCGCGTTGGTGCATGAATGGCGCATGGAGGCAACCGCTCGACTATTTTGCTGAAGATGCTGATTTGCAGGATGTTTCTATGAATGGTTTGGTGATTAGGGCGCATGCCTATGCTGCCGGAGCGGAAAAAAGTTCAGCCGAAGATGAAGCGCTTGGGCGTTCCAAAGGCGGGTTTGGCTGTAAGGTTCATGAGCTTTTGATGCCTTGGGCATGCCGATCAAATTTATCCTGACGAGCGGTCAAGAGGCTGAGTACAAACAGGCGATACCCGGGCTGGAAAACGTAAAAACTTCAGCGGTTTTGACAGACAGGGCTACGACACAAACGAGTTGCGAGTAGTTAAAAGAGCAGGAAATAAAAGCCAAAATCGAGCCGGAAAGCAGGAATTGAGTGCGATTTTGGGCTTTATAAAGAACGGCATGCAGTTGAATGTACGTTCGGCAAACTCAAACACTATCGCAGAATTGCAACACGTTATGATAAAAAAGCCAATAATTACATGGGGACGCCGTCATTTCCCTCGGTACTTTTATGGTTAAAATGAAACGTCAACAGAACCTAGAATAATCATCCTTATATTTTACTTCTTCTGAAGCATTTATTTATATTACAATAATCTTTTTTATGCTTAATTGTGGGACTAAATACTTAATCAGTTAACTTATACTTCTCAAACAGCTTCTGAGATTACAGATGAAATCATCGCCAAACTGAACTTTGAGATTAACCTTTAAATTAGTAAGCATATTGTGCGAGAGGTCGATTGGGTCAAAACGGTGGGTCAATGCGCTTCTGTTCTTTGATGACATTTGCTTCTACACTGTCATTCTTGATATGTCAGGTAGCGATTCTCTTTTACCCGGTTTGTATATTAATAGGATTGACAGCTGGCAAAGAAATACATAGTGCGCCTAACGGAAGAGAAACGTGCCTATTTGTAGAGTTTAATTAATCAAGGTTAAACCCAAGCTTATTTTAGGATGCGCCACCCTTAGGCGGCCCTCATTTTTAACCCGCTTTGAGCGGTTCACATTCACAAGCCTCCGTCTTCGCCGTAGGTATTTGACTTATCTAACATATATATGTCTTCGAAAATAATTGCAACGGGGAGTTATGCCCCTTCCCGCATATTGACCAATTACGACCTTGAGAAAATGGTTGACACAAATGATGAGTGGATTAGAAAAAGAACGGGGATTATAAGCCGTAATATTTCCGATAAAGATGAATACACCACAGACTTGGCCATAAAAGCCGCCCTTCAGCTTAAAAATGATTATCCTGATGCCATTAAGGGTGTGGGCCAGATTATTGTGGCCTCAATGACCCCTGATTATTACTGCCCAAATATTAGCAGCCTAATCCAAGCTGAACTTGGCCTCGACTATTGCGGCGTCATAGATATAAATTGCGCATGTTCTGGGTTTGTTTATGCCTTAATGGTGGGGAACGGCTTAATTGCTTCCAAAGCGGCCTCAAAGGTGTTGGTAGTTGGTGCTGATGCAATGTCCAAAATAATCGATTACCAAGACAGGTCTACATGTATATTGTTCGGCGATGGCGCAGGGGCGGTTATCCTTGAAGCGGCAGAAAAAAGTGATTTTTTGGCTTATTTTAACCAATCGCATGGCCAAGATGCCGATACCATATACTGCAATGGCCTGTCTAACAAAATGGGGGATCACGGGCCTTTCTTTTCCCAAAAAGGCAATAACGTGTTCCAGTGGGCGGTCACGGAAGTGTCTAAAGGTATCCGAAAAATATTGGATGACTCGGACTTTTTAACTTCCCAAGTTGATTGGTTCATCCTCCACAGCGCAAATGGGCGGATTCTTGATGCGGTGGCAAAAAAAGTTGGCATTGACCGAGAGCGGATATTGAGCAGTCATGAAAACCATGGCAACACCTCATCGGCGTCCATCCCTATAGCATTTGACAAAAACGTCAAATCAGGAAAAATCAAAAACGGGAACCGGGTGCTCCTCTATGGGTTTGGTGGCGGTTTAACCCAGGCCGGGGTACTGCTCCAACTGAACGGGATTGGCAACCCCGACTAATAGGTCGGCTGTGCCTTGGCGCTGTTGCCGTAGTGGGCGGCCAGTGAGTGAAGCCAGGACATAAGTCATTTAGGGGACGGCATAACTTCCGCCCAACCGCCGCCCATGGCCCGATAAAGACTGACTACGGCAACGGCCTGGGCCGTTTCACTTTTAACGCGTTCTTGTGCGATGGCAAGCTGCTCTTTTTGGACATCCAGCACTGACAAATAATTGACCAGGCCACGTTGGTAAAAGGCGTCGGATTTGGCCAAAGCCAGCCCGGCTTCTTGGTCAGCCTGGATATAGCGCCCTTTCCGGTCGCTTGCTGAAGCGTAAGCCACATAAGCGTTCTCCACATCTTCCATAGCAATGAGCAGCGCTTTTTCGTAAGCGCTGGCAACCTCGTCCAGCCTTGCATCGGCAGCACTGATAAAGGCGCGGATGCGTCCGGCATTAAAAATAGGCGCGCTAAGCCCGGCCCCCAGCGCATAAACGGTTTCGGCCAAGGCCGGGAAGCCGCCTAAAGCCAAGGTGCCATAGCCGCCACTGACGGCCAAGTTGAACTTTGGCAACAAATCCGCCTTGGCCTTACCCAAATTGGCGGCGGCGGCAGTGACTTCAGTTTGCGCCAGCCTTAAATCAGGCCGCTGCAACAACAAATCGCCCGGCATGAGCTTAGGCAGTTTTGGCAAGGTGACGGCATGGCTTGGCGCTTGGTTCAGACGCATTTGCAGGCTATCGGGCTGTTGCGCAGTGAGCACGCCAAGCCTATGTACCAATATTTCCAGGGCCTGGGTCAATGAGCTTAAATTGGCCTCAACGGTGTGCAGCATCGCCTGTTGTCGGCCTATGTCAATGTCGTTGCTTAAGCCGACTTTATAAAATTCTTGCAGCAACTTAAGCCGTTTCCTATGCAGGCCTATGGCCTTATTAAACACTTCCGTTTGGTTTTGTATGCCACGCAGCTCAAGATATGCCGTGGCCAGCTCCGCAAGCAACCCCACTTGCGCCGCCCCAAGCCATTCCTGGGCGCCTTGTGCCCGTGCCTTTGCGGCTTCGGCGACCAATTGGTTAGCGCCGAACATGTCTATCTCCCATTTTGCGCTCAGCCCCGCGCTGACCACATCCACTTCAGGTGTGAACAAGGTGACGCCGTTGGCGCTGGGAACCGGAAATATTTGCGTGAGTTGCTTTTGTCTGCCGCCTTGGGTTGAAAAATCGATGCTGGGATAAAGGACAGACTCTGCGACCACCACCATAGCACGGGCTTGGCGCATTCGGGCGACGGCGATTTTTAAGTCCTGGTTGGCTTTAAGGGCTTTGTCTATTAATTCATCCAACAGCGGGTCATGAAAGCCCCGCCACCAGTTCTGCATATTTTGTGTCACGCCGTTGCCTGGCAGGCTATCCGCATGATGCCAAGCATCGGGCACAGCCGAGGGTACGGCTTTGTCCCTGACACTGGCGGGCGTACAGGCTGCCAACACCAGCAAGGCCAACAGTGGTTTGAAGGCTTTCATGGCTTATCGACAGGGGGGCAGGTGCTGGCGGTTAACGCCGCATGTGGGCTATTGCCATCAAGCTGCCCCGGACGCCCGACCTTAAACCACGCCGCATAAAGCGCGGGCAAAAAGAACACCGTGAGCACCGTGGCAACGGCCAACCCCCCCATGATGGCAATCGCTTGCGGACCAAAAAAGTCGTTAAATGACAATGGGATCATCGCCAAAATGGCGGCTGCCGCGGTCAGCATAATGGGGCGGAAACGCTGGACCGTGGCCTCAACAATCGCATTGCAGGTGTCCAGGCCGGATTTTTCATTTTTCCTGATCTGGTCTACCAATATCAACGAGTTACGCATAATCATCCCCGACAGCGCAATAACCCCCAACAGCGCCACAAAACCAAATTCAGAATCAAACAGCAGCAAATTAAACCCGGCGCCGATGACCCCCCAAAAACCCGTGGCATACACCAAAAACACTTGCGATAAATTATGTAATTCAATCATTAACAGCATCAACGTAACCACCATAACAAGGGGGATCCAGACAAAAATGGATTTTTGGGCAATCCAGGCATCTTCTTTTGAAGCGCCGGCTTCTACATGGTAACCTTGAGGCAACTGGCCGATCAGCGGCCCAAGCTTGCCCAGAATTTCAGAGGCAACATCGGATGCGACTTTGCCATCCACTATATCGGCCCTCACCGTAACTGCCGGGTAACGGTTGCGCCGCCAACGGATGCCGTCCTCATTGCGGGCCTCAATGCTGACCAGTTGCGCCAGGGGCACAAATTTTCCGTTAGCGGTCTGCACCACGACATTGGGCAAGGCTTCGGGCTTATCACGCCCGTCTTTTGCCCGAAAAACCATATCGATGAGCTTATCCCCATCACGCAGCTTACCAATGCTCACGCCCGTGTAATACGCCTGTAAAGTTTGTGACAGGCTTTCGGTGCTCACGCCAAGGGCGCGTATGCGCTCCTGGTCCAACTTAAGCTGGACGCTGGGTATGCGTTCCTGCCAATCTTGGTTAACGTTAACCACACTCGGGTTAGCCTTTACCACCGCCATCACCTGGTCGGCTATATGCCGCACTGTGCCGGCATTCTCGCCAAAAACACGGAATACGACCGGGTATTCAGTCGGCGGCCCCACGCTCAAGCGCATCGGCCGGCCGCGCACATTAGGAAAATCTTCCGCAAAGACGGCGTTTAGCTTCTGTATGACGCGTTCACGGGCCTTAATGTCCTTAGTTTTGATTACAAATTCGGCAAGGTTGCCGCGTATGAGCTGCTGGTGGATTAACAAAATAAACCGGGGGCTACCGCCGCCGACATAATCAACGTAATTCACCACATCGGCATCTTTGGCCAGCATCTTTTCCAGGCGTTTTGCCGCCGCTTCGGTTGTGGCGAACGAACTACCTTCCGGCAGCCACAGGTCAACCATAAGTTCAGGGCGATTCGACAGCGGAAAAAACTGATTGGGGACATGCGCCAAACTGAACACGCCCAGCACCAACAATAGGCAGGTCGCCGCGATGGCCTTGTTACGGTGGTTTAAAGTGTGCCCCACCCACCCCCTGAGCCGGGTGTAAAAAGGCGTGCTAAAAAGTTGGTGTTGGCTTTTTTTGTCCTTGCGGTGTTCTTTAAGCAAGTAAAACCCCAAAAAAGGCGTAAAAACCACCGAACCAAACCAAGACAAGACCAGTGTAATGGCGATGATCTGGAATATGGCCTCGGTATATTCGCCAGCTTGCGACCTTGCCAAACCAACAGGCAAAAAGCCGACAATGGTAATCAGCGTTCCTGTCAACATTGGGAAAGCCGTGGCATTATAAGCAAATGTGGCGGCTTTAAATTTGTCGAAGCCCTCATCCAGTTTCCTGATCATCATTTCAATCGCGATCATGGCATCATCAACCAACAGCCCCAATGCCAAAATTAAAGTCCCCAGCGAAATGCGGTGCAAATCAATGCCGAACAGCCACATCAACAGCAGGGTGGCCGCCAACACCAAAGGGACGGTCAAGGCCACAATCGAGCCGGTACGGAAACCCAAACTTAAAAAGCTGACCAGCAACACAGCCAGCAAGGCCTCCATAAACGTGACCGCAAACTCGCTGTTGGCGTGCTTGACGACCGCGGCCTGGTTGGCGACCTGCTCAATGTCAAGGCCTACCGGCAGTTCATTTTGCAGCTTAGCAACCGTTTGGCCCAGGTTTTTGCCTAAAGCCAGCACATCGCCGCGTTTGCCAATGATGACGCCTATACCAACGGCCTCTTTTCCGTTAAAGCGCATTTTAAACGTGGGGGGGGGCAACGTAAGCCCTACGTACCGTAGCCAAGTCACCTAACCTAAAGTTTTGGTTGGCGACGCGTAGCGGCAAGTTGTTGAGCTCGGTTTCGGATTTGAGGCCGCCTGTAACACACAGCGAGATATTAAATGAGTTGCTGACCAATGTGCCGGCGGGGGCCAACGCATTTTGCGCCTGTATGGCCACGGCCACTTCGCGCAGATCCAGTTTTAGGTTGGCCAGTTTGGCATCGGAAAACTCGATAAAGATTTTTTCGTCCTGCTTGCCAAAAAAATCGACTTTTTCGACATCGCCGAGCTGCAACATGCGCTTTCTGATGTTGTCGGCATACTGTTTTAATTGCGCGTAACTGTAGCCATCGCCTGACAGCGCATAAATGGCGATGTAGGTGTCGCCAAACTCGTCATTAAAGAACGGCCCAACAGTCCCTTGCGGCAAACTGAGGCGCGCATCGTTGGTTTTTTTTGCGCGCCATATACCAAAGGTAAGGCACATCCTTACGCGGCACTTCTTCTTTAAGGGTGACGAAAACCACAGACTCGCCGGGCCTGCTGTAACTTCTTAAAAAGTTCAGGTGCGGCAATTCTTGCAGCTTTTCCTCGATCCGGTCGGTGACTTGCAATTCCACCTCTTTTGCGGTTGCGCCGGGGTAATAAGTCACCACCACCATGTCCCTGAAGGTAAAATCATGGTCTTCCTGTTGACCCAAACAAAAATAGGCCAATATGCCGCCGCCCAATAACAGCACCAGCAAAAAAAACGTAAACTGGCGATGGTGTAGCACCCATGCGGTGAGGTTAAAGCTGTCCATAATCGCTATTCATCCCCGGCGCTGTTTTCCAACACTGAAACACGTTGGCCTTCGGCAAGCCGGTGCGTACCGGTACTGACGATCAACTGCCCGGGCTTTAAGCCATAGGCCACCATCTGCTCACCGGTCGTGGCCTGGCCCAGCTCAATGGCCACCGAACTTACCGTAAGGTTTTTCTCATCGACAACCCAAACGCGGTTTTGCTGGGTGTTTGTTGCCAAGGTAAACAAGGCCGAGAGCGGCACTGACATTTGCTGCGCTTGTTTCAGCAGCAACAACACGGTGGCGCTCATGCCCAAACGGGTGCAGCCGCAGTTCCCCAGGATCCTTACCTTAACCGCATAAGTGCGACTAGCGGACTCGGCCGCCATGGCCATCTCGCGGACTTCCCCCAAAAGCTCCCTGGCCTCATCAACCCACAAGGAAACTTTCGTTTTTTGCCCAATATGAATTTGGTTGATAAGCTGCTCAGGCACATTGATTAAGACATCCTGCTCATCGTGTTTGGCAACTTGCACGACAACTTGCCCTGCCTGCACCACCTGGCCTGTTTCCATGGACAGCTCAGTAATGACGCCATCCCGGTCTGAAAACAGCGAGGTGTAAGCCAGTTGGTTAAGCGCTTGTTCGTACTGGGCTTTTAAGGCGGAAACCTGTTCCTTGGTTATATTGTAGTTGGTTTTATTGCGGTCCAGTTCCGGTTGGCTAATGAGCTTTTGCCCAAACAGCTCCTGGAACCTTGAGAGGTTAGCTTTGCTAAACGTTAATTCTTGCTCCGCACTGTTCAGTTGTGCTTTTAAGGCTAAAGCGGCCAGTTGATAATCCGTGCCGTCAAGATTTGCTAACAGCTGGCCTTTATGGACACTATCGCCATCATTCACTTGCCGGGACATAAGCTTGCCAGCAACACGGAACGCCAAAGGCGTTTGGAATCTTGGCCACACCACGCCCGCAAAACGCGCTCCGCCAACAGCGGCCTGTTCACCCACCCGAAAGGCAAGCACAGGACGTGGCTTGCCAGGTTTCTCATTTTCTGGCTCCCCACAACCGCCCAGCATACCCAACAGCGAAAATATAAACGTCAATAAAAGGATATTCTTAGCATTGCGGTAAGTCATGGTTACAGTACCTTTCTTTGTCCTTATTGATCCCGGGGCAACTTACAGGAAATCCACCGTTTCACCCCGATGTCGCTGCCATTAGGTTAATCTGGGCTATGGGCAAGCCAAATTGAAGGGGCCGTAAATTGACCCTATCAACGTTAAAAGAAAAATTGTAACTACTCAGCAACAAAAATTTTTTGATACGGATAGGCAACTAAAAGGGAGCTATGCCTAAAATGACCAAACAAGCTGGGGGGCAATTGGTCATGGGCTTCATGTGCTTTTCCGGCAGTGCCGTTGCCAACGCAGCATTTTTAGACAAAAATAGTAACTTCTCATTAGTCGCAGGCACAATACCTTAAAAATCAGGTTAAAATGGCCGCATGGATTCACTCAAGCCACAATTACCTAAAATCAACAACGAAGATCGCACACCGCTAATTGATGTGTTGCTGG
>Ga0208882_1000630_pt1 | contig 15150 bp, 16 predicted proteins | sample LakWasMet14_LOW5_2_FD_183862 | JGI IMG/M metagenome (GOLD analysis project Ga0208882, IMG submission 183862) | Freshwater sediment methanotrophic microbial communities from Lake Washington under simulated oxygen tension - Sediment Metagenome... | ecosystem: Environmental > Aquatic > Freshwater >...
ATAGCGAACAAGACAAACATTCCCAACGCCAACCCGAGGCTGCGCGAAAATCGAGATACGTTATTTGGAGGCACCATCATATTTTTCCTTTTCGTTCTTCTTGAACCGCCATAAGGAAATCTCTATTAATTGCAAATTAAGCTATCGTGATGAGAAGGTATTAAATTTCCAGCTTTTTAAAGTCCCGGCATTTTACGATCAATTTTTGTTTCAGTGAATTAACCATGACTGCCTGTCATTGTTAAACTCAAACTTATTACCTTAGATCCCGCTTCTGCGTGCTTATGCCTCCGCCCCGGCAGAAAAAGCCCGCATTTCAACGGTACATTCTTGAATAAGACAAACATCTATGCTACGGCGCAAACAAAAACAAGACAACAATTTGTTCGCCGCATTATTATCGGCTGCGGCGAGGATAATGCCTATTAAAGAAACCGAGCATGTCGTTGCCATGCCACATAGAATTGCTATTTGCATGGCGCTAAACTTTACTCGATATTTTGTATCTGTTCGCGCATTTGCTCGATCAGCACTTTAAGCTCGATGGCTATCTTGGTCATTTCCTTGTCGGTCGACTTGGATCCCAAGGTATTGGCTTCACGGTTCAATTCCTGCATTAAAAAATCCAGCCGCCTGCCGACCGGGTCTTTTTGGTTAAGTACCCGCAGCACTTCAGCGATATGGGTTTCCAGCCTGTCGAGCTCTTCGGTGATGTCCAGCTTCTGAGCCAGCAGAACCAGTTCCTGCTCCAAGCGGTCAAAATCGGGCTGTGCGACCAGTTCGGTAATCCGGTCTTTCAGTTTATTGCGAATCAGCAGCAACACTTCCGGCATGCGTTTGCCTGCTGAAACGACAAAAATCAGCATTTTTGCGCAACGCTCTTCAATCAGCAGTTTAAGTTGCGCGCCTTCTCTTTCCCTCGCTTCCACGAGCTGCGCCAGGGTCTGGTCGACAAGAGCGACGATCCCCAGACTGAGTTGCTCCTTGTCAATATCCGGTTCCTGCTGGATACCGGGAAACGCCAGCACATCCAGCGCCGAAAAAGACAAAGGGCCAAGCATTTGCTGTTCTATGGAATTGGTCGCGGCCAGCAGCGTCGCTACGGCCTCGGTATTGATGTTGTAAATTTGCCCGTTTTTAGCCTGTTTTTTGTAATTCAATGAGCATTCGACTTTGCCTCGGTTGATCTTTGCGGCAATGGCTGAGCGTAGCTCGGCTTCAACAAAACGCAGGCGCTCCGGCAGTCTTAAGCTAATGTCGCAGTAACGGTGGTTAACCGAGCGCAATTCACAGCTGATGGTCAAGTCGCCGATTTCTGTCTCGTTAGCGGCAAACGCGGTCATGCTTCTAATCATTTTTCACCTATAATTAATGGGCTCCTGTACAAACAAACAACCCAATGGCTGAATATTACGATCCGCAAACTTATCCCAAAGAGTGGAACTACCTGCAAACTGGAACCATTATAGACCAGTATGTGATTGAGCGGGAGTTGGCGCACGGCGGTTTCAGCTCCGTTTATCTGGCCAGGCAAATAACGGACCAGTTTCAGGTCGCCATTAAGGAATATCTACCTCGCAAGTTTGCACACCGGACCTGGAATAATAAAGTTGTCGCCAACAGCGAAGAAGCTGCGACTTTATTCCAACGCGGCCGGGTATTGTTTTTTGAGGAAGCCAAGGTTTTATCGACCTTAAAGCATCCCAATATTGTCGAAGTGATCGGTTTTTTTAAAGCCAATTCTACCGTTTATATGGTGATGACTTATGACTATGGGCTTACGCTGGATAAGCTGTTAAGAGATAAATCACTGTCCGTCACCGAAGACTTTTTATTGACCTTGTTCAGTTCGTTATTGGCGGGATTGAGCCACATTCACAGCCAACAGTACATCCATCTTGATATTAAACCCTCCAATATTCTGGTGCGGCCCGGCAATGACGCGTTATTGCTGGATTTTGGCGCCATTCAGAGCTTTCCGAAATCGCACTTGGGCAAGCAAACCAAGGTTCTGACCAAAGGTTTCTCGCCGATAGAACAGCATGACTTGAGCGCCCAGCTAGGCCCATGGACGGATATTTATGCGGTGGGCGCGAGCATGCGCAGTTGTCTGGAACGTAAACCTCCGGTTCCGGCACAAGACAGGACTCGGCAAGACACACTGGTCCCCGCAGTCAAGGCGTTTAATAAAAAATTTCCGGAGCATCTGCTGGAAGCCATCGACTGGGCCATGGCCTTGCAGCCGGAAAACCGTCCGCAATCGGTTGCCGAGCTGCAGCAAGCTTTTGCCGACGATTGATAAGCCTAAATTGAGCAGCCGAGTAGTGTGCTGTTCAGGTATACTGTGCGGTTTTATTTTAGCGGAACAACTATGAGACCAAGCGGACGTAATCCGGATCAACTTAGAGACATCAAATTTACCTGCGGTTTTACCAAACATGCAGAAGGCTCTGTCCTGGTTGAATTCGGCGATACCCGGGTGCTTTGCACGGCCAGTGTCGACAGGAGTGTGCCGCGCTTTCTTAAAGGCAAAGGCGAAGGCTGGATTACCGCTGAATACGGCATGCTGCCGCGTTCGACTCATACCCGGATGGGACGGGAAGCCAGCCACGGCAAACAAGGCGGGCGCACCCTGGAAATTCAGCGCTTGATTGGCCGATCCTTGCGGGCGGCGATTGATTTAAAAGCGTTGGGCGAGCATACCATCACCATCGATTGCGATGTGTTGCAGGCTGATGGGGGAACCCGTACGGCGTCGATTACCGGCGGCTTTGTCGCACTGTCGCTGGCGGTACAAAAAATGCTCAAACGCAAGCAAATCAAGACTAACCCGCTGCACGGACAGGTGGCCTCGGTTTCTGTGGGCATTTATGACGGCGTGCCGGTATTGGATCTGGATTATGCCGAGGACAGTACTGCGGAAACCGATATGAATGTGGTGATGAACGATGCCGCTGCGTTTATTGAAGTGCAGGGGACGGCTGAGGGCCATGCCTTCAGAAAGGAAGAATTGGACGCAATGCTGGAACTGGCAGGCAATGGCATCAAAGATCTGCTGGAAAAACAACGTATCGCGATAGAAAATCATAAATGACTTTTTCGACCTTACAAAAAATCGTCCTGGCCAGCGGCAATCCCGGCAAAATCAGGGAAATTCAGGCGATATTGGCGGACCACCCGATCGTTCCTCAATCGGCATTTAATGTTGTCGACGCGGAAGAAACCGGCTCCACGTTTGTGGAAAACGCCATTTTAAAAGCCAGAAATGCGGCGCTGCATTGCCAATTGCCGGCGATAGCCGATGATTCGGGACTGGTCGTTGATGCGCTGAACGGCGCGCCGGGCGTCATTTCCGCCCGGTATGCCGGGGTCGGCGCCAGCGATCAGGACAATGTGGACAAGCTGCTTCGGGAACTTGAAGGCATCCCGGCTGAACTGCGCACGGCGCGGTTTATCTGCGTGATGGTATTTATGGAACACGCTCTTGATCCCTGCCCTGTGATCGCCCAAGGCGTTTGGGAAGGACGTATTTTGGATCATGCGGTCGGCGAAAACGGCTTCGGTTATGACCCGGTGTTTTGGGTGCCGGAACGGAACTGCGCATCGGCGGAATTACCTCCAGACGTTAAAAATTCGCTGAGTCACAGGGGGCAAGCGCTGAAAACGTTAACAGCGCTAATCAAGGCCAAAGAATCTGCTTAATGAATTATCCACAAAAGGCACGAAAAACACGAACAAAATACAATTATTTTGTTTTTTCGTGCCTTTTGTGATTTTCGTGGACAAAATGATTTTTCCAAGTTGATGAACACCTTACTCCCTACCGCCAAGCAGTTCGCCAACGTCGTTACCGAGATAACTCCGCTCGGCAACGGCCTGATCAATGATACTTACCTGGTCACAACACCCTCCTCTCCGTTTGTCCTGCAACGCATAAACCGCACGGTTTTTCCTGCGCCGGAGCAAATCATGGCCAACCTGACGACGCTGAATCAGCATATCGCGCAAAAACCCAGTGAATCGGTTAGGCTGCAAATTCCGGAAATTTTAACAACCTTAGATAATAAAGCGCTGTATCAGGATGAAAACAGCGATTGCTGGCGGGCGTTGAGCTTTATTGCCAATACCGAGAGCCTAGAGACCATCGGCTCCGTCGGCGATGCTGAACAGGTCGGGTTGGCTTTGGGACATTTTCACCGCTTGACTAGCGATCTTAGCCCCTCGCTGTTGCATGATACTCTGCCCGGTTTCCATATAACGCCGGGCTATTTAAAGCATTACCATCAGGCAAGGCAGCAACCGTCCACCCCCGAAGACCGCTATTGCGCTGACTTTATCGCCCGGTTTCAGCTTATCGCCGATGACTTGGAATCCGCCAGACAGCAAGGTTTGCTGTCCTTGCGGGTTATCCACGGCGACCCCAAATTGAATAACTTCCTGTTCGATAAACACGGCAAGAAAATCGTCAGCCTTATCGATTTGGACACCGTCAAGCCAGGCTTGGTTCATTACGACATTGGCGATTGCGTGCGATCCTGCTGCCATACCTTTGAGCCAGCCGTGTTCGATCTGGATATTTGCGCCGCGCTGTTAAAAAGCTTCCTGCACGAGGCCGCTGCGTTCTTTACCGAGTACGATCATCACTATTTGTACCCCGCCATCCGGCTGATCCCGTTCGAATTAGGCATCCGTTTTTATACCGACTATTTGGAAGGGAACCGGTATTTCAAAGTTACAGAGCCCGAGCAAAACCTGCGACGCGCAATCGGCCAGTTCCGCTTATGCGAAAGCATCATGGCGCAGGAACCGGCCATCAAGAACCTAATCACGCAGTTAAAAAAATAGCCAATACTGGTAAAAACTCTCATTTATCCTCTTCATTAACCAGAACTTTTCATAAAGATTACGCGGCACGATAAAACCATAATTTAATTTTTAAATAAGAATCGTTTGTAACAACATTGCTATTTACTTTATACTTCTTTCAGGATTAATTTGTGAGAGATCGTTTAAATGAAAAAAAATAAAAACTTATTAAAAGGTGGCGTGCTAACAGCACTGGTTGCTTTGAATGCGCCGGCCAGCGCACTGGAGAAACCGCAGACTATGGAAGACATGTGGAAAATTATCCAAGCTCAACAAAAGCAAATTGATGAAATGAAAGCGGGCATCAACACAAACAATACAAACAATGCCCCAACCAAAACTGCCGGCAACGACGTAAAGAATTTAGAGCGAAAAACCGACGTATTGAGCCAGGAAGTCGAGAAGCTGCGCACCAACCTGACCATTCCTGACGAGGTGCAGTATAAAAGCGCTTATGGCTTGGGCCCTGCAGCATCCAAGGTCTATCAGGTCGGCAAAGGTTTATCGATTGGTGGTTATGGTGAAGCCAATTATCAGGCCAATGTTGGGGAAAAAGGCACTAATACTGATAACGCCGATCTTGAGCGATTGGTACTCTATACCGGTTATAAATTCAGCGACCGCATACTTTTCAATAGTGAACTTGAATTTGAACACGCCACTACTGGGGAAGGTGCTGAGGAAAAGGGTGAAGTTTCCGTCGAATTTGCCTCACTGGATTTCTTTATTAACAAGATGGCTAATGTTCGCGCCGGTTTGGTGTTAATGCCGATGGGTTTTATCAACCAAATGCACGAACCGCCGTTTTATTTCGGCAATAACCGCCCTGAAGTTGAGCGACGTATCATTCCTAGCACCTGGCGTGAAATGGGTGTCGGCTTGTTTGGTCAGATAACGCCAGATTTGACTTATACCACCTATGTAGTCAATGGCTTGAATGCAGACGAATTTAGTTCTAACGGGATCCGAGAAGGTCGCGGTGGCGGCAGTAATGCTAAAGCCGAAAACTTCGGATATGTTGCACGCATGGATTATACGCCTTCTGCATTACCAGGCGTGACTGTCGGGGGGTCTGCTTATGTTGGCAACTCCGGGCAAAACCAAACCTTTGATGGACAACACCCAGATGTCTTCACGCAACTTTATGAAGCGCATGTGCAATGGAAGTACCGTGGCCTGGAATTCCGCACACTTGGCTCATGGGGACACATTAATAATGCCGATATTTTAAGTGCAGCCAAAGGACAAACTATTGGTTCAGAAAACTACGGCTTTTACTCTGAACTAGGCTATGACGTATTGCCGTTACTGTTTAAAGACACAACGCAATATCTGGCACCTTTCTTCCGTTATGAAACATTAGACACTATCGCTAAAGCTCCGACAGGTTTTGCTGATGATCTAACTAAAGACATGAGCATCTACCAATTTGGTTTGAATTATAAACCTATCCCTAATGTCGTGATCAAGGCTGATTACCGCAACCGCGTTGCAAAACAAGGTCCTTTGTCTGATGACTTCAACTTGGGCTTCGGCTTTATTTTCTAAATCATAAGCATTTTCAACCATGAAGAACACGAATGACCATACGATGCGGCCATTCGTGTTCTTTGCTATAAAAGTAAAATCCATTGTTTGCCGGTGGTGTTAAACTATTTGGGTTTACAACTTAGTTTTAATACATTCTGCAGACGAGACCCACTATGAAAATACTCAGGCAAGGGGGATTTTTGATTCTCTTTTTATTGCTACTCAGTACAGCAACCCCGAGCTTCGCCACCATTTTTTACAGCAAAAATGAAGCGCTGGAACTGGCGTTTGGTAAAGACGCCCAGGTCGAGCAGTTATCATTATTTCCCGATGAGCAGCAAGTCGCGAAAATCGAGGCGTTGTCTAAGGTAAAACTCGATTCCGGCCTATTTACGTTCTATGTCGGTAAAGCTCAGGGCAAGGTGCTCGGCTATGCCGCGATTGAAACCAGCACGGTTAGAACCAAGCCGGAAACGCTGATGATAGTTTTAACCGCAGATGGCGAGTTACGCAACGTCACTACCCTGGCTTTCCATGAGCCGCCGGAATATCTACCGCCTGCACGCTGGTTTGAGCAGTTATATAAACGCCCATTAGCCGACATGGATTTTAATAAAGGCATCGACGGCATCAGCGGCGCGACCTTAAGCACCCGAGCGACAATCACCAGTGTTCGTAAAGTCATGGCGATTTATCAGGTTATGGTTAAAGATCAGGGTAAAAACTGATGCGTTATTTTGTTACCGGTGAACAGCACCGTAAATCTTTGATAAACGCCTTGGTGTTGATGTTTCTGGCGTATATCGCCTTGTTATGGGTCAGTAACGGCATGATGTATTTTCATCATATGGACTTAACGCCTAATTCCGTGATTGCCTATTATTTGGGTTCTGAAGAGCAGTTTACCCAACCGCGCAGCTATCAGGGCATGCTCGAAGTTTCGCATTTTCATCTGTTTTCGATGGGCATGCTGGTGCTGACCTTGACTCATTTAATGCTGATGACCGAGTTCTCGGTACGGCTGAAAATCTGGCTGAGCGGCTTGACCTACACGGCCGCCTTGGCCGATGAAGCGGGCGGCTGGCTGGTCAGGTTTGTCGATCCACTGTTTGCGTATTTTAAAATTGGCGCATTCGTGGTGCTGGAGCTTTCGCTGGCTGCTTTGCTGGTTGTGGTCATTACCGCGTTGATTCGGGCTCGAACCCAAATGAGCAAAGCCCCTTCCAAGTAATTCCTGTCTTTCTTTACCACGAAAATACCTGAGATCCAGCGCTTTCGTGGTAAATCCCAAGCTTCTTTCCTCGCTGATCAGCAAACTACGTAAGTCTACTGATTGTCTGAGTCAGCCGTTTATTCTAACCTCTTGTTTCTAGCTACTCAGTTAGCTGTAAATAGCCTTGCTCGGTAATCCGAACGGTTTTTCGCTTATTTAAAGACGATTCGACGAATCAGGCGACAGACACCCTTCATCGATGTTATAGGCTTATGTGGCCGAAAAATGTAGAGCAAAACTGGAACCGGAGAAACGGTAGACTTAACGGGAGCTTCAGAATTGCTGTTTAAAATCCGGGATACTAGCGATTAGCCATCTTACGTTAGTAAATTTCATCTCATTCCTTATAAGAACAAGAAATCAAATATGAAAGCAAATATCGGTTTAATCGGTTTGGCGGTCATGGGTCAAAATCTGGCTCTTAATATGGACGACCATGATTTTAAAGTGGCGGTCTTTAACCGCACGACCAGCACTGTGGATGAGTTCCTGGACGGCCCGGCCAAAGATACCGAGATTATCGGCACGCACTCGCTGGAAGAACTGGTCGACAATCTGGAATCGCCGCGCATCATTATGCTGATGGTGAAAGCGGGAGAGGTTGTCGATCAGACTATCGACAAGTTAGTGCCGCTGTTATCGGCCGGCGATATTATTATTGACGGCGGCAACTCGCTGTTCACCGATACCACCCGCCGCACTATCGCCTTAAAAGAACAAAATATCCTGTTTGTCGGCGCCGGCGTTTCCGGTGGAGAGGAAGGCGCAAGACACGGGCCATCCATTATGCCCGGCGGCAATGAAGAAGCCTGGCCTATCGTCAAACCCATTTTGCAAACCATCAGCGCGCAGGTCGATGGCGAACCTTGCTGCGAATGGGTTGGCGATAACGGCGCCGGCCACTACGTCAAGATGGTACATAACGGCATTGAATACGGCGACATGCAACTGATCGGCGAAGCTTATCAATTACTGTCCGACGGCTTGGGCTTGGGCGCCAATGAATTGCGTTCTATATTTGCCGCCTGGAATCAGGGCCCGCTAAGCTCATACCTGATTGAAATTACCGCCGCCATTCTGGCCTACAAAGATGAAGACGGTCAGCTGCTGCTGAAGAAAATCCTCGACACCGCCGGACAAAAAGGTACCGGCAAATGGACCGTAATCGACGCGCTGGACTTGGGCATTCCGTTGACCTTGATCGGCGAAGCGGTATTCGCCCGTTGCGTATCCGCCCAAAAAGACGAACGGGTTAAGGCCGCGTCGATACTCCCTAAAAAAGCCCTGAGATTTATCGGCAACAAGAAAGACATCATCAGCGCCATTGGCGATGCCTTGTACGCAGCCAAGATTATTTCTTATGCCCAAGGTTTTCGTTTGATGCGCGAAGCGTCGAAGGAATACAACCTGTCGCTCAATTACGGCGATATAGCCCTGATGTGGCGTGGCGGCTGTATTATCCGCAGCCGCTTTTTGAACGACATCAAAGAAGCCTATGACGCCGATCCCGATTTGGAAAACCTGCTGTTCGCCGACTTCTTTGCCAATGCCATGAAGGAAGCCGACGCAGGCTGGCGCAAAGCCGTTATATTAGGTATTGAGCTAAGCATTCCGACTCCGGCGCTCTCTTCCGCTCTGGCTTATTACGACGGCTATCGCACTGAAAAACTACCGGCCAACTTATTGCAGGCGCAACGGGATTATTTCGGCGCCCATACTTATGAACGCGTGGACCAGCCCAGAGGCCGATTTTTTCATACCGATTGGACCGGACGCGGCGGCAAGACCGCATCGGGTAGTTATACTGCCTAAATGAAATATCTCGAGTTCCAGCGAAAAATCAAAATTCCGCTAGTTCCCAAGCTCTGGCTTTCAATGATGAGAAGAGCATAATCTACGTGCTTTCCCATACCCAGTATTGGAAAGCCGATATTTTCTTTTTCCATCAATCAGCTTGATTTCAAAATATGGATAAAACTTCTGATTGAAATATCGGCTGATATTATTTTTGCTTTTAGGCTTACTTTCTAAAGACTGATTAAGCAAATAGGCAATTTCCGTCGTTGTAAAATACTCACGGCTTGACCATTTATCTGCCAAGGTCAATAAAATTAAGCTTTCCAATTTGCCTGCCGTTAAATTCCCGGCTTTTTTCGCCATTTGGTTTGGGACATAACGAGTTTTAAAGCTATCGAAAAAACTTTCAAGTTTGCCATTGTTTTCAAGTCGATCAGACATAAAACGTTTTTTCAGCTCTGACAGCCCCATTGCCGCTTGCTGTGCATCACGCGAATCAAATCTTTCCCGATTGTCAGCTTCATCATCACGTTGACGAATAACAGAACGTTCAAAACGTATTGCTGCATCGGCTGCAATGTAAACGATTACAATGGGATACCCGCCCATGTAATAACGCTGAAACCAATCCACTTCCAAGGGCGAGCGAAAACCAGCCCGCGTAGGTCCGATTAGCGTAGCGTAATCGGACGCATGTTATTCATCGCTACTAACGATGCTATTAACATCACCGCACCAATTTGCAGGATAAACCCCTCTTGCGACATAGCGATGAAAGGTCGAATAAGGCCAATCGGCTACACGTTTGACGTGCCCATGTTTCAACGGATTTACGTGCACATAATCGATATGGCGTTGATAATCGGCATAGTCGCGTATGAAATGCTCCCAATAATGCCGCTGCCATATCCCACGCTCACCAGCCGCCTTTCGCACATCTGAGCGTCGTTCGGTTTTAGGTAACGCGCGTGAAAACCCGCTTTTGATTAATCGCCAACGCAGGCTGAAATCGCTATCGCCGGGCGGCAATGTCCAGACGCAATGTAAATGTTCCGGTAAAATCACCCAGGCATCGATTTGAAACGGATGTTTTTCACGAACCCGTTTTACCGTTTCACGCAACAAATCGATCTCGCGGATTAGCAAATCGTTGTGATGCCGCTGGAGCAGGTTTACCGTAAAGAACCAAGTACCTCCAGGTATGAATGCGCGTCTGTAGTTGGGCATGTTCTTTTATTGTTCGGGAAAGCATCGATGATAACATTCGAGCTTAAAACATGCGTCCGATTACGCTACGCTAATCGGACCTACGTGATTTTGCATCAATTGATATTTGATAAAATATTGAAGCAAGTAGCCCTGATGAAGCTTGCGGAATCCGGGAATTCATTGCTTCGGTCATCCCGTATTCCGCTACTCTATATACGAGCTAGATAGGGGCTAGGCCTGATAAACTATGGTTCGTAGATTTTGTTATTGCAAAAACTACAATCTTTCAGGCTCTGCCCAATTTTCAACCTGCAAGCCTTCAACACGAATAAATTCCCTCTCGTTGTTGGTGACCAATATCCAGCCTTCCGAGCGGGCATGGGCTGCAAGCCAAAGGTCGTTGTTGCCGATTATCTGCCCGCTACTTTGCAGGGCTGCGTGGATTTGGCCGTAATGTTCTCCGGCAGCTTCCGGGAGCGGGGCAACCTGGATCACCGCTTCAAGTTGGTTGATAGCAGCCAATGCACGCTCACGAGACTGACTTTTTTCTGCCTCGAAACGAAGTTCACCCAGCGTGATGACGGACATCGCCAATTCGGAGGCCGCGTGCCGGGCGAAGCGTTCGCGCACGACCGGCGAGTTATGCTTGGTGACATAGATGCAGATGTTGGTGTCCAGCAGGTAGCGCGCCGCCATCAAAGTGCTTCCCTTTCTTGAGGCGGAGTATCCTCACGGCCATCCGCCATAAAATCATCCGGCAAACTGACCAGCGCGTCAAAGATAGCGGCAGCGTTCGCCGGATGTTCGCGCAGGACGATTTCCTCCCCGCGACGAAAAATTTCTACCCGCTCAACTTCCAAGCGGAATTCCTTGGGCAGTCTAATGGCTTGGCTGTTGCCAAATTGGAATACACGAGCGTAGGTCATGATTATCTCCTCATTTCATAGTATGCATAGACTGTATATACACTGGGTATTATCGGCAATCACCAACTCCGCCGAAGCAAATTCGACAGACTCCAAATAAGGCTTACATTCGACGGAATATGTTATTCTGCTCGTAGTGTTTCTCACATCCCGGCACTCTGGAGCCCCGTTAGCGCTTAAAGCGAATCCCCGCCGGAATGACTGCAATATGACTTGTGTAGATACCTAAACCCTGTTCCCATAAAAACAACGAGGTACTAACGATGAAAGCCGAACCCTGTACATACGTTATTTTTGGCGCCACCGGGAATTTGTCCCGGACTAAATTAATGCCGGCACTGTATCGTCTTGATGCGGCCAACCGCTTGCCCAAGGACACCCGCATTCTGGCGATAGGCCGCAGGCCGTGGGATCAGGAAACATGGCTGGCGGAAGTCAGGCAGATGATTAACGATAAAGCGCCGGGCGATTTCGATGAAACTGTCTTTCAGCGCTTTAGCGCCCGGCTGTATTACCATCAAGGCGATATCACACAGCCCCAGTGTTACACAGGACTGGCCGATACGATTAGCCAAAAAGAGAATTTCCCCAAAAACATCGCCTTCTATCTTTCCATCAGTCCCTCGGATTTCGGCACAGTCATGGAGATGCTGAGCAATGCCAGCCTGTTTAACGAGGAATACGGCTGGCGGCGGGTGATTATCGAAAAACCTTTCGGCTACGACCTGGACAGCGCCCAGGCCCTGCAAATGCGCATCAGCCGCTTTCTGACCGAAGACCAGATTTACCGCATCGACCATTATCTGGGTAAAGGCATGGTGCGCAATGTGCTGGTGTTCCGCTTTGCCAATGTGATGCTGGAACCGTTATGGAACCGCAATTATATCGACCATGTCCAGATTACCCATTCCGAGGATATCGGCATCGGCAGCCGCGCCGCTTACTATGACAAGGCCGGGGCCATGCGCGACATGCTGCAAAGCCATCTGCTGCAATTGCTGACGCTGGTCGCCATGGAGCCGCCGGTTTCGATGGAAGCCGAGTCGCTGCGTGATGAAAAAGTCAAAGTGTTGAAGTCCATCCGCCCTATTCCGATAGAAGCGGTGCATGGCCATTCTTTTCGCGCGCAATATGGCAAAGGCCGTGTCAACGGCGAGCAGCTCAATGGCTATATCCAGGAAGAAGGCGTACCGGCGAACAGCATGACCGAAACCTATGCCGCGATGAAACTGTATATCGATAACTGGCGCTGGCGCGGCGTGCCTTTTTACCTGCGCACCGGCAAGCGCATGGCCAAGGCGCAATCGGTGATCTCGATCTGTTTTCGCCATCCGCCGTTACAGTTTTTCCGCGGCACCGACGTGCAATGCATGAATCCCAACTGGGTGCTGCTGGGGATACAGCCGGAAGAGTTCATCCGCATTGAGATGACCGTCAAAGAGCCCGGCCTGGAAATGCGCACCCGCACCACCAGCCTTGACGCCAGTTTCCGCCAGCAGAATGAAAAGCCCATTGATGCCTATGAAGACTTGCTACTGGATGTATTAAAAGGTGACCGTTCGTTATTTCTGCGCTTTGATGAAGTAGAATATGCGTGGCGCATTGTCGACCCGATCCTGCAAACTTGGGCGATAGAGCGTGACTACATCGTCACCTATCCCGCCGGTTCCTGGGGACCGGAAGACAGCCGCCGCTTATTTGACAAAGCAAGCCAATCCTGGCGCAGCTCATTAATACCGGAGTGTAATTAAATGCAAAATAACAGTCGCTGGCATTATCTGGAAACCGCAGAACAAGTCGCAGAGGCCGCCTGCCGGCAAATTCTTAACGCCGCAGAATCGGCTATTTCAAACCGAGGCAAATTCAAGCTGGTTCTAGCCGGAGGCACTACCCCGGAAAAAGTTTATCAACTGCTCGCCGCGTCCAATGCGGATTGGGCCAACTGGACTATTTATTACGGCGACGAACGTTGTCTGCCTGCCGATCATCCGGATCGTAACAGCGTACTGGCAAGCCGGGCTTTGCTGGACAACGTGGCTATTCCGGAGTCCCATATATTTACCATTCCTGCGGAAATGGGGCCGGAAATTGCCGCCGATCGCTATAAAGTCGCCGTCGCCAAGGCCGGGACTTTTGACATGGTATTGCTGGGCCTGGGTGAAGACGGCCATACCGCCAGCCTGTTTCCCGGCCATCAGCACCCGGAAAACGAACTGACCCATCCTGTGTACAATTCGCCAAAACCGCCATCGGAGCGCGTTTCGATCAGCGCCAAAGCGTTGAGCAATTCGCGGGAAGTCATCTTCCTGGTTACCGGCGCCAACAAGCAGGAAATCGTCAAGCAGTGGCGTTCAGGAGCGGATTTGCCGGTTGCGGCGATTGTCCCGGAAAATCCTGTCGATATTTATATTGATAGCGACGCGTTTAAGCCGTAGTTCATATCTATCAATTGAATAGTGAGACCTTCCAGGTTTTAAAAACCTGGAAAGTCTGGCGTAGGTATTACGCTGCCTCCCTAGCGCTTTGTCCGCGCGGCATCCTCCTGTATCATGTCGGCTCTTTAATTTGATCCCCATACAAAAATTCAGACTCCGGTCTCGAACCTTTTTCACCTTACTATCTATGAATATCGGCAAACTGTATATTATTTCCGCCCCGTCCGGCGCCGGTAAAACCAGCCTGGTTAAACAACTGGTTGCCGACCTGGATGATCTGACCGTATCAGTATCCCATACCACCCGTCAGATGCGGCCCGGCGAAGTTCACGGCCAGGATTATTTCTTTGTCAGTGTCGCCGAATTTCAAGCTATGCAGGAAAAACAGGCGTTTCTTGAACATGCCCAGGTGTTCGACAATTTCTACGGCACCGCGCAGCAAACCGTCGAAGACAACCTGAACAAAGGCCTGGATGTGATTCTGGAGATCGACTGGCAAGGCGCGGAACAAATCAAAAAACTGCTGCCGGAAAGCCAGTCGATTTTCATCCTGCCGCCGTCGACGGAAGTGTTATTGCAGCGCCTCAGAAACCGCGGCCAGGATGATGAAGAGATTATTGCCCGCAGGATGCGCGATGCGGTGACCGAAATGAGCCATTACAACGAATTCGATTATCTAGTCGTCAACGACGTGTTCGAACAAGCATTGACCGAGCTGAAAAGCATCGTCATCGCCAACAGGCTGACCAAGCAACGCCAATTGCATAATCTGCGGCCTTTGTTAACTTCGCTGCTTTCGTAAGAAGCAATTGCCGAAGTGTAAAATGTAGGCCGGAATAAGTCCGCCCAAGTGCAACGACGGGCGGATGTTTCCGGCATGCATTCGCGAACTGAGCCGGAAAAGCTCCCGCTCAGACAGGCGTCCATGACTTCGTGTTCTTCGTGTCGCCTAGAGGCGCCTACTTTTGGCTTCGTGGTGAAAAACGTCCTTAAATAAATCCGTTCTCTACCACCGGCAGTACCCAATATCGAATCCCCGAGCCGGAAAACTCGGATTTCAGTTGCTCCAATAATTGGGCCAAGCTCTGCTCCGGCACATACATCTGGAAGCGGA